>ERZ1673750.293-NODE-293-length-45094-cov-7.205644_pt1 | contig 45094 bp, 36 predicted proteins | sample MGYA00580203_ERZ1673750 | MGnify/ENA primary metagenome ERZ1673750 (study PRJEB41218, sample SAMN15661763) | gut metagenome | host: Homo sapiens | place: Canada: London | collected 2015-08-20/2019-03-30 | study: EMG produced TPA metagenomics assembly of... | reverse complement strand
TAAACCCGAAAAAACTACATGACTAAAACCTCAACAAACAATTGAACAAAAACACTCGTTCCCCGACGGCAGGAGCGCGCTCATGCTCATATGCGCGCGCATCCGCTACGTCACCGCCAGCCAATGGAGCACGCGCCGCTACCTGGACATGTCCCGGCTCGGTGACACCATGCAGTCAACGCACTGAGACCGCACCCGACGACGGGCCGACCACATTTGCGCAAGACATCGGGCACAACCAACGTCCGCAGCCCCCAACCCAAGACTGAACATACGAAAATCTTTCCGTTCGGTCTCCACGAAAACGTCCGCAGCCCCTTATCACTTATCGGAGACCCCATTACCAAAAACAGTTATTATTCAGCAAACGTACCTGCGGCGCCGAGATTTGGAAGAGCCATACGATTTGGCCAAGCGACAGATCATTGGCCAGCACCCATAACGGAACCTGCCCATTATGGTCGTTGATGCAATGCCGGATATATGCCTTTCCAGCGTGCCTGCCATTATGTTCGGTCCTGTTGGATTCAAGAACTCATCTAATGCAATGATTCTTTTTGCAGCCATTTCGTTGCATCTGGAGTGATAACAAGAACGTCTACGGCCCCTCCAACTGTTTCAATAACATTTTTAAACCGCATGGTTTGAATGGTTGTTTCAACAGCGAATCTAGCAAAGTCAACGGCATTTTGCAATGTAAAGTAATTCCACAGTATTTCTTCGTTGGGTAAATCTTGATATATTCCAGAATCTGATTTTATAGCAAGAGGTTGAATCAGCCGTGTTAATGTAGATACTTCACCGTCCCAGACGGCTCCAGGGGCTGATGTGTCAATGCTTACTACTTCGTTTGTTGATAAATTTAATTTGTAAATTAATTGTTGTTCTGATGAATATCCTGCAATAAGGAACGTTGTGTTAGGTGTATCACTTTCTTTAAAGTAATCTATTATTATTTGTGGAATATCTGAAACTCTGGTCTCAGATTTTATTTTTGTTCGAATCATATCTTGGATAAAACCTGTAATTGGCTTGTTTAAAAAAGAGGCATCTCCGCAAATTGATATGCCTGCACCATTTGGACATAAAAAAGTCTTATCCGTAGAATTTGTTACGTGTATTCCTACGTAGTTTTCAATCGTGCTGTCGTGTGTGATATATCGAGAATATGTTGTACGCCGATCGCTTGCCAAGACAATTCCTTCATTGACATGTACGGCAATGATAAAAGTCATTTGATTTCCTTAACTTTGATGGGAACTTTCGCGAAGAAGATTAGCGTTGAGCGTATTGTGTATTACTCATCATCTTCGAAATCAATGTTGACATCCGCTTTGCGATACAACTCCACATTGGTGTGCATGTCGATTTCCTCGACAATCCAAGGCTCTTCCTGCAGTTGGCAGTTTCGCTTGAATTCATCGAAACGATTGCGACCGTCCATGCCTCGCAGGGTCACTACGATGCCAAAGTGCAATCCGTCGCCCGCGTTTGGTTCCGCGATGCCGTTTTCGTCAATTTTCGGGTCGAATCGTTCGACTTTGCGGATTTTGAATCCCCAATACGGTATGCCCTGAACGATACGGGGGCGGAAACGACTTTTTTCGACGTCGCTGACATGCTTGATGTTGTCCCATTTGCGATAGAGACGACGGCCATCTTCTTCGTAGGTATAGGCTGCTGGATCACCTTGTACGTTGTTGTCCAGAGAATTGATACCGCCCTTCTTCATACGGCCGAAGTGGAAATCCAGTTCCGTGCTGGTGTAATCAACGCCTTGGTTCTTGTCACATTGCGGGAAATAACAGAGCGTCGCTCGCGCCATGTACGGGTATTTTCCGTTCGTGAACGGAACCGGGATGCGGTAGTTGGATGTTTCGAAGGCGTTGATGGTGCCTTCGAGAATGAAGCGTATCTCGTTGGACGGTGTAGTCAGTATGTCCTCGATACGTGTCGGCACGATGCCATAGCCAAGTTTGGTATCGTTCGCGGTTGACGCCGCCCATCCTGACGCTGTGTCAATAAGCAAAGCCTTGGCGGTTTCCCTGGAAAGATTCATGATGTGAATCAAGTATGCCATTTTCCGTGCAATCCATGGAGCGGCGAACGATGTCCCATCACTAAGCGCGATTCCGTTCGGGCCATATACCGCCATGCGCCCGTTGGCATCGCCTCCGAAGCAGGAGATATCCGGTTTACGGAAGAAACGCAGGGCCGGACCTTCCCTTGTGTAGCGTGCGGGCTCGTTCAATATCGAAGTGGCGTTGACGACCAGCGAGTTGATGGAGTCCGCCGGAGCCCCGATTCGTTTGGGTTTGTTCGGATTATCCGTTGCTGTTTTGTTGGTGCCTGCGACGATGAAAATGACACCGTAGTCGTTCTGCAGTTTGTCCAGTATCGCGGCTTCAGGAGAAATGGTATTCTCCGAGGTTTCTAACGCTGAACCAAGGCTCAAGTTCCAAACCGTGATGTCGCGGTGCGCGGTGACGATATCCCGTATTGATTTGATGATGGCGAAGGAGCTGTTCCGGCCGCTGCGGGCGACAGCGAAATGACGGACGCGGAACCGTCCGCAACCGTCATCAAGCGAAGGATTCAGTGTGGGGCCATCGACGATAATCGACGTGACCTCCGTGCCGTGCACATAATCTTCGGGCTCATCGCCCAGCTCTGGATCGATTTCGTCGTGATAGTCGACCCAGTCGGTGAAGTAGGCGTTGCGCTTGTCGAACCGTGTATCTATGACGCCGATGATCGGTTCGCTGCCTGGGGCAGGGATGGTCGGGGTGTATTCGTCTGTGGGGGAATCGCTTTCGAGGGCCAACTGTGAGATATCGCTCAGCGACATGGCGATTAGATAAGGGGCGGACTGGGAGAGTTTACGGTACTGGTCCGGGGTCATATTGATTGTGGTGGAGTCAAGCAGACTCGCTGAAATCACGTCCACCCCTAGGGAATTCAGTAATGCCACAGTTTCCGTGCTGTTGCGTCCGGTGTCATATATGGTGACCAGAGAACGCTCTTTTTCGTCTTTGACGTGGGTCTTGACGTCGAATCGTGCGACATAGTGCACGTCACGAAGAATCTGCGCAAAGGATGTTTTGCTGAGTCCGGCACGAGCGTCGGTCTTGTCGAGCCCTTTTCCCGTCAATGCAGACAATTCTTCGGAATTGATGGCACCTCCATGGCGTTCCAATATGGTTTTGCACGCGTTGAGGTCGGCGATGGCAGATTCAAAGGCTGACATGGTCACATAGTGGGTGATGACATGACGCTGACGTCCGTCGATCGTCTCGAAATCGGCGCCGACGATGGAATCGTTGGGCATGCGTCCGTGTTCCGACAGCAAACGCTTAATGCGGTTGCTCTTTGCTACTACGGTGATGTAATGCACTTCGACCAATGGGTTGACCGGCGTGTTTTGCTTGTTCCAGAAATCCCGTACCTGTTGAAGCTGCGAGACTTTGGTCTCCACGTCGTCGATGGTGACGCGCGTGTGTGCTGGTAACGCGGGCGGACCGGGACGCTGGGCTTTTGCGGTCTGGAACTTGCCCTTGAGCCGTAGCGTGTTATTCATTGTTGCCTGCCTTCACTTCCCGGGCGATGGTGCTGCGCGACACGCCGGTAAGGATTTCCACCTCGCGTAACGTGAAGCCTTGTCCGTAGAGCGTACGGATGCTCTGGATGGCAGATGCCCCATCGGGGGCCAGCGCAATGTAGAGCCGTCGCAGATAGTCGTACTCGTCGTTCGGCTTGCTGAACGCGATGGACGAGCGGATGAGGTTCTTCATCTCTCCGGGGTAGGGTAGCCGCTCCGCGATGTTCAGGATTTTTCTGAACAAACGTATGTTTTTGCCGATGAACGAGAACTGCCCCGCGTAGTCGTTCATGATGCTCTCCGCCACGTCGGCAAGGTCGTCGCGCGTATATCTGTCGAAATCGATAATCGCGTCGAACCGACGAACAAACGCTTTGTCGAATTTGGCGAACAGGTTGGTTGTGGCGAACAGTATGATTTGCTCCGACAGATTATCCAGCTGACGCAACATCGCGGATGTGGCCCTGCCCATTTCCCGAACGTCATGGGAATCGACGCGGTCCAATGCCAAGGCGTCGATTTCGTCGAACAGCACCACCACGCGGTCCGGTTGCGTAAAGCTGTTGATTTCGTCGAACAGTTTTGTGATGTTCTTTGCGGTTTGCCCGAGACGGCTGTCTACGACCGAACTGAAATCGACGACGTAGAGTTCTCGCTGCAATATAGCCGCAATTTGCTTGACCGATTCGGTTTTCCCGGTGCCGGCCGGGCCGTGGAACAGGAATCGGTGAATGCCGACGTTGCGCCCGATTGCATTCAGAACGCCCTGGATGTCGTTCGTGATGACTCCCGGCAGCGGTAGTGCCGATTTCACGACGGGGCGTTTGGCGAGGAAATCGGACTGGGGTGATGAGCCCGTAGATTGTGGCACGAATGTATTGGCGTTCGACAGCAGGGCAATGACGTAGGCTGCGAGTTGTTCGTCGCCGGAGCGGTCGAAGTCTTTGGCAATGTTGTATGCCTCGTTGCGGAAGGCTGCGTCGTTGTTTTCGGTGTGGTAGCGGATGAGGTTTATTACATCACGTTTCTTCATTGCCGCGCTGCCTCCTGGCGTTGTCGTGTTTCGTTGGTTCAATGCTACGCCTATGTTACAACTATGTCTCAATGCAATAAAACTTGTCTCATGTCGTTTCGTGTGGTAGATTCTGCGTCTTGATCCGAAAGGGAAAGCACCGCAAAAGTTCCTATAGGTCCTGATCGATACAACGGGCGGATTCGAGTGTATCGGGTGTATTGATGTCCATGTCGATTTCGTGGTAAAAGGTGTCGGAAGGCTGGTTTTATATTCATTCAACATGTATTTCGATCAAAAAGAGGTAAATCACATCCATTTCCGGCTTGGCGTCAGCAAACTGGGCTTTCGAAATGAACTCCGACGCACGCCGACCGGATTACGCGGGTCACGTGCCTTGAACGGTGCCGAGCTTTGCGTGCCGTGCCGGGCGCGCTGGGTGACACGCCGAAGCGTTCCGCAGGGTCCGGGGAAGCTCTGCGGGGAATGGCGGGAAACCGCCGAAGTCCGCAGAGCATCGCCGAGTTCTGCGACCGCCTTTGGCGTGTCGGTACGGACCTGAAACCCTCAAACATCCGTCCCCTATAGGTCACAAATCCTAAAACACCATGTCCAATTGCTGTAAGCTGCTGGTCCGCTCGGCATATGTGCGCCGCCACACGCAACGTGTGGCGGCGCACAGCCATACTCAAGCCGGTTTCGGTCAGTCGATCCGGCGGCGCACCAGAATGCAGCCCGTCCCGACCACGGCCATGATGGCCATGAGTCCGGCGGCGCCCTGCCGCGTCGCCTGGACGACGGCCTTCATTGCGGTCGCGGCCGGTGCGATGGACGCCAGCGTGGCCACTGCGGCGGCCCCGGCGATTAATGGCTGTGACGGTTTCAATGCATGCTCCCTTCCCTCGGGCGGAGCTTCGCATGCCCCTGCGGCGTGCGATCCGCCTCCATAACGCATGGTATTGCCGTCGGACGTTCGGCCGCAGACCGGTATCACATCACGGACCGTACGTCGCGCCGGAGCGGCCGGCCGGTCCGCGCCCCTGGCCGGATATACGCGGTCGGCATCGCCCCGGCCACCGCCGCAATCCTGCCCACCTGCTACCATGCTTCCCATATTGTGTCATGACGAATGACTGAGAGAATGGATTCCTGGATGGATCAGAATCAGATGGAACAAGAAGAAGGGATCACCCTCGGGGAATTGCTGCAGATGATCCGGAAGCACATCGTTTCCGCGGTCATCGTTTGCGTGGTGGTGTTCGCCGCCGTGGCGGCCTATACGTTCCTGGCTCCGAAGAAGTATGAGGCGACGGCCGAGCTGCTGGCCATGTCCGGTCAGGGCGCGATCAGCGACAACGCCAACGCCTCCCAGTACAGCTCCATCGGCTCCTATATCAACACGCAGATCGCCACTTACCCGCAGCTGGTCAAAACCGAAGCGGTGCTCGCGCCGGTCATCGACGACCTCGGCCTGGACACCACGGTCGCCGAAACCGCCGAGCTGATCACCGCAAGCAACCCGGACGGTACCTTCATGGTCGGCATCACCGCCGAGACCGAGGACCCCGCGCTCTCCCAGCAGCTCGCCAACGCGGTGGCCGACAGCCTGAGCGAGCAGGTGTCCACCTCGATGAACACCGTCACCAAGGACCAGGCCCCGGTGTCGCTGTCCGTCGTGCAGCAGGCCGCCCTGCCGGAGGGACAGAGCTCGCCGAACGTGCCGTTCTACCTCGCGGTCGGCTTGGTCGTCGGTGTCATTCTGGGTATCGGCTACGCGATCGTTCGTGAGATGCTCAACACCCGCATCGACACGACCTCCGACGTCCGAGGCATCCTCGGATCCTCCGCAATCGGCAGCATCCCGGACGATCAGATTCTGCTGAAGCAGCAGCCGGTCGTCGTCGCCCAGCCGGGCGGCCCCATTGCGGAGGAGTACCGCCGCATTCGCACCAACATCTCGTTCCTGAAAACCGACCGTGTCGCTGGCGAAGGCCAGCTCATCGTCATCAGCTCGGTTTCCCCGTCCGAAGGCAAAACCACCACGGCCGTGAACGTGGCCGCCGCACTGGCCGAGGACGGTGCTAAGGTGCTGCTCATCGACGCCGACCTGCGTCATCCGTCGGTCGCCAAGCATCTGGGCATTGAGGGACATGCGGGTCTGGCCCATGTGCTTTCCGGACAAATGACCCCGAAAGATGTGGTACAGAGCTACTGGAAGCCGAACCTGCACATCCTGCCCGCCGGCAAGCGTCCGGCGAATGCCAGCATCCTGCTTAACTCCGACACGATGGAGGCGCTGGTCCGGCAGGCGCTCACCCAGTACGACTATGTCATCATCGATACCGCTCCGATGACCGTTTCGAATGACGGTGTTGTGTTCGGCCGTCTAGCCAACGGCATCGTGCTGGTAACCGGTAAGGGCATCACTGAGAAGAAGGACCTGCAGGAGACCGCCGAGACGCTCAAGACCGCCAGCGTTCCCGTGCTCGGATTCATTTTCACCTTCGCGGATCCGAAGAAGAGCCACGCCGGCAACTATTACTACTACTATTACGAGGACGGCACCAAGCGCAGCAACACCAAGCGCAGCAACACCAAGCGCAAGGGCGGCAAGAACACCAAACGCCGTCAGTAGTCTCAAAGTGAGTGACGGCCTGGGAGACGGCGTCTGTACGTTGAAGCGTTCAGACGCCGTTTTCATTATGCTTGCAGCGGTTCCCGGAGGTTGCCTCGTATAAGGCGGATAGCTGCCTGTACTGTCACGAATCGGCTACGTGTAAGGCGATAACGTGGCTCATTCCCCGATTCGGTTCCCGGGAATGACGTTTTACTGTGAACGTTCCATGGACACTGCGATGCAGTGTTGGAAGGGTTCGTCAGAGGAATTACTACACTATCCTTCAGAAGATATGTAGGGCACGTATGAGAGGGACGGTCTGACGATGAGTGATGGCAGCCATTCCGATATCGACATGGATCTGAGCTTTCCAATGCCGTCGAATAAACCGACGGCGGACGATGATGTTGACATCCTGCAGCGTGCGGCCGACAACGCCAGCAGACCGCCGAAACCTCCGGTTCCCAGGAGCGAGAACGGTGACGTCGTCGACACGTTCTGGGACATCCCACCCATCGAGTTCCCCACATCCAACTCCAGCGACGAGCCTGTGGACGGTCCGCGCCACGCGGCGTCCAAAGGCATGCCCTCGACCGCGGAGACCCAGGTGATCGCCTCCGGGAATACTCCGGACATCGTCGATTCGTCCTCGGACGAAGGCGACGATGCGAAAACCACCGTCTTAAAGACCGATGCATCCTCGGCGGCTCCCACCGCTCCATCGGAACATGCGCCGGAAACCACAGCATTCAGCGGTACACGGCTCTTTCCGGAAAGCGGCCCAGCCGCGCAGGAGACGGCCATCATCGAGACCGTACCATCGTTGGACTTCGGAAGCGTCATCAGCGGTGAGACGCCTGCGGCGATTCCACCAGTCGCGGCGGCAGGCGATGAATCAGTCAATGAAAACGCACACGGCAGCGAGAACTCCGAAACGCCGGCCAGGAAACGGTCGTTCAAACCCGTGGCCGTATCCATCACCATTGTGGTTCTGGTTGCGGCCATGGCCGTCGGCGGTGTGCTGCTATGGCGTAACCGTGAAAACGATGCGGAACACAGTGCGGCGCTATCCACATGCACCAGTTCGTCCGAGACATACAACACCGCTCGAGACACACTCGACAAGGCGCTCGCCGACGCGAAGGACGAGCAGGCGATCACCGCCGATCAGGTTGCAGATGCCGCTACGGTAAACTCATTGAGTGATGCCATCGACGAGGCAAACGGCATCGGTGAAGCCGCCGCTTGCAGCACGTCGCTGTCCGCCGTGGATCTGCAACACAATGCGAAGACGAACCAGGACTTGGCGCAACAGCTTACTGACAGCGTCGGTAAGGTCACCGACGCTGCCAAGGCCGTGGCTGACAGTCGTGACGCCAAGACCGAAACCGACAAGACCAACGCACGAAACGCGCTGCAGACCGCAGTCAACGATGCGCAGACCCTGCTGGACAACAGCTTGTGGGCCGTGGCGGACAACACCACCCGTGTCACCCTCGAGGAGGCGATCAACGCGGCGAACGAGCTGCTGCAACAAGACAACCCCAATCTGGCTGCGCTGCAGAATGCGCAGGCTGCGCTGCAGTCGGCCAGCGACGGCGTGAATGTCTCGATGCAGGAGCTGGCGGCGCAGAATGCGTATAGCTATGCCGGTGACTTTGGCGTACAGACGGGTACTGATAACGATAACGATGATGTTGAGCCTACGACGCCAACGCCATCGGTTAAACCTGAAAATCCGAACCCCAACGAGAACCAGGATGACGAGAATAAAGTTCTCCCGGAAAGGGAAGGCGAATAAGCTGTGCGCTACCGTATGCCTGTTCCTTGCTGGGAAGACCCGGCCAGGAACAGGCATTGTCGTATATCCATCCGTGGGTCGTCTCACGACCGCATTCTGGATTGTGCGTCGAGTAAAGCATACATGCCCTCGAATGCGGGGCGCCGTTGCCTTGCATCATGGATGAGATCAATTGGAGGTAGGAAAATGCAGGGTGTTGTACTGTAAGGGGTGTATAAAACATATAGGAATTGCTGTGAAGATTTGACAGCCCCCCCCCCCTATTCGTTTTATGCTGATATGCGTGAAACGAGGGGAGGGGGAGGCCGGAGGGGTTATGGATGCATGGAGAGAGGGGCAGGAGCTTCGCACGCAAGAGCTTCCTGTTGGTGTCCGTATGACGTCGTCGGCACGCGAACAGCGTGTACATGAACGTAGGGGGTTGTCCCATACGCAAGGTGTCGGTGATGCCTCAGCGGAGAACATGTTCAAGACGATTGACTCGTCCGCCTCTGAAGGGGGCGTGTGCAAGGGTGCGGTTTGCGGGGCTCCCGGAACCACGAATGACACCGGATATGCCGACCGCCATGAGCCAATGACATTCGAGAACACGCCGTTCCCGGAGACCGAGCAGTCGATTTTCCGATCCATCCGGCGCCGGCCGTTGTGGCGGTACATATACGTCGCCGCTCTAGTGGCTGTGGACGTGCTTGTGATGCTGCTGTCGTTGGTGATCTGTTTCGCGTTCAACCCCGGTGCCTACGACACGGTGACGCGCGCCATGCCGATTTGGGCGTTCCTGCTGGCGTACTGCGTGATCGGACTACTGTGTCTGGCGTTCGCCGGCGCGTACCACCGGCATGTGATGGCCGAGGGATACGAGCTGTACACCAAGCTCATCAACGCCGCGATTTTCACAATCGTGCTGGCGAGCTGCGTGGCATTCATGCTGAACCTGCAACTGCCGCGTACCGCGTTGATCATCGCACCGTTGGTCGGGTTGGTGTGCGAACTGGTCGCCCGCTGGATGATGCGGTGCCTGCTACACCACCATCGCCGTCGCGGCGAGTGCAAATACACGACTGTGATCGTCGGCTCGTCGGAAGGCATCAATAGGACGTTGCGGTTGATGCGTCGCAACAGCGCGCTCGGCTATATGCCGGTCGCGGTGTGTCCGATCGCCCCGGATCCCCGTATGGATGACGCGTACGTCGTCACGAACTTCGTGGCGGATCCGGACATCGAAGGCGCGGACAAGCTGCGCGTACTGAGTTTCGGTTCGCGGTTCGCACGCACCATCGAACGCATGGGCGTGCAGGAGGTGTATATCGCCGACGTGCTCAGCCGTGATTCGAAGCTGCTGCATGCCATGTCGCTGGCCATCGAGTCGCTGGGCATCGAACTGGCGATTTCGGTATCTCTGGCCGATGTCGGCGGTCACCGGTTGCATCTGCGGAACTCTGCCGAGCAACAGGTGCTGATCGCCAGCCTGCCGCAGTATCGAACCACCACGTATGTGATCAAGCGGATTATTGATATCGTGCTTTCGGCCGTGGCTTTGATCGTCAGTTCGCCAATCATGCTCGGCGTCGCCATCGCCATCAAACTCGACGACGGTGGCCCGGTGCTGTTCAAACAGACGCGTGTGGGCATTCACGGCAAGCCGTTCACAATGTACAAGTTCCGCTCAATGGTCACGAATGCCGAGGAGATCAAGGCGAAGCTTGCCGCAGAGAGCGGTCAGACCAATCGTTTTATCTTCAAGCTCAAGGATGATCCGCGTATCACCAAGGTAGGCAAATTCATCCGCAAGACCTCGTTGGACGAATTCCCTCAGTTCTTCAACGTGTTCAAGGGCGATATGTCGCTGGTCGGTCCGCGTCCGGCGTTGCCCGATGAGGTGGCGCGCTACGGTTCACTGTATTCGACGCGCCTGCTTGTCAAGCCGGGCATCACCGGTCCGTGGCAGGTTTCCGGACGCTCCGATCTCTCGCAGGAACAGAGCGAGTTCCTTGACGTCTCGTACATCGAGAATTGGTCGATTACCGGCGATCTGGCGATCCTGGCGAAGACCGTAATGGTGGTGTTCCGAGGAACCGGATCGTACTGAGTGATCCGTGCTGATTCGTACGAGCATATTGATGATGCCGATTGATATGGCAGCAGAGACAAGAGGCGGTCATACCGGCTGACGTGCAGGAGTATGTGGAGAAAACCTGCATTCGTGTGCGGCGGCATTGGCTTCTGTGCCATCATAAGAAGCTGGTAATGCGGTCGTCTTCATGTTGGTACGTGGGATGCCCGCAGCGGCGTGGCATGTGGTCCAAGGATAGGGAGGGCCGCATCCTTTTGGGGTGAATAGGAGATGTCATGGTGAGGCATGTACATAGCGCACGTGGGGCACATACGACGCGCAACATCCTGCTGTTAGTGCTCGGTGTATTGGTTGTCCTCGGTGCTGTTGGCGGATTTTGTGCGTGGCGGTTTTACCAGCAGGCGATGGACGTGCGGGACCATGAACTTGCCGCTGTGGAGGCTGTTTCCGGTCTGCAGGACGTCAGCCAGCTGCGCGATGCCGACACTATGAATGCTGCAATTGAGCAAGCGCAGGTTCACGCTTCCGCCGCCAAGGAGATTGCCGATGGTGCGCTGTGGCGGGTGGCCTCCTACGTGCCGGTACTGGGCGACGACGTCACCGCCGTGCGTGGCATGGTGGACGTGGTTGACGGCATGGTGGGCGAGACCCTCCCCTCGTTGGCATCCACCGTGCAGACACTCATGAACTCCGGCTTGAGCGGCGGGGGCGAGGGCCAGCTCAACCTGCAGCCGATTGTGGACGCGCAGGAGGGGTTCGCGCAGGCCAACGAGTTGGTGCAGCAGCAGGTGGATACGATCAATGCGCTGCCGCAACCGCATGTCGGCGTGGTGCGTTCCGCCTATGAGCAAGGCAAGGAGCAGATCAACAAGGTTGCCGACATGCTCGATCAGGTCAGCGGCATGGTGCAGGCGATGCCGAAGCTACTGGGACAGGATGGCCTACGGACTTACCTGCTGGTTGCACAGACGACCTCCGAGCAGCGTTCCGGTGGCGGCCTGGTCGGTTCGTTGGGTACGATGCAGGTGGACAACGGGAATATCTCGGTGGGGGAATTCCACTCGAACAGGGAGTTCCTGACACTGGGGGAGAGCGCTACTGCTGAAGAGCATGATGTGTTCAGCGATCCGCTGTATTTTTCATTTGATGTACGTGACTTGTTCGCCGTGCCGGACTTTTCCCGTACCGCGGAGATGCTCAATACCGTGTGGCAGCGGTCCGAATATGCGTGCGATATTGACGGCGTCATCGCCATCGATCCGCTGTTCATCCAGGAGATGGTACGCATCAACGGCGACATCACTCTTGACAACGGTCAGGTGCTGACCGGTGACAACACCGCCGAATTCATGCTCAACGGCATCTATAAGGCGTTCGACCCCGATACCCAGGATGTGTACTTCGAATACGTGGCGTCGGCGGTGATGGATGGTGCATTCTCGAACATGACGATGGACAAGATGATGCAGATTGCGCAGGCGATGGGGACACTTGCCGAGGGACGCCACTTCTACGCCTATACGTTCCATGAAGATGAGGCCGAGTACTTCCAAGGCGCCGGATTCGCGAAGAACGCACCTGACAGCGAGACCGACCCGGAGGTCGGCATCTATATGAACGAGCAGAACGCATCCAAGCTCGGCTGGTACCTGCGCCGTTCCAGCACCATCACCCGTACCGCATGCAATGCGGACGGTTCGCAGACCTATCATGTGACGTTCTCCATCACGAATACATTGACCAGTGATGAGATGGCTAGCGCGACCACCTATATCCTGGGTGGTGCCCAGCCTGGTGTCGACGGCATCGTGGCTCCTGCGGGCACATCGGCGCAACGCATGCTGTTCTATGCTCCTGCCGGCGGGTCGATAACGAACCTCACTGCGAGCGGCGACGTTCGAGACCAGGAGAACAAGACGATGGACGGCAAGAATCTGATCACCAACGTGGCGTACATCGCTCCTGGCGAGACCGTGACATTCGACTTCGACGTCACCACGTCAGCCAAAGCCGAATCCGATCTACGACTCGATCAGACGCCCGCCGGATGGCTGGATGAGAACGTAACCTACGACACCAGCGCCTGCTCGCTCAAGTAGCGAAATACGTTTAGTGCTCGATGACCTCGTGCATGCGGTGCAGGGCGCGCTGCACCAGATCATGCGTGGAACCCGCGCCGTTGCCCTTGACGCCGAAGAACACCATCAGCACCATGCCGAAGCAGATCACGGCGCTCACACGCAGCGCCCACTGCACGCCGAACACGCTCGCGGCGATCGCCACGTCGGCTCCGCCGCCCAGAGCGGCCTGACGCATCGCGGCGAAGGTCTCCATCAGAATCACCAGCACCGGCGCGCCGATCGCACCGGCGATCTGGCGCACCGTGTTCGTTACGGCGGAGCCGGCGGACACCTCCTTGGGGCTCAGACAGTTCAGCGACCATGTGGTGATCGGCATCAGCACGAATCCCATGCCGATCTGCCGGATGAACTGCCAGATCGAGACCCACCAGATCCACGAATCCAGCGAGATCAAGCTCATCATCACCGTGCCGAAGCACAGCGTGATCGTGCCGATCAGCGCCACAGGTCGCGCGCCGAATCGGTCGAGCGCCTTGCCGCCGAAGAACTGCGCAATCGCCTGGCCGAGCGCGCCCGGCAACATGATCAAGCCGCTCATCGTGGCGGAGAAGCCGCGATCGTCCTGAATATACAGCGGCAGGATCACCGTGATCGAGCTGAATGCGAAGAAGCTCAGCGCGGCCGTGATCGTACCCACGGTGAAGCTGCGGTTCTTCAGCACCTCCAGGTCGAGCAGCGGTTCGCGGCCCGTGGTGCGGTGCCAGCGGTGGAAACGCAGGTGGCCGTGCAGCAGACCCTCATGCGCGTCCGCGGCGTCCGTGGCGTTGGCAGTGTTGGTGGTGCCGGCGGCGTTGGCGGCAGCGGTCTGGGACTGTGACACATCGGACTGTGATGCATCGGACTCGTTCCGTCCCTGCGCCTCAACCCACGCGCGCTTGTTGCCCAGCTGACGCAGGATGAACCACACGATGCCGACCATGCCGACCAGCATCGGCAGCCAGACCAGCGGATGCGCGAACGGATAGCTCTCGATGTTCGTGAAGCCGAACATCAGCCCGCCGAAACCGAACACGGACAGGAACACGGAGAAGAAGTCGGCCTTGACGGTCTTGTCCGTGGCACCGAAGTTGTGCAGCCAGAACGTGGCCAGCACCAGGGCGAACGCACCGATCGCCGTCAGCGTCAGGAAGATCGAGCGCCAGCCGTTCACGTCGGTCTGCCAGCCGCCGAACGTCGGGCCGATCGCCGGGGCCACGCTCATGGCCATGCCGACCATGCCCATCGCCATGCCGCGGCGGGAGAGCGGATAGATCGAGAATACGGTGATCTGCAGCACCGGCCACATCACGCCGGTGCCGATGGCCTCCAGCATGCGGCCGAGCAGCACGAGGATGAATGTGGGGGAGACCCATGCCATCAGCGAGCCGATCGTGAAGACCGACATCGAAGTGATCACGATCTGACGGGTGGAGAAACGACGGGTCAGGTAGGCGGTCAGCGGCACCATCACGCCCATGACCAGCTGGAAGATGGAGGTCAGCCACTGGCCGGTGGTCACCGAGATGCCGAACTCGGCAACGATGGTCGGCAGTGCGGCGCTCAACTGCAATTGGGTGAAGTTGCCACAGAACGTGATGAACGTCAGGATGGCGATGGATACCATGGCCGCATGGGTCAGATGCCCGTTGGCGAACGATTCCTCCGGGGTCAGTGGCTTGCTCAGGTCTCGCTTGATGATGCCGCTCATACCGTATGCTTCCCTCTGCTTGGTTCTTCGGGCGGAGGCGGGTGGGAGTTCCCATCCGCCGAAGTGACCCCCAATAGCCTACGCCTATGTATGGGCATATATATGGACGACGGCGGCGGATACGTCGAATAATGGGCACGAAGATCTGCCGGATGCGCTGTCTCTGCCGTTGATTGTGTGTCCGCAACCTTCGGCGAGGTGCCGAGCGGGGCGCGCGGGGTTGCGCTGCACTGTGCGTTTGGTTGCGGATCAGCAACCAAACGCACAGTGCGGAATGCGTGCCTGGTCGCAGTCGAGATGTTGTCCGTCCGCGTTCCTGGCGTTCGAAATCGACGCGGTATGATGCTGCCTTATCGGTTCCCTACATCGGGCACCTGGGGCGGGAATCCGACGTGGCTTGTCATGTTTTTCGATTCCTTACGCGCTTGGGTAGTTGTTCGGCCGCCCGTAGCGCGCCGAGGTCGGTGTGGTAGGGGTCTGTGGCGTCGATGGTGGGTTTGGCGAGTTGGAGGATGCCGAGCACCGCGAATAATGAGTCGGTGCGGACCGGTTTGCCGTGTTCCAGATTGACGACCGTGGTGGCGCTGACCCCTGCGCGTTGGGCGACGTCATTCACCGTGAGGGAGAGCAGCTTGCGCTGTATCGAGGCATGTTCTCCCAGTGTGCGCAGATTGCGCGTCACTGCGGTGGGCGTATATTTCACAGCGATGCCTTTCGATGTGCATAACATGCAGTTTTCTATATCATATCGCGATTGCGATATAGAAAACACGTTGTAACGTAACTTCTGGGAAGAAGCCGTATGTGTGGACATGCGGTGGACGGGGCCGGGGCAGTAAAAAAAGAAGCCCGGGGAATCCCCGGGCTTCGCGTTCGTAACGATCAGTACCAGTGGTTGGCCACCCAGAAGTTGTAGGCGCCCTGCACCGAGCCGTAGCGGCTGTTGCAGTAGCCCCAGAACCACTTGAGCTGGGTCTGGTAGTTGGTGGCCCAGTCCGCGCCGGCGGAGGCCATCTTGCTGCCGGGCAGCGCCTGCGGCAGGCCGTATGCGCCGGAGCTGGCGTTGGTGGCGTTCACGCGCCATCCGGACTCGTGGTTGATGATGTACACGGTGGCGGAGAAATCGGCCTCGGTGTAGCCGTTGGCCAGCAGATAGTCATGCGCCCACTGCTGCATCTCGCCGGCCGGCACGGTGGTGCCGATGCTGGAGGAGGAACTGGACGAGCTGCCGGAGGAGGCGGAACCGGTACCCACCAGAATCACCTTATCCACCGGCGCCTTCTTGACATAGGAAGCGAATACGTTGGAGGAGACCACCGTATCGCCGGCGCGCGTCACCAGACTCGTCGTCTCCATCACGCCTTCCTCGCCCTCGCTCTCCACCTGTTCCGTGCCTTCGGGCAGCGAGGAGGTTTCCTTGCGGACCGTGTTGAATGCGATCGGCTCCTCGGAGGTCTCCAGCACGGAATCGGCGGTTTCGATGGTGATTACTGTGGATTCGTCGACTTCGGCGTCCAACGCGGGATCCACCGTGTCATTCGGGCCGAGCGTGATGTTGCCCGCTTCCAACACCGATTTGACGGTGGTGAAATCGGTGCCGAGCACGGTGCGGGATTCACCGTCCAGCTTGACGGTCACATAGGAGGTATCGCCGTCCATGCCGCGCACACCGTCACGGGCGGAACCACGGGAGACGGTCAGCGGGTCGGTGGCGGAGTACGCGGTGACCTGCTGCGCCGCGGAACGTCCGTCTGACGCGTAGAAGCTGCGGGTCATGATACCGCCGGTGGCGACCAGCGCCAACGCTGCAGCCACGGCACCGATGCGAATCCATTGACGCTTGTTCAACGAAGGAAGGCTGATGCTGGTCTTCTTGCGGTGATTGGCCATTGCACTCCTCAATACTCCGACATACCACGGTGCCGGTCGCGCTCACAAACAGCCATTAGTTTACGCCGACTTGAGGATAAGCCTCAAGTCGGCGACTAGCCGGAAAGGGGAAGATTACTGCTGGGCGTCGGCCTCGGCCTGCGTGGCCTTGAGATCCAGCGCCTTGGCCTGGGCGATCAGGTCATCTAGGTCGGAGGCGCGCAGCGCACCGGCCTGCTGGAACACCACCGTGCCCTGCTTGACGATCATCAGCGTCGGCACCGCCTGCACGCCGGCCGCGGACGCCAGATCCTGATTCTGGTCGATGTCCACCTTGGCGAAGTACACATCCGGGTGCTTCTCGCTGGCCTGCTCATATACCGGGCCGAACGCGCGGCACGGGCCGCACCAGGTGGCCCAGAAGTCCACGAACACCAGTTCGTTGCCGTTGATCACTTGCTCGAATTCCGCCGAACTTACCGCATGGGTTGCCATGACTGCTCCTTACCTTGCAGAAACTACGTGTTCTCAGCTTCCCAGCAACACCCAACATTCCACAACCCCTTGCGCCGTGGGATGAATGACGCCTCCGCCCGAATCATGCGCCCGGCCCCATGGCGGGCGTGGCGCGTCGACTCCGCTCTTCGGGGAATCGTCATCGAACGGTCATGCGCCGGTCATCATCCGGGCGGATAATGGGAATATGCCAGTGCTGAACGATGAGGTGCCCGACGAGGGCGATTTCGATGCGGGCCGCCGCCGCGGCGAATTCGACGACATCACGCCGGAGGATTTCATCCGGGGGTCGGCGGGAGGCAACCCGCCCGGATGGCTGGATAGCGCCCGCGTGGAGCAGGTGCGTCGGCAGGTGCCGATGGTGTATGTGGAGGTCGTGCCCGTACACACGGACGAGTTCGGGCGCATCGCCGAAATCGGTACGCTGCTGCGCGTATCGGACGACGGTTCCGTGGATCGCACGCTGGTGGCGGGGCGCGTGCTGTACCACGAGAGCCTGCGTGAGGCCATAGCCCGCAACGTGGCCAAGGATCTGGGACCCTTGGCGTTGCCGACCCTGCCGCCCAACCTGCAGCCGTTCACGGTGGCGGAGTTCTTTCCCACCCCCGGGCTGAGCGAATTCTATGACGCCCGTCAGCATGCGGTGGCGCTGTGCTATGTGGTGCCGATCGCGGGCGACTGCCAGCCGCAGGATGAGGCGCTGGACGTGGAATGGGTGGATGTGAACGGCCCGAGGCTGGCCACCATGCTCGACCAGATGGCGGGCGGCCACGACCGCATCGTGCAACGGGCGTTGGCGTGGGCCGAGTGAGAGACAAGTAAGAGAGGAATCCCATGGAACTGAACACCACGATCTACCGCGACGGCGAAGGCATCCCGGTTGTGCTCGTGCACGCCTTCCCGATCGACCACCACCTGTGGGACGATTGCGCGGCCGAGCTCATCGTCCGTGCGAACGCCGCCGGCCTGCCGCGTTTCCCGATCTGGGCGCCGGATATGCCCGGCGCCGGCGAAGGCCCGATCCCCACGGCCGAACAGACCGGGGCCATCGCGCAGGACGGCGCCTACACCGAGGCGCTCGACCGCATGGCCGACGCCTATGTGGACCTCATCCGCAAGGCCGGCTTCACCAAGGCCATCTGGGTGGGCCTGTCGATGGGCGGCTATCTGGTGCTGGACATCCAGCGCCTGCACCCGGATGCGGTGGCGGGGCTGGCCTTGTGCGACACGAAGGCCGACGCCGACTCCGCGGCCTCCCGCGCCAATCGCCTGCGCATCGCCGACATCTGCGAAACCGAACACACGGTCGACCCGGTGATGCACTTCGCCGAACCGCAGCCCGGCGACTCCACCATCAAGCGTGCGCCTCGCTTCATCCGCCAGTTCACCGGCTGGATCCAGGCCCAGCGCCCGGAAGGCGTGGCCTGGCGCGAGCGCATGGCCGCCGGCCGCCCTGATCTGAATGACCAGCTGCCGCTTATCACCGCGCCCGCCGCCGTGATCTGCGGCGAGAACGACCCCTCCAGCGCGCCGTCGGTCATGCGTCCGATCGCCGAGGCGATGACCGGCACCAACGCCGTGTTCACCGAGATTCCCGACTGCGGCCATTTCAGCGCCTACGAACACCCCGACCAGGTGGCCGATGCGCTGCTGGACCTGGTCCGCCGCGTGCAGGCGGAGGCGTGATATGGCGTTGCTTTCGCCGCTGGCCCTGACGCAGACCCTGCCGTTCCTGCCGCTCGCCCAGGGTGATATCGACTATCAGACCGAACGTCGCGATGAGCCGGGGCTCATCCCCGGTCTGTTCAACGATCCGTCCACCACGGTGATACTGGTTCGCGACGGGCTGGTGGCCGTGCCGCGCGGACAAGGCGTGCTGGCCGCACGAGAATCGGCGTCGATGCGCCTGGCGTCTCTGCCCGGTTCGTATGCCGCGGAAGCGCTGGCCGGCGCCCCGGAGGCCGTGGCCATGTTCCTGGGCGGCTATCCGGGCCGGCGCAACGCGCACGTCGTCGCTATCGACCTGACCCGCGTGCCGATGGGCGCACCGTCCGTCGTGCCGGACGCGCACGGCATCGGGGCCGATGACGCGTTCGGCAACGCCGCGCAACCGAATAGCGCGAACGGGCGGGCACCGTTGTTCGCCCGCACCGCCGAACGCTTCGACTGGGTGGATCTGCGCGGCTTCGTGCCCCACGCCTCGGCGCGGGAGGCGGGCCAGGCCACCACGGCCGTGGCATTGAGCCTGTGGCATGCCACGCAACGGCATTGCCCGACCTGCGGCGCCTCCGTACAGACGGCCATGGCCGGCTGGGCGCAGCGGTGCACGAATCTGCAGGACGGGCATCGCCTGCTGTTCCCCCGCGTGGAACCTGCCGTCATCGTGGCCGTGGTGGATTCGCAGGACCGTCTGCTGCTGCAGCACAACCGGGCGTGGAACGACCCGACCCTGTATTCGGTGTCCGCCGGATTCGTGGAGGCGGGGGAGAACCTGGAGCACGCGTGCCGGCGTGAAACCAAGGAGGAGGTCGGCATCGACCTGGGTAAGGTGCGTTACCTGGGGTCGCAGCCCTGGCCGTTCCCCGCGTCGCTGATGGTGGCGTTCAAGGCCTACGCGCTGAACACCGACATCCGCACGGACGGACAGGAAACCGTGGACGCGCGTTGGGTGAGCCGAGACGAATACACCGAGGCACTGGTGCGGGGGGTCATAAGCGCGCCGAACCGGGCCGCCATCGCGCGGTACATGATCGAGGAATGGTATGGACGCGCGCTGTAGTCGGTTCGGCTGCGTATAGTGATGCCTTGGAAAGAGTGGGAATTCGTAAGGGAATGACAATGTCCGACGACTATCAGATGGATGGTTTCTCGCCGATGGACGACGACCGTACCGTGGCCATGCCACCGGTCGGAGACGCGTCCCCGATGACCATGGGCGAGGACGCCATCGCTCTGCCCGGCGACGAGGAGAAGCAGCCGAACACCAAACTGCCGTGGATCATCACCCTCAGTGTCATCGGCGCTCTGCTGGTGCTGGCCGTGGCCGGCCTGTTCACCGCGCGCTGGTATTTCTCCGACAAGGCCGCGCCCGGCGTGACGCTCGGCCAGATCAGCGTGGCGGGGCAGGACCGCGATCGCCTGACCGATACGGTAACGCGTGCGATCGCCGATTCGACGCTGACCGTTGCCGACCCTGACGGACAGGAGATCAAGGCCTCGCTGGAGGAACTCGGCGTGAGCGTGGACGTGGACGCGACCGTGGACGCGCTGCTCAACGCCAAAACCGACGGGGACGCGACTGGCGTGCGTGCGCTGCTGTCCGACTTCGCCCGGCTCAACCCGTTCTCCAAGGCCGATATCGGCCTGAGCGCCGAGTATGACGAATACACGGCGAACACGTTCCTGACCGACCGGTTCGTGGCCGACGGCCAGCAGGCCGTGCCCTCCTCGATCGCCTACGATGCCGGATCACAGGCGTTCACGGTCACCGAAGGCAAGGTGGGTCGGGCGCCGCAGCTGGACGCCGTGAACAAGGCCGTCGTCAACGCCATCAAGGCCCCGGGCACAGGGACGAGCGTGAAGATCGACTACTCGGACGTGGATATGCCCATCGGTGTGGACGCCGCCAACCAGGCCGCAGCGGACGCCAACCAGCGGCTCAACAACAAGATCGTGCTCACCAACGAGCGCGACCGCAACTTCGAACTGTCGAACGACACGGTGGCGTCGTGGATCAAGCCGACCGGCGACGTGCAGAACGGCACCATCACCCTGAGCTATGACGAACAGGCCATCAAGGACTACCTGGCCGCCGAGCTGCCCAAGCAGCTCAACCAGGAGAAGGTCGACCAGACGGATATCATCGACGACGCCGGAAACGTGCTGCTGGCCCGCGTGGACGGCGTGGACGGCGTGGCCGTGAAGAACACCGACACGACGGCCGCGAAGGTGCTTGAGGCTCTCAAGGCGGGCAACGGCGGGTTGATCACCGCGGAATTCGACGTGACCCCGTTCGAGACCAAGCAGGAGAAGGCCACGATGCGTATCGTGGTGGACAAGTCCTCGCAGACGGCCACCGTGTACAACAACAACCAGCTGGTGCGCACGTTCCCGGTCTGCACCGGCACCCCGGGCGCGTTCGGCGAAACCGACAACGGCACGTTCTACATCTACCTGAAGTATGCGTCACAGGACATGCGCGGCTACAACGAGGACGGCTCGAAGTACCTCTCTCCGGGCGTCAAGTGGGTCGGCTACTTCAACGGCGGCGAGGGCTTCCATACGGCGGACTGGAACTACTACGGCATCCAGGTCGGCGATCCGGCGCACTACGGCTCGCACGGCTGCGTGAACATGTACGAGGCCGACGCCAAGTGGATCTACGACAACTGCCCGGAAGGCACCATCGTGCAGGTCGTGGGCTCGACCCCCTCTGGTCCGGTCCGCTGATGTACCGCCCGATGCCTCCGACGTCGGTTCGCTGACGTATGGGGCCGCAACGGTGGCCCCACGGCGGGGCCGGTCCCATGGTGTGATTAGGGCGGCGGCGTGTGGCGTTGTACGCTGGTGCCATGAGTGAAACGAACGAAACCCCGTTGAATCTTGATGTTCCCGAGCATCTGGAATACTCCGAAGAGCATGTCTGGGTGGATGCCTCGGTGGAGCCCGCCGTGGTGGGGTTGACCGAGTACGCGGTCAACCAGTTGGGCGAATTGGTGTTTGTCGATCTGCCCGAACCCGGCACCCGTGTGGAGGCCGGCGACGAGATCGTGGAACTCGAATCGCAGAAGGCCGTCCAACCGCTGGTGTGCCCGGTGGCCGGCACGGTGCGGTACGTGAACCGCGATGCCTCGGACGATCCGGGGATCATCACCAACGACCCGTACGGTGAGGGCTGGATTCTGAAGATCGAACTCGACGACGACGAGCCCGCGCTGCTCACCGCCGAGGAGTACGCCAAACTCGTCAAGTGATTGTCTCGCGTGCGGCGGCGGTGAGGTTGCATCGAACCATTGTGTGGGTATAGTGAATCTATGAGTGATTCACGCCGGACATCGCCGCAGGTCCATCAACCCACGGATGATATGCCCACCGTACCGATTCCGGCGCGGCGCGTTGTCACGACGTTCGACTCCGCCTCCAAACACGAGCGCATCGAGGCCAAACCGCCGCTGGTCCGCCTGTTCCGCCGTGCCGTGAGCACCGTCTTCAACCTGTGGATGAGGGTCTCCACACCGGTCGTCGAACAGCTCGGCTGGTACGACCAGATCGAACCCTACGTCGGATACGGCACCGAAGCCTACTCCCGTCTGATTTGTCGGACCGTGTACGCCCCGGAGCATCACCGGCCCGGCGCCCGCATCCGTGGCATCTGGGGCATGCTGGCCATCCCCGCGCCCCACCGCCGCGTGCGCGTGGCCATCGACGGCACACCGCTGGAAACTGTGCAGGTCGGGACCTCCGAATCCTATGACAAGCCGGACGCCAAGCGCCGGCAGACCGCCGAGTACGCGGTATCCGACTCCGCCGGCTACTTGGACCTCGTCGCCGAGCATCGCCTCAGTCCCGGCATCCACCGCGTCTCCTATCGGGTCGACCGCCGCAAGCCGGTCACCGCCAACCTGTTCACCATCCCCAGCGGCTCCAAGGTCGGCATCATCTCCGACGTGGACGACACCATCATGATCACGCAGGTGCCCACGTTGTGGAAGGCCGTCTACAACGTGCTGTTCGCCAACCCGAAGAAGCGCGCGTCGGTGCCCGGCATGAGCGTGCTGTTCACCAAGCTCGCCGCGCTGTTCCCGGAGGCGCCGTTCTTCTACCTGTCCACCTCGCCGTGGAACGTGGAGAGCTCGATACGCCATTTCATCAACGACCACGGCTTCCCTGCCGGCCCGTTGCTGCTGCGGGACCTGGACCCGCGCCCCAAGACCTTCATCCCCACCGGCGTGCAGCATAAACTCGAATTCGCCGAACAGCTCATGGGCGACTTCCCGGATATGAAATTCATCCTCATCGGCGACGACGGGCAGAAGGATCCGACCACCTACGCCACCATCGCCCGCCGGTATCCGGGCCGCGTCATCGCCATCGGCATCCGTCAGCTCTCCCCACGCGAGGCATCGCCGCTCGGCTCGGTGGCCGGGGTCTCCGCCACCCAGCCGATGCCCGTCACCGATGTTCCCGTCTTCACCGGCACCACCGGCGCGAACCTGATGAACACCATGCTCCCGTACCTCGAACGGCTCGCGTGACCGGACTCGCGGAGCGCAACGGCGGCACGGCTGCGCATATAATCGCCTGCATGATGCAAGAGCAGCAGGGTGCCGCCTCCGCGGCCGTGAACGAAACCGCGCAGACCATGCCGTCCCCGGACAACCCCGCAGCGCATGCGACCGTGGAGCACGGCGTATCGTCGCAGGACGCCGCCTCCGTGCCGCCGATCGCCCGCCGCAAGCCCGCTGCGCGCACGCACCACGGCGACACGTTCCTCGACCCGTACGCCTGGATGAAGGACAAGGACAGCGCCGAAGTCCGCGACTACGTATCCGCCCAGAACGCGTACGGCGAGCAGCGCACCGCCGCGCTCGGCCCCCTGCGTGACACGCTGTTCAACGAACTGACCTCCCGCATCCAACAGACCGACATGTCCGTGCCCACGCGCATGGACGGCTACTGGTATTTCACGCGCACACGCGAAGGGTCGCAGTATGCGGTGCAATGCCGTCTGCCGATCCGAGGGGAGGGCGACTGGACCCCGCCCGAAATCGATCCGCTGAGCGAGCCCGGATCCATGCCCGGCGAGCAGGTGGTGTTCGACACGAACCGGGAAGCCGAGGGGCACGACTTCTTCCAGGTCGGCGGCATGGACCTGAGCCGCGACGGCCGCTGGATGCTCTACGGCGTCGACACCCGCGGCGATGAACGCTATGACTTCCGCATCCGGGACCTGCAGAGCGGCGCGGAGCTGCCCGAGGTGCTTGAGGGCATCGCCGGCGCATGCATCACGCCGGACGCGCAGTGGGTGTTCTACACCGTGCTCGACGACGCATGGCGGCCCTGTGCGGTGCGCCGGCACAAGGTCGGCACGCCGGTATCCGACGACGTGGAGGTGTTCCGGGAGCACGATGAGCGGTTCTGGCTCGGTGTGGGCCTGAGCTTCGACGAGCGCAACATCGTCATCGGCACCGGTTCCAAAACCACCACCGAGGTGCTCATGCTGCCCGCCGACACCCCGGAGGGCGAGTTCCGCGCGTTCATCCCGCGGGAGCCGGATATCGAATACGACGTCAGCTTCGCCCGGTTCGAAGGCGCGGGGGAGGACGGCGCCGATATCCCGCTGGCGGTGGTGTACCACAACGCGTTCAATCCGAATTTCGAGATCGACGTGATCGATATGCGGTTGCATGAACCGCCGTACCGGCTCGGCGAGGGCGTATGCATCGCGCAGGGCTCGCCGTACGGATGCGAGCAGGGGGACCGCGTCGAGCCCGGGGCTTCGGCCAAGCCGATCGGCACCGCCTACCGCAACCCCGCGAACCCGGCGATTCTGCAGGGGGCGCGGGGACTGGGCATCGAGGGCATTGCCCTGCACCGGCACTATGTGGCGCTCAGCTACCGGGCGGACGGCATGACGCATCTGGGCGTCATGACCAAGCGGGACGCCGCCGAGGACTTCCTGGCCGGCCGCCCGTGGCGGTTCCGCGAGCTGCTGCCGCCCGCGCTCGAAGGCGATTGGGATGTCCCTGGTTCCGGGGGCTCGGGCTTCGGTTCTGGTGTTGCGGACTCCAGTTCCGGTGACTCGGTCCCTGCGGAGATTTCCGGTTCCGGTGCCGCGGACTCCGGTTCCGGTGTTGCGGATTCTGCGGAAAACTCCGGTTCCCTGGACTCTGACACATGTTTCACGGGATGTTTCACGCAGCACGGTCCGTCCGGCGCGTCCGACACGTCCGATTCGTCCGGTTCGTCCGAGGACGGGCTGCCCGATGTCACGCGACGCCTGTACACCATCGCCGCTGGCGGCAACCCGACATACGAGGCGCCGCGCATGCGCTACACGTTCTCCGGCTACACGCGCCCGGGCGAGCTGCACGAGTTCGACCCGGCCACCGGCGAGGACCTGCTGCTCAAGCGGGCGCGTGTCCTCGGCGACTTCGACCCACGTAACTATCTGGAACGCCGCATGTGGATCACGGCGCGGGACGGCGAACGCATCCCCGTCTCCCTGGTCTGGCGGCGCGGCGTGGCGCTCGACCATCTCCCGATGTTCGTCACCGGCTACGGCGCGTACGAGATCAGCTCCGATCCGGGATTCTCCGTGGCCCGGCTCAGCATGCTCGACCGCGGCGTGCTCTATGCGGTGCCGCATATCCGCGGCGGCGGCGAGATGGGGCGCGCCTGGTACGAGCAGGGGCGTCGACTGTCCAAACGCCACAGCTTCGAGGATTTCGTAGACGCGGTGGCCGCCCTGCAGGACGCGGGACTCGCCGACCCCGAGCGCACCGTGGCCGTCGGCGGGTCGGCGGGCGGCCTGCTGATGGGCGCCGTGGCGAATCTGGCCCCCGAGCGCTTCGCCGGCATCGAGGCGGATGTGCCGTTCGTGGATGCGCTGACCTCCATCCTGGACCCCTCGCTGCCGTTGACCGTCACCGAATGGGACGAATGGGGCGACCCGTTGCATGATCCGGAGGTCTACCGGTACATGAAGTCGTACACGCCGTATGAGAACGCGCCGGAATCGCCCGACGACCCGCGCGTGGCCCGCTTCCCGAAGATCCTGATCACCACGTCGATGAACGATACGCGCGTACTGGTCGTCGAGCCGCTCAAATGGATGGCGCGGCTGCAGGCGGCCGGCGTGGACGTCATCGCCAAGATCGAGGTCGAGGCGGGGCACGGCGGCACCACGGGACGGTACAAGCAGTGGAAGGAGGTCTCGTTCGAGAACGCCTGGTGCCTGCGGACCATGGGTGTGGCGTAAGGGCAGGGTGCCCTGTCCACTTGCTGAACCGTTCGGGACGGCCTGCCCGCAACCGGGGTAGTGTCGCTCACTATGAGCGAAACAACAACGAAGTATCGCATCGCCGTCATCCCCGGCGATGGCATCGGCAAGGAAGTCACCCCCTGGGCGCAGAAGGCGCTTGAACAGGCGGTGCAGGGCGCGACGGATTTCGAATACGAGAACTTCGATCTGGGCGCCGAACGTTACCTGCGTGACGGTGCGATCCTGCCGGACGAGGAACTCGAACGCATCAAGACCACCGACGCGATCCTGCTCGGCGCGGTCGGCGACCCGCGCATCAAGGCCGGCATCCTGGAGCGTGGCCTGCTGCTGCGCCTGCGCTTCGAACTCGACCAGTACGTGAACCTGCGCCCCTCCAAGCTGTATAAGGGCGTCACCTCGCCGCTCGCCAATCCGGGCGAGATCGACTTCGTGGTCGTGCGCGAGGGCACCGAGGGCCTGTACTGCGGCGCGGGCGGTGCGGTCCGCCGCGACACCCCGGCCGAAGTGGCCACCGAGGTCTCGATCAACACCGCCTACGGCGTGGAGCGCGTGGTGCGCTACGCCTTCGACCTGGCCATGAAGCGCCGCAAGCATGTGACCCTCGTGCACAAGAAGAACGTGCTCGTCAACGCGGGCGACATGTGGCAGCGCATCGTGGACCGCGTGGGCCGCGAGTACCCCGAGGTCTCGCACGACTATTGCCATATCGACGCAGCCACCATCTACATGGTCTCCGATCCCTCGCGCTTCGACGTGATCCTGACCGACAACCTCTTCGGCGACATCCTGACCGACGAGGCGGGCGCCGTGGTCGGCGGCGTCGGCTATTCGGCGTCCGGCTGCATCAACGCGTGCAACGAGTTTCCGTCCATGTTCGAGCCGATCCACGGCTCGGCCCCGGACATCGCCGGCAAGGGCATCGCCAACCCGACGGCCGCCATCCTCTCCGCCGCCATGCTGCTGCGCCATCTCGGATTCGACGAGGACGCGGCGCGCATCGACGCCGCGGTCGAGGCGGACATCGCCGAGCTCGGCTCCACGCCGCGCAGCACCGACGAGATCGGCCGCGACATCCTGGCGCGCCTGTAACGCCACGGGACCGCCATATAAGTTTGCAATCATGCGCCGCGTGCCAATAGGGACGCGGCGCATTGTCGTATGGGGTGTATGGTTTCGGGCTCGCCTATAGCATGACGCGATCGGTCGGGTTTGCGGATGGCATGGCGCGGATGACGTGGCGTATGGCTGGCCGGCACGTCGATGGTGCAAAACGCGGTCGGGCGGGTATCCGGATGACATGGAGCGTGGCTGGTCGGGCACATGGATTGTATGGAGTGTGGCCGGTCTGACCCGTCGATGGTACGGAACGCCGAATCGGTGTTGCTTCGGGTCGCATACCCACCCCTATGGGGTACCCAATCTGGAGAAGCGTTTTATACTGGCTCCGTACCGTACTACGCCCGTGTGGTACGGAACAGAACGTTGAAAACAAGCCATTTGCGGGCTGAGGGCCGCCACGTGGTACGGTACGGAGTCTCCGGAGGGGCTTCCTGTCGATTCCGTACCACGCCGCGGCCACGGATTACCAGGGGGTGCCATGGGTATGCGGCGTGGAGCGGTCAAGACGCCCGGCGGGAAACTCGTTGCCGTCACCGTGCAGACCGACCAATCGGGGCTGCCGGTCGCATGCCGGCTGGACGGCGACTTCTTCATCGACGGCGATGGCGCCCCACTGCTGCTGGATGACCTTGAACGCACGTTGCTGGCATGCGCCCGGGAGGTGTCTGCCGGCAAGACTGACGTAACGGATGGGAGCGCGCTGCCGGCGCCCGCCGCGCGGGAACATGCGGATGCGCAGGAGCGGGCTGCGCGCCCCAAGGCACACGATGATGGAGTGCGCGCCGATGCCGTGGCGGATGCTATCGATATCGCCGACTGGCGTGATCGGCTGCTGCAGGTTTGCACACGGCACGACGGGGTGCGGTTGGTCGGCACCGGTGCCGAGGCGATGACGCGGGCTTTGTCCCGGGCGATGGGCATCGGTGACGAATCGGCTGCCTTTGCGGTGGGATTGAACGGCACGGTGAACGATGCCGTCACCAAGACGGGGATGCTGGCGGGACCTCAACTGGCGGACGTGCCGCCGAACGATATGGTGGCCGACGCCGTTGCCGAGACTGGTCCTCTGACGGGTGCGGCGTCATACGGCTTGTGCGGTCATCGTCCCGCACCACATGCCGGCTGGCCATCGGACTGGCTCGACCGTTGGCGCAGGCTTGCGCCAGTCGTCGTTCACGATACCCCCCGAAGCCCCGTCGAGCAGATGGCGATTGACGAGCAATGGGCGCGCGAAGTGGCGGCGGGGGAACGGCCGGCCAGCCTGCGGTTCTGGGAATGGTCGTCGCCCGCGGTGGTGGTCGGGCGGTTCCAGTCGATACCCGACGAGGTCCATGTGGACGAGGCGGAACGACTGGGGTTCACGGTGGTCCGCCGGTGCACGGGTGGCGGCACGATGGTGGTCCAACCGGGAGGGGCGATCACCTATTCGCTGTACGCGCCGCGATGGTTCGTGGACGGCCTGGACGCGGCGGAGGCCTACCGGTTGTGCGACAGCTGGCTGATCGACGCCCTACGGGGGTTGGGGGTCGACGCCCGGTTCCAGGGACTGAACGATATAGCGGTGGTCGATGACGCCTGCCGCGACACGGTGGGTGGACAGGAACCCGCGCAGTGGGGTAAAGCGGGCGGCGCGGCGCAACGGCGGTTTCCCGCGCCACCGGACAGTAACGGTCCGGGCGCGGTGCTGCATCACACCACGCTGGCGTATGAACTGGATGGCGCGCTGATGGCCAGGCTGCTGAACACCTCCCCGGAGAAACTGTCCGACAAGGCCGTCCGTTCGGCGTCCAAGCGGGTGGCGCCGCTGTGCCTGCAGCCCTCGCTGCAAGGCATGGGGCGGGACGGCCTGATCCGTGCCTTGTCCAGGTCCTTAGGGCAGTTCCTGCCCGCTAACAGCTAACCCGTCCGTCAACTTCTCAACTGTTAACCTATACGCGCAGATTGGCCATTTTCCGCAGCTCTTTCAACAGTTGGGGATGGAGGTTGGACATACTTTTGTCCGTCGTCTTTTCAACTGTTGACTTATGCGCGTAAACGGCCCTGCTTCCGCAGTGTTTTCCACAGTCGGGGATGGCGGTCGTGCATGTCTTCCTGTTCGCGCTTTTTTCGACTGTTGACCAATTTACGTGGGTGGGGTGGGCGGATGGGGCTACAATATTGGGCAAGGCGAATGAGGACAATCGTCGCCGGCATACCATTGGGCTGATCGTGAGCCGGCACAATAACGGGCAGGAGGAGCGACTGGCAATGGCGACACCGAACGCGATCCCCAATGACGAGAACACGTTGCTGCACACGGCGTTGTTCAAGCAGGTCTCTCCGGAACAGGCGGAGGAACTGTTGCCCGCGCTCCGCGAATCGGTGTATGACAAGGGCGAGCACATCTTCACGCAGGGGGACACCGACCATCGCATGGGCTTGCTGGAGAAGGGGCGCGTGAAGCTGACACGCGAGTCCAACGACGGTCGGGTGCAGCTGCTGAGCATCCATGCGCGCGGCGAGGTGCTGGGTGAGATCCCGGTGTTCGACCCGAACGGCGGTCCGCGAACCGCCTCCGCGGTGGCGATGGTGAACGGCACCCGCGTGGTATGGCTGGAACACGACGCGTTGTTCGCGTGGCTGGACAGATACCCGCGTGTGGCCGTGGACATGCTGCAGGTGTTGGCGAACCGGATGCGCAGCAACAACGAGCGCATCACCGACCTGGTGTTCATGGACGTACCCGCCCGTTTGGCCAAGACGTTGCTGGATCTGGCGTCGCGGTTCGGCGAGCCGGTGGAGGCCGGTCTGAAGGTGCCGCACGATCTGACGCAGGAGGAGCTGGCCCAGCTGGTCGGCTCGTCACGGGAGACCGTGAACAAGGCGTTGATGGATTTCTCGAACCGTGGGTGGATCGCGCGTGAGGGGCGGTCGATCGTCATCTATCAGCCGGGTATGCTGATTCGTCGTTCGCGCCGGTAACCGGTCGGCTGGTGGTCGCCCTGTGGCGGACCCGGTCCGATGCTCGGCGACTGGCCAGCGACGAGCCGACGGCCGGGGCGGGGCGAGGTAGAGGGACCTCTTTAGAATGGGCACCATGCCGAAGAAGAAATCAATGACCATCCGTCGTGCCCTCTCGCTGGTGCTCGCCTATATCGTGCTGTGCGTCACCGGCGGCGTTGTGGCGAGCCTGCTGTTCGTGCCGGCCGTGTTCGGCGCCAACACCGTGGCGAAGGCCGTGATTCCTTCCCTGCAGGTGGAGGGGATTGATTTCGATGTGGCGAGCCTGCCGCAGCAGTCGCGCATGTATGCGTCGGACGGTTCGCTGATCGCCACGTTCTATTCGCAGAACCGTGTTGTGGTGCCGATCAAGGACGTGTCCGAATACATGCAGAAGGCGATTGTGGCCCGTGAGGACCGCCGCTTCTTCGAGCATTCCGGCGTTGACGTGCAGGGCGTCATGCGCGCGTTCATACAGACGTACGTGCTCAAGCGCGATATGCAGGGCGGTTCGTCGCTGACCCAGCAGTACGTCAAGAACGTGCTGATGGTGCAGGCACGCGAGGACAACGATCCGATCGCGGAATACCATGCTCAGGAGAGCACGATCGCCCGTAAGCTACGCGAGATGCTGATCGCCGTGCAGATGGAGAAGATGTACTCCAAGCCGGAGATCCTGCAGGGGTATCTGAACATCGCCCAGTTCGGGTCCAACAATCTGTATGGTGTGGAGACCGCGGCGCAACGGTACTTCAACGTGCACGCCAAGGATCTGAATCTGGTGCAGTCGGCCACCATCGCCGCCATCACCAAGAACCCCGCGGGCCTGGATCCCTCGATCCCCGAGAACCAGGAGGATTCGGAGAATGAGCGCAACATCGTGCTCAAGCTCATGCTGGACCAGGGCCTGATCGAGCAGGCCGAGTATGACGAGGCGGTGAACATCCCGCTGGTGGATACGCTCAATATCCAATCGGTGAACCGGGGCTGCCAGTCGGCCGGCAACGCGGCGTTCTTCTGCTCGTACGTGACCACCAAGATCCTCAACTCCGAGGAGTTCGGCGAAACCGAGGCGGACCGTCAGAAGCTGCTGAACGAGGGTGGTCTGGACATCTACACCACCATGGACGTGAACGCCAACAACGCGGCCATGCAGGCGGCGAACGACACAATCCCGGCTTCCGATCCCTCCGGTCTGGAGGTCATGATCGCGGCCATCAAGCCCGGCACTGGCGAAGTGCTCGGTTTCGGCATCAACCGTACGTATGACGCCACCGACGCGGCGGCCAGCGATCAGACCAAGACCTCGATGAACTACATGGTCGACCAGGTCGACGGCGGCGGCTGGGGCGTGCAGGTCGGCTCCACCTGGAAGCCGATCAACATGGTGGCCTGGATGCAGCAGGGCCGTTCGATCAACGAAAGCCTGCGCACATCCACGTCGTACCCGTTGAGCAACTTCAACTGCAGCAACTACTCGTTCACCGGCACATGGAAGGTCGAGAACTCCGGCGGCGGCACCGTGAACCCGGAGACCCCGTTGCAGGGTCTGATCCGTTCGCACAACACCACGCAGGCGTCGATGGCCTCGCAGATCGGCCTGTGTGCGATCGCCGACGCGGCCACGGCCCTCGGCTACCACAACTCGCCGTCCTCGGCCATGGACGTGTACTCGTCCAATTCGTTCAACGCCCCGATGACTATCGGTTCCGTGCAGGTGTCCCCGCTGACCATGGCCAACGTCTACGCCACCTTGGGCGCGAACGGCGTGGCCTGCACGCCGATCGCCATGACCCGCGTGACCGACAAGAACGGCGACGAGATCGACGTTCCGCAGGCCGACTGCCATCAGGCCATCGATCCGGAGGTCGCACAGACCACCGCGTACGCGCTCAACCAGGGCGTCGTGACCGCCGGAGGCGAGGCCGCGACGACCCAGCTGGACAACGGCCGCAAGACCTTCGCCAAAACCGGTACGAACGAGAACACGTACATGCTGACCGCCGGTTTCGTGCCGAATGTGGTGTCTGCGTTCGTGGCCGTCGGCGACGCGCAGGATCCGCTCAACAACACGTTCGACAACAAGACCATCAACGGCGTGTATCGCTCCGAATGGTTCGGCATGTACATTGCCACCCCGGCGTGGAAGCAGTTCATGAACACATATCTGAACGCCATCAACGCCCCGATCGACAATAACTATGGCAATCCGGCGCAGAAGTACCTGACCGCTTCGGGGGTGCAGTCCACCACGAACAACCAAAACAACCAGAGCAACCAGACCACGCAGAACGGACAACAGGCGCAGAACCAGAACCAGGAGGGCCAGTAGCCCCGCCCTGCGGCCGTGGTAGCGCACGGTTCGGGTTACGTAGTTTGGAACGCCCGCCGACATTCGGCGGGCGTTCCGCATATCCCCGCATACAATAGGTGACATCATCGCACAAGGGAGGCAGGATGATGCAGGACGAACTGACTCATGACAACTTCGACTTCCGTGGATTCTCCAAGGAGAACCGCCACGAGACCGAGCTTATTCGCGACGAGGAGGAACGCGCGTCGAAGAAGCCTGCCAAGGCGGGCAAAGCCGGCAAGAACAAGGCCGGCAAGAACAAGGCCGGCAAGAACTCCAAGGATGCCGGCCGGGAGCGCAAGGCCGAGAAGGCCGGGAAGGCCGGGAAGGCCGAGAAGAAGGCCGCCGTGTCGGCCAAGCCGCAGGGCAAGCGCCCGCTGCTGTTCACACCGATGCAGCTGCGTGGCCTGACCGTGCGCAACCGCGTGTGGCTGCCCCCGATGGATACGTATTCGGCGTACGCCTGGGACGGCAAGCCGACGCCGTTCCACTACCAGCATTACGTGTCCCGCGCCCTCGGCGGCTTCGGTCTGATCATTGCCGAGGCCACCGCCGTATGCCCCGAAGGACGCATCAGCCCCAAGGACGTGGGTCTATGGGAGGATTCGCAGATCGAGGCATGGCGTTGGATCGTGCAGGGTGTCAGGGATGCGGGCGCGGCCATGGCCGTGCAGCTCAACCACGCCGGGCGCAAGGGGTCCACGGGCTGCTTCGGTGTCGGCCATGATGGCGAGAGCGTGCCGGTTGAGGAGGGCGGGTGGCAGACCGTGGCGCCCAGCCCCAACGCCTATGGCTCCTATGCCGTGCCGCGCGAACTGAGCGTGGACGAGATCCATACGATTGTGGGCCAGTTCGCCGCAGCCGCCGGGCGCGCGGTGGCCGCCGGATTCCAGGCCGTCGAGATCCACGCCGCGCACGGGTATCTGATCTCGCAGTTCCTCGATCCGCTGGTCAACGAGCGTACTGATGAGTACGGCGGCGACCTGAACGGGCGCATGCGGTTCCTGGTGGAGATCGTGGACGCGGTCCGTGCCACGATCCCGCAGGACATGCCGTTGCTGGTGCGCATCTCCGCCACGGACTGGGCGGCCGGCGGCTGGGATCTGGGTCAGACGGTCGCGGCGTCGCGTGTGCTGAAGGATCACGGCGTGGATCTGGTAGATGTCTCGACCGGCGGCATTGTGCCGGATGTCACGATTCCGGTCAAACCGAACTATCAGGTGCCGTTCGCGGCCCAGGTGCGTGCCCAGGCCGGTGTGCCGACCACGGCGGTGGGGTTGATCACCAAGCCGAAGCAGGCCGAGAAGATCCTGCGGGCGGAGCGGGCCGACGCCATTGAGATCGGGCGCGCCGCGCTCCGCGATCCCGCATGGCCGATGCGCGCCGCCCACAAGCTGGGGCTTGCCCCGGCCGATCTGCCGTATCCGGACCAGTACGTCCGCGGCGCCTACTGATGTGATGTGCCGCGGATGTTGGTGCTTCGGTTTCAGGCGTCGACGCCCACGGCCTCGGAGACATGCTCGAAGCCGTCGCGCTTGAGCAGGCCGGCCAGGCCGCGCTTGAGCACGGTGATCTGCTGCGGGCCGCGGTACATCAGCGAGCTGATGAACATGACCAGGCTGGCGCCGCTGCGAATCTTGGCGTAGGCCTGCTCCGGGGTGAACACGCCGCCGATGCCGGCGATGGCGAACCTGTCGCCGAACTCGCGGTAGGTGCGGCGGACCAGCTCGTTGCTGGCACGGTAGGTCGGGCCGCCGGACAGGCCGCCCTCCCAGTCGCGGGGGATCTCCAGCCCGGTGCGGTCCTTCTGCAGGTTGGCGATGCTGACGCCCTGCACGTTGTGCTCGGCCAGCACGGCCAGTAGGTCGCGGAACTCCTCCCAGCTCTTGTTCAGCGGCATCTTGACCAGCGTGGGCTGCGGGCGGTCCACCGTGTCCAGCACGGAGAACAGGCGGTCGAGGTTCTCGGGGCTTTCGGTGAACGGCTCTCCGGTGCGGGTGTTGGGGCAGGAGACGTTGATCTCCACCATGGCGCTGCGTCCGGCCGCCCGTTCCAGCGAGATGCGGTAGTCCTCGATGCCTTCGTCGATGTCCCCGGCCAGGTCGTCATTGGTGCGGGCGATGGAGACGGAGACCTGCAGGGACCGGGCCTTGGTCCACGCCTGTTCGGCGCGGGCGATCACCTTGTCGCTGCCGTCGTTGGCCAGACCCACGTGCACCATCATCGAATCGTATTCGGGCAGGCGGTGGAACCACGGCTTCGGGTTGCCGGCGCAGGGGCGGGAGGTGGTCGAGCCGACGGTTTCGAACCCGAAGCCGGCGTTGTCCATCAGCACCGGCATATCGCAGTTCTTGTCCAGGCCGGCGGACAGGCCGAACGGGTTGGCGAAGTCCACGCCCATCACCGAGGTTTCGAGCACCGGGTCGGTGTAGTTCAGCATCTCGCGCAGCAGCCACATCAGCGGCGGGATGTTGCCGGTGACGCGGCAGAACTCGATCATCTGGTCGTGCGCCACGTCCGGGGTGTGGTTGAACACGAAGTTCGGTTTGACGATGTGCTTGTATCCGAACGTGAACAGGTCGGTGGTGGCTTTGTTGACGGCGTCGTGCCAGAAGCTCTCGGAAACGTAGGTCATGCATCCATTGTGTCACTGGCGGTGGGCATGCGGCGCTGGGTGCCGGAATCGTGCGTCGGGTGGTGGCTTGCCCGACAGTCCGAGGAATGTTCGATTTTGGTTGATTTTTCGGTATTTGTGATAATTTCGGCGTGTCGTGATGTGATTTTTGCGGTCAAAAGTTGTTGTTTTGGGTGAAGATGTGCGATAATGTTCACATGATTTCATCGCAACGACAGCATCTGATCCTGAGCCGGTTGCGCACCAGAGGCGCCGTGCGCATCACCGCGCTATCCAAGGAGCTGGGTGTCTCCGCGATGACCATTCGCCGTGATATCGCCGAACTCGCCGACAAGGGTCTGCTCAAGCGTGTGCATGGAGGCGCCGTGACGACCAGCACCCTGCTCAGCGAGCCGCTGTTCTCCGTCAAGTCGCAGATGGATGTCGGCCTCAAGGACGCCATCGCACGGGAGGCGGTCGCCTATGTGGCCCCGGGCGACGTCATCGCCATCGGCGGCGGCACCACGGCGTATGTCTTCGCGCAGCACCTGCTCGAATCACAACAGGCCAGCGGCATCACCATCCTGACCAACTCCATCCCGGTCGCCGAGCTCGTGCAGGCGCTGGAGTCCAAGGACGTCGAGGTCATCGTCACTGGCGGCGTCATCACCCGCTCGAACTCGTTGGTCGGGCCCATCGCGGACAAGGTCATCGCCTCCCTGCGCGTGAACACCGTGTTCCTGGGCACCCATTCGGTATCCGTGCCGCGCGGCTTCCTGATGCCGAACTCGCTGGAGGCCGCCACCGACATGGCCATGATGGACATCGCCGACCGCACCATCATCCTGACCGACCACACCAAGTGGAGCAGCACCTCCCTGTCGCTGTTCGCGCGCTTCGACCAGGTGGACACGGTCATCACCGACGACGGGCTGGACCCCGACTCCGTCGCCAAAACCAGGGATTTGGTAAAAGAACTCGTTCTGGCCCACCAGAGCGAACCTACCGAGGAAAGTGAGTGATCACCATGAGTGAATACGCGAATTACACTCCCGGTCCCTACGCCGCGGAGAACATTCGCATCACGCCGACCACGCTGGCGGACGGTCGTGATTTCTTCTATCTGGATGATGATCCGGAATACGTGAGCGGTGCGAAGACGCGTGAGCTCAACGATCCGCGTCAGCTGGCGTACCGCTTCGCCAACCAGCTGAACGCGGCCGGCGAGGAGGTGCCGTACGCGGCCCCGGAGATGCGCCGCGACCCGCTGACCGGCGACTGGATCCCGATGGCCACTGCCCGCATGAACCGCCCGATCACCGCCGGCCCCGGCGCCACCGCCAAGGGCAACCCGCTCGCCGCTCGCAAGCCGGGCGATCCGTACCAGGACGGCGAGGTGCCGGACACCGACTACAACGTGGTGGTATTCGAGAACCGCTTCCCCTCGATGGTCCGTGTGCCCGGCCGTTCCGACGCCGTGGAATACGTGGACGGCAACCCGCTGTGGGAGAAGAAGATGGCCGCCGGCCGTTGCGAGGTCATCTGCTTCGACCCCGATGAGGACGGCCTGCCCGCCAACCTGCCGGTCAAGCGCCTGCGCACCGTGGTGGAGGCATGGGCCTTCCGCACCGCCGAAATCTCCACGATGGAGGGCATCGAACAGATCTTCCCGTTCGAGAACCATGGCCAGGAGATCGGCGTCTCGCTGGCCCACCCGCACGGCCAGGTGTACTGCTACCCGTTCATCGCCCCGAAGATGGAGGCTGAGCTGCAGCACACCGAAGCCTACTTCGAGAAGACCGGCGGCAACCTCCTGAAGGACATTATGAACGCCGAGATCGAGGCCAAGGAGCGCATCGTGTTGCGCAACCACAGCTGGGTGGCCTACGTGCCGGCCGCCGCCCGCTGGCCTCTGGAGGTGCATGTGGCCCCGGTGCGCGACGTGCTCACCCTGGATCAGCTGGACGACCAGGAGCGCTGGGATCTGGCCGAGATGTACTCCGCCCTCCTCAAGCGTGGCAACGCGTTCTTCGACAAGGGCGACGGTCTGGGCATGGACCTGCCGTACATCGCCGCCTGGCACCAGGCCCCGATCCACGACGCCCGCCGCGAGCACTACCGCCTGAACCTGCAGTTCTTCTCGTTCCGCCGCGCCGCCAACAAGATCAAGTACCTGGCCGGCTCCGAATCCGGCATGGCCGCCTGGATCTCGGACACCACCCCCGAACTCATCGCCCAGCGCTTCCACGAGCTCGGCCCGATCGACATCGCCGACTGAGCCGCGGGCAAACGCGAGTGAAAAGGAACAATCCCCATGTCTTCCGTTGAATTCATCGAACCGATCAGCCATGACGACGGCGTCGCCCGGGCCACCGAACTGTTCCGCGCCACCTTCGGCGAGGAACCGGCCGGTGTGTGGGCCGCGCCGGGCCGCGTGAACCTGATCGGTGAACACACCGATTACAACGCGGGCCTGTGCCTGCCGATCGCGCTGCCGCACCGCACCTTTCTGGCCCTGAAGCCGCGCGAGGACACCGCGGTCCGCCTCGTCTCCGACGTGAACCCGACCGCCGTGGCCGAAGCCGAGCTCGACGGCCTCAAGGCCCGCGGCGTGGACGGCTGGGCCGCCTATCCGACCGGTGTGGCCTGGGCCATGCGTGAGGCCGGATTCGACCAGGTGCGCGGTTTCGACGCCGCGTTCGTCTCCTGCGTACCACTCGGCTCCGGCCTGAGCTCCTCCGCCGCCATGACCTGCTCCACCGCGCTCGCGCTGGACGACGTGTACGGTCTGGGCTACGGGGCCACCGACGAGGGGCGCGTCACGCTGATTAATATGGCCATCAAATCGGAGAACGATATGGCTGGTGCCTCCACCGGCGGCCTGGACCAGAACGCCTCGATGCGCTGCACCGCTGGTCATGCGATCCGCCTGGACTGCATGCCGGGCCTGAGCGCCGTGGACAGCGTCTCCCAGCAGGAGTTCGACCTGGACAAGTATGGTCTGGAACTGCTGGTGGTCGACACCCAGGCGCACCACCAGCTCAACGACGGTCAGTACGAGCAGCGCCGCCGCACCTGCGAGCAGGCCGCGGAACTGCTCGGCTATGAGCATCTGCGCGCCGTGGCCGAGGCGGTCGCCTACTCCACCGATCCGGAAGGTTCGCTCGCTGCGCTGCTCAACTGCCTGAACGATGAGACGATGAAGAAGCGTGTGCGCCACGTCATCACCGAGATCGGCCGCGTGGATGAGTTCGTCAAGGCATTCGCCGCCGGCGACATCGCCGAGTCCGGTCGCCTGTTCAACGCCTCGCACGATTCGCTGCGCGACGACTACGAGGTCACCGTGCCCGAGCTCGACGTGGCCGTGGACGTGGCCCGCGCCAACGGCGCATACGGCGCACGTATGACCGGCGGCGGCTTCGGTGGCTCGATCATCGCCCTGGTGGATAAGGGCCGCAGCCAGGAGGTGGCGCAGCTGATCGCCGACGAGTTCGAGGCCCGAGGCTTCCATGCGCCGCGCGCGCTCGCCGCGGTCGCCTCCGCCTCCGCCAGCCGCGAGGCCTGATACCCGCGCCCCGGCTCCGGAGATTCCGCAGGAATCAACGGGATTGCCGAGGCCTCGAGGTCTGCGGCGTCCTGCGGGACTCCCTCGGGATGCTGCGGCGATACGCCGAAACATGCGACTGGGGAAGGACCTGCTATGGCCCTTCCCCAGTCGTTTTCATATGCGTTGCGCCTGTTTCCGCATCCGTGGTTCCGTTTGAGACTGAGCCTATGGCTGCTCGGCGCATCGGCGCTGTTCCTGGTGCTGTACTCGGCGAATGTGCTCCTCGAACCACCGGACGGCGTCTCGCTGACCATCGAGGTGTTGCTTGACGTCATCTGGGCGTTCTACGCCATCGACTACGTGTTGACGATGTATGTGGCGGAACACAGCTGGCGCTGGCTGGGCGGGCATATCTTCGGCTTTATCATCCTACTGCTGCCGCTGTTGCCCGGCATGCGGTTCGCACGCATCGTGGCGGTCGCCTACGCCATCCACACCGGCGTGCGCGGATGGGTGCGCGGACCTCAACCTGTATATCATCGGCGCGTGCGCGCTGGTCATCTCCATGGGCGCCATGGTCGCGCTCGAGGCGGAGCGCATCGTCCCCGGAGCGCTCATCACCTCGTATCCCGATGCCCTGTGGTGGGCCTTCGTCTTCGTGACCACCATCGGCTACGGCGTCTACTATCCGGTCACGATGACCGGTCGGTTGATCACCGTCGTCCTCGTGTTGGCCGGCATCGCGATCATCGGCGTCATCACCGGTTCCTGCGTGGCCTGGGTCATCCGCGAGGTCGGCATCAACGACGAGAAGGACGCGTCCGTCACCAAGGGGCAGGCCGACAAACTCGAACGCAAGCTCGAGATGCTTTCCGACAAGGTCAGCGACCTCAACCGCCGCATGCGGTCGCTGCTGGCGACGTCGGCTATCAGGAACTGCTTGCGTTCATCAGGGCATCGGTTGTTTGAGGCTCCACACCTTGAGCCCGGCTTGACTGCGGCAGTCCCTATACTGGGGGTATCCAATCAAACGGCATCTCGCAAGAACTAGGGAGACCATCGCATGAACAAGGCCATCATCACCGTCGTCGGCCAGGACACCGTCGGCATCATCGCCCGCGTCTGCACGTATCTGTCCGAACACCACGTCAACGTGCTTGACATTTCCCAGACCATCATCGACGGCTTCTTCAACATGATGATGATTGTGGATTACACGAACGTCGACACCGAATTCGGCACGATGGTCACCGACCTGGACGCCCTCGGCGAGCAGATCGGCGTCAAGATCCGCTGCCAGCGCGAGGAGATCTTCACCAAGATGCACCGCGTCTGACGGCTGTCCTGCCTGGCAGTTCGCCACGCACCCATCTAATCCGAAGATCGTACCGAAGGGAACACGCACATGCTGAACATCATGGAGGTCCATGAGACCAATCAGATGATCGAGCAGGAGAAGCTCGACGTCCGCACCATCACGATAGGCATCTCGCTGCTCGACTGCGCCGACGCCGACGTGGACGTGGTCGCCGACAACATCTACCGCAAGATCACCACCTACGCCAAGGATCTGGTCGCCACCGGCGAGGCCATCGAACGCGACTACGGCATCCCGATCGTCAACAAGCGCATCACCGTCACCCCGATCTCGCTCGTCGGCGCCAGCGCCTGCAAGTCCTCCGAGGACTTCGTCAAACTCGCGCACGCGCTCGACCGCGCGGCCAAGCAGGTCGGCGTGGACCTGATCGGCGGATACTCGGCGCTCGTCTCCAAATCCATGACCCCGGCCGAGGAGATGCTCATCCGCTCGCTGCCGCAGGCATTGAGCGAAACCGACATCGTCTGCTCGTCGGTCAACGTCGGTTCCACCAAAACCGGCATCGACATGAACGCCGTCGAACTGCTCGGCCACATCATCAAGGACATCGCCTACAACACGCGTGACAATGACAGCTACGGCTGCGTCAAGTTCGTGGCGTTCTGCAACGCCCCGGATGACAACCCGTTCATGGCCGGCGGCTTCCACGGCGTCACCGAGGGCGACGCGGTAATCAACGTCGGCGTCTCCGGCCCCGGCGTGGTCTCCCGCGCGCTCGACGAGGCCAAGGGCCGCGACTTCGAATTCCTGTGCGAGACGATCAAGCGCACCGCGTTCAAGATCACGCGCGTTGGCCAGCTCGTGGCGCAGGAGGCGTCGCGCCGGCTCGGCATCCCGTTCGGCATCATCGACCTGTCGCTGGCGCCCACCCCGGCCGTCGGCGATTCGGTCGGCGAGGTGCTGGAGAAGATCGGCCTGGAGCAGGTCGGCGCCCCCGGCACCACCGCGGCGCTCGCGATGCTCAACGACCAGGTCAAGAAGGGCGGCATCATGGCGTCCTCGTATGTGGGCGGCCTGTCGGGCGCGTTCATCCCGGTCTCCGAGGACAAGAACATGATCGACGCCGCCGGCGCCGGGTGCCTCACCATCGAGAAGCTTGAAGCCATGACCTGCGTGTGCTCGGTCGGCCTGGACATGATCGCCATCCCCGGCGACACCACCGCGGCCACGATCTCCGGCATCATCGCCGATGAGGCGGCCATCGGCATGGTCAACCAGAAGACCACGGCCGTGCGCATCATCCCGGTGTACGGCAAGGGCGTGGGCGATTCGGCGGAATTCGGCGGCCTGATGGGCTACGCGCCGATCATGCCGGTCAACCAGACCAGCTGCGATGCCTTCGTGACCCGCGGCGGCCGCATCCCCGCGCCGATCCATAGCTTCAAGAACTAGTCGGCAACGGCGGCGGCTCCTCCCGATTCAGGGCGGCGCCGTCCACAATCGCTGTCCAGCCCCCTCCAACGAGGGGGCTGCGTTATTATCGATGTCTTTCCCTCGCCGGGCGGAGCGGCCGGCGATACGGCCTGCTCCTCTTTACTTGCCGCCCTCGAAGTTCAGCTGACGCCATGCCTCGTAGATCGCGATCGAGGCGCAGTTCGTCAGGTTCAGGCTACGCAGGCTCGGGCGCATCGGCAGACGGACCTGCTCGGCCACATGCGGGCCGAACATGATGTCCACCGGGTCCGGGATGTCGCCCGGCTCCGGGCCGAACAGCAGGATGTCGGTCGGCTTGTATTCGATCTCGGTATACAGCTTGGTGGCATGCGCCGTGAACGCGATGATGCGCGAGTTCGGCATCGATTCCACCAGATTCTCGAAGTTCGGGTGCATGACCACATGCGCCATGTCGTGATAATCCAACCCGGCGCGGCGCAGCTTCGTGTCATGCAGGTTGAAGCCCAACGGCTCCACCAGATGCAGGATCGTGCCGGTCACCGCGCACAGGCGGATCGCCGAACCGGTGTTGCCCGGGATGCGCGGTGAGTAGTAGCACAGGTGCGGGGTCACGGTCTCCGCCTGGGCGGCTGCCTCGGCCGAGAGCATGGCGTCCACCACGCTGATCGGATTGCCGTGCGCGTCGGTCACCAGCTCGTCCGGTCCGTAGTTCGATTTCCGGTAGCCGTACTCGTACATCTGCTCGACCTGCGCCTCCGGGGCCTGCGGGTTCGCTGCTTCGTTCGTCATGATTGCCAACATTAGGGACGCGAGCCGACAGGCCGCGGGCGACGCTCATACAGTCGCATATAGTCATGCAGTGTTCCTGCCCGGGAAGCGAACACATGGCGTGGTAGGCGGAGTGTCATGCACAATGGTGGAGTGCCTGAAGAAATCGAACGTGAAGAACGGCTGCGCGTCAGCGCCGCGGCGGCATGCCGTCATCTGGCCGCGTGGTGGGAGCTGAACGCGCGCGACCTGCCGTGGCGGTTCGGCCGTACCACGCCATGGGGCGTGATGGTCTCCGAGGTGATGAGCCAGCAGACGCAGATGAGCCGCGTAGTGCCGTATTGGGAGTCCTGGATGGCCGTCTGGCCGGATGCAGCGGCGCTCGCCGAGGCCTCCACCGCCGAAGTGATCACCGCCTGGGGGCGGCTCGGCTATCCGCGGCGGGCGTTGCGGTTGCAGGAGTGCGCCCGTGTGGTGGCCGAGGAATACGTCAACGAGCTGCCCCATACATATGAGGAGTTGGTGGCGTTGCCCGGCGTGGGCGACTACACGGCCTCCGCCGTGCTGAGCTTCGCCTTCGGCGAGCGCGTTGCGGTCATCGATACGAATATCCGCCGCGTGCTGAGCAGGGTCTTTCTCGGTGTGGAGTCGCGCGGGGGTGCGGCCTCCCGGGCCGAGCGCGAATTGGCTGGGCGCGTGCTGCCCGAGGAGATGCCGGAGCGGGATGCTTCGGGTTCGTCGGTGATATGGAACCAGGCGGTTATGGAGTTGGGGGCCACGGTCTGTACGGCCAAGGCGCCGCAGTGCGGCGACTGCCCGTTGCGGGACGAGTGCGCGTTCCTGGCGGCGGGGCTTCCCGGGCTGGGGGAGCGGCGCACCCGGCCGCGCCAACGGTTCCAGGGCACGGACCGTCAGGTGCGGGGCATTATCCTGAACGCCTTGCGGCAGGACGCCGCACAGGCGGCGCGTGGTGTGGCGGACGGCCGGCTCGAAACGGGCGCGCCGGGTGCCGTGCCGAGATCGCAAATCGAACAGTTGTGGCCGGATCATGTGCAGCTGGATGCCTGCATCGCCTCGTTGGACGAGGACGGTCTGCTGGATATGCTGCCCGACGGCTCGCTGCGCCTGCCGCAGTGAGGGAGGAAACGGCATCGGACGTATCAGTGACGTATCAGTATGGTGTGAAAATGGCGATGACGGGCTGGGAACGTCGCTGTGGCGCGCATGCCCCCTTTAGACTAATGTGTTATGGCCACACGTACACCAGCGCGCACCGGTAAGCGGCGCAAACGCAAACTGAGCGAGAAGCAGCGCCGTATCTATCGGAGGCGTCGTATTGTAGTCGGCGTCGTGCTGGTGCTGGTGCTGGCGTTGGTCGGGTTCTGCGTGTACAGCATTGGCCGCGGCGCGTTCGCTGTGGGGGCATTGGTGGCGGGCCATGACGTGGGCATCGCGCGCAAGGCCGTGCCCGATCCCACGCCCAGCACCGGTGTGCGCGATTGCGTGGAGGACAGCATCTCCCTGGAGTTGTCCACCACGGCCCAGACCGTTCCCGTGGGCGGGTCGATCGATTTCGCCGCCGGCATCGTGTACAGCGGCACGGTCAGCTGTCTGATCGATGGGTCGGATGCGAATCGCGTGCTGACGATCACCTCCGGGGATGACCAGGTCTGGCGGTCCGACTCCTGCCCGGTCGAATCCCGCATGCTGATGATGGCGCAGGGGGATAAGGATATCCAGACCATGAGGTGGAACACGAACCGTTCCGGGTCGGAGTGCGTGGACGACGCCGATCTGCCGAAGGTCGGGGCGGGCACGTATATGGCGCAGCTGAGGCTGAAGGACCATCCGGAGGTCGTCAGCCAGCAGGTGCCGTTCGTCGTGCAGTAGGGGGAGAAGCCGCGGGCGATGGGCCAGTGCGCCATGACGCCGTCGGGAAAGGTATGGCGGCGGATCGGTGCCGCGGTGCGTCGCGCCGGTGCGGCGGTGTAGCAGTGTGGGACCGCGCCCGCCTCAGACGGGACACGCCTGGATTGTCAGGCGTGTCGAGGTGCGGTAGCATAATGTATTTGCGTATATGCATGTCATATGGCGGGCATGCTGACAAGGAAGAAGCGCCCGCGAACAGGCATATGGCGGCCGTCCAAGCGCTTCTGGGGAATGATACCGAAGAACCAAGCGAGCGATAAGGAACGTCCATTGGCTGCCGAACAAGCTACGACGAGTACCACCACCATCATCGCACGCGCCGACCAGCATGACATCGATCTGCACAAGGCGTCGGACCGTGTGAACTTCGGCTCCATCCGCGAGCCCATCGATGTGCCCTACCTGCTGGGCGTGCAGACCGACAGCTTCGACTGGCTGATCGGCAACGAGCGCTGGAAGCAGCGCGTGCAGGAGGATCTGGAGAACGGCACGAACACCGTGCCGCATGTCTCGGGCCTGGATGAGGTCTTCCAGGAGATCTCCCCGATCGAGAACTTCGCCCAGACCATGTCCCTGACCTTCTCGGATCCGTACTTCGAGGAGCCGCGCCACACCGTGCAGGAGTGCAAGGAGAAGGACTACACCTACTCCGCGCCGCTGTACGTGAACGCCGAATTCGAGAACGGCGACACC
>ERZ1673750.291-NODE-291-length-45346-cov-15.602128_pt1 | contig 45346 bp, 35 predicted proteins | sample MGYA00580203_ERZ1673750 | MGnify/ENA primary metagenome ERZ1673750 (study PRJEB41218, sample SAMN15661763) | gut metagenome | host: Homo sapiens | place: Canada: London | collected 2015-08-20/2019-03-30 | study: EMG produced TPA metagenomics assembly of... | reverse complement strand
AAGGCTAACGAAAAATTTTCCGGCAAAGGTCATGCGGCGCACATCTGTAAATCCTGTGCTTCTTTGCCGCCGGAGAAGCAAGCGGAGCAAATGACAATAAACCGCTTGCTGAATCTCCCATGGAGGTTATCAAAGGAGCAGATTTCCTGGCTGAAGAACCGAATGAAAGATAAGCGCCGGGAAGTTCGTGCACTGGCAAAAGAACAATACGAGATGAGGTTTCCTCCGAAGCGGTTAGAGGACATCGAGGACGATTTTATAGAATAGCAAAAGCGGTCTGCACCATGCAGGCCGTTTCTTTTTTAGAAAGGAGGCCCTTCTATGGCAACCACACGCATCATGCCCCTGCATATCGGAAAGGGGCGCACTGAGAGCCGAGCAATCAGCGATATTATTGATTATGTGGCAAATCCGCAAAAGACTGACAACGGAAAACTAATTACCGGCTATGGCTGTGACAGCCGGACCGCCGATGCAGAGTTTCTGCTGGCGAAGCGGCAGTATATCGCCGCCACCGGGCGGGTGCGCGGGGCGGACGATGTGATCGCTTACCATGTGCGCCAGTCATTCAAACCCGGTGAAATCACGCCGGAAGGAGCCAACCGCCTGGGCGTGGAATTTGCCAAGCGGTTCACCAAGGGCAATCACGCCTTTGTGGTCTGCACCCACATAGACAAATCGCACGTTCATAATCACATCATCTGGTCGGCGGTCAATGCAGATTGTGACCGAAAGTTCCGCAACTTTTGGGGCAGCACCAAGGCGGTTCGCCGGTTAAGTGATACCATCTGCATTGAAAACGGACTGTCCATTGTAGAGAATCCGAAACTTCACGGAAAAAGCTATAACAAGTGGCTGGGAGATCAGGCAAAGCCCTCCCATCGGAAGCAGCTGCGGGTGATGATTGACCGTGCGTTGGAGCAAAAGCCCGCTGACTTTGACGCATTGTTGAAACTGCTTACAGAAATGGGCTGTGAAGTATCCCGGCGCGGGAAAGCAATCCGGCTCAAAGCACCCGGCTGGAAGAATGTAGCCCGCATGGATGACAAGCTGGGGGCCGGGTACAGTGAAGCAGAAATCCGTGCGGTGCTGGCCGGTGAAAAACAGCATACGCTCCGTAAAAATTCCGTCGTGCAGCCGGAGCCGACCAAGGTCAATCTGCTGGTGGACATTCAGGCAAAATTGCAGGCTGGAAAAGGTGCTGGCTATGCTCGATGGGCTAAAGTTTTTAATCTGAAACAAATGGCGCAGACCATGAATTACCTGTCAGAGAACAATCTGCTGGAGTATGCGGTTTTGGAAGAAAAGGCTGCGGCTGCCACGGCACATCACAATGATCTTTCGGCGCAGATCAAAGCGGCTGAAAAGCGCATGGCAGAGATCGCTGTTCTGCGTACTCACATCGTAAATTATGCCAAGACCCGCGAGACCTATGTGGCATACCGCAAGGCGGGTTATTCTCGAAAATTTCGGGAGGAACATGAGGAAGAAATCCTGCTCCATCAGGCGGCAAAAAATGCCTTTGACGAGATGGGGGTGAAGAAGCTGCCCAAGGTTAAGGACTTGCAAGCTGAGTATTCCAAACTGCTGGAGGAAAAGAAGAAAACCTATGCCGAGTACCGGCGCTCCCGTGAGGAAATGCGGGAGCTTTTAACGGCAAAGGCAAATGTAGATCGAGTGCTGAAAATGGAGGTAGAACAGGATGTTGAAAAAGAAAAAGACCACGGCCAGCGGTAAGCTGGTCCTGGTCAAAAGCGTTCGCAGAACGCGCAGCCACAGAATGAAATTCTGTGTTCAAAGGGGCTTGGGGGCGCTGCCCTCAACAAGCAAGCGGAGAGGAAAATCACGGAGGGATTTTCTTCTCTGCGGGCCTGTGTGTATTAACACAGGCATTGCTTGCCAGTATTATCCCGAATCAGAATAATTTCGGAATAACCACCGTTCTCGCTATTCCGCATGATGGAGGTAGCGGGCGTTACCGAGGAACTGAAAGCCTGTGACCCTATGCGCTGGGTGGGGCTGATGAACACGCTGAAGGCGCAGGCGGAGGAAATTGTTTTGTCAGAAATAATCTTCAACTAATTTGGAAAATTGGAAAAAGTAAAATGGCTGTGTTCGTTAAAAACGAAGAAACCATATCTTCTGTAATACATTTCTCCAACAAAAAAACTCCGGTACATCCCAAACGGTTGTATCGGAGTTTATGGATCAAGATGGTAATCGTCAAATAGCGGCGACGGGAAGAAGTCGCACAGGGTAATGCCCAGTCCCTGGCACATTTCATGGATGATCCGTAGCTTCACGGATTCATACGAACAGTTGATAACGTTCCCTATGGTTGATTTCGGAACCCCGCTTTTCATAAAAAGCTGGTACTGTGTCATGTTCCGTTCTGAAAGAAGTTCTGCCAGTCGTTTACTCACGGCTTCATTTAGCTGCATCCGCATCACCACCAATCCCTGTCACTGTACTAATTATTATATGGTGGTACGTTGGAAATTTAGTCCCTGTACCTGTACTAATTGAATGTTTTGTAGTAGAATGTTTGTGTTGTCAGGAAGATGGTGATTATAAAACTTGTGCGTCATGGGAGCGGCAAGGGGCACATCATCCATCATAAACGAGTTGGTGTTCTGAACACACAAAACAGGGAGGCGTGGTATGAACAAAAAGAAAATAATCGGATTAGCCGGTGCTGTCGTGGTCTGTATTCTGGTCTTTGTATTTATCGTGATAAGAGGCAAATCACCAAATCCAGCAGAGAACCCGGTGGAAATGTTGGGACGGATTGAAAACGCTTTAGGAGATGAGTACAAGAAGCAATCCATGACGGAATTAGTTGCCACCCTCAAATATGGAGACGAGGAGGGCAATGAGATCAACTATTACATACTCAAAACCACCTATTATGAAGCCGATCCTGCGGAAATAACGGGACTAAACACAGAGGCAATCAAACTAATCGTTAATCCTGACCGGGCCGATTCCTGCCAGAAAATGAAAATTCAGGATTGGGACGCTGCCCTTTATGAAAGAGGGGAACTATCCTACCTGTGCTGGACATATTCGCCGGAGGTGAGCTATATCCTGGAATATAGCCCCTATGCGTTTGCGGATGAAGAAATCATAAAAATGGCGGAAAGTGCAAAGCCCATAAATGAAGAATAGACAGACGCCGGACACGGCGGCCCGCTGGCCGTTGCATCCGGCGTCTTTATTATGGCTTGTTTCTATGCATTTAGAACCCCAATACGGCGGCAACGGGATAAAGAATACCGCCGCCCCAGCAACCACGCCGGAAAAGCCTTGAAATTTCAGTCGTTTTCAGACTCTAAATGCGTAGGTTGGCGGGCTGTTTGGACATAGCAAAGCCCCGGCAGCGTGGCCGGGGTCTGATGATCTTTACTTAATTCCATGAAGATTCCTGTATTCCCTGGGGCCGAGGCCATAGACTTTCTTGAACAATTTTGCAAAGTGGCCGGAATTGTGATACCCGACTTTAGCCGCAATCGTAGCAATTCCATAATCAGAATTTTTTAGCAAAATCAGCGCCTGGTTTAACCGCAATTCCTTGAGATATTCATACGGCGTTGTCCCATAATACTTCCGAAATGCCAGTTGATACCGGGCTGTACTCATACCCGCTATCTGGGCAAGTTCTTCCCCTGTCGGGTATGCGGCCAGATCATTTTTCATCACCGTTACCGTTTTTCTTAAATTGCGGATGTCCTTATAATCCAGCTTTACAGAAATATGCTTTTGTTCCTGCTCCATGCCTTTCACAACAAGAGAAAGAAGCTCCATTACTTTGCTTTCCAGATAGATTTTCAGCGTATGCCCCTCTGCCTGACAATCCCGTATCTGCTGGAACACAAAGTTGAGTTCCGGCAGACTGGGGTTATTGAGAATGTAATCCCTTGCAGAGTTGAGAAGTTCGGCGTTGTTCCTGTCATGCAGCCGAAAATAAGTATTGAAGTATTTGGGCGATAGAATCACTTTCGTAAAACGAACAGGCTTCCCGCCCTCGCAATAGGTGTAAGTTTTCTTCTGTGTGTTTAGATAGCAATAAATCCCCTTATCCACCTGATTCTTTTTCCGTCCACCAATCTTGAAAGAACTGCTGTCCGTTTCAAACTGGCTGATCTCCATATAGTCCTCTGAAATTTCAGTGATCTTTTCAAAGGTGTCCTTGGGCGTATAGTCACCAATCAAAATCAAAAGAAGATCGTCCTCAAACTCGATCAGTTGGAACGTGCCGTTTCCGTATTCGGAAAGCATACGGTAGAAAAAAACACCGTCGCCGCAAAGCTCCTGCACCCTTGCAAAGTGCATGGCTTCGGGGAGCTGTAACAAATAGTCAATTACAGATGGAACCATTGTACCGCCGCCTCCTTTCTCTACTTGATAGTATATCATACCGGCTTTCTGCGCGCTACTTCAAAAAAAGGTGACAATCCAATATTTATCGGTCACGATTTTATAAAATATATGAAACAAAAACGCTGAAAACCCAAGAAATATCAGCACTTTCAGCGTTTTTCAGAATGCAAACAGTAAAGCGGGGTGGCTATTGAAATTTCCACTTCGTGCGGGTAAAGTAGATTGTGTCAGGTTAGCAAAATCTAACTGGCACATTTCAAAGAAAGGGGTATCGTTTCGATGGAACAAAAACGAACCGGATTATCATACGTTTTTACTCTTGCGAAAGAGGAGCGCGGCAAGTTAAGCCTTGGGATGCTGCTGGCGGTCTTTTCGTCGGCCCTGTCTTTCGTCCCGTATTTGGTAGTCTACCAAATCCTGCTTCTGATAATCAAGCAGGAGGTGACGCTTCCCGCAATGCTTGGTTGGGCCGGAATCGGCATTGCCGCAGCAGTCTTACAGGCAATCCTGACATCCTTTGCCGGTATCTGCTCTCATACGGCGGCTTTCAACACCATGCACAGAATCAAGGTCAGAGTATTGGAGCATATGTCCAAATTCAACCTTGGATTCTTTCAGGAACACGCGCCCGGACAGATCAAAACAACCTTGTTTGATGATGTGGACAGGATTGAAACCTTTCTGGCCCACAGCACTTTGGAACTGGCCCAGGCAATCGTCGTTCCTCTGATGATGTTCATTTTCATGCTGCGGCTGAACTGGATTATGGCGCTTATCATGCTGGTTCCTATGATCTTGGGGATTGCAATTCCGATGGCCCTCATGGGGCGCTACCCGGATTTGACGGACGAGTTTGCAGGCGATACGGAAAAGCTGAACGCTTCCGCAAATGAATTTATCACCGCTATGCCGGTTATCAAAATGTATCACCTTACAGCCGAAAAATTTGAGCAGTACCGAAATTCCTTGAAGATATATACAGACTGTTGGATTAAGATGTGTGAATCGTCCTGCAATCCGCTGTCTATCGCTCTTGTGGTTTTGGATTCTGCCATTCTGTTCACGCTGCCGGTGGGCGGTTGGCTGTATCTGCGTGATTCGCTGTCTGCGGCATCGTATCTTCTCTTTATTCTGCTGACTATGTGCTTTTTCACGTCTTTCCTGAACATGGTGACGATTGCTATGCAGTCTATGGAGCTGGGCAGCGGCCTTGATAATGTGAAGAAGATCATGGATATGGAAACCATGAAAAGCGGACAGCAAACCCTTTCCAAAACCGGCTGTTATGGTATTGACTTTGACAATGTGACCTTTAACTACACACAAGGCGGAAAGGATGCGTTGTCCGACGTTGATATTCATTTGGAACCGGGCAGCTTAAATGCTTTTGTCGGCCCGTCCGGTGCTGGCAAGACGACGGCGGTACAGCTCCTTGGCCGCTATTGGGACGTGAGCAGCGGGACAATCAAGATTGGCGGCGTCCCGGTTACAGAACTTCAAACCGAAAATCTTTCTGACTTAACCGCGTTTGTATTCCAGGATGTATTTCTTTTGGAGGACACGCTTCTTGAAAATATCCGTATGGGAACAGATGCTACCGAGGAACAGGTACGCCAGGCGGCAAAGGCGGCGCAGATTGACGATTTCATTATGAGCCTGCCGAAAGGATACGCAACGAGAATAGGCGACGAGGGAGTGAAATTATCCGGCGGCCAGCAGCAGCGGATTTCGATTGCGCGGGCCATTTTGAAAGACGCGCCTATCGTTGTTTTCGACGAGGCAACTTCCTATTCAGACATTGAGAACGAACACAAAATACAGCTTGCACTCCAAAACCTCCTGCGAGGAAAGACCACGATTATGATTGCCCACAGGCTTCATACCATCCGCAATGCGGATAAAATTGTTGTCTTTCAGGATGGAAAAGTTGTCGAACAGGGAACGCATGATGAACTGATCGCCAGCGGAAGTACATACAGCCATATGTGGGACACCTATACAAGAGAAACTATCGGGGAGGAGTGAAAAGATTATGTTACGCAGTATTCAGAAATTGATTGGTGACAAACGAAAGCAGTTGATATTTCCTATTTTCCTGATGTCACTGGACGCCATCGGAAGCCTTGTCATGTACCTTATGCTGTATTTTACCGTAATTCATCTCCTGAACGGTTCTCTGACAGGTGGGCTTGTACGAAACTATACCATTGTATGCCTTATCAGTGTAATTCTCCGGCTGATTATTTACCGCAGCGGCTATTTTCTCTGCTTTTCCAGAGGGGCCGAAATGTGCAGCGGCCTACGCTTGGATTTGGCAAACCATTACCGTTCTCTAAGCCTTGGCTATTTTAATCAAAACAGCAGCGGGTATCTGCTTAGTACACTGACAAAGGATTTAAGCAATTTTGAACTTGTATTGACCCATACGCTGCCCTCTATCGTCAAAACATTGGTCATGGGCTGCCTGATCTTGGTTGGAACCTTTTTTATCAACTGGAAACTGGCGTTGGCCGAGTGCGTGGTAATTCTGATCGCGCTGGCGGTTTTGAATTGGGGCAACCGGCTTGTAGAGAAGTACGGAACGATCAAGCGTGATCTGACTTCTAAAATGATCTCTATTGTTCTGGAATACATCAAGGGCATGAAAGTGTTCAAGTCTGCAAATATGACAAGTACGCACTTCACAAGAATGTCTGATACGTTGGAGGACATACGGAAAACCAGCGTACAGGCGGAAGTAAAAACCGCCGCCCCCACAAGTATGTATTCTATCATTGCAAATTTCCTTTTGCCGTTTGTCCTGCTGGTTGGAAGCTATCTGTTCCTTGGCGGTACGATTGCTTCTGAACTGCTTGTGGCGTTTATGCTTATGAGCCTTGCGCTTTCTGCGCTGCTGATTGCGTTTGAACATTCGTATAACCTGCTGAAAGAACTGAAACTTGCCACTTCTAATCTGGAACAGGCATTTGACACAAAGCCGCTATCCTACAAAGAAGAAAAGGTAAAGCTCTCGCACTTTGATATTACCTTTGAAAACGTGAACTTCTCCTATAACCAGCAGGCCGATGTTTTACACAATATCAGTTTTCATGCCCCGGAGGGAAGCACTACGGCGCTGATCGGGCCGTCCGGCTCCGGCAAATCTACGGTTGCTAATCTGATCGCCCGGTTTTGGGATGTGACAAAAGGCTGCGTCCGCATTGGTGGGCAGGACATACGGGAGCTAAATCCTGACGGACTTTTGCACTATATCAGTGAGGTATTCCAGGAAAATACTTTGCTGTCCGATACGATTTACAACAATATCAAAGCTGGCCGTGAAGATGCTACCGAACAGGAAGTGATTGCGGCGGCAAAGGCGGCCCATTGTCATGAATTTATCGAAAGACTGCCTAATGGCTATCAGACCCATCTTGCCGAGGGCGGCAACACCCTGTCTGGCGGTGAAAAACAGCGGATTGCTATTGCAAGGGCAATCTTAAAGGACGCGCCTATCCTGCTTCTGGATGAATCAACGGCTTCTCTGGACGCTGACAATGAAGCAAAGATCAATCAGGCGTTAGACCGCCTGATGAAAGGGAAAACCGTTTTCGTGATTGCCCACCGTCTGAACACTATTCAGAACGCAGATCAGATTATTGTGCTGAATCAGGGACGGATTGAAGAAACGGGAACGCATGAAGAACTGTTAAGAAAGAAAGGCCATTACTACGAAATGGTGCAGGAACAGCAGAAAGCAAGAGAATGGATTGTAAAGGGGGCATAAACAAGAGCCGGTAAAGGAGGTAATACCGATGGGGCTACTTGACCTATTACTGGTTGCTGTCGGTCTATCAATGGACGCTTTCGCGGTTTCAGTATGCAAAGGTTTGAATACCAAAATGCACCCAGTAAAAACAGGGCTTGTCGCAGGGCTATATTTTGGTGGATTCCAGGCGCTATGCCTACGCTGGGATATATCTGCGGCGGAACAATTCGCCAGTACATTGAAGCGGTTTCCAAATATGTTGCACTGTTTCTTCTGTGCATAATCGGTATCAACATGATTCGAGAAAATCTAAAAGGTGAATGTAAAGAAACAAACGGAGCATTGGGTTTTACTGTTATGGTTCCGGCTGCGATTGCTACAAGTATTGACGCTTTTGCTGTCGGCATAACGCTGTCAGCCTTAAATGTAAAAATTATCCCCTCGGCAACACTGATAGGAACCACAACATTCTTAATTGCATTTGTCGGCGTATGGATTGGACACTTTTTTCGGAAATCGGTTAGGAAACCGGGCCGGAATATTAGGCGGTGTGATTTTAATTTTAATCGGGGTACGGATTTTTATTATGGGCTGACAGAAAAGAATTGGAGGAATTTAAGAAATGAAAAAATTAAATGAATTGAGTGATGGCTCCTGCGGAAGGGTTGTTGCAATCAACGGGGACGCGCATTTTCAAAGCCGCGTGACCTCCATCGGCCTTACGATTGGCTGCCCTTTTGAAGTGATTCAAAATCCTAAAAAGCGGCCCGTTTTGGTGTACGCAAGGGACACGATGGTTGCCATCAACAAAACGGAATCTGACAAAATCATGGTGGAGGTGACAAAACAATGAGTGAAAAAACGATTGCCCTTTTAGGCCAGCCGAACTCCGGCAAATCAAGCTTGTTTAATGGCCTGACTGGTTCCCGTCAGCACGTCGGGAACTGGCCCGGAAAAACAGTGGAGCGCAAGGATGGTTCTTTCGTTCACAAAGATACCACCTATAAAATCATTGATCTTCCGGGAACTTATAGCCTGTCTGCAAATTCGGATGAAGAAGTTGTTACACGGAATTACATAGCTAGCGGGCAGGCAGATGTTGTTTGCATATTGGCTGACGCCTCCCAGCTCAACCGCAGCCTTTTCATGCTGGCTGATTATACCGGGATTCGCGTTCCCGTGGTTCTCCTGCTGAATATGATGGATGTGGCAAAATCGCAGGGGAAGCAGATTGACACCAATGGAATCGCTAAATCCCTGGGCATCCCTGTTGTGCCGCTGGTTGCTGCCGATAAAAAACAGTATGGCACATTTTTCCGTATGTTAGAAAGCATTGATAAAAATGCTTCGACTTTAGACGAAAAGCGCCTGGCGCAGATTTATCAGAATACAATCGGGGCCGCGTTTGACGAGATCAAGGCGCTGCTTCCTGCGGACGGAATCGGCATCTATTCGTCCACATGGTTGACTGCAAAGCTGATAGAACAGGACAAATTGGCGCGTTCTCTTGTGAAAGAAACCGTTGATGCAGGCACTTATACCGCGATTGAAAAGAAGCTGTCCGATGTAAAGGACGGAAACCTTTTGACAGGTGATTGCAAATTCCAGTGGATTGACAAACTTGTAAATGAGAACGTGACCAGCAAGAAGAACAAGCTGCTGCGGAGCCGGTTTGATAAGGCGGCCACAAGCAAACGCTGGGGAAAGCCTATTGCCATTGGCATGATCGTTTTAGGTCTGATCTGCTCTATGGTGATTGGCTTCCCGTTGATGGGGCTTTTCAGCGGGCTTATCAGTGCAATTTCCGTCCCTCTGGCCAACTGGCTGCTGAATATAGGCGCAGCGCCATTCCTTGTATCGCTGCTCTGCAACGCCATTTTGACCGCTGTTTCTTTCGCTCTGCAAATGGCAAGCTATGTGTTCGGAATCAGCCTTGTCTTTGGCCTGATGGAAGATGTCGGCTATATGGCGCGAATCTCCTATGTATTCGATGATACTATGACAAGGCTGGGATTACAGGGCAAAGCAATTATGCCTTTCCTCGTCAGTTTCGGATGCAATATCGGCGGAATCACTGGAACAAGGGTCATTGATTCATGGGGACAGCGTGTTATGACGATTGCCCTGTCCTGGGTAGTCCCCTGCGCTTCTACCTGGGGCGTAGTTGGACTTGTCAGCGGTACGTTCTTCGGAAACGGGGCTGCTGTCGTAGTTCTGGCGTTGTTTGCCGTGGCGTTTTTGCACATCTTTATCACTTATAAGGTGTTTGGCCGGTCTTTGAACAAGGTAGAGGGGCGCACCGGCTTAATTATGGAATTGCCGCCTTACCATAAGCCTCATTGGAAAAGCCTGTTTGGTTCCGTTTTCAGCAAAATGGGAAATGTACTTAGCCGCGCACTCCGTATCATTATTTGCATTTCCGTGATCTTCTGGCTGCTTTCTTACTCGGCGGACGGAAATGTGGCGAACAGTATCATTTACAAGGTAGGAACCTTTATTGAACCTGTGACAAGCCTGTTTGGTTTACCGTGGCAACTGTTTATCGCTTTTGTCGCTTCCGCTATGGGCAAGGAGGCTTCTCTTGGCGTTATGGCTTCCCTGTTTAACACGGGAAGTATTTGGGCGGCTATTGAGCAGTCCGCTACCGTAGACACGGCGGCACTTAGTACAAGTATGCTGTCCGTCATATCCAGACCGGAAGCTCTTGCTTTCCTGTTCGCGTTTTTCTTCAATATGCCTTGCCTGATGGCCTTGACCGCAACAACCCAGGAAACACACTCTATGAAATGGACTGTGCGAATTGCGCTCTATTATGTCCTTACAGCCTTGATTATGGCAACGATTGCGTATCACGTCGGTCTTGTTATTTTCTAAAGGAAAGGAGTTATTGTGCTAATTCAATTATTGGAGTATTTACAAAGCGGGAAAACATACAGCGTTCAGGAGTTGGCTGAACTTCTGCATAAGGACGTAGGGAGCATCCAAGTGGAACTTGAATATTTGGAGAACCAAGGATATATCCGAAAAGTGGCTTATCAAGCCGACTGCAATCATAATTGCAACGGCTGTCATGGCTGCGATCAGCCTACCCCGGCTGCCCCTGATGTCAATATATGGGAAGTTATTAAACGAACCGAATAGGAGAAACAAAATGAAACTGTATGAGTCGGGCGAGGATTATTTAGAAGCCGTACTAATGCTGCAAAAGAAAAATGGTATGGTACGCTCTGTTGACCTTGCCCGGCACATGGAGGTGTCAAAACCCAGTGTGTGCCATGCAGTGGCTACCTTGCGGGACGGCGGCTTTCTTATGATGGACGAAGATCACTTTCTCCATCTGACCGATGTGGGCCGCGAGGTAGCCGAAAAAATCTACGAGCGTCACTGCTTCTTTACCGAGCAGCTTATTGCCGCAGGCGTTGACCCCAAAACTGCGGAGGCCGACGCCTGCCGGATTGAACACATTATCAGCGATGAGAGTTTTGTCCGGCTGAAAGAGGCAGCCGCACAAGAGCAAGAACAAACCGAATAAGCCAAGCGATCCTGCCCCGACCAACGGGGAAAAGAAAAAAACCGTTGCAGGGCAGGTAGCTTCGTGCGCCCATAATGGATTTTCAAGGACTGCGGCGGTTTTGAGTAACATCAAGGCCGCCGTTCCTTATGCCCTCGACAAAGGAGTGACGCCTACACGCTGACACGGCGGCTTTAGGAGGGAGCCGCCGTGAAGCAAAGACAGCTTCGACATAATTCGGCAGGAATTTACCTGTCAAAAAAAGCCTGACCGTCAATCGGCCTCCATCTGCTTATGAACAGGCACTATCGTGGCTGGTCCATAAGCGTCATAAGTCCTTTTTTAGCAGCGCCAGCCGCCGTTCTTCGGATGCTGGCGCTTTTGCTTGTCGTTTTTTCGGGAATTTCCTCGAAAGGTGTCGCTCACCGCCTTCATTTCGGTTCACCCGTCAACCCGTGAATCGAAATGGAGGTACATAATGCAGAAAATCAATCTTCGGGAACTGTATCCCGATGTGTATAAAACCGATGTCTTTGTAGACGTGGCCGAGGAAGTTGTGGCCGCGATACGGGGCCAGGAGCAGGACGATGCCGCCTATGAACGCCGGAAGTTCCGGCACAAGGCTCACTACTCTCTGAACCGGGCGGATGGCATTGAAAACGATGCCCTCAACCGGCCACTCACCCCGGCGGAAGTCCTGGAGCAGAAGCTGCTGCGGGAGGAAGTGTATGCCGCGCTGATGCAGCTGACCGCCATCCAGGCCAGGCGTATCTACGCCCGATTTTACCTGGGCATGACGGTGGCTGAGATCGCCCGGATCGAGGGTGCTGACCGCCGCCGCGTGTGGGAGAGCATCCGGCGCGGACTGAAGAAGCTGGCGCGGTTGCTGGATACGGCCCAATAACCTGACCGCCGCATAGCGGCAAAAAGAGAGCCGGTGGAGGTTTTTATTCCTCCACCGGCTTACTTATTCTCTAAATGTTCATCTGGGTCAACCCCAGCCGTCTGCACCATCTCTTTTAGCTCATCAGTCAACGCACGGGTCGAGTTTAACAGCACTTTTCTGGCAGCCGGAGGGCACGAAAGGTAAAGCTGCCGCATATCGTTGGCGGCTTGCTCATCTTCAGGCAGATCGAGATTCATCAGGGAATCTAAAGATAAATTCAAGACTTTGCAAAAAGCGCGCAGAACCTCAAAAGAAGGATTCTTCACCCCTCTTTCGCAGCCTTGAACGTGCTTTAGAGAAACGTGGCTCAGATCTGCGAGTTCCTGCTGCGTCAATCCTTTTTCCTTACGCGCTTTTTGTATCCTTCGTCCCAGCTCTTTTATCAGTTCCATAGGCACTATCGTCTCCTTTATCATATTTTATCGTGCCCATTTCCTTGCAGGAAGAACCTCATAAAAGGCGTTTTTGAGTACGATAGTACCTATTTTGTTGTGCTTGTAAGGAGATTGCGCTGTCCGCAGCTTCTATGAAGGGACAAGGCAAAATATTTTTTCAAATAAATCGCAGTACAGACAGGACAAATCGCCTGTTTTTGTCATGGCTGTCAAGAAGGAGCTTTTCTTTCGCTGACCTTTGACAACTGAATACACGGCAGAACAGGTACATAACCCGCGCATGAGCGAGTGCAGGACGCCGCGAAGATGGAGCAGCCAGGAGGTGATGGACAAGCTGTTTCGGAGCGATCAACGTCCCTGCGACCCGGATGGTGGCACATCCGGCGCGATGAGGGCGCGGGGGCTTAAAGATACTTCCTCACGGCCCGCCAAAGACTTGGGGGGAACCCTGCGGCACACGATACGAACGATGCTGCGGAGTTATGACAGCCGCGCCAGCGGAGACCTGTTGTGTTCCCATCGTCAGGGGGCGTGGCAAATGTGACGAGTAATCCGAACAGAATAACAGTAGCCGCACCAGGTTTTTATCCGAAGATTTCTTTCAGACTGGTGCGGCTGTTTAAGTATTAAGATATTAAGGAGGCGAGAGTGATGTTTGAAAAATTCCATCGAGGTGACATATATTCGGCTGATTTAAGCCCTGGTATCGGCTCCGAACAAAGTGGCTCTCGTCCTGTACTCATTCTTCAAAACAATGTGGGAAATTGTTTCAGTCCTACGATTATTATTGCAGCAATTACCAGTGTAAGCAAAAAAAGCAGAAAGTTCCCCACGCATTACCACTTAAATGACAGATGCGGTTTGGTGAAACCATCTGTTGTTATGCTGGAACAGATCAGAACAATCGACAAGTCGAGGTTAAAAAACTATATTGGTCATCTAAACAAGGATGACATGGAAAACATAAACAAGACGCTCTTGTGCAGTCTGGGGATTACATAAAAGTGCCGAAAGGCCGTATCATTTTCAGGCTGTGCAAGTAGAGTTATAATTTCGTTAGGAATTGCGGAGGTGATTCTGAATGGAGAATATCCAGAATAAAAGCGCATTGATTCCTTCAGATGAAATCCGGTCAGAAGAACTTCTGGCGGAACAAAAATTTGAAGCGTTTATCACTTCGCTGGCACATATCATCGAGAAATATGGTATGAGAGTGCTGGGCGAGGTTGACGGAGCTGCGTGAGAATCGCAGCTTTACATAGGATATTTTCCAAAAGTAAATTTTGGAGGTATGAATTATGAACCGATATGGAAAACGCTGTGTTTTGTATCCGAGGGTCAGCACAGAGATGCAAGTGGACGGATACAGCCTGGAAGGTCAAAAAAATATGCTGACACGATTTGCGGATCGTGAGGAAATGATCGTTGTTGATACTTATGAAGATGCCGGTAAATCCGGTAAATCCATTGAGGGACGGCCTGCCTTTCAAAAAATGCTCAGAGATATTGAGGATGGCTTGGACATTGACTATATTTTAGTGTATAAGCTGTCACGGTTTGGCCGTAATGCAGCAGATATACTTAACTCTTTGGAGCTGGTTCAATCTTATGGTGTAAATCTGATTTGCATAGAAGAAGGGATTGATTCCTCTCAGACAAGCGGAAAACTTTTGATTTCTGTACTATCTGCTGTGGCTGAAATTGAGCGTGAGAATATTATCGAGCAGACGATGAACGGGCGGCGCGAAAAGGCACGGCAAGGTGGATGGAATGGTGGCTTTGCTCCCTACGGATATACACTGGAAGATAACAAGCTGATGATTGAAGAAACAGAGGCTGTGGCAATACGGAAGATTTTTGAATTATATACTTCATCGGAAATCGGTTTGGGTGGTATTGCGAATCAGTTGAACTTACAAGGTATACGGAAAATTCCGAGGCAGAATGGCACATTAGAGGATTGGACAGGACATTTTATTAAACTGATATTGGATAATCCGGTTTATTGCGGTAAAATTGCCTATGGACGGAGAACGAAGGAAAAAGTCAAAGGCACAAAAAACGATTACCAGATGAAAAGAAATGACGATTACATTCTGACAGAGGGACAGCATAAAGGAATCGTTAGTGAGGAGGTATGGGAAAAGGCTCATGCCAAGCGTCTTAGAACCGGAGTAAAGCAACCGTCAAAAATTGGGCGGGATCGAGTTCATTTGTTATCAGGTCTGCTGAAATGCCCGGTTTGTGGAAGTCCCATGTATACGAATAAACACGCATGGACAAATAAAGATGGCACTTACAAAGAAATTTACTATTATGTATGTAGTCGGAATAGGATGGTCCGGGGTAAGCATTGTGAATATAAGGCAATGCTGAAAAAGACCGATATTGAACCGATGGTCATTGAGGCAATTCGTGAGATCGTAAGGAATGAGGAATATGCCCAGGCCATTAAAAAACGGATTGGTGTTCAGATTGACACGAAAGCAGTGGATAAAGAACTGGAGGGCTATCAGGCAAAGCTGAAGGAAGTTGATCTGAATAAAACAAGATTGGAACGGGAAATTGACAGTCTCCCTGCTGATGCAAAATACCGGGAACGAAAGCTCCATGATATGACCTTGCGGTTAGATTCCCTATATGATGTCATTGTTGAGCTGGAGGAAAAAATCGAAGATGCCAGACTTCGGCGAGATGCAATTAAGCAGCAGGCAATTACTCTTGAGAATATTTACAAAATCATGGTGAATTTCGACTGCGTTTATAATATAATAAATGACGAAGAAAAGAGAAATGTGGTCACAGCCTTGATTAAGGAAATTGAAATTTACAGGAATGACGAGTCTGAATATCCGCTAAAGCGGATTGGTCTGAATTTTCCGGTGTTCAAGGATGGCGGGGAAGTTACGGAGCTTTTGTGGGACAAAGGGAATACCGTTGAGACGGTATGTTTACTGGTGAAATAACATGAAACCACTCATCCACATCTACGGCGCGTCCGGCTCCGGGACGTCCACGCTGGGGCGATACCTGGCGGAGCAATTTCAGTATGCCTTCCTCGACTCAGACGACTATTTCTGGCTACCCACTGACCCGAAATTCACGACAAAGCGTCCCATTGAGGAGCGTGTGCCGCTCATACGGCAGGACATTGCCGCCGCAAAAAACGGTGCTGTCCTCTCCGGCTCGCTCGTCGGCTGGGGGGATGCTCTCATCCCGGATTTCACGCTGGCGGTGCGCGTTGTGACCGACACGTCCACCCGGCTGGCGCGTATAAAACAACGTGAGTACGCGCGGTTTGGCGCGCGCATTCTGCCGGGCGGCGATATGTACGACCATCATCAGGCATTTTTGCAGTGGGCCGCCGGTTATGATGACGGCGGGCTTGACACGCGCAGCGCTGTGCTGCATAATGAATGGCAGAAGCAGCTTGCCTGCCCGATCCTGACGGTGGACGGCACTGCGCCCCTGGCCGAGACCGCCGCCCGTGTGGAGGAATTGCTATGCTCTGCAAACTGACCCCCGAAGAAGAAGTGCGTATGCACATACTTTTGAAAGGCATCGCCGATGACCCGAACGCGCTGGAAATGCAGAAATTCATCCAGCACGGCAGCGTGACCACCTACGAGCACTGTCTGCGCGTCACCCGCATCGCGTTCTGGCTCAACATCCATCTGCACGCCCGCGCGGATGAGGCCAGCCTTGTAAAGGGGGCGTTCCTGCACGATTTTTACCTGTACGACTGGCATAATTGCAGCAACATCACCCATTGGCACGGCTTCAAGCATGCTCGTATTGCACGCTACAACGCTGAAACCGTGTTTAAACTGACCGACAAGGAAAAGGACATCATCCAGAGCCACATGTGGCCGCTGAATCCCACCGACATCCCACACAGCCGCGAGGCCGCGCTTGTCTGCATGGCCGACAAGATGTCGTCGAGCTATGAGACGGTGCTGGAACGGAAGGCGAAAAGAAAGAAATAAAACACTTCTTGGCCCCCTCTGTGCGGGGCCGCCTGCTCCCCTTCTGGCGCAAGCGCCACCTTCCCCCATATTGGGGGAGCCTGTCTCGCAGAGGGAGGCAAGATTATTATGGAGGTAACACCATGCCCGATCAATACACCCGCACACGTGCCCAACTGGGCACACCCGCACTGGACGTGCTGCGCCGCGCTCATGTGGCCGTTTTTGGCATCGGCGGCGTCGGCGGGCAGGCTGTTGAGGTACTGGCCCGCAGTGGGGTAGGGGAGTTGAGCCTGTTTGACAGCGACACCGTCGCACTTTCCAACCTGAACCGCCAGCTTGTGGCGCTGCACTCAACGCTGGGGCAATACAAGGTCGATGCCATGGCCGCCCGCATTGCGGACATTGACCCTACCATCATCGTGCACGCCAACCGCATGTTCTACAATGCCGAGACCGCCCCGGACGTCGACCTGACGCAGTTTGACTACGTGCTGGACTGCATCGACACGGTCAGCGCCAAGCTGCTGCTGATCCGTTGCTGCAAAAAGGACGGGGTGCCGATCCTGTGCAGCATGGGCGCGGCCAACAAGCTGGACCCGACGGCGTTCCGCGTGGCCGACATTGAAAAAACCACCGTGGACCCGCTGGCCAAGGTCATCCGCCTCGAGTGCCGAAAGCGCCGTCTGGGCAAGGTGAAGGTCGTCTTTTCGGAGGAGCAGACCCTGCCGCCGCTGCAGGAGGAAATCGAGGAAGCCCCCACCGCTGCGCGCCGCACGGTGCCCGCCAGCAACGCCTTTGTGCCCGCCGCCTGCGGGCTGGTCTGCGGGTCCGAGGTCGTCAAGGACCTGCTGCGCAAGGCCGGCGTTTACCGCGGCAAAAAATAATTTCTCTGCGCCCCGCTGGCACAAAAGCGGGGCGTTTTGCATGAAAAATACCAGTTTGCCCCCTGTGTTATCTTGACATTTGCACGAAATCAAAGTAAAATTATATACAGGAAATAAAGAGCCAAACGGCAGGCGCAACCTGTGCGTGGCTCCTTAAAGGGTGTCGCCCACCGGGAACGCCGCTTTTTTACGATATTTAACGTCCTGATGACGGTTTGTGTATATTCTGCGCGCAGGGGCATCGTGTGTCTTTTTGGCCGACCTGCCGCGTTTTGTCATGCAACAATGTCATAGTGAAAAGCGTCCCGCTGCGCGCATCCTCCTATTTTGATAAGGAGTGAAACCGACTATGTCACCAATTTTGACCGTGGTGCTGGTCCTTGTTGCTGCCGCTGTTGCCGGGGCGCTTGGTTTTTACCTCGGCGGTGAAAACCGCAAGCGCACCGCCGAGGCGAAGATCGGCAGCGCTGAGGAGGAAGCCAAGCGCATCGTAAATGATGCCATCAAGGCTGCCGAGCAGAAGCGCAAGGAAACCATCATCGAAGCGAAGGACGAAGCCTTCAAGCTCAAGAGCGACGCGGACAAGGAAATCAAGGACCGCCGCGCCGAGATCACCCGCCAGGAGCGCCGCATCGACCAGAAGGAGGAGGCCCTCGACAAGCGCACCGCCCAGATGGAGCGCAAGGAGGAGGACCTCAAGCGCCGCAGTGAGACCGTGGAGGCCCGCCTGGACGAGCTGGAGCAGCTCAAGCTGCGCCAGACCGAAAAGCTGGAAACCATCGCCGCCATGTCCAAGGAGGACGCCCGCGCCGTGTTGCTCAAGCAGGTCGATGACGAGCTGACTCACGAGAAGGCGATGAAGATCAGCGCTTACCAGGCGAACATGAAGGACGAGTGCGACAACCTCGCCCGTGAGCTGATCGGCCAGGCCATCGCCCGCTGCGCGGCAGACGCCACCAGCGAGGCCACCGTCAGCGTTGTACCGCTGCCCAGCGACGAGATGAAGGGCCGCATCATTGGCCGCGAGGGCCGCAACATCCGTGCGCTCGAAACCGCCACGGGCTGTGACCTTATCATCGACGACACGCCGGAGGCCATCACGCTGTCCAGCTTTGACCAGACCCGCCGCGAGGTCGCCCGCATGGCGCTGGAGCGCCTGATTGCCGATGGCCGTATCCATCCGGCCCGCATCGAGGAGACCGTGGACAAGTGCCGCCGCGAGCTGGAAATCCAGATGAAGCGCGAAGGCGACAAGGCCGTCATGGAGCTTGGCATTCACAGCCTGCATCCTGACCTTGTCAAGCTCATTGGCCGCCTGAAGTACCGCACGAGCTTCGGCCAGAACGTCCTGAGCCACTCTCTCGAGGTGGCCTGGCTGGCCGGTCTGATGGCCGGTGAACTGGGTGTCAATGTCCAGCTGGCCCGCCGCGCCGGTCTGCTGCATGACATCGGCAAGGCCCTTGACCACGAGATCGAGGGCAGTCACGTCCAGATCGGTGTTGACATCTGCAAGAAATACCGCGAGAACCCGCAGGTCATCCACGCCATCGAGGCCCACCACGGCGACGTGGAGCCCAAGACGACGCTGGCGTTCATCATCATGGCCGCCGACGCGATTTCCGCTGCCCGCCCCGGCGCCCGCCGCGAGAACATGGAGAGCTACATCAAGCGTCTGGAAACACTAGAGGCTCTCTGCAACGGCTTTGAGGGCGTCGAGAGCTCCTACGCCGTGCAGGCAGGCCGCGAGGTCCGCATCCTTGTCCAGCCCGACAAAGTCAGCGACGACGAGGTTATTCTGCTGGCCCGCAATGTCGCCAAGAAGATCGAAAACGAGCTGGATTACCCCGGCCAGATCAAGGTCAGCGTCATCCGCGAGAGCCGAGCAACCGAGTACGCGAAGTAAAATTCACAACTGCTACAGCAACAGGCAGACCGTCAGAATTGGCGGCCTGCCTGTTTTGCTATACGATGCGGCAGGGGCCGGGCATGCCCGGCCCGCAGGCTTTCCCGCAAGAGTGTGCTTATTTTACAGTGCCGGGCCGCACATGTGCGGCCCCTACTGCATGGCACCGCAAGGTCCGGCGCAGGTTCTCGAGCTTACTCTTCCTGCAGCTGGCGCAATGCACCCAGGAAGGGATGAATACCTCTCCTACAAAATAATAAGCCCCCGACATAATACCGTACAGCGGCAGGTGTCGGGGGCTAACTTATTCTATTACAGATGCAGCACTCTGTCCTTGATCTCAGCGGTTCGGCCCTGGTTCCAGAACTGGGTGCCGATGTAGCCGCAGGTGCGGCGGGCGACGTTCAGCTTGTTCTGGTCGCGGTTGTGGCACTTGGGGCATTCCCAGACCAGCTTGCCGTCCTCGGGCACGATCTGGATCTCGCCGTCGTAGCCGCAGACCTGGCAGTAATCACTCTTGGTGTTCAGCTCGGCGTACATGATGTTCTCGTAGATGAACTGCATGACCTTGATAACGGCCTCGAGGTTGTCCTGCATGTTGGGCACCTCCACATAGCTGATGGCACCGCCCGGAGAGAGCTTCTGGAAGTCGCTCTCGAACTTCAGCTTCGTGAAGGCGTCGATCTGCTCGGTCACGTGGACATGGTAGGAGTTCGTGATATAATTGCGGTCCGTGATGCCAGGCACAAGCCCAAAACGCTTCTGCAGGCACTTGGCAAACTTGTAGGTCGTGGACTCCAACGGCGTGCCGTACAGGCTGAAATCAATGTTGTGCTGGTTCTTCCACTTAGTACAGGCGTCGTTCATGTGCTGCATAACGTTCAGCGCAAACGGCTTGGCGGCAGGGTCGGTGTGGCTTTTGCCGGTCATATACTTGCAGCACTCATACAGGCCCGCGTAGCCCAGACTGATGGTGGAATAGCCGCCGTAGAGCAGCTTGTCGATGGGCTCGCCCTTCTTCAGGCGGGCCAGCGCGCCGTACTGCCACAGGATGGGCGCGGCGTCGCTCAATGTGCCCTTCAGGCGGTTGTGGCGGCACATCAGGGCCTTGTGGCACAGCTCGAGGCGCTCGTCAAAAATCTGCCAGAACTTATCAAAATCGCCGCCGCTGGACAGGGCCACGTCCACCAGATTGATGGTGACAACGCCCTGGTTAAAGCGGCCATAGTACTTCGGCTTGCCGTTCTCGTCGATATAGGGAGTCAGGAAGCTGCGGCAGCCCATGCAGGTGAAGCAGTGGCCCTCGCCGTTCTTGTCGACCTTGTATTCCAGCATCTTCTTCTCGCTGATGTAGTCGGGCACCATCCGCTTGGCGGTGCACTTGGCGGCGAGCTTGGTCAGGTAATAGTAGGGCTGACCCTCATAGATGTTGTCGTTTTCCAGCACGTAGATGAGCTTGGGGAAGGCAGGGGTGATCCAGACACCGGCCTCGTTCTTGACGCCCTGGTAGCGCTGGCGCAGCATCTCCTCAATGACGATGGCCAGGTCGGACTTCAGGCGCTGGTTGTCACCGGCCTCGTTCAGGTACATAAAGACCGTGATGAACGGGGCCTGGCCGTTGGTGGTCATCAGGGTGACTACCTGATACTGGATGGTCTGCACACCGCGCTTGATCTCCTCGCGCAGGCGCTTCTCCACGATCTCGGAGATCTTCTCCTCGCCGGGGTCAATGCCCAACTCCTTCATCTCGGCCTCGACGTCGCGGCGGATCTTCTTGCGGCTGACATCGACAAAGGGGGCCAGGTGGGTCAGGCTGATGCTCTGGCCGCCGTACTGGCTGGACGCGACCTGCGCGATGATCTGTGTGGCAATATTGCAGGCCGTGGAGAAGGAGTGCGGCTTTTCAATCAAAGTGCCGCTGATGACCGTGCCGTTCTGCAGCATATCGTCCAGATTGACGAGGTCGCAGTTGTGCATGTGCTGGGCGTAGTAGTCGGCATCGTGGAAGTGGATGATGCCCTCCTCATGCGCCTTAACGATCTCCGGGGGGAGCAGCATGCGCATGGTCAGATCCTTGCTGACCTCGCCGGCCATATAGTCACGCTGTACGCTGTTGACGGTAGGGTTCTTGTTGGAGTTCTCCTGCTTGACTTCCTCGTTGTTGCACTCGATGAGGGAGAGGATCTTGTCGTCCGTCGTGTTGTGGGTGCGCTTGAGGCTCTGCACGTAGCGATAGGTGATGTACCTGCGGGCAACCTCATACGCACCGGTGGCCATGATGGCGTCCTCGACGATGTCCTGGATCTCCTCGACGTTCATTGCGTGGCCGCGGGCATAGCAGACCTCCTGCACATGATCGCTGATCTCGATGATCTGCTGCTTCGTCAGGCGCTGGGCATCGGGTACGACCTTGTTAGCCTTCGTGATGGCCGCAATAATTTTGGTAATGTCAAAGACAGCCTCGCTGCCGTTGCGCTTGATGATCTTCATGGTGACTCCTCTTTACAAAAAAATAAACACAGTGCGTTCAATACGAACTGTATAGAATGCAGATGAAATGCCGATTCGTAAATCGCCCGATTTGCGAGCAAGACTATAATACCGCACCGGGGGCAAAAAGTCAACCCATAAAACCACAAGATATAGTGCCCGGTGAGCGAGCGGAAACAAAATGTTCCGTTTTCGTCGCCTCAACGTGCAAAAAAAGCCCTGCCAAAAATAAGACTGAAATTTTGGTGATTTTGAGTGGTTCTACACAGTTTGTCGATGCAGCGTGCAAATATCTTCTTCGAAAATCATGCTCCCCCTTGCAGTATGCCCCCAAAGCTGGTATACTATGTCAGGGTTTGGGGGCGGAATGCCCGCCCGACACAAGATATGGGGATGCCCCCGCAGGAGAATACCATGAATTACGCAACCATTAAATATTGTGATATTGCCAACGGGGAGGGCGTGCGCACGAGCCTGTTCGTTTCCGGCTGCCGCCGCCACTGCCCGAACTGCTTCAATGCCGTGGCATGGGATTTCGGCTACGGTGCGCCGTTTACCAAGGAAGTTCGCAATGAAATACTGGAAAGTCTGGCCCCCGGTTACATCAATGGGCTTTCGCTGCTGGGCGGTGAGCCGTTTGAGCCGGAGAACCAGCGGGAGCTGCTGCCCTTTATTAAAAATGTAAAGGTGCTGTACCCCAACAAGACGATCTGGTGCTACACCGGCAACAATCTGGAGCACGAGATCTGGCAACCCGGTCCCGGGCGATGCGAGGTCACCGACGAGTTTTTACAATATATAGATGTGCTTGTGGACGGCGACTTTGTGCAGGACCAGTACGACATCAGTCTGCGCTTCCGCGGGTCGAGCAACCAGCGCATCATTGACATGAACAAGACCCGCGCAGCGGGCCGGGTCGTTTTGTGGCAGGACGACCCGATTTTTGCGGATCACACGATGTAATGGAAAATTGCAAGGGCGGATTGCATATCCGCCCGCGGGGCGTCGAGGACGCCGCCCCCCCCCACAAACCGAAAGGCAGAACTGTAGGGTCCGCAGATGTGCGGCCCGCGGCTTTCCCGCAAGAACCCATCTGCCTTACGCGCGAGGGCCGGGCATGCCCGGCCCCTACTGTGCAGTCACAATTAAAACAGGAGCAAAAACCATCCATCATGAGCACCACCTCAAAATCCAAAACCATGACCGAAGGGCCGCTGGCCAAACAAATTCTGCTGGTCAGCCTGCCGCTGGCCTTATCCAACCTTTTACAAATTCTGTTCAACATGTCCGACGTTGCCGTTGTGGGCCGGTTCGCCGGTTCCACGGCACTCGGCTCCGTGGGCTCGACGGCGACGTTTGTCACACTGTTCACCGGCTTTCTGATCGGCTTGAGCAATGGCGTCAACGTGCTGGTCGCCCGCTTTTACGGTGCCGGACACCCCAAGGACGTCAGCAAGACCGTCCATTCGGCGCTGCTGGTCAGCCTGGCCGCCGGTGTGCTGCTGCTGTTCGTCGGCCTGTTCGGCTCGCCTGCGCTGCTGGAGCTGCTGAACACCAAGGAGGACCTGCTGCCCGGTGCGATTTTGTACCTGCGGGTCTACTTTCTCGGTATGCCGGCGCTGGCGCTCTACAACTTCGGCAACGCAGTGTTCAGCGCTATCGGCGAGACAAAAAAGCCGCTGGCTTACCTGTCGTTTGCGGGTGTGCTGAACATCCTGCTCAACCTGTTTTTCGTCATCGTCTGCAAGCTCGATGTCGCCGGTGTCGCGCTGGCCAGCACGATTGCCCAGTGCGTCTCGGCAGGGCTGATCCTGCACGCGCTGACAAAGGTCAGCGACTGCTATGCGCTGGATTTCCGCAAGGTAAGGCTGGACCTCAACATGACAAAGCGCATCCTGATGCTGGGCGTGCCCGCGGGCCTGCAAAACGCGATCTTTGCGATTGCCAACCTCTTTATTCAGGCGGGCGTCAACTCCTTCGACTCGCTGATGGTCAAGGGCAACTCCGCCGCAGCTAACGCCGATGCGATGATTTATGACGCTATGGCGGCGTTTTACATGGCTTGCGCCAGCTTTATGAGCCAGAACTACGGCGCGGGCAAGCTGGACCGCGTCAAGAAAAGCTACTTCATCGCGCTGGCCTACTCGTTTGGCCTGGGCGCGGTGCTGGGCGGCGGACTGCTCGTCTTTGGGCGGCAGTTCCTGGCGCTGTTCACGACCGAGAGCGCTGTCATCGACGCGGGCATGAAGCGCATTATGGTCATGGGCTGGGCCTACTGCACCTCGGCGTTCATGGACTGCACGATTGCCGCCTCCCGCGGCCTCGGCAAGACGGTAGGGCCGACGGTCATCGTAATTCTGGGGTCCTGCGTATTCCGCGTTGCGTGGGTCTACACGATCTTTGCCCACTTCCACACGATCCCGGCGCTCTACCTGCTGTATCCCTGCTCCTGGGCGCTGACCGCCGCCGCAGAGATCGTCTATTTTGTGTTCAGCTACCGCCGCGCCGCCCTCCGTCTGCAGGAGCGCGATGCGCTGGCGCAGCTGTGAGAGCAGGGGAGAGGGCTGCTGTCATTTGCTGCATATCCAAAAAAATTACTAAAACGGTCTGTCATGTATATTTTATATACCAGATATACAGAAAATACTTTTTACATAGACCACTCCCACGTGTATAATAGTCGATGCAAGTAAAAGAGGAGTGGAAAGGTATGCAGTATACGGACCTGACAAGAAAGGAATTGCAGCGGGAGTACAGCCGCCTGACACGGAAGTACACGGACTTTATCCGCCAGCCGGTGGAGCTGGACCTGACAACGGAGGATTCGCTGCCGGGCTGCGCGAACCGCCGTGCGGTGAAGCATTTTGGCACTGTGCTGGGCAAGGAGCTGCGCGATACCGGCGCAGCCCACCCCGCCCAAGCACCGGACGCTGTGGCGGCCCTGGCCACGATGCCCGGCTGTGCCCACCGCACGGTGGAGCTGTGCCGCAAAGCAGGCGTCCGCTTTGACGCCATCGACCACTGCACGGTGCTGGCGCGCACGATCCCGGAGGATATCCGGTCCGACGAGCTGACCCACGTTGCCAGTGTCTTTGCTGTCAGCGCCCGCATGGCTGCATTGGAGAGCCTGCAGGGAACGCTGATGAGAGCGTAAAGCCGTCTGCTGCCCCGTAAACCAAAAGGGGCTGTTGCACATGTGACAGCCCCTCTTTTATTCGTAGAATCGAAAAATAAAAAGCATGTTTTTGTGAAAATAAAAGCATGTGCAACAGATTTCCTTGAAAATCAGAAATTTTCAATGGATTTGTGATGCACATGCTTTTTCCTATTGTTCGATTATATGTCTAATTCTTAGGGGCGATTCTGCACTTTCATCCAAAACGATGTGCAACAGCCCCTTTTTATTGGTGCGCCCGGCCTTGCCCGTGGTGGGGATGACGGGCGGCTTGTAGGGGAACCGGTAGCGGATGTTGACATAGAACGGGTGGCCGTAGCCGCGGAACTGCCAGTAGGACGGCACGTCGAGCTTGTCAAATGCGACGGCGTCGCTGTCCAAGAATGAGGCCCTCTGCGCGGCTCTTTGCAAATTCTCGGCTGCGGAAAACCGATAAGAATGGAAATCCGCGGCTTTCCTTGCAATTTTCCGGCGAACATGCTACATTTAGTATAAAAACAAAAGGGGGCGTGCCGGGTATGATTCGTTTGGCCCTTGTCGAAGACGACGAGCTCTACCGCAGCCAGCTGCGCGAATATATTAACAAATACAGCGCGGTGTCGGGCGAAAAATTTACCGTGACAGAATTTTCCGACGGCGACGAGATCGCACTTGGCTATAAGGCTGTCTATGACATCATCCTGATGGACATCGAGATGAAGTTTATGGATGGCATGATGGCTGCCGAGGAGATCCGCAAGGTCGACACCGAGGTTATCATTATCTTCATCACAAATTCGCCGCAGTATGCCATCAAGGGCTATGCCGTCGATGCGCTGGACTATGTGCTGAAGCCTGTCAGCTACTATGCGTTTTCGCAGAGACTTGGCCGCGCCGTGGAGCGCGTGGCGCGCCGCGCACGGCACTTTTTGCAGATCAACGCCCACGGCACGGCACATAAGCTGGAGACCTCGGCCATTTATTGGATTGAGAACTGCGGGCATGACTTGGTCTTTCACACGGCGGAAGGGGAGGTGACCGCCCCGGGCTCCATGACGGAGACTGAGGAAAAATTGGCGCAGGACAGTTATTTCCGCGTAAACAAGGGCTGCCTTGTGAATCTGGAACACGTTGACCGAATGGACGGTGAGGATGCCGTCGTCCACGGAGACCGTGTGCCGCTGGCCCGAGCGCGGCGCAAGGCATTTCTGGATGCACTGAACGACTATATCAACGGGACAGGGTGACGATATGCCGCTGAAAATTCCTTATTATGAGATGGATATTCCGCGCCTTGTCACGGCGCTGGCAGACTGGCTGGCCTGCCTTTTGTACCTGCGGTTTCTGCCTCCGCGCTACGGCGGGGTCAAGCGTGCGGCGCTGTACGGTGGTGCATTGGCGGTATTGGCACTCTACCTTGTGTCCACCGACGGCTTTGACGGCTGGCGGTTCAATGTACTGTACGCGGTTTCTGTCGCACTTATGCTGCTTTTTATGGCGGCGGCCACCCGTGCAGACCGCTGGCAGGTGGGGTATTTCTGCACGCGGGCGTTTATTCTGGCGGGTTTTGCCGGGGCGCTGACATGGCAGATGTATGTATATTTTGCGCGTTACATCGCAGCATTGCAAAGTCTGCCTGCGTTGGTGCTCTTTATTGCGGCGGGGTTCGGCATCATCTTCGGCCTGATGTGGCTTCTGGAGGATGGCGGCAGCACGGGCAGCATTCAGTTTGACATTCGGCCCCGCACGACCTGCATCGCGGCGGTCATGGCGGCGGCCATCTACATTTTGTCCAGCATCAGCTATACGCAGCTGAACACGCCGTTTTCGGCCCGCGGCACGATGGAAATTTACACAATGCGCACGGTTGTCTACTTCGGCGGAATGGCGCTGCTGTTTGCATATCAATCGCAGCTGCGCGATTTATTGACGCAGCGCGAGGCGGATGCCTTGCGGAACATGCTGCACATCCAGTATGAAAACTACAAAATCCGGCAGGAGAGCATTGACCTCATCAACCAAAAATATCATGACTTGAAGCACCAGATCGCGGTGCTTCGCGCCGAGAGCGGCGAGAAGCGCAATGCCGTGCTGGACAATATGGAGCAGGAAATCAAAGCCTACGAGGCGCAGAACGACACCGGCAATAAGGTGCTGGACACGGTACTGACAGGCAAAAGTCTGACCTGCCGCACCAAAAACATTCAATTGACCTGCGTGGCTGACGGCACAGCGCTGGACTTTATGGACGTGATGGACATCAGCAACCTGTTCGGCAATGCGCTGGACAACGCAATCGAGAGCACCGACAAAATCACAGACCCGGAGCGCAGGCTCATCCACCTGAGCGTAGCGAGGCAAAAAGGCTTTGCAGCCATCCGCATTGAAAACTGCTTTGACGGTGAGCTGAAATTTGAGAAGGGCCTGCCTGTCACGACGAAAAAGGATGTCTTGTACCATGGTTTCGGTGTAAAAAGCATACAAAACGCCGCCGCAAAATACGGCGGTACCGCGACAATTACGACCCGCGAGGGTTGGTTTGAGCTGCGCGTACTGATTCCGCTGGGGCAGCCGCAGCAAGAATAAAAATGAAGTTTTACGCCCCCTTCACCGGCAAACGCTGTGCAGGGGGCGTTGTTTGTGCGAAAAGAGTCTATGTTCGGATGCTACATTGAGCAATGTGTACAAAAAACAAGCGAGAAACCTTGTGAAACCTGACGAAGCCAAAAACCGTTTGTGCGAAAAAGAGCGCATTTCGTGCAAATCATGCGCCGCCGCACGATTCTTGTGGTATGGTAAGCTTACAGAAAAAAGAAGCAATCTCCGGACGGGCTGCCCGTCCGACGAAGGAGGAGAACACATGTTTGAAATCACACGCCTGACGGTGGAGCATCTGGCCGCCGGCTGCGTGACCGACTGCTCCACGCCCCGCATCGGGTTTTCGCTGAGCAGTGACCGCCGGGGCGCACAGTTGGCCGACGCCGAGTTGACCGTCGGCGACTGGTCCGCCCATGTGACCAGCGGCCAGAGCGCTGCCTACGTCGGCCCTGCGCTGCTGCCGTTCACCACCTACAGCGTGCGCCTGAACGCCACCGACGACGCAGGCGAGACCGCCACCGCCACCACTACCTTTGAGACAGGCCGCATGGAGACGCCCTGGAAAGGCCGGTGGATCAGCGACCCGAGCTACCACTTCACCGAGGCGAAGGTCAGCCCCGTGCCCATGGTTTTCCGCAAGGAAATCACAACGAACAAACCCATTGCCCGCGCGCGCCTCTACGCCACAGCCATGGGCATCTACGAGGCCGAGCTGAACGGCCAAAAGCTGGGCGAGCAATACTTCGCCCCCGGCTTTACGAGCTACAAGTCCTATTTGCAGTATCAGACCTACGATATAACGGCACTTTTGACAGGCGTCGACACGCTGATTTTCACGGTTGCAGGCGGCTGGGCGGTGGGCAGCTTTGTGTTTACCCGCAAAAACCGCGTGACTGCTGACCGTCAGGCTCTGCTGGCCGAGCTGCGCATCGAGTACACGGACGGCACGACGGAGACCATTGGCACCGACGCTACATGGCAGGTCAGCGAGAGCGGCCCCGTGCGGATGGCGGATCTGTATGACGGCGAGACCTACGATGCCACGCAGGAAATCAGCGATTGGCACAACGCCGCGCCCGAAACGCTGAAAGTCACCCCCGCCATCACGGCGGACTACGGTGCCCCGGTCAAGGCCCACGAGGTGCGCAAGCCCGTAGCCGTGATGACCGCCCCCGACGGCGAGACGATTTACGACTTCGGCCAGAACCTTGCGGGTGTTGTCCGCATCAAATTCAACGGCAAGGCCGGGCAGGTCGTGACCGTGCGCCACGCCGAGATCCTGAACCCCGACGGCAGCTTAAACACGACCTTCCTGCGCACGGCCAAGGCCACGGCGACCTACACCTGCCGCGACGGCGAGCAGACCTACAGCCCGCGGCTCAGCTACATGGGCTTCCGCTATGCGGGGGTCAAGGGCGTCGATGCGAAGGATCTGGAAATCGAGGCCGTGGCGCTCTACTCCGATGTGGAGCACAGCGGTTCCTTCCGCTGCTCCGATGAGATGCTGAACAAACTGCAGTCCAACATTACATGGGGTGCCAAGTCGAATTTCGTTGATATACCGACGGACTGTCCCCAGCGCGACGAGCGCATGGGCTGGACCGGGGACATTGCCGTGTTCTCGCCCACCGCGCTGTACAACTTTGAACTGAGCCGCTTTTTGGAGAAGTGGCTGCGCGACGTCAAGGCCGAGCAGCTGCCCACCGGCGGCATCCCCAACACCGTGCCTGTGCAGGGCTACGGTTTCCCCGCCACAATGCCCGAGATGGCCGTGGACTGGTGGGGCGACGCCTGCGTGCTGGTGCCATGGGCTCTATACGAGGCCACGGGCAGCCTGGACGTGCTGCGTATGATGTACCCCACCATGCAGAAATACGTCAAGGCGTGCTGCTTCTGGGCCGGGTTCGGCATCGGCAAGCACCGTTATATCTGGCACACGCCGTCGGTGCTGCATTTTGGCGACTGGGTCGCCCCCGATGTGCCGAAGATGAGTCAGTGGCAGGCCCGCAGCAAGTACACCGCTACGGCGTCCCTGTGCAACACCAGCGGTACACTGGCGAAAATTGCACGCATCCTTGGCAAGACCGAGGACGCCGCCAAGTACAAGGAGCTGAGCCGTAAGGTGGCCGATGCCTATTGCGGTGTGCTGACCGATGGAAACGGCAAGACGAAGGAAGAATTCCAGACCGCCTATGTGCTGCCCCTGTACTTGAATATGTTCCCTGAAAACGTCAAGGCGAAGGCTGCCGAGAATCTGGTCAAGCTGGTTGAGAAGAACGACTACAAGATCGGCACAGGCTTCCCGGGCACGCCGTACATCCTGTTTGCGTTGGCCGACAACGGCCACGCCGACACTGCCTACAAGATGCTGCTGAACACACAGTGTCCCAGCTGGCTGTATGAGGTCCGCGTGGGCGCAACCACGGTTTGGGAGCGTTGGGACGGTCTGGACGAGAACGGCGAGTGCCCAATCGGCGACGACGGGACCGACATGATGATCTCGTACAACCACTACGCCAGCGGCGCGGTGGGCGCGTTCCTCTACCGCCGCGTGCTGGGTGTGGAGCCCACCGAGGCCGGGTACCGCAAGTTCAAGTTTGCGCCGGTAGTCGGCGGCGGCATCACAGAGGCTGAAGGCACGGTGGGCACGCCCTACGGCGTGATCAAGGCTGCATGGAAGATCGCGGACGGCGAGATGACGATGACCGTGGCAGTGCCCGTCGGCACCGAATGCACCGCCGTGCTGCCGAGCGGGGAAGAAAAGGTGCTTGGCAGCGGGGAATATACCGTTACGGCAAAGGCGTAAAAGCATAGCGTAAACAAATTGCTTATATACACTGCTTATATACACAAAGAAGGAGTGACTCTCTATCATGTCAACCTCGAAATCCAACTTCTGGTCCTCGCCGCTGACGAAGTCCCGTATCACCAGCGACGACGTCAAGATGCCGGAAATGCTGCTGGGCTATTTTATCGGCCCCTTCGGCGCACTGCTTTCCTCGGGCATCTTCACCAGCATCCTGCAGAACTACTTCACCGATGTCCTCAAGCTTGATCTTGGCTTTTTGACGACCTTGCAGCTGGTCTCCACGGTGCTCATCGTGGCGTCCAACCTCATCGTCGGTCAGCTGATTGAGCACACCAAGGCTCTGGCCGGCAAGGCACGCCCGTGGATCCTGCTCTCCGCGCTGACCCTTTCCGTCGCCAGTGTGCTGATGTTTATCGTGCCGTTTGAGGGCATGGCCAAGATGGTCTGGATCGCCATCGCGTACAACCTGTACTACGCGGTCGCTTACCCCATCTACAACACCGCCAACTCCACTATGATCCCCGTTTCCACCCGTGACAGCAAGCAGCGCGGTGCGCTGGCTTCCTTCACCAACGTGGCGGGTCTGGGCGTTATGGGCTGCGGCTCGATGGTATTCCCGATGCTCGTTTCCTTCGCGCTGAAGGAGGACCAGCACCTGTGGTTCCTCACCATGCTGGCCATCGCCATCTTCAGCGCACTGACCATCTACCTGCAGTTCCTCTTCACCCGTGAGCGCGTCACCGAGGAAGGCCGCGCCGACACCGAGACCCCTGCCAAGTCCGCCACGCTAGGCGAGCAGCTCAAGGCCGTTACCGGTGACCGCATGTGGTGGATCGTCATGGCGTTCTATATGCTGTTCCAGTGGAGCGGCGCGATGAAGAACGGCTCCATGAGCTACTTCTGCAAATGGGTTCTGGACAACACTTTCTTCGGCACGGCGGACGCATGGGGCGCCTCCCAGGGCCTGCTCAGCATCATGGGCGCTATCCCGATGGCCGTGGCTGCAGTCTTTGTGGTACCTCTGGCCAACAAGTTCGGTAAGCGTCTGGTCTGCGGCGGCTTCATGCTGCTGGGTGCCGCGGGCGGCATCATCGCAGGTCTGGGCGGCGGCAATATCGTGCCGGTTGCCATCGGCGTGGCCCTCAAGTGTCTGGGCTCTTCCCCGGCCTGCTATCTGATCCTGGCCATGATTGCCGACGTTATCGACCATATTGAGTACCGCACCGGCATCCGCACCGACGGTCTGACCATGAGCATCTACAGCTCCCTTATGGTCGCCGCCACGCCGATCTGCAACTCCATTTTCAGCGCCATGCTGAACGGAAGCGGCTATAACCAGGCCGCCGACGTCGCTCTGGGCACCGCCGCCCAGACCGCCAGTGTGCAGACCGCGATCTCCGTCAGCTATATCTGGGTCGAGACCGTCTGCTATATCATCGGTGCCGTCATCCTGATCCTGTTCTGGACGGTTGAGAAAAACCTGCCCGAGGAGCAGAAGGCTATCAAGGAACGCAACAAGAAGTAACGCGCCCTACACGCGATTACGATATACACAAGGATACACAAGGAGGAAAAACATGAGTAAGAAAAAATCCGGCCGCCGCGTCTGGCGCGGCGTGACCACAGCCACGGCGTCGCTGCTGGCGCTCAGTGTCTGCGCCTCGACCGTCGTGGACGGATTCCGCACCGACATTGACAAGTTCCTGGGCACCAAGAGCACCAAGCTCGTGACCGAGAACTCCGACGGCACTGACCTGTATACTTTCAAATCCGACTACACCTCCACTACCGAGCTGCTGCACGGTATTCAGGACGTGGGTGAGCGGATGAGCGAAGAGGGCAGCGTCCTGCTGAAGAACAACGGTGCACTGCCGCTGACGCAGGATGAGACCCAGAAAATCACACTGCTTGGCTTCTCCAGCTACTATCCCGTTCAGGGCGGCGATATGGGTTCCAGCCTTGTGGAGAACACCGGCACGGATGCCGATACAGTCGATATGGTCGGTGCCTTCAAGGCAAAGGGCTTCGGTCTGAACCAGACTGTGGCCGATATGTACGAGGCCCTCAAGCCGATGTACAAATCCGAGGTCCAGAGCTGGGGCGGCACTGTGGAGTACAACCACATCACGGCTCCCTCTACCACCGGCGTTTTCTCCAGCAAGGAGCCGAGCCAGGCCGCGATGGACGGCCAGAACGCCACTTGGAAGGACAGCATGAATGACAACAATGTCATGATCGTCACGATTGCCCGCTCCGCCTCTGAAAACGGCAGCTACAACCCCGGCACCGCCGGTGTTGATCCCACCCAGAACCTGAACCAGACCGACCCGCTGGGCCTGTCCGACGACGAGCGCGACCTCATCAATGCAGCCGTCACCGCCAAGGCGGCCAACGGCGGCAAGGTCATCGTCCTTTTGAACAATGTCAGCGCCATGGAGGTGCAGGAGATCGAGGACAACGTCGGTGTTGACGCCATCCTGCAGGTCGGCCTGCCGGGCGGCTACGGCTTCTACGGTGTGGCCGACATTCTCTCCGGAGCGGTCAGCCCCTCCGGTCATCTGACCGATACCTATGCCGTCAAGAACGCCAGCGCCCCCAGCGCCCAGAATTTCGGCGATCTGCAGTGGGCCAACGCCGACCCCGACATCAGCATGAACGATGCCATTGTCGAGGCCGAGAACATCTACATCGGCTACAAGTACTACGAGACCCGCTATTTTGACACCGTCATGGGGCAGGGCAATGCCGCCTCCACCGTCGGTTCCTCCACCGGCAGCGCATGGAACTACGACGACGAGGTTACTTACCCGTTCGGTTACGGTCTGTCCTACACCACGTTTGAGCAGACCCTCGATAACCTGAATGTTGACCTTGAAAACGAGACCGTCACCGCGAACGTGACCGTCAAGAACACCGGCAGCGTCGCCGGTAAGGATGTTGTGCAGCTCTATGTCAGCCTGCCCTACACCGATTATGACAAGGAGCACGGTGTTGAGAAGGCTGCCATCCAGTTGCTGGACTACGGCAAGACCGCCGAGCTTGCGCCCGGTGCCTCCGAGACCGTGACCATCACCGCTGACATGCAGAATATGGCCAGCTGGGATTCCACCGCCGACAACGCGGCCGGTACCAAGGGCTGCTACATTCTCGATGCCGGTGACTACTACTTCACCATCGGAAACGGCGCACACGAGGCTGTGAACAATGTACTGGCCGCAGAGGGTCAGAGTGTGGACGGCAGCGCCGACAAGGCCAAGAGCTGGACGCTCGATTCCTTTGACAGCACGACCTTTGCCACGACCAAAAACGGCACCGCCGTTGAGAACCAACTGGCCGACATGGACATCAACAGCTGGCTGCCCGGCACTGCCACCTACATGACCCGTTCTGACTGGGAGGGCACCTTCCCCAAGACCTATAAGAATCTGACCGCCTCCGATGAGATGCTCGACATTCTGGACAATGACATCTATGAGATCAACGCAAACGGCGATCCGTCCACCGTCACCTTCGGTGCCGACAACGGCCTGACTCTGGCTGACCTGAAGGGTGTCACTGACCTTGATGATGAGCGCTGGAGTCTGCTGATGGATCAGCTCACCCTGGAGGAGGGCATGATTCGTCTGGGTCTGGGCGGCACCTCCACCAAGGCCATCGAGTCTATCATGAGCCCCGAGACCATCCAGAACGATGGCCCCAACGGCATCTACAGCTATCCTCTCGGCCAGTATGCCAACACCGACAAAACCAGTACCGACCCCTGCGCCGTGGATGCCAACGACCCCAACCTCGCATACAAGTTCGGCACAATGGCCAACGAGACCGTCATTGCCCAGACCTTCAACAAAGACCTTGCCAACGAGTACGGCAAGATCTGCGGCAACTACAGCCTGTGGAGCAACCTGACCATCTTCTGGGGCTGCGGCACCAACCTGCACCGCTCCCCCTATAACGCCCGCAACCACGAGTATTATTCCGAGGATGCCGTCCTTACCTCCGGTCAGGCCGTTGCCTTTATCAGCGGCGGCAAGGAGTACGGCGTTATCATTGCCCCCAAGCATCTTGCCTTCAACGATACCGAAATCAACCGTCTCGGCGTTTCCGTCTTTATGACTGAGCAGCAGGCTCGTGAAAACGAACTGCGCGGCACCCAGGCTGCCATCGAGGATGCCGGCGCTCTGGGCGTCATGACCGCTTTCAACCGTGTCGGCATCACCGCCGCCAACGCCCACACCGGTCTGCTCAAGAACATTCTGCGCGGCGAGTGGGGCTTCAAGGGTCTGGAGAGCCAGGACTTCATCATGAACCCCAACTACGCCGTGCTGAAGGAGTATGCCCTCAACGGCGGCACGATGACCACCTTCACCGGTGAGAACACGATGGCCGCTGTCAGCGAAAAGTTTGCCTACTGGACCACCGAGAATGTTGGTCAGGACACCGAGCTGATGAGCGCCATCAAACAGGCCATGACATGGCAGGCTTACGCGCTGGCCAACTCCAACGCGCTGGACGGCATGGCCAGCAGCACCCGCCTTGTCAGCGTGCGCACCTGGTATGACAACGCCCTCGTTGCCGTGCAGGTCGTCTTTGCCGCCCTGACCGTACTGGCCGCCGCCATGTATGTGCTGAATGACCGCAAATCCAAGAAGCAGTAAAGGAGTGCAAACCATGAGTTCTACGAATAAAAAGGGCGCAGGTCTGATCCTGTCGCTTCTGACCGCCGTTGCCGGTGCTGTCGGCCTTGGCTTCTGCATTGTCAACGCCGGGACTGATTCCTTCCGCAAGATCGGCACCAGCCCGGTTGTCATCGGCTGCGCCGTCATCGCCATCCTTGCACTGGTGCTGCGCGTCGTGCTGGACAAGAAGCTGACCATCGCCGCCGACGCGATGAGCGTAGTTGCCGGTATCACGCTGGTCGTGGCTGCCGTACAGTTCATCAGCCCCCGCGTCAACACCATCGCCTCGATCATGACCTTTACGAACAATGCCCAGACGATGGCTGATCTGTCCAGCGCCATCTACGGCACGGCCGCGCTGCTGATTGCCGTGGTGCTGAACATCATTGCCGCGTTCACCAACGTGACGAAGGAGTAATTCCCCAGACATTTCCGCGTCACTTCATCGTGACAGCTTTTTCCTCATCCGATCCCGGGGACTTGCTCTCCGGGATCTTTTCTGTATAATAGTATGTAGTTACGAAAGGATGTGACTTTTCTTTGCGCCGCCTGTTTTCTCTGCTGTTGGTCGCTGTGCTGCTGACGTCCTGTGCGCCTGCCGCTGCCAAGCCCGCGGCGCAATGCCGCATCGTTTTGGAATCCTCGCCTGCGTTTACAGCGCAGACCCAGACCGTAGCCGTTACCCCGGGGCAGACGGTGACCTTCACCCTGACCCCGACCGACGGCTATACGCTGACGGGCGTAGACTATCCCGGTGCGTCGCTTACCCGCACCGGCGCGGCGTACATCCTGACGCTGCCCGATGTCCGCTACTCCGTTGCCGTGGCAGTGACCGCGGAAAAGAGCGATACTGTGCTGTATTATAATGACAACTGCGGCGGCGGCTGGGTCACTGTGCCCGTCACCGCGAGTCATCTGCGGCTGAACACCGCCATCGACGGTGCGCTGTTCACCCGCCCCGGGTACACGCTGACGGGGTGGAACACCGCCCCGGACGGCAGTGGTCAGGCCGTTGGGCTGGGCAGTCGGACCGAGCCCGGCGCGCGGCTTTACGCGCAGTGGGCTGCTCAAAACGACGCCGCGGAGTTCACCTACACGGTTGAAAACGACGCCGCAGCTATAACGGGCTGGCAGGGCGGGGGAGAAGTGCTTGTCATCCCCGATACGCTGGGCGGCGCACCCGTCGTGGAAATTGCGGCGGGGGCCTTTGCCGATGCGCCCTGTAAAACAGTCATCTTCCCGGATACTTTGCGCCGCGTGCAGCCCGGGGCCTTCAGCGGCAGCGCCGCGGAGAGCGTGACCCTGTTTGACAACCTGCAGCAGATCAGCGATTACGCATTTGAAGATTGCACAAGTCTGCAAACATTATACATCAATGCCGCGACTGCGCCCGTCTACAGCGGCAGTTACTACGCGACGTTCGCCGATAAGTACGACCGTCTGCTCTCATTGGCCGATACGCAGAAGCTTGTGCTGTTCTCCGGTTCCTCGGCGCGGTTCGGGTATGACAGCGCCGCGCTGGATGCTGCCCTGCCCCATTATGAGGTCGTGAACATGGGGGTGTTCGCCTACACCAATGCGCTGCCGCAGCTCGAGCTGATTCGCGCACAGATGCGCCCCGGCGACCTTCTGCTGCTCTCGCCCGAATTTGACGCCGCCAAGCGCCAGTTCTGCACGACAAACGCCTTCGACGACGCCTTCTTCTGTATGGCCGAGGCTGACTACGACATTGTCGCGAGGCTTAATTTGCAACAGTACAGCGGCGTTTTTTCGGCACTTGGCTCCTATTTGCAGACCCGCGCAGACATGACGGCGCGCAGCTATGCCGTCTCGCCGTCCGATTTGGACGAGGACGGAAATGCCGTTGACACGCCGAGCTACAACGACTACGGTGACTATGTTCTGTACCGCCCCGATGCCGTCGATGACACGCCGATTTACGGACTGCCTGTGGATTACACAACAGCGTCCTTCCCGTATGACACGTATATAGCCCCCGCCAACGCCGAGTTTGACCGCTTTGCGGCAGACGGCGTGCGGGTGTACCTGACGTACAGCCCGCGCAACAGCCGCGCCGTTTCGGCGGATTCCACGCCGGAGGCTGTGGCCGCGCTGGATGCGTATTTCCGAGAAAATCTCGATGTTGTGTTCTTGACGCCGCTGCAGGATTCCCTGATGCCCGGGCGGTATTTCTACGGCACCGACAACCATCTGTCCACAAACGGGGTGACTATGCGCACGGCACAGGTCATCGATGCACTGACAAAACAACTGCAAGGGGAGGGGATTGCGCCATGATTCTTGTCTGCGCTTTGGCTGCACTGACCACTGTGCTGGCACTGGCGGCCCATCGCCGGGCATGGGCCGCAGCGCTCGGCATGGTTTCGGGTGCTGCGGTGGTTTTGGCAGCGCTGGTACTGGATGTGTCCACCCGCACAATGCTGCTCTGCCTGTTGATTCCCTGCGCCGCCGCAATGTGGCCGATAGGAGGGCGCTTATGAATTTCACCGCACCCGCTTTTGTGCTGCTTTTTCCTATCGTACTGGCCCTGCATTGGATGCTGCCGCCGAGCCGGCGCTGGGTATTGCTGCTGGCCGCAAGCCTCGGATTTTACGCTGTGGGCAGTCCGCAGGCACTTCCGCTGCTGGCGGGTATCACGCTGGGAACCTATGCAGCGGCACTGGGCATCGCAAAAAGCAAAACACAGACGGCCAAAAAGCTCTGGCTGACCTGTGCGGCAGTTTTGTGCATAGGGTGTCTGTGCCTCTTTAAATATGCCGGGATTTTCCGCACAGATGTGCCGCTTCTGCTGCCCGCGGGCATCTCGTTTTACACATTTCAGACCCTCAGCTATGTCATTGATATTTACCGCGGGCGGCTCATGCCGGAGCGGCATCCGGGGTATTACGCCTTATTCGTCAGCTTTTTCCCGCAGCTGGTAGCGGGGCCGATTGAACGCAGCACGGCGCTTCTGCCTCAGCTGCACGCGCAGGAGCGCCGTATGGACAGCAGCGGCTGGCTTTGGATGGTGCGCGGCTTTGCAAAGAAGCTGCTGCTGGCAGACACCGCTGCCGTGTTTGTGGATGCCGTCTACGCCTCCCCGGCTGACGCCTCCGGCCCGGCTGTTCTGTTGGCAACACTGCTTTTTGCCGGGCAGATCTACTGGGACTTTTCCGGCTATTCCGACATTGCCGTCGGGGCCGCTGCCTTGCTAGGTGTGCGATTGAGCCGCAATTTCGACCACCCCTATCGCGCAGACTCCCTGCGTGATTTCTGGCGCCGCTGGCACATCAGCCTGACGCGGTGGTTTACAGACTACGTCTATATCCCGCTCGGCGGCTCGCGCCGCGGCACGGCACAGCTGGTCGTAAATACCATGGTCGTGTTTCTGTTAAGCGGTCTCTGGCATGGCGCCGCATTACATTTCGTGGTGTGGGGCGGTGTGCATGGTGCGCTGCTGCTTTTGGAAAAGGCCCTGACCTCCTGCGGCGGAAAGCACAAGGCCCGCACCCGGACCGCCGTGTGCCTACGCCACGCCTATACATTTTCTCTGGTCTGCATCGCTTGGGTCTTTTTCAGGGCAGCCTCTGTCTCGGATGCCCTTCTGCTGCTGTCCCGCCTGCCTGTCGACTGGTCGCTGAGCACACTGCACACAACGTTGCTGAGCATCGGTATACAGCCGGTGGCAGAGCTTGTCTTGGGGGCGCTCTGCCTGCATCTGCTGCCCGAGACGTCGTCCGCAGCACCGTCCCCGCGCAGCGTATTAGCCTTCTGTCTTTTGGCATTGACTGTGGTCGCCGCGTGGTTTTCCACACTGCACACGGGCACGACCAATGCCTTTATCTACTTCCAATTCTGACCCTGCCATGAAAAAACTGTTTACAAGTATGCTCTGCGTTTTAATCGCCATACCGTTGCTCCTGACGGTGTGGGGCTTTGCCCTGCCCGCGCAGTACAGCAATACGTTTGTGGGGGAACTGCCCGCCAAGCGTGCCCTGCTGGCCGCGGAAAGCGATAAACCGCGTCTTATTCTTGTCGGCGGCAGTGCAGCCGCTTTCGGCGTTGACAGCGCTCTGCTGGCCCGGGAGCTGCCCGACTATCAGCCCGTTAATTTCGGCCTGTACGCAGCACTCGGCACACGGGTCATGCTGGATTTGTCTATAAAGGAACTGCGCCCCGGCGATCTTGTCGTCATCATGCCGGAGCAGCAGCGTCAGGCGCTTTCCGATACCGTCGGCGCGGATACTTTTTGGCAGGCTGTTGACGGAGACTTTTCGGCACTTGCCTGTCTGCACGCGCGGGATTTTGGGCCTTTGTTGGGGGCGTTTCCGCGCTTTGCAGGTGCGAAGTTCCGCTATTTTCTCACCGGTGCGCCTACCCCGGACGGCGTCTATCGCCGCGGCTCCTTCAATGCGGTGGGCGATGTGGTAAATCCGCTCTGCAGCGCCAATATTATGCCGGATGGTTATGACACGACAATGCCGATACGCTTTGATTCCTCGATGCTGGACACCGACTTCCGTGATGCGCTCAACGCCTACACTGCACAGGCCGAGTCTGTCGGGGCAGTTGTCTTGTATCATTTCCCGCCGATGAATGTGCTTGCCGTAGAGAATTCAGAAGATATTGACACGTATGCCGACTATCTGCAGTCGCAGCTGACTGCACCTCTGGCAGGTGATCCGCATGCCTGCGTGATGGACGCCGGGTGGTTCTATGACACAAATTTCCATCTGAACGTGAGCGGCAAGACCGTCTTTACGCGGCAGCTCATCCGCGATCTCAAAGCTGTACTGGGAGACACCTCGTCTACCGAAATCGCGCTGCCCGCCATGCCCGCCCGCCGGATACAGACCGACACAGAAGCCGCAAATAACAGCGATGCTGCCTATTTTACATGGGAAAGTGACCGTCTTGTCGTCAATGCGGCGGGACGTGGCCGTCGAACCTTGACAGTTCCGGGCGAGGTGGACGGCCGACCCGTGACGGCGCTGGCCTCCGACACGTTTGCGGGATGCAGCGCGCTGGAAAAACTGACGATACAGCAAAATATCACGGCGCTTCCGGATGGACTTTTTGCCAAATGCCCCGCGCTGCAGGAAATCACGCTGACCCAGCCGGACCCCGCGCGGCTTTCCGTGGGGCAGGCCCTGCTCGACGGTGCGCCCGCGTTCTGCCGCATCCGCGTGCCCGCCGCAAGCTACACCTCCTACTGCCTGAACTACGCATGGTCGCCCTACGCGGAGACCTTCGCCCATTAAGGCAGCACCGCGCAATTCACGCCTTACCGCATCGCAGGGCGGCTGTCTATACTGATAGCCGGATTGTGGAAAAGTGCAGGGATCAACTTGCATAAATTTTCACGCAGATTGGCTTCTTCTTTTTACACAGCCAATGCCAATTAGCGCTTGAAATAGAAACGCTGCACAAGTATAATATAATTGTTATACTGTACAACCTTGACCAAAAATCAGTATGCCAGTTACCCATAAAAGACATACCAGAATTGAAGCGTGCGGCGGAATCGAAACCCTGCGAGGATGAAGAACATGAAATTCGATAGAAGACTTACAGATGAAATCTACACTTCCGATACGGTAAGGCTGGGAGAAGATGCATTTCAGGCCATGCAGGAGACGATCTATCATAATGGCGGTGTCGGAACCATTACCGGGTACTATGATGCCGAATTGTCGATCCTGTCGGTCAGTAATCTGTTGCTGCACAATCTGAACCACAGCTATGAGTCCCTGATAGAGCAGACAAAGGGTTCACTGAAGAATCTTTTCTATAAGAAAGATTCCGCATTCCTTGACAATGCACGCTTTCGTCAGATTCAGGGCTCAGGAGAAGGCCGGATCCTCACGGCAGATGGCTCTCCCGTCTATGTGCGTCTCTATAAAGAAGATGCAGCCGATACGGATGGAACGCCGATCTGGGTCCTGTCGGTACGGATGAACTGGGCGTATGAAAATCTTGCGTTAGTCAACGAATCCATTCATTCTGCGCTGTGGTATTATGAGTGCAATGAAAACGGTGAAATCGTCAATGTAAACTGGAGCCATGCGTTCCGGCAGATGCTTGGATATCATGACATTCTGGATTTTCCGAACAAACTGGATTCGTGGTCGAACCTTCTGCACCCGGAGGATCATGACCGGGTAATGCAGCTGCTTTTGGAAACGATTGCGGACAAAACCAATACTACAAAATATAATGTTGAGTACCGACTGAAAATGCAGGATGGCCAATACCAGTGGTTCCGGGCATCGGCGGAGGTGATACGCCGTCTGGATGGCTCGGCCAACCGAATTGCCGGAATCATCAGCAACATTGACGCGGAAAAAAGAAGCCGGATGCAGGCGCAGCGGGCAGCGGCATTTCACCGTGCATTTACCAGCGCAAACCTCTGCGAATACTATGTAAATCTGGAAAAGAACACCTTTGATACTTTCAAAGTGGAGCCCTCTTTGATGACGGCCTTTGAGCAGAGCCACACATGGGATGAACTGATCAGATTCTTTGTGGATAACTATGTGGTTGAAGAGGACAAAAAGTCTGTAACGGATTTCTACAATCGCGCCTACATCACGGAAAAATTAAAGGGGCTTGAGACGGAGCTGTGTCAGGAGTGCCGCATCGTTCTGAATGGGGAGGAACGATGGGTCAGCAACGTGGTCATGCGCGGCGAGATCGAAGATTCCGAATATGCGATGAGTTTTCTGCGGGACATCACAGAGTCCAAAGCAGAGACGGCACGGCGGATGCAGATGGCCTCAGATAACGCATCTATGGATCTTTTGATCAAGAGCATGGTGCGTCTGCTGGATCGCTTTGTCGTCTGCGATCTGGAGAATGACCGGTATCGGTTCTATAATCTGCAAGGTGAAATGATATACGCGCCGACGGGAACGTACCATGATTTTGTGGAGCAGGTGGCTGCAAAGTATAAGACACTGGAATCGCTGGACACATTGGATGCTATGATCTCGCCGGAAAATATCCGCAGGAATTTGCAGGGCGAGAACGACATCTACAAATTTGAATACTGCTCCATGGATGAGAACACCTATAAGATCGCTTCCTTCATTCCGCTGGAGTGGAATGGCACAAAGCTGGTCAAAGCGCTGCTGGGCTCTATGGATGTGTCGCAGGAGAAAAAGGCCGAGATCGAATCCCATAAGGCACTGAAGGAAGCGTACCGGGCAGCGGAAAACGCAAACTGCGCCAAGACGGAATTTCTCTCCAATATGTCCCATGACATCCGTACACCGATGAATGCAATCGTTGGCTTGACCGCCATTGCGGGTGCGAATATCGAGAGTCAGGACAGGGTGATCGAGTGCCTTGGCAAGATCACAAAATCGAGCCGTCATCTGTTGGGACTGATCAATGAAGTGCTGGATATGGCCAGAATCGAGAGCGGGCGAATGAGCCTTGCCGAGGAGGATTTCAGCCTGTCGGAGCTGGTCGATAACCTGCTCACCATCACAAAACCGGCAATCGACGAGCACAAACATCAGCTCGAAGTCCATATTGAGCACATTGAGCACGAAGCTGTCTGCGGCGACAGCCTGCGCATCCAGCAGATCTTTGTGAACCTGATGAGCAACGCCGTCAAGTACACCCCGGATGGAGGAAACATCACCCTTACGATCAAGGAAAAACCGAACGGCTTCTCGGAGCTTGGCTGCTACGAGTTCTCCATCGAGGACAACGGCATCGGTATGACGCCGGAATTCCAGAAAATCATGTTCGAGCCGTTCAGCCGGGCAGACGATCACCGGACGACCAAAGTGCAGGGCACCGGTCTTGGCATGGCCATTGCAAGAAACATCGTCAACCTGATGAATGGTGACATTCAGGTCGAAAGCGCTCCCAACAAGGGAACGAAGATCACGGTCACGGTCTATCTGAAGCTTCAGGAGAACGAGAAGGAACAGGAAAAAGAACTGCTCGATCTGCCGGTACTGGTCGTGGACGATGACAAGACCTGCTGCGAAAGCACCGTTGCAACCCTTCAGGAGATCGGCATAGCGGGCGAATGGGTCCTGACCGGCAAGGAAGCCGTGGAACGCTGCGCGGCGCGGCACAAGACCGGCCGCGACTATTTTGCGGTGATTCTGGACTGGAAGATGCCGGAAATGGACGGTATTGCAACCGCCAGAAAAATCCGGGAACAGGTAGGAGAAGATGTCACGATCATCATCCTGACTTCCTTTGATTTCAGCGAGATCGAAGAAGAAGCCAGAGCAGCGGGCGTGAATGCGTTTATGGCAAAACCGCTGTTCCGTTCTCGTCTGACGGCAACACTGCGGCAGTTTACATCCGGAAAAAAGGAGAAAAACGCCCGGAACTATCTGGAAGACTTTGCGAAGGAAAACTATGCGGGTAAGCGAATCCTTCTTGTGGAAGATAACGAGCTGAACCGTGAGATCGCAACCGAGATCATAGGCATGACGGGCGTGACCATCGACAGCGCCGAAAACGGAAAAATTGCAGTCGAAAAGGTGATGGAAGCGCCAGAAAAGTGGTATGATCTCATTTTCATGGACATTCAGATGCCCATCATGAATGGTTACGAAGCCACTGCTGCGATCCGTTCGCTTGCCGGCAGCCGGGGCAAAGTGCCCATCATTGCCATGACGGCAAATGCCTTTGCCGAGGACGTGCAACTGGCAAAGAACACCGGCATGAACGAGCATATCGCCAAACCGCTTGATTTGAATAAGCTGAACGATGTGCTGAAACAGTGGCTGTGATCTGTGCATTGCAGTAAGGCGCGGGATACTGTTGACCTGGCAATCAAAAAGCATGAAATGAAGAACGCCGAGGAATCCCTTCCCATATATGGGAGGAACCCTCGGCGTTCTTTAGTTACCAATCCAACTCGTCCATAGCGTCATCTACGCCCGCCGCATAGTCGGGGTCGCTGTCGTAGCGATCCTCATCGTAGTCGTCATCATCATAGATGGCATCGTAGCCATCGTCATAGGAATCATACGTCTTGTAGGATTTTTTATTGCTTGAGTAAGAGCTGCTGTACGAAGATTTGGAGCTGTAAGAAGTGCTGCTCTTGGTGGAAGATTTGGACGGGCGATGTACCCAGCAGTAGGCAGAGTCCTTATCCGCTTCTCGCGTGCAGCCGTCCTTGATGCAGGTGTATTTATGCTTTGTGCTGGAGCCGCTGCCGGACGGTCTGGAGCCGCTGCCGGAGACGCTGGAATTGCTCTCAGTGGGTTTATGTACCCAGCAATAGGCAGAGCCCTTAGCCGCCTCTCTGTTGCAGCCGCTCTTGATACAGGTATACTTGGCAGCGAATGCGCCGATACACAAAATGCAGGCAGTCAGCGTAACGAGCATTGCGCAAAGAATGCTTTTCCAAATAGTCTTTTTCATGGTAAAGTCCATTCTGTCATGTACGGTGGTGTGGTAGGAGGTAAATACAATAATTATTTACCTCCTACTCGATTGAAGGCTGCATGAAAATGTGCTATGATAGAATCGGTAAATTGGGATTTAGAGGATGGGAATGAGCAGCATGAAGAAAACAAAAGAAGGATTTGATTTGAAAAAACGCCTTAGGCTGAAGAATACAGGCAGTATCTTTGTGATTGCGGGGCTTTTGATAATTTTTGTAATAGCGTTGTACACATTTATTCTGCAAAGTTCTTACACTAAGACCGCCCTTGAAACAGAAATCGCACGTGACACAGCGAGTGCAGATGCAGTACACAAACTTGTGGACGGAAGAATCAGCAAAGAAGATTTTGATCAAATCAAAGATCAATCTGATGAGAAGGAGCAATTATATAAGGATATTTCTTCCTATTTCAATGAAATCAGAACACTGAATTCTACTCGATATATTTACACCGCTAAAA
>ERZ1673750.288-NODE-288-length-45489-cov-6.808712_pt1 | contig 45489 bp, 42 predicted proteins | sample MGYA00580203_ERZ1673750 | MGnify/ENA primary metagenome ERZ1673750 (study PRJEB41218, sample SAMN15661763) | gut metagenome | host: Homo sapiens | place: Canada: London | collected 2015-08-20/2019-03-30 | study: EMG produced TPA metagenomics assembly of... | reverse complement strand
GTGATGTTTTTATCTCCTAAGAAAATTTCATCAACGTCCGGTTTTTGGAATGTTGTTGTAACAGTTCCTGCTGAGTAAGTTCCTTGCCAGTCAAGAACGATTGGGTTTTTGTCTACAACATAATTAGCTTTGTAGAATTCCGGTTCGTTCTTGAAATGAAGCGTTGCTTCTCCACCATCCGGATAGTTACCATATAAATATAGTTCTGTACCGGCTTTTAATGTCATAGCCATGCCGTTTTGCACAGTATATTCATAGGCTAAACCCTTGTCTACGTTTAAGAAGTTTGATCCTAGAAACATTTCAGTGCCCATGCCCCTAATTCCAAGACGCATCTCTCTGTTACGTGATTTAGCTGAATTTCCAATCAAGCCAGCACCATAAGCAGTCTTAAAGTCAATCTTGATTTTATCGCCTGCATTTAGTGTTACGTCTTTTGTTAGTGTGAAGGTGTACTTATACTGTCCTGAAGCATTATCTGTTATTATTGTTGAGTAGAATGGGAAGTATTGAGGCCCATCATCTCCACCTAACAACTTATCCACTTTAGCTGTATCTACATAGTATCTAACTGTCGTACCTTGACCGTTATTTAAAAGTGAATCAACACCATCTAGCCAAGAATCAAGTGGTTTATTAGTTGTAATGTTTGTTTTTATACCTGCTTGTGCTTCAGCATCTCTATTGAAATCAGTTGCGGCAACTTGTATGAAACCAAGGTCTGAACCTACGGGGAAGTTGATGTTCTCCTTTAATACGGCAACAGAACCGTCAGCTGTTGGTTCTCCCTTTTTATCCAGCCTGCCGGCTGTTGGAAGTCCATTATTAGATGTTGAGAATATATGTGCTATCGTTCCTGAAGCATCTTTCTCCTTTAGCACATCGAAGAATCTCTTGTCTACCGTTTGTCTATAGCCAAGCTTTCTTCCGTAAAGCTGATTACCAGTGATGGACACCTTATTGTAACGATGCCTTACTTCGATATAGCCCTTTTCCTTGTTATACAATACAGAAGAACCTGCTGCCCTAAAAGCTCTATCTGGGGTTACTGACGCACGAATTTCTCTTAAAAGATTTTGTTCGTAGTTGTGCTTTAAAGGAACGATAGATGAGAAAGTATATGTTGAATAGTTACCTCTACCTGAACCTGCATCCGTATAACAAGCAACTTGTTGCTTGTCCCTAGCCAACATCCTTATTTGAACTAAAGGTTCCTTTTTAAAGGAGTCTACACTTTGTCCCGCCTTTAACACAAGGTTTATAGGCACTTCATTAAGGGCAGCTGTCGTGCCTGTGTTTCCATTCTTTGCGAGGTTTACTTCTTTTACGTTAACTGAGCCCGCATCGGTAATTGTAGTTGTAGCAAAGGGTGTAATCTCTTTGTATGCGAGATCGTCGTGGTACCAACCTTGATTTGATCCGGCTGATACGCCTTTGTAAATACCAGTTTGTGTGTCGTTCCAGTCTACCATGTCGTCAAAGCTATCTTCTAACTTCATTTGCATGATGTCCCAAACACCTGTACCAACCTTATCAAACTTTCTCATAGTAAGTCTGATTACAGTTCTACCATCTGGTCTTATGAAGTAACCTCCATAGCCTATCATTGGGTTTTTCATTGGTTCGGCTAGCGTTGACACTTCACTTAAGTATTGTTTTTCAGCTAGCGGCCAATAGTTTTTACCCTTTAGGTTTTCTTCCTTCAAGCTCCAATCGGTGGATAGGGTAACCTCCTTTTGTGTCTTTGGATCTTTCGTCTTGAAGGTCTCAGCAAAAACATTCACTGGCATCATAGTCACTATCATTAAAAATGCCATGACTAGTGCGAGTGTTTTTCGCAAATAATTGTTTGTTTGCATATAATTACTCCTTTCGTATTTCTTGCTTAATGCAAGTTATCTCCTGATTCTCTGTGCCGCTCGCTTTACTTTGTTAAAGTCATTAAAAAAGACGGGTCGTGCCACCGACTCGTCTATAATCGAAATAATTGCTTGTGTTTTAAGTAAATGATTAGAACCTAGCAAGTTCTTTCTCTAAGTGAGCATGCAATTTAGCGAAATACTTTTGCTAAGTATGTCTTTAACGAAGTTTTTCTGGTGGCACAGAAAATCTTATCTGATTTGGTTTAATTATAGCACATAATTTTTCAAAAGGCAATATTTTTTTATAATTTAACATAAATGTAACAATTATTTACATAGATGTTCCAGAAATTTATTTTTCTATTTTTTTATTTTTCTATTTTTTCAAATGTATAACTTGTACCCAATTGTTACAACGAAAAATACTAGGTAAGTGATATGTACCCTCTTTACTGGACTAACCAGTAAGGAGGGTACATATCAAAATACATAGCATAATTTATATTTATAAAGTTTCTTCCTTATTATATAGGGGTGGATTTATGAAATAATTTATACGTGCCAGATCGCACCATCATTTTTTCCGAGCCTGACCCTCTCTTTTAGGCATAAGGTTAAATATTCCAAACCAAATCTAACTGCCTCTTCCATTTCAAAGCCTTTTGCTAAATATGTGGCGATGGCGGTTGAGACTGTTGCACCTAAGCCGAAGACGGCTCTATCGACTCTTTTTCTATCTATAATTTTTTCTACGCCATCTATAACTAGCACGTCTTTTAGCTCGCCCTCGAGTGCGCCTCCTGTAATCAGAACGTTTATGCCGTAGCTGTCATGAAGTTTTTGTGCTGCTGAGAGCATTTCCATAACTGTAGTAACTTTCATTCCTGATAAAACTTCTGCCTCTTTCATGTTTGGTGTGATGAGTGTGACTTTAGCGAAGATATGGTCCTTAATGTAATCAAGTATTTCTGAATCTGTGTAGACATGGCCGAATTTTGAGGCGATGACTGGATCTAGTACGACTGGAACGTCATTAAAGTATTTATCTAGTGCGTCTTTGACTGCTTTTGCCTGATTGATGTTTGATATGAGTCCGATTTTGACGCATCCGATATGAAAGTCTTCGCTCGCTGCCTTTATCTGATCGTAGACCATGGACGAGGAAAGGGCAAGTCTTGAGATTGACCTTTGTGTATTTTGGCTGGTCACGCATGTTGTCGCGACTGTGCAGTAGGTATTTAGTTTTAGTGCTGTCTTGACGTCTGCCTCGACGCCTCTTAGGGCGCTTGAGTCTAAGGCTGAGATTGACAGTATAACTGGCTTTTCTTTTAGCATGACTAGTCTCCTTTATTAAGATGATTTTATTACATTAGGCCGTTTTTGTCAAGCTCTTATGCTTATGGAATGGCTTTGCCATTATAATTATTTAGCAAAAAATAAAAGCTCTCTGAGTTTTTTTCTCAAAGAGCTGATATAATTATTTATTTTCTATGAATTTAATAATTTTATATATTGTTAGTGCAAGTTCTTCTCTTGTGTATGTGCCTTTTGCATTATAATTTTCCATATTTTCTCCGCTTACTAGGCCTATCTCATCAAGGTATTTAACTTGATTAAGTGCCCATGAAGCGATTTGGTCTTGGTCTTTGTAATTAAAGTTTTTAATTTTTGGCATATTGATATTGTGTTCTTTTATGAAATTATAGATAACTGAGGCAAATTCTTGGCGTGTGATGTTTTGTGCTGCCTTAACTGTTTTGTCTGTGTAGCCTTTGTAGATGCCGTGTGTTAGCGCCCATGTCATTGCGTCTGCGTACCACTCGTCTCCTTTTATGTCTAGGTAGTCGATGAAGCCTACTGATTTATCTTTGGAAATTGTCATAAGGACTTGGGCTAGCATGGCGCGATTGATGGCTAATTTGCCTTTAAACTCTGTATCTGAAACGCCGCTTAGTACGCCTCTTGCGATAAGTTCTCTAATGGCTTCGCCTTTTTCGCCTTGTGGCAGGTCTTTGTGCTGAACTAGTCTAAGTGCTTGTGCTGGCGCTAATATGCCGTAGTCTTGCTTTGCTTCTGTTTTTTCTGCTTTTGCTTCTGTTTTTGTTTCTTTAGCTACTTTATCATTTTTACTTTCTTTTGTATTTTTTTCATTGCTTTCGTTTTTCTTATCTTTATTATATCTATCGTATCTATTATTTTTATCGTATCTGTCATATTTATTGTTTTCATTGTCTTTTCTTTGTGGAAGTGCTTCTTTTACTATTAGTTTTTGATTTTCTAGTGTTAATTCTGTATCGTCTGTGAATTTTAATTTGATTTTACCAATTTTTTCGCCTGCTGTGTTTGTGTTTCTGTTTGATTCGTCTGTAACTGTAGCATTGTTTATATGTTTTTTGTAACCATCCTCTGGGTCTGCTACACCATCTTTTATTTTAACTCCGTCTTTCCAATTTACTTCGGCGTTTTTATTTACTGTGATGTCTTGTGCTTCAAATATATCTTTTACTTCATTTACTATAGCGTTTTTAAATGGAATGCTAATCCATATATAAGCGTTTTGATTATCGCATGTGCCCTTACTAAGTTTTACTCCTGGTTGTCTTGGTATCATATCACCTAATGTATCAAATTGTTTGAACTTATCTAAGTTTTTAAATCTTTGTATAATCATATCTTGTATAGCTTGTGTATAGTTTTCTTCTTTTATGTTCTTAAGAGTGTCTGCAAGGCTAATACTTTTATCTTCTCCTAATTCAAATTGTATTCTGTCTATCTTTTTTTCTTTATATAATTCACTTATTACTCCTGCTAGATTTCTATTATCAATCTCATCAAGCTTTTTATTTTTATTTATAACTGTTACTGATAGCTGATAAGTTACATCATAGCTATTAGGATCTTGGTTTTGATATTTTTTTGGATCTTTTACTTGGTTAATTCTAAGTGTGTAGTCGGCATTTTTTATGTTTAATTTAGACATCTTTTTATCCATAGCTTTTGTAAGCTCGTCAACTGCCTCGTCATGTGTTTTACAAGTAGCAACTGTTTCTTCTTTTGCTTCTTCTTTTGCTTCTTCTTCTGAAGCAAGTACTGTCTCGGCATTTTTTGCATCCGTCATATCTGCCTTAACGCTTTCTGCCTTGATTGACTCGAATTGTGAAAGTGCAAAGGCAATGATGAATGCTAGGGAAATAATTCTTTTTAATTTGTTCATTTTAAAACTCCTCTCTTAAGCCTAAATATTTGGCTTGTGTATAAATTATGCATAAGCTTAGTAAATTCAGGCTTTATATGCCATATATTACTTGCGATTGCGAAATAATTATAACATTTACGAAAAGCGAAAATATTTACAAAATATTTACAAATTTAACGAATTAAAATTTTATATTGCTGGCTTCATAAACATACAGCTATAAAATGCATAAAAAAGCTCTTCAAGGCTTTACCTCAAAGAGCTTGTGATATTAATTTTCTTTATTAAGCATATCGTTTTTGATTTTCCAAAGTTTTTTGCTAAGGTCAACGTAGTACTCGTGTGGATTTTCAAGTCTTTTGACTTCATCCCAAAGCTTATCGACTTCTTCTAAGGAATATTTTTGCACTTCATCGATTGTCTTCTTATTATATACTAATTTACCTTTATCAAAAATTTTCTTTAGAAGCGGCTTTGCTGTATAATTTGAAAGTGTTTTCTTCTTCCATGTGTATAATGGGTGGAAGATTTCTATATCTTTTGTGAAATTGATCTCTTCATCGTGTGTTGTAACTAGGTCTGCAAGCGCCTTTCCTGTTTCATTGTCATATAATCTATATAGCTTTTTAAATCCAGGTGTAGTTATCTTTTCGACGTCGCCACTGATTTTGATCTTGTATATTTCTTTGCCGTCCTTGAATGTGGATACGAGTTTGTAAACACCGCCAAAAACTGGCTCACTTCTTGATGTGATCAGTCTTTCGCCAACACCAAAGCCATCGATTTGGGCGCCTTGACCAAGAAGGTCCTTGATCACGTACTCATCTAGTGAGTTTGAGACCATGATCTTAACATTTGGGTAGCCTGCTTCGTCAAGCATGCGTCTTGCTTTTTTCGATAGATAAGCAAGGTCGCCTGAGTCTATCCTTATACCAACGCCTTCATGACCACCTTCCCTAAGTTCATCAAAAACTTTTATCGCGTTTGGAATGCCTTCTTCGAGTGTGTTGTAGGTGTCAACGAGCAAAACGCAGGAGTCTGGATAAACTTTTGCGTAGGCTCTAAAGGCTTCTAGCTCTGTATCAAACATTTGTACCCACGAGTGAGCCATGGTGCCTGTGGCTGGAACGCCGAAGAACTTGTCTGTGATAGTGTTTGCAGTAGCTTTAGCGCCGCCGATGTAGGCTGCTCTTGCGCCAAGTATCGCCGCTTCGCTCGCTTGAGCGCGTCTTGAGCCAAATTCTGAAACGGCTCTGCCCTTAGCGACTCTAACTATCCTGCTTGCCTTTGTCGCTATCAAGGATTGGTAATTTATAGTAAGAAGTATCATCGTCTCCATGATTTGTGCTTCTTTTACTGGTCCCTTGACTATGATGATGGGTTCTTGTGGAAATACTGGTGTACCCTCTTCAACCGCCCATACATCGCATGTAAATTTAAAATTTCTTAAAAAATCCAAAAATTCTTCTGAAAATATTTTTTTGCTTTTAAAATATTCTATATCATCGTCTGTAAATTTAAGATTTTCTATATATTCAATGACTTGTTCAAGTCCTGCGCAGATGGCAAAGCCGCCGTTATCAGGTACTTTTCTAAAGAACATATCAAAGACTGCCTCTGTATTTTCTACGCCATTAGCAATATAACCGTTTGCCATAGTGAACTCATAGTAATCCGCTAGCATCGATAGGTTTATGCTTTTATTATCATTTTTCATTTAATCCTCCCAAAGCTCCTTTAGTCTGCCTTTTAATTTGTATCTCACATGCTTTAACTCGCCTGTGTTGCGTGAAGATGTGATGAGCATCAGCTTTCTAAGCTTTTCTGAAAAGCTATCCAAGTAATCTTTACTAGCTTCATAAGAGCCGTGATAAACGTATTTTAATAGCTCTCCGCCAAGTGCAACGACGTCAGCGCCTATAACGTAGGCTTTGAATGCGTCCATCGCAGTCTTTATACCGCCTGAGGCGATTAAAGTGAATTTATACTTTTTCTTGAGCTCCCTTGCATATAGTATAGAGAGTGCTGTTGGCGTACCAAAGTCATAAATATCTGAGAAATCTTCGGCAGCGTTCGCCATGGACTCAATCCTAGCAAAATTTGTGCCGCCTGCGCCTGATATGTCGATGTACTTGACACCGAGCTTGGCAAGATCCTCGATATTTCTTTGACTCATACCAAAACCGCATTCTTTAACTATGATGGGTAGTTTAAAATAATTTAGTGCCGCCTCGATATTTTTCATATAGCTAGTAAAATCCCTGTCACCGTCACCATTGATAAGCTCTTGAAAGGCATTTAGATGTATGGCGATGGCGTTGGCATTAATTAGCTCAACTGCCTTCTTCATCACATCTAAATCAGCTGTAGCGCCGACATTGGCTATAAGGTAGCCGTCTTTGTTTACTTCGCGTGCAATGGTGAATGTTTCAGGAAACTTATTGTCCACAACAGCAATCTTCTCGCTTCCAAGCATCATAGGTATATTGTAGTCTTTTGCGAGCCTAGCAAGAATCTCATTGATTCTAAGCGCCTTTTCTGTGCCGCCAGTCATCGCATTTATGTAAAAAGGACGAGAAAAGTTTCTGTTGAAGAATTTCTTTTCAAGTCTAACCTCGTCTATGGAAAGCTCAGGAAGAGAGTTGTTGTCTATGAAAACATCTGAAAGAAGCGTGTCAGTACTGCCATCTTCCGCTCTTAAAAAGTTTGTCAGATGGAGTTCTTTGACTTTCTCCTTGTAATCAATCTTTTTCATGGTTCCTCCTAGATTTCTATATAGTCTTGAATATTTAATTTTTTCTTTATATCAAGCGTCCTTAGACTCTTGATATAAGTTTCTTTGCCCTTTGTCGTGTAGATATTAAAATCCCCTTTTTCAAGTCCACTCGTATCAAAGCTCTCAGCCAAGAGCTTCGCAGGCCTTATAAATTCTACTTCGGGCATTAAATCTCTAAAAATGCTGTCTATGAACTCGTAGTGAGTGCAGCCCAAAATTAAGTTTTTGTAGCCGCCTTCATCAATAAGCCTCTTGTAATCAAGAAGTTCTTCTTCGATGATATCCCTGTTATCATCAAAGTTCTCGATAAGAGCTGCAAGCGATGCGCTCGCCATCTCTAAAAGCTCATCGGTCCCTATCGCTTTGAGCCTTTTGTCGTACTCTTTTGAGGCAATGGTGAATTTTGTCGCAAGTATAGCCGCTTTCCTTAGACGGAGCCTTTTTACTTCGTCTATGGCTGGCGTAACTATATTATATAGCTTAATTTTATGAGTGTAGCCAGTATTTAAGATGGCACTACTCATGGTATTACAAGCGACAAGACAGTCAGTTACGCCTTTTTTATATAAGAAGTCCAAAATATTTCCCATACAGGAAAGAATTTCTTCACGGCTCATATTGCCATAAGGCACTCTGATATTGTCCCCGAAATAATTTATTTCAATTTCATTATCAAGTTTAAGAAGCTCACGAACAACCGATAAGCCTCCTATACCTGAGTCAATAACTGCTAATTTTTTCATATTACATGTCGACACGATTGTCGATCGCCTTTCTGATAGTTTCTGCATCGTAGTAGCTTAGGTCAGCGCCCATAGGCACACCAGTACCTATCCTAGTCACTTTAACGCTCTTGTCTGGGATGTTCTCTTTGATGTAATTTGCTGTCACAGCGCCCGCAACGTCTGGATCAGTCGCTATGATTACTTCTTTCACGCTGCCATCAATCCTTTGGAATAGCTCAGCCATGTTTATCTCCTCTGGTCCTATGCCCTCAAGCATGTTGATGGTGCCGCCTAAAACGTGATAAAGACCGTTGTAGCCGCCTTCTTTGTCAAGGCGCATAACATTTTCCTCTTTTTCTACTACTAAGATGGTAGAGTGATCTCTTTCATCGTCAGAGCAGATGCCGCAAACGTCTGCTTCGCTATAGTTACAGCAAATTTTGCATCTGTGAATATTTTCAAGAGTCTCCTCGATATCCTTCGCTAGGCTCATAGCCTTGTCCTTATTATTCAAAAGATAATAAGCGAACTTTATCGATGACTTCGAGCCAAATTGCGGAAAAGATTCTAAATTTTTAACTAGCTTATCTAGTCTATCCATTATAGTCCTGGAATACCTAAGCCGCCAGTTAATTTGCCCATCTCAGTGTTCATAAGGTCTTCAGCCTTTGCGATAGCCTCATTCACTGCGACCATGATTAGGTCTTCAAGCATTTCAACGTCGTCTTTGTCAACTACTTCTGGATCTATAGTGATGGCTGTGATCTCTTTTTTGCCAGTGATATCAACCTTTACCATGCCCTTATCTACTGATAATGTAGTAGCCTCAATCTCTTCTTGCTTTTTTTGCATATTTTCTTGTGCTTTTTTAAGCTGCTTCATCATGTTATTCATGTTGCCGCCCATTTGTGGGAATCCTCTTTTCATAATTACCTCCTACTTAATTATAAGCTTGCCGCCCAAAAATTCTTTAAGGTCCTCTCTAAGTTTGAGAGTTTTTTTCTCTTGGTCGGAGCTTTCAATTTTAATATCGATTATATCGTTAAAATATTTGTTTATAGTTTTTAATATAGCTTCCTTGTTCATGTTGACAAGGGCTACACTAGTGTCAAGAGCTATGTCACGAGACTTTTTAAGCACTAGTACACCGGAAACTGTTTTTGAATATTCAAAATCTGTGAAAATGCTTTTAAGTACTTTCATCTCATCATCATTCAAAAATTTATCGTAAAGCGCTTTGTTTTTTTCAAAATCTTCTTCTGGTGCTTCATCTTCATCTAGGTCAATAGTTTTTTCTTCATTTTCATCTGGGATTATGTTTTTATCAGCTTCAGTCTCATGAGTTTCTTCTTCGTCTTGTGTCTCTTCGTCAAAATATGTTTCAATTTCTGATTTCTCTGTCTCAGTGAATTGTGTTTTTTCTCTGTGCTCTGTATGATTTTCTGACTCTGTCTTGTGTTTTGTTTTTATTTCTTTTTTTGGTTCTTCTTCTGTTTCTGTGAAATAAAAACCTTCATCTTCATAGTCTACCATGCCCATTTCAAGGCTTGCTAAGTCATCAAAAGAGTCGTCTTGACTGTTTTGAACTGTATTTTTCGAAGTGGCTTCTCCATCACCATTAACTTGATTATTATTAACAGGATGTGCTAAATCACTAACTGTGACACTCCTATCGAAGTTCATATTCATAACGTCGCTGTCAAGGCTCATGACCTTAAGACCCGCCATCTCAACGAAAATTCTCTTTTCCTTGACAAATTTCATCCTCTCAAGATAATCCATGTAGATGTCGATTGCGTTTATGATGTCCATAAGCTTTATGTCAAAGCTAAAATTATATTTGTGGGTTTTATTAACTTTGTCGTATAAAATCTCTCTAAGTGCCTTAATTATGCCATCTATAATCATCGCTTCGTCCTTGCCATCAAGGAAGAGCTTATCTAAACTCAAGTAATATTTTTCAAGATTGCGTGTGAATATCGCCTCTACTATGCTAGTAGAGTAGGATTCATCAAGCAGTCCCAAGGCTTTGAGTACGCTATCTTTAGTAAGTGTGTCTGAGTAGCTAATTGTACTTTCAAGCATGGATAAAGCGTCTCTCATCGAGCCAGCGCCTGCTCTAGCGACGATTTGAACTGCATCGTCCTCATATTTTTTGCCAATGATATCAAGAACGCGAGATAAATTTTTCGCGATGAGATCCTCGTCTATCCTTTTAAAATCAAAGCGCTGAACACGTGAAATTATTGTTTTTGGTATCCTCTCTGGCTCTGTCGTTGCAAGTATGAATATCAGATGCTTTGGTGGCTCCTCAAGTATTTTAAGAAGCGCATTGAAGGCACCCTTAGATAGCATGTGAACCTCGTCTATGATGTAGACCTTGTATTTTAGCTTAGTTGGTAGATATATCGCCTTATCACGAAGCTCACGAATATTGTCGACGGAGTTATTTGACGCAGCGTCTAGCTCTATGATGTCGACTGCCTTGCCGCTTATCGCCTCAAGACAGTTCTCGCACTCATTACAAGGCTCGGCATCATGTGGATGAAGGCAGTTGATTGCTCTCGCAAAAACTTTCGCAAGAGAAGTTTTGCCTGTTCCGCGTGTGCCGGTAAATAGGTAGGCGTGAGATAGTCTACTTAGTAGTATTTGATTTTTAAGTATGGTTGTGATGTGATCTTGACCGATGATTTCATTAAAAGTCTTAGGTCTAAACCTTCTATATAAAGCTTCGCTCATCTCGCCCTCCTTTAAACTATAATTATAAATATTATATCACAAAAATAAAAAAAAATAAAGACGTGAATGGTCTTTAGAAGCTATTAAAGCATAAAGATAATTATAAGAGGGCTCTCATCTGAAAGCCCTTAATAATTATTTAATATATTTTTTCAATGCTCTTTCATATTTTTCGTAGAAACCATGAGCGCCAACGCCAATAAATGTTTCGAGAATATTGCCCTCGCTATCAAAGATAAAAACTGTTGGAAAGGCTTTGATCTTAAAATTAAAATACTTCTCAGCCGCTTGACTAGGACATAGATTGGCATATTTGGCATAAGCTTGGTTTAATAAGTCCTTTGCCGTAGTTATATTTTCTTCTCTAGTCTTCTTGTCATAATCACTTGATGTGCTAGTAAGAGGCTCAATGTTATGAATAACGCCAAGGAAGCCAGCTTTGCCATTATAATCGTTTGCAAGCTTTGTTAAGTCAGGCAGTTCTTTTTTGCATTGTGCGTACTCAGTCGACCAAACGTTGACTAAAGTGTATTCGTGCTCGGCTAATATGTCAGCTATATTATATTTTTTGCCGTCAAAGTCTTCTAGCTCAAAATCAAGTAAGCAAGGCATTTTAACTTTATCTGATGTAATTGCTACAGTTTTTGTAGGCGCGTCATAAGAAACGTTAAAACCAAGTAATTTAGCTAAATCTCTTAGTTCGATGTAATTTGTATCGATAATAAAAGCAGATTTAAGTTTTCTCTCTTTACCATTAAAAAGTATATCCATATCTTTCATAGTTGCCCAAAGCTTTTTTTGTGATGAATAGATCTTGGTATTTGATAAATCTTCGTACGGTTTATTAGTTTCAATCATAACAAGATTTTTTTCTTTGTCATAGTCAACTTGGAATTGTGCCTTAGTTCCTTTAAGTGCGGCAGCTGCATCACGAAGCCTTAAATAATTTTTGCCATTAATGATATAAGCTCTAATATGGACCTCATCGCCGTTAACCGTAAACTTTTGAGAACTTTCCATAGACCTTTCTTCACTCACAGCCATTGACATAGGCATAAATGTCACTAGCATAAGAACTGCTAATAATAACGAAATTTTCTTCTTCATTTTCTCCTCCTTAATTTAACGTGATAATAAAGTATATTGCTTATAAATATATTATATCACTTAGGATAAATTTTGGCAAGAAAAATGGCTCTCATACGAAAGCCATTAATAATCATTTAAATTGTATTCATAATTATATGGTCCAAACCTTTGGTGAATTTCAATCTTAAACACAGCTCCGTTCCACTCTGTTTTACAGGCATCACCGCCTAAGACATAACCTTGGTCGCCTGTGAAGAAATCGTCCTCGATCTTGCGAATGAAGAAGGTGTTCTCTCTTTTATACATATCAAGCGTCGTGCTAAATAAAAAGTTATATTCGCTTACAACGGCTGTGTTTTTGCCATCGTCCGAAGTAAATTCGTAGTAATCATTAGCAGCAAAACCAATGAAAAGGCCTACAGAGGCTATGAATAAAACTACTAGTGCAATTGCTAGTGCAATTATTACTTTGACAAATAGTTTTTTATATGCGCCTAAAATGAGTGACAAAGCATAAATTAGCCATGCCCCAGCTAGCAAGGTAAGCCCGAAGTAAAGCCCTGGGAGCGTTAAGTGTACGAAGCTCAAATTTACTGAAAAAATTAGTCCTGTGAGCTGAGTTATGAGATAGATAAGTCCAGTAACTGTGATGTATATCAAGCTCAGTAGTAATTTTCTTTTTATATCCTTAGTCTTAAATTTTTCCTTGAAAATATTTTGTATACCGTCCATCTTAATCTAAAACTTCTACTTCATAAGCTGAGTCGATTGTAATTAAAGCACTTGATGTTAGCTCTGTGTTGTGTGCTGTGCCATCAAAGTAGACTGTGACTTTCTTGCCCTCTATCTCTTTTGGATCAACCGGCTCTCTGTCCTTTTGAACGACTACATTATCAAGCTTTACTAAGATTGGATTTGGATACTCGGTATTTTTTCCGAAAACATATTTAAACTCTTTAGGCACCTCTATATCTTTTATTCTAAGCATAGTAGCATCCTTTGTACTTTCGTCACAAACTACTTCCTCTACAGTTCCTGTGAAATTTGCGACGTATTTTTTAGTTTCGCTCCAATTGTCTCCAGTCGAGAACAAATGATATTTGTCATCGTACTCAACAGTTAAAAAGCCATAGTCAGAATATTGGTACTCGCACTTGCCAAAGTTTGACTCACCGTCGTTCTTTGGAAACTCATTTGTAGGTACGACTTTTTCGATTTTGCCGTCCATGGTGCCGCATTTGACTAAGTTATTTAAAACGCCAGTATCCTTGTATAATTTGCCGTTAACCATGACAGCAGGTATTAGAGCTCCTCCGTCCACTTGATCAGGCTCGTCTATTTCACTTGCTTCGTTTTCTTCTTTTGTTTCATTTGCTTCGTTTGATTCGCTTTTTTTGTTTGCTTCGCTTTTTTCATTTGGCGCCTCATTTGGCTTTTGACAGGCAAAGGCACTTATTAGCATTGTGAATATCATTGTTATAAGTAAAAACTTTTTCATATCATCACTTCCTTGACTTTATTATATCACAATAAAGCGCGTTGTAAATGGGTTTTCATTAATTGTCACTATTTTGTAAGAAATAAAATATATTTACTCGAAGAATTTCGGTGGGTTTCCACCTTTTTTCTTCGTCTATCTATATCCATAAAAAAGTATGCACCAAAAGGTACATACTTAATAATTACTTTTCTAATATCAAAACGCCTGAGCAAAAACTTATTTTTTCGAAAATTGCCTTTGGGAAATCTTTCTTGATGCTCTCGTAAACAATGTAATGCTCGTCATCATCCCAATAATCCTTTGACTTTTCTCTGCAAGATTCCAATGATTTTTTGTCTAAAAAGCTTACGTCGCCAATGAAAATTTTGCCGCCATCGTTTAATAAACTGATTAGCGTCATTAAAAAATCTTTTTTCTCGGCATCAATTATATGATGAATTGAATATGTTGCGAGTATCGCGTCATATTTTTCATTCAATATATTCTTGTCTAAGGCTTTTGCGAAATCGCCTTCATATAATTTTGCCTTTGGCATTTTTTGAAGTGCTATATCGAGCATATTCTTTGAAAAATCTTGACCGTGTATCTCAAGACCATCATCATAAAGTTTTTTTGAAAGTATCGCCGTACCAAAACCTATGTCAAGAACTTTTTTAGCCCTCATAGTTCTTAATTCATTATAGATGTATGCAAGAACTTCTTTATATCCAGCAAAGGGATACGTATCCTCACTATCAGATAGTTCAACAGTTTTGTCGTAATCCTCTGCCCATAAATCAAAACCAAATTTGTCTAGCATTTGTCCTCCTTATATAATTATAAATCTATCGCCTTATCATCGAGTAAAAAGTCTTCCAAGCCGAGATACAAAATTCCGCTCTCATCGCGTCTTGGAACTATATCATCTTTAAGAACAACTATCTTTTTAAAAGAGTCGTCTATCTTTTTTAATGAATTAGTCTCTTGCTCTCTTTTTTCCTCACTATCAACGTTAAGCGCGGACTGTATATAATAACGCTTGCTGCCTTTGTTAACAACAAAATCAACCTCCAGCTGCACTTTTTGCCTTTTGCCATTAATCAGCTTTTCCGTTTCAACTACGCCAACATCTACATTGTAGTCTCTTCTCTTAAGGTCATTATAAATTATGTTCTCCATAATGTGATTTGTCTCGATTTGCCTAAAATTTAAAAGTGCATTTCTTAAGCCAATATCTGAAAAATAATATTTATTTGGCGTTGAAAAATATCTTCCGCCCTTTACATCATACCTTTCGGCTTCTGATATAATGTAGGCTTCTTCAAAATACTTTAGATATTTAGCAATGGTTGTCGACGAAATATTTATATGTTTTTCTGAAGCAAATCTATTGGCAAGTTTATATGGATTTGTGAGTGAGCCTATGGACGAAGCTAGAAATTTTAGTAAGGTCTCAAGAATTTCGTCTGCACTTTGTATAACGTTTCGCTCAAGTATATCCTTTATATAAGTTTGTGAATATAAATTTTTAAGGTAAGCGCTCTTTTCTTCGTCTGTTTCTAAAGCAAAGATGCGAGGCATACCGCCATAAACAAGGTAAGTCTCCAAGGCAGCGCTTGAACTGTCATACAAGGAAGCGATTTCTTGAAATGAAAGTGGCTCTACGTGCACTTCGTCTGCCCTGTCGCGAAATTGAGTGAGTATATCCTTAGAAAGCATCTTTGAATTGCTTCCAGTTACGTAAATATCCAGATTGTCTTCTTTGATCAAGCCAAGCAAAACATCAACGAAGCTAACAGTCTTCTCCTCGTTCTCTAGATATGGATTTGCAACCATCTCAGAGAATTGCACCTCATCTATGAAAACGTAATAGTGCTTAGACTTGTCGCTAGTCATTTCTTTTATAAAATCATTGAGCCTGAAAGGGTTTCTGTATTTAATGTTGTTAATGTCATCTAAAGCAATGGATATAATCTCGTCATCCTTAACACCATTATCTAAGAGATAGTTTTTGTACAAATTAAAGAGCAAAAATGATTTACCGCAGCGCCTAATACCTGTTATGATTTTAACTCTGCCACTATTTTGCTTCTTAATAAGCTTATTTAGATAGTAATCCCTTTTTATTATCATAATATCAGCTCCTTGCTCGAAGAATTTCGGTGGGTTTCCACCTTTTTTCTTTGTCATTAACTATATATTAGCACAGATAAGGTCTAAAGTCAATATTAACTCGAAGAATTTCGGTGGGTTTCCACCTTTTTTCTTCGTGTGCATGTCAATTTCGGTCTATTAATTGCGTAAATATGTTTTAAATGGCATAAATATGTCTCTTATATGTAAAATAAATAATTTATAAGTTATCTACGAAGTGGCCCATCCATTCTAAAGGCATAAAAAAAGTATGCACCAAAGGGTACATACTTTAATAAATATCTTAGTCTTCTAATGCTGCATCGATCTTTGCTTTGTCGTAGCCAAGTATCTTTTCATCACCAATAATTACAACTGGAACGCCTGTGAAGCCCATCTTCATCATTTCCATCCTAGCTTCTTTGTCCTCTGCAATGTTCTTTTCTGTGTATTTTAATCCTTTGCTGTCTAGGTAATCCTTTACCATGTGGCAGAATGAACAAGTTGTACTTGTATAAACTGTAATATCTTTCATTATTATCCCTCCTAAATTTTTGTCAATAGATATATACCCACGTCTAATTCTTTCTAAACAAAAAGAGCAGAAATTAATCTGCTCTTTCATATATTTCTATTATTTAGAAATTATTGTTCCAGTTTTTCCTTCGATACCTTCGCCTGCTTTTTCAAGTGATGTGATTAAGCTAACTCTACCAGGTTTTGATTCGGCAAACATGATTGCTGCTTCAACTTTTGGAAGCATGGATCCTTTTGCGAAGTGACCTTCTTCTGAGTACTTTTTCATCTCATCTACTGTTACTTTGTCAAGCTCTTCTTGATTTTCTTTACCGAAGTTTATGGCAACTTTTTCAACTGCTGTTAATATGATTAATTGATCTGCATCAACTATCTCAGCAAGTTTTTCTGAAGCGAAGTCTTTGTCGATAACAGCTGCTACTCCTTCGTAGCCTTCGCCGTTTGCAACAACTGGGATTCCGCCGCCGCCAACTGTGATTACAACGTCTCCAGCTTCAATTAAGTGACTGATAACATCCTTTTCTATAACATCGATTGGCTTTGGTGAAGCTATAACTTTTCTGTAGCCTCTACCTGCGTCTTCAACGTATGTGTCGCCTGTTGCGGACATAAGCTTTTCTGCTTCTTCTTTTGTATAGAATAGGCCGATTGGCTTAGTTGGATTTTGGAATGCTTTGTCATCTTTATCTACTAAAACTTGTGTAATAACTGTTGCTACGTTCTTTTTGATGCCTCTTTTCTTTAGTTCTGCCTTGATGGCATTTTGTAAGTGGTATCCGATGTAGCCTTGGCTCATTGCGCCGCATTCAGCAAATGGCATATCGCCTTTGAATGCGTTGTTGATAAGTCCTACTTGAGGGCCGTTGCCATGAGCTATGGTAACTTTGTTACCTTGTTCGATTAAGTCGACGATTGGTTTTGCTGTCTTCTTAACTAATTCTTTTTGTTCTGCACAAGTTTTTCCTAGAGCGTTGCCGCCTAATGCAACTACTACCTTCATTCTATAGTTTTCCTATAGTAGCAACCATAACTGCTTTTATAGTATGCATTCTGTTTTCAGCTTCGTCAAATACTCTTGAGTACTTGCTTCTGAATACTTCGTCAGTAACTTCCATTTCTTTTAAGCCGTATTTTTCACCAATTTCAGCACCGATCTTAGTGTTAAGGTCGTGGAAGCTTGGTAGGCAGTGTAAGAATACAACATGTTCGTTGCCTGTAGCTTTGATCATGTCCATATTTACTTGATATGGTTTTAGAAGTTTAATTCTTTCTTCGAATTTATCTTCTTCGCCCATTGATACCCAAACGTCTGTGTAGATAACGTCTGCGCCTTTAACTGCTTTCTTAACGTCTTCTTCGAATTCGATAGTTGCACCTGTTTCTTTGGAAACTTCTTCCATTTCCTTAACAAGTTCTTTTGATGGCCATAATTCCTTTGGAGCTAAAGCAACAAAGTGCATACCCATCTTAGCAGCGCCTATCATTAGGGAGTTACCCATGTTATTTCTAGCGTCGCCTACGTAAACGAATTTAACTTCGTTAAATGGCTTTGGAACATATTCTTTAACTGTCATGAAGTCAGCTAAGATTTGTGTTGGATGGTAAAGGTCTGTTAAACCGTTCCAAACTGGTACTCCTGCGTGTTTAGCAAGTGTATCAACTGTTTCTTGTTTAAATCCTCTAAATTCGATACCATCATAGAATCTACCTAATACTTTTGCAGTATCTTCGATTGATTCTTTTTTGCCCATTTGTGAGTCTTGTGAGCCTAAGAATGTAACTTGGCCACCTTCGTCCATACAAGCAACTTCGAATGAACATCTTGTTCTTGTACTTGTTTTTTCAAATAAAAGTACGATGTTCTTTCTATCTAGTAAATCACCTTTAATACCTGCTCTCTTCTTAGCTTTTAAGTCGCTAGCTAGGTTTAATAGGTAGTGGATTTCATCTGGTGTAAAATCTTTTAGTGTGATGAAATTTCTGCCGTGTAAATTAACTGCCATTCTTTAATAACCTCCGTATTTTAGAATTTTTTAATTATTTAACATCTTCTCTGTAAAGTGGCATAGACATACATCTTGGGCCGCCTCTACCTCTTGAAAGTTCATATGATGGCATTCTGTGTAATTTGATTCCTTCTTTTTCAAGTAAATCGTTAGTTACTACGTTTCTGTCATACACTACAACTTCGCCTGGAGCAATCGCTAATGTGTTTGATCCGTCGTTCCATTGTTCTCTTTGAGCGTCAATTCCTAGTCCGCCGCCGCATCTGATTAGATCAACTGCATCTAAGCCTAGGTAGTGAGCTAAAATCTTATCTAGTGAGTCCTTTTCTTCAGTAATAACGATCTTGTCGCCGTCTTTAACCATTGAGTAAACTACTAGAGGTCCTTCAACTTCTGGATGGATAGTAAATTTATCCTTATCGATCATTGTGAATACTGTGTCAAGGTGCATGAATGCGTGTGATTGAGGGATGTTAATTGCAAGAACTGTCTTAAATTCGCCAGCGTTCAAAACGTTTTCAGCTAATTTTTGAAGTGCTGCTGCTTCAGTTCTTTGAGAGATACCTACTGCTAGTACATCTTTAGTAAGAATAAGTTGGTCTCCACCTTCTGTGTGGAAAGTATCTGTTCTGTCATACCATCTAGGTACGTCTACTCCCTTGAACATTTCGTGATGGTCATAGATATATTTACCAAATAATGTTTCTCTTCTTCTAACATTTGACCACATCTTGTTGATTGCAACACCATGACCGATGTTTGCAAATGGGTCTCTTGTGAAGTAAGCGTTTGGCATTGGTACTGTTAAGAAATATCTGTCAGCATCTGAGAAATCAGCAAGTGTTTCTTTGCTTCTCTTAGTAAGCTCAGTCATTCTTGTACCAGCTATCATCTTCATAACCATATCTTTATCAGTCTTTTGTTGTAATAAGATGTCCTTCATGATGTATCTTTCATTAGGTGTGTGTAGGTCAGCTTCGTCTAAGAATTCTTCGATTAAGCTTTCCTTTAGATTTTTGTCCTTAATTACGTCAGCAACTAAGTCTTCTAGATAATAAACTTCGCAGCCACTTTCTTTTAAAATATTTGCGAAGAAATCATGTTCTCTTAGTGCTTGATCCAAATAAGGTACTTCGTCAAAAAGTAGTTCTTGCATAGTATCTGGTGATACGTTGTTAATTTCTTCACCAGGTCTATGAAGGATTACTTTTCTAAGTTTACCAATTTCTGAGTAAACTCTAACTCCTTTTTCCATAAAATCACTCCTTTTGTAATATTAGCTTACATATCTATTCTAACACAATAGATTTAATTTTACAAGAGATATTTACATAATTTATCTTTTAATTGTACTAAACCGATATAGGAGTTATATTATGATTAGTAATATCAATACATATATAATATGAAAGGATTTTTTAATAAATCTTTTGTTACTATTTTGTATATATTATTTGGTCCATTTCACTTGTAAATGATTTTTTTATATTGTATAATCTTTTTGTAAAACGAAATATTCATTTAAATTATGGAGGGAAAGAAATGAAGAATTTAAAAAAATTATTATTACTACTAATGATGACAAGTTTATTCTTATTTAGTTGTAACAAGTCATCTGGAGGAGATCACGTTGTTGATCAAAGTGAGATCAAATCTACTCAAGAAGACATGGACAAAGGTACTGTCGGTATACAAACAAGCGGAGTTAAGTACACTTTAAACCCTGAAGTTTGGGGCAAGCCATTCGAAAACATTCACGTTTATAACGAGCTTCTTGAAAAAATAGATCACGCTGGCGACATATACGGCGGAGTTAAATCAAGCTTTGCTACTACTGAACAAGCTAACGCTTATGCAAAATTACTTACAGACCAATCTTTAGGCGAAGACAAGAAAAAGGAAGAGCTTGACAAAGTTATCAATGAATTTTCTAAGATGTGGGCTGTAAATGTTATAGCTGATGACAAAATGCCAAAGGATGATGAAGGTTTAAAGGCTTTAACTGGTTTTGATAACAATGAAAAATTAGCAAGTGTTGATGGATACAACTTTGTATGGTCATACATGAACAAAGCTGAAGGACTTACTGGCGAAGATCAAGATATTTATGATAAATTATACGAAGACCTTGAAAATGTTAAAAAGTCTGTAAAAGTAGCTAAGCCACTTAGCATTGACGGAAGTCAAGAAGGCGCTGCTGCAAAATTTGATTTTGATTCAGAAGATATTTATGGTAAAAAATTCGTTGCAAAAGACTTTTTAGCTGAACATGAGTATACTATAGTAAATGTTTGGGGAACTTTCTGCGGACCATGCAAGAAAGAAATGCCAGACCTTGCTAAGGTTTATGAAGAATACAAGGACAAAATTGGTTTCTTAGGAATCGTTTCTGATATAAGTCCAGCAAATGATAATATGAGTGACGCTTTAAAACAAAACCGTGAAGATATAATTGCTCTTGCAAAGAGAATCGTTGAAAGCAAGGGATGTTCTTATCCAAACCTTGTTCCAACAGAAGAGATGGGCAGTAAATTCCTAGCAGCTGTTACAGGATATCCAACTACATTTGTTCTTGACAAAGAAGGTAATATCGTTGGCTCACCTATCATCGGTGCTCAAAGCTACGAAGGATTTAAAGAACTTTGTGAACAATATATTCCGAAAGAGATGAAATAAAATGAAGAAAAAGAAAGTAACGCAATATGTATTTTTAGCCATGGCCATAGCTTTCTTGTTCGTAGGATACAAAAGACTTGATTATTTGACAGTACTTAAAAAAGCTGCCAATATCTGTTTTGAATGCATAGGACTGGGTTAGAATTATGAAGATAGTTAAAAAATCAAAAAGATGGATCTCGCAAGTATTATTTTTCTTTGCGTCGAACCCCATCTTACCAAATTATTTAAAAGGCAAAATATATCAAGGCAATTTAAAACAATTTTGTGTACCAACACTTAACTGCTACTCTTGCCCAGCTGCGCTTGGAGCCTGCCCTATAGGCTCCTTGCAAGCATGCATAGGCTCACCTGCTCACGCGATAGCTTTTTATGTACTAGGATTTTTATTCTTGTTTGGCATACTTTTAGGTAGATTCATCTGCGGCTTCCTTTGCCCATTTGGACTAATCCAAGACCTTTTATACAAGATCAAGACAAAGAAGCTTGTGATAAAACCAAGTATCGCTAAATACTTAAGCTACATAAAATACGTGATTCTAGCAGTTTTTGTAATAGGCATGCCACTACTACTTAAAGATGATTTTGGTTCAAGTAATCCATACTTTTGTAAACTTATCTGCCCACAAGGCATTTTAGAGGGAGGTCTTCCACTAATCGCTAAAAACGCAGATTTAAGACAAATGCTTGGAACGCTTTTCTTCTCAAAATTAACAATTTTGATAGTAGTTGTCTTGGTAAGCATATTCTCATACAGAGTCTTCTGCCGCTTCATCTGCCCATTAGGCGCTATCTATGGTCTTTTTAATAAAATCAGTTTTTATAACTTCTCCATCGATTCATCATGTATACACTGTAGAAAATGCGAGAAAGTTTGTAAATTTGGCATAAAGACATACGAAAACCCAAATTCGCCAGAATGCATAAGATGTAATGACTGCGTAAGACATTGCCCAGTAAATGCAATCAAGGTACATCACTTATTTGGTCAAGTTGGCTGCGCATCTTGCCCTAAAAAAGAAAATTTGACAAAGTAGTTAAATTATTATATAATTTATGTACTGATATTTCAAATATCTTTAAGGAGGAGAAGATGAACGATACAATTCGTGATATAGAGCTTTTCTTAAGAAGAGCAGACTTTGCTGTAAGGGTAGAAGGAAGAAAGGTTTTGTCAAGCTTAGGCGTTACACCGCCACAGTTTACCGCACTTCAATTTATAGTGAAATATAAAGACAACCCGATCAGCATAGGTGATTTAAGTAGATCCATGGGCCTAGCATTTTCAACTGTAACAGACCTTATCGATAGGATGGAAAAACTTGGTTTTGTTGAAAGAAAAAAAGATGAAAAAGATAAAAGAGTTATACGCATCTCGCCTCTTGAAAAAGGCGTACACATTTTAGACGAAGTAGTTGACCACAGGGTTAACTTCGTTGACAGCGTTATCGAGGGTCACTACACAGACGAGGAGAAAAAACACGTTCGTGATGAGCTTAAAAAATTATCCGAATTGCTTAAAGAAAATAAAGACATATTAGAAAAGAAAAATTAATATGTATATCAAGAGTCATCAATATGGATGGCTCTTTTTTAATGGGATAAGCTTGAAAATTAATTATAAAAATTTATTTATTATGAAAAAGTTATAAAAATAGTTTTGTTAAAAATATTTATTTCGAAAAATAATTATTATGGCAAAAATATTGTCATAACGAGTCCATAATCATGACGCAAAAAAAATCCCGATAATAATCGGGATCCTATAAACATATATTAAATTAGATTGAGCAAGGACTATAACCGCAGTCTTGGCACTCTCTGCATCCGCCTGAGTGATTCATCTTGCCGCCGCACATTGGGCAAACATCAGGGTTTTCTGCAAGTGCGTTCTTTGCAAGCGCATCGATTTCGCCTTGAAGCTCGTCTATCTTTTCTTTAGTTGATTTTTTATTGTTCGAAATCAATATACCGGCTCTTTGGCAGCCATCTCTATAGATAGTTACGCCCTTAAGGCCTTTTTCCCAAGCAAACATGTAAAGCTCTTCGACTTGTTCAACTGTAAACTCATTTGGAACGTTGCATGTTGAAGATATTGACGCGTCGATAAACTCTTGCCAAGCGGATTGAACAAGTATTCTGTCTTTGTAATCAAGGTCTTTACTTGTTATGATAAAATCTGGCAAGTCCTCTTCGTCTCTAATGCCGTGAGCGTCCATGTATTCACGAACTATCTCTGTATAAACTTTATAGTAAGTGTCTTCGTTGTTTAAACTTTCAGTTTTTCTTGTGTATGAGATTTGGAAAATTGGCTCAACACCGTTGGAGCAGCCAAGTAGTGTTGAGATTGAGCCTGTTGGCGCCATTGTTAATAATTGTGAGTTTCTTATACCATTTTCCTTAATTAATTCGATTACGTCTGGATCGGCGTTCTTTTGAAGGAATTTTGATGCTAAGAATTCTTTTTCTCTATACATTGGGAATGGTCCGTCTTTCTTAGCAAGCATAGCTGACTCTCTAAGTGCTTCGTTTATCATGACTCTACCGATTTTTTTGATTAATTCAATGGACTCGTCTGAGCCATATCTTATGCCTAATTTGATAAACATGTCAGCGACACCCATAAGTCCCAAACCGATTTGTCTTAAATTTTTAGCTACTTCCCTTTGCTCTTTAAGTGGATGAAGCTCTGCGTTTTCGTCAAGAACTCCATTTAGGAATCTTACGCCATGTTTAACGGCTACTTTAAAATCTTCAAAATCAAAATAAGCATCTTCCTTGAATGGATATTTAACAAAATTTGATATGTTTATTGAAGATAGGTTACAGCTACCAAAGGCTGGTAGTGGCTCTTCTGCACATGGATTTACGCCTGCAAACTCAAAATCGTCGAACTCGCTCATTAAATGCCACGAATCAATTCTATCTTTAAATAAAATGCCTGGCTCTGCGTCGTTCCAGTTATTGTAGGCTAGTTTTTCAAATAATTCTTTGGCTCTAACCTTTTTGTGTATCTCTTGACCATTGGCTTCAACAGTGAAGTGTAGGTCATATTCTGTATCATTTTTAACAGCTTTCATAAACTCGTCATCAACATTAACAGAGATGTTTGCGTAAGTTACCTTGTCAAGGTCATTCTTCACGTTGATAAATTCTTCAATATCTGGGTGAGATGAGTCCATGTTTAGCATAAGTGCTCCACGTCTGCCGCGCATACCTATAAGACCAGTAACTAAGCTGAATAAGTCCATAAATGAAACGGATCCAGTCGTAGTAAGCGCTGCGTTATTGACTCTTGCTCCCTTTGGACGAAGCTTTGATATGTTTACACCGCAGCCACCGCCATAACTATAAGTTCTAGCAAGGTATTTTGCTGTATCAAAGATAGATTCGATACTGTCTTCGACCTTTGGCATTACATAACAGTTAGATAAAGTGATCTTTCTACCAAGCTTGTCAAGACCGCGTCCTGCAAGTATCCTGCCCGCTGGCATAAACTTTTTATCCTTGATAGCTTTTTTAATGTATTCATTGCCGCCACTTACTCTAGTAAGAAAATCGTTGAAAGATTCGCCATCGTAGCGATATTTCTTGTCATAGATGTCCCTTTGTAGAGCAGTCATGTCCCAGCCCTTTTCTCTAAGCTTAGTTCTTTCTTGTCTGTAAAGAATGTATTTCTTCGCAACTTCTGGTCTATACTTCATCAGAGAGAATTCAACTAAGTCTTGTATATCCTCTATATCAACAAGTTCCTTGTTCTTTAACTCTTCAAAAACTTCACACGCGATTTTTTGAGAAACCTCTTCATCAATCCCCTTATCAGTTTCTTTCATCGCCTTTTCAATGGCAATTTTAATCTTGTCTTGCTCAAAATCGACCACATTGCCATTACGCTTTTCTACCTTTAACATAAGTCCTCCTATCTATATATTGTGTTTAAAAATTTCCTACATACACATTATAGTATAAGCGAGATGATTTTTCAAGATAATAATTGTTAAATTATCGACATAAATATATAAATAGTTTAGGTTTATGTAATGGCCGCGCCTTTAAAAATTGTGTTTAGAAAAATTAATACTAAAGTCTTATCTTTATTATTTTAGCATGATAATGGATTTCTATTTCCCAAATTCAAATTTTTTTAGAGTTTGGGAAATAGAATTGCGAAAAGTAACTTAAATGCTTGATTGTAGAATAAAAAAGAACCTAGTATTAACTAAGTTCTTTATAAATAAACTAAATATTTTTCTCATCTGACAGCCATCTAGCTAAATCATATATTTTAACCCCTTCCATAAGCGTCATCGGATGTTTTGTATTTGAGATAATAAGTTTTGGATAAGCATCCCTTATCGAAAGAAGTGGCTCTAACTCTCTCTTCATAGTTTTTTCAGTACTTATATCATCTGATACTTGTATATATATCTTCTCACTTGCCTTCATCGCAACAAAATCTACTTCTTTTTCATAAAGTTTTCCGACGTAAACTTCGTAACCCCTTCTATATAACTCAAGTGCAACCATGTTCTCATATATTCTGCCATAGTCCATGTTTTTGGTGCCTAGTATAGCCGATCTAAAGCCATGGTCAACCAAATAATATTTTTCTATAGTCGCTAGATACGACTTACCCTGTATATCGTACCTATTCATCTTGTAAAACAAAAATGACTCACACAAATACGAGACATAATCAGCTATAGTCTTGTGATTAACAGACTGTTTGTCGCTTTTTAAAGTATCCGCAATCTTCCTTAATGAAGTGAGGTTAGCTATATTCGAAAGCATAAAATCTCCTAGCTTTTTTAGTAGCACCTTGTCTCTGATATCGTGCCTTTGAACCAAATCGCGCATTATGCTTGTCTCGTAAACACTCTTCAAATAAGCCTTTCTGTCCTCGTCATTAGTGTAGACGTATGAGCCAGCCATGCCGCCCATGTCAATGTATGCCCCGAAAGCCTTATCAATGTCCTCGTATTCAAAGTAGTCCATAAACTCTTTAAATGAGAATGGAAATATCTCTACACCAATGTATCTACCTGTAAAAAGTGTAGCTAAGTCGCTACTTAGCAAAAATGCATTTGACCCAGTTAGGTAGATGTCAAAAAGTTTTTGCGAGTGAAGACTGTTAATAGTTTTCTCAAAATGTTTACATAATTGCACTTCATCTATGAAAAGATAATTATTTTTAGCCTCTTGATAATGACCTACAATGTAGTGATTAAGCTCTTTGTAGTCAAGTAAATCTTCATTTTCTAATAACTGAAGGTCAATATAGATAATGTTCGCATTTTTATCGTTTTCTTCAAGATATTTTATATAGTTTTTAAGAAGCTCAGACTTGCCAGAACGCCTCATACCTGTGATAATCTTTATGTCTGGCGTATTTTTAAGTCCTATGAGTCTGTCTAAGTACTTTTCTCTTTTAATAATTTTCATAATCTCACCTGCTAAGTTAATCATAGCACATCTACTTCCCAAAGTCAAATATTTTTAGAGTTTGGGAAATAGGATTGGTGAAAGCTGCTTAAATACTTAGTTGTTTATATAGCAAAAAAATATATTTCGTGTAAGTATTAATATCTTTACAAAATAAAAATAGTTATAAGATCTATTCATTAAAATTTTCAGAGCAAATGTGATGATTGCACGATGTGGACTGACGAGGCAAGCGGAGTGTACAAATGTACTCGAGCATTGCCAAGGAGGGAACGAGTGCAAGGGCGCATTTGAATGAAAATTTAGCAAAAATTAGCTCGTAATATTATATTACGAGCTAATTTATATAATTAATTATTTATTAATATCGGTAACACTATCGACAAAATCATCACAATACTAAGTACTAGTGCGAATGTTCTTGCGAGTGATTTACTCTTTCTCCATTTGCGTTTTAATTTACTCATATTCTCCTCTTTCCTCTATATCAAGTATTATTTCTATTTATCACAGAGAATATTATACTATGTTTATAAAATTTGTCAAGGCTTTTTACAAAATATTTTCGTAAAACTAATATTTTTTACAAATAAACTAGTTTTATGAATTTCATGTAATTATAGTCAACGATAACGTTATAGTAGCCTGCTAGATACTCGTTTGTCGCGTCGTCGCCTGTATCTGCAAGCAAATTGCCGCCTGCTATGCTGTTTAATTTTGATTGTGTTGCTATGACTATGATATTTTCCTTGCCTACTTCTCTAATTACTCTCGATGAGAACTGTTGATTGCCACGACCGAAGATGTAGCCTTGGCCGCCAATGATGGTAACGATAATTTTTCTCTTAGGATATTTTTTTAGTGCCTCATAAATTTCACTCTCGCTCGCATCTTTTTTGATAAGTTTCTTATTATATACAAGATCGACGCCAAGTAGTGAATTTTCAAGTCCTAGTAAATTCATTACTGGGCGAATAGTTGAGCCACTTCCGACTATATATAGCGTATCGTCCTTCATTTCATCAACAACGAATTGAGCGATGGATTCAAGATCTGCGTTTTCTGATGCACTTTGAGGACTCTTACCCACTTGCATCATCTTTCCCTTGTTAACTACATTTAGTGCGCCATAAAGTTTTACGTTTAAAATCTCTTTTCTGAATGCATCCTCATCTATATCCATGACCTCTGACTCGATTATTTCGTAGGATTCATCTAATATAAAGGCTCTGATGACTTCTGAAGCGGATTTTGGCGAAACGCCAAAAACTGAGCTGTGCATCTTTGTTCCAGCAGGTATGCCAATCACAGGTTTTTTTAGGCCCACAATATCGTAAACATCACGAGCTGTGCCGTCGCCGCCAGCAAAAACAATCATGTCAACGTCTCTCTTAAGTATCTCTTTCAAAGCATTTTTCGTATCTTCAGCCGTTGTATCAGCATCTGTCTCGTAAACTACTTCATAATTTAGTCCAAGCTTTTTCATCTCGTCCTCGCCAAGCCTGTGATTTCCTGTAGAAACCTTGAACTCGTCCTTTATATCAAGTAGGTGACTAAAAGCTTCTTCGCATCTTAGATGCGCCTTTTCACTCGCGCCACGCTTTATCGCTTCTTCATATATATCCTCGCCGTCCGAGCCCTTTAGTGCAACGGAGCCGCCGACGCCAGCCTTTGGATTAACAATTAAACCTATCGTCTTCACTGTAAACCACCTCTCCATTTTTTATCGTATACATAACTTTTCCTTTTAATTTTTCACCTAAGAATGGTGAATTTTGCGACTTAGATGAAGATTTTTCATATATAAATTCTTTGTTTATATCAAAAATTACTAAATCAGCCTTAGATCCGACCTTTATACTGCCCTCTTCAAGCCCATAAAGCCTTGCTGGATTAATAGTAAGCATCTTGATAATTTTTATTAAATCAATACCATGCTTGTGGTGAAGCTCACTTATTGCAAGTGGCAGAGCTGTTTCAAGACCTATGATGCCGCTCGGAGCGCTAAAGAAATCCTTAGCCTTTTCCTCAGCTGCATGAGGCGCATGATCAGTCGCAATTATGTCTATGGTGCCGTCTTTGATGGCTTCTATAATCGCCTCTCTATCAGCAACCGTCCTTAGTGGTGGATTCATTTTTGCTAAAGTGCCGTGCTTTTCCACAGCCTCCTCTGTTAATGTAAAGTGATGAGGAGTGACCTCGGCAAATATTTTATCCGTATATTTTTTATAATTTCTAATAATTTCAAGTGCATCAGCCGATGAGATGTGTTGGAAGTTTAATTTAGAGTCCGCTTTTACTGCGAGATACGCATCGCGCGCCACCATAACCGCCTCGGCAATGGCTGGAGCAGTTTCATTTTTACCCGCTTTTTTTATAAAGAATGGATCTTCCTCGTGTAAACTGATTGGTGCATCGTATTTTTTTGCTTCAATTAAAGCATCGTACAATAGTTTTGCCTTCATTATGGGCTTGCCGTCATCAGTAAAACCGATTGCACCTGCCTTATGAAGCGCCTGCATATCAACGAGTTCCTCGCCCATCATGCCTTTAGTCACAGTAGCGTTTTGATAAATGGATATGCCTAAATTTTTTGATCTATTTAGAATATCTTCAAGTGTATCAGTATTATCAACAACAGGTTTTGTGTTTGCCATAAGAAGTACAGCTGTGTATCCGCCTCGTTTTGCAGCAGCTGCTCCCGTACTTAAATCTTCTTTATAAGTTTGGCCTGGGTCTCTGAAGTGAACGTGTGTATCAATAAGGCCATGTGAAATGTATAAGCCATCGCCATCGATCACGCAAGCATCATCACTATCTATATGCTCTTCAATCGCAGTAACTACGCCATTTGTAACAAGCATATCGACCTTAGTAATACTATCATTAATTGTATCAATAAAATTAATATTTTTAATTAACATATAAACCTCCATAACGATTTTTATATTTATACCCAAAATTGATGAATTTTTTGCCCATATATGCTATAATATAAAAAAAGGAGGAATTACAATGGCAGAAAAAATTTCATGGCTAAATCTTTCAAACGATGTGCTTGAAAACATCACAAGCTACAACGAAGAGTACAAAGACTTTTTAAGTAAAGCAAAAACTGAAAGACTAGCTGTTAAAGAAATCATTCGCATGGCTGAAGCTAACGGCTTTAAAGATGCAGAAAAGCTTATTGAAAAAGGCACTAAAATTAAAAAGGGCGATAAACTTTATTTTAACAACAAAGAAAAATCAGTTTTATTATTCGTTATAGGCGAAAAGAAATTGGAAGATGGTATGAGAGTTGTTGGCGCTCACATCGACAGCCCAAGACTTGACCTTAAACAAAATCCATTATACGAAGCAAGTGAACTTGCCTTTTTAAAGACTCACTACTACGGCGGAGTTAAGAAGTACCAATGGACTACTATCCCTCTAGCACTTCATGGCGTTGTTTATACAAAAGATTTAAAGAAGGTTGAAATTTCAATCGGTGAAGACGATGACGATCCAGTATTCACTATAACTGACCTACTTATTCACCTATCACGTGAACAAATGCAAAAGAAACTTGCTGAGGGCATACTTGGTGAACAATTAAACGTACTTATAGGCACTATACCACTAGAAAGTGAAGACGATGATAAGTCTAATCGTGTTAAAGCTAATGTTATGAGAATTATAAAAGAAAAATACGGCATCGAAGAAGAAGACTTTAAAGTTGCCGAAATCGAAGTAGTTCCAGCAGGAAAGGCACGTGACCTAGGTATAGATAGATCCATGATATTCAGCTACGGTCAAGACGACAGAGTTTGCGCATTCGCAGGACTTAAGGGCATACTTGACATGAAAGACAATAAATACACAGCTCTAGCTATGTTTATGGATAAGGAAGAAGTTGGCTCACAAGGTAATACTGGTATGGCAAGCTATGTTCTTGAAAACGCTTTACATGAACTAGCTGCACTTGAAGGTGATTACTCAGCTCTTACAGTTAGAAGATGCTTAAAGAATTCTTGGGTACTTTCAGCTGACGTAACAGCAGGCTACGATCCAAACTTTGATTCAGTATATGAAAAGAATAACTCAGCAGTTTTAGGCGGCGGTATCGCAATAGCTAAATACACAGGCTCAGGCGGAAAAGGCGGATGTAACGATGCAAACGCAGAATTCTTAAGAGATGTAAGAGATATATTTGACAAAGCAGGTGTTGCTTGGCAAACAGGCGAACTTGGTAGAGTTGATGCAGGCGGCGGCGGAACTATAGCTTACCTTTTAAGCAAGTACGGCGCAGAAGTAGTTGACTGCGGTACAGCAGTTTTAAACATGCACGCACCAAACGAAATCACATCAAAGTTCGACACATACATGTCATACAAAGCATACAAAGCATTTTTTGAATAAAATACATGAAGCACCTTGATTGGTGCTTCTTTTACATATTTTGAACGCGAGGAAAATTATGAAAGATTATGAAATAGTACACGAAAAATATTTAATAAGCAATTATTTAAGCGATTTTGGCATTAAAAACTTGATGAGCCTTAAGCCCATAAACATAAAAGGTTATGAAAAATACTTTGTTTGCGAGCTTCCGAAAATTTTGCATCACATGGGCCTTGATTATAAAAGCATAAATGTGACACGCCAAGTGCACTCCAATAACATCGCCATAGCTCATGATAATGGCATAAATTTTTATGACGATACCGATGGACTCATTGGAGCAAAAGGCGACGTACTCGTGATTAAGAGCGCAGATTGTCTGCCAGTAATAGTCTACGATTGTGTAAATAAACGCATCGCAGCCGTTCACTCCGGCTGGAAAGGCACAGCGAACTCCATAGTAAAAGAAGCTATTCAAAAAATGATGGGACTTGGTTCAAGAACAGAAGATTTAAAAATTTATGTAGGACCACATATACAAAAAAATTCATTTGAAGTGATGGATGATGTAAAAGATGTTTTCGAAAAAAATTTTTCTTATGAAGATATTATTTTTAAAAAAGACGAAACGCATTATTTGATAGATTTAGGTCAAGTAGTGAAATGTGATGCAATGAGCCTGGGCGTTAAAGAAGAAAATATATACATTTCAAGCGTAGATACAGTCACAGACCAGCGCTTCCACTCATATAGACGCGACAAAAAAGATTATGGACTTATGTATACATTGCTTTGTATATAAAAATATTTGATATAATGCACGCGATTATGATACAATATTCGCGGGCAAATGAGAAATAAAAAATCAATGCTAGCTAATTAAATTTAGCTAGCATTTTATTTTTCTGACACATTATAAATAGCTATATCAAGCCATTCTACAAATCAATTCAAGTAAATGGCGCAATTTCATTCAAGTAAATGGCGCATTTTCATTCAAGTGTTTGGCAAATATCTATGGCCTTAATGATGTTATTGGTACGACGTATACACCGTCATTTCTTTTATAGGCAAAAGGTGCTTGTGCACACAAAACCATCATAAATGAAGGCTTCTTCATGCTATTGGTATCGATTAAATCAGAAAGAGTCTTAAGTGTCTGAGCTCCCTCCTCAATAAGTTTATCTCCACCTAATTTTATCTCTACAAGGCCATAAGAACCATTTCTTAGGTGAATTACAGCATCACACTCAAGTCCGCTCTTATCTCTATAGTGATAAACGCTTCCATCTAAAAGCTCTGAATATATTCTTAAATCACGAACAGCTAAGTTTTCAAATAAAAGTCCCATAGTGTTTAAATCTTGAGTTAAATCTTTTGGGCCAATACCCAAAGCAGCTGTAGCAATTGATGGATCTATAAAATATCTCGTATCAGTCGAACGAATGGCTGTCTTTGAACGAATATTCGGGTTCCATGCAGGAGCATCTTCGATTACAAATATCTTTTTTAGTGCATCGATGTAAGAATAAAGCGTCACTTGGTCAAAAGTATCAGCCTGATTAGCTAGCATATCCTTCCTTATAGTTTCTAAAGGAGCCTGTGAACCTACATGCCTTGCATAAGACCTTAATAAGCTTTTTGCCTTTTCTACATCTCTCTTTACAGAATCAACCCTGCTTATATCATTTTTCACAACAGAATCAAAATAATCTATCGCTTGAAATAGAGAAGCTTTACCTTCTAATTTAATCGATATAGGCCAACCGCCTCTGCATATCAAAAACGCAATATCATCCAAAGTTTTATGATTTGCACACGAAATTTCTTTATCATCGAAAAGATCACTCAAAGAAATGGCTCCATCCGAATCCTTAGACTCATATAAACTCATAGTTCTCATATAAAGTCTTGATATTCTGCCAGTACCACTGTGCATAGACGCGTCAAATTCAGCTGGTACAGCAGATCCTGTCAATATAAACTGACCGAAGTCGTCCCTTTTATCGACTTCATATCTAACAGCGTTCCACAAGTTTGGCGCAAGCTGCCACTCATCAACAAGTCTAGGCGTTTCTCCTTCAAGCAAAGCGCTTGGATTAAGTTCAGCCATCTGTTTATATTGTTTAGTCTTATCTGGCTCATCCATAGCAATAAAGCTCTTGGCGAACTCTTTTGCACTTGTAGTTTTTCCGCACCATTTTGGTCCTTCTATAAGTATAGCTCCCTTTGCTTTAAGTCTTTCATCAAGTAATTTATCAGTAATTCTTGGTAAATAATTCTTCATGAGCCTCTCACCTCTTATCCTTATAATACCATATATATACACATTTGTCAAGATTCATTCAAGTAAATGGCGCAATTTTATTCAAGTAAATGGCGCATTTTCATTCAAGTAAATGGCGCATTTTCATTCAAGTAAATGGCGTATTTTCATTCAAGTGTTTGGCATAAAAAAGAGCAGCCTAAACTGCTCTAAAATATTTATCTATTAATCTGTTAGATTTTTTATCCATTTCTTTGATATTACTCTTGGTAGTCCTATGCAAGCCTTGGCTACTTCTTCGCAGCATGCCATCAAATACACAAAATGTAGCGGTAATTTAAATACTACTGAGCCTAAAAATGACATTGGCACGCCTATTAGCCAAACGCAGCTCATCTCTAAAAGCATTGAGTATCTTGTGTCTCCACCGCCTCTAAATATTCCGACTACAAGGGTCGAGTTATGTGTTTTAACGAAAAGTATTAATCCCATGGCTATAAATAAATTTGATGCGATTGCTTTTGACTCTGCTGTGATATTTGGAAACATCACAAAGAAAGTATCTCTAAATATTATCATCAATGCGCCAAGTATAACCCCTGTTAGTGCTGATAACTGCAAAAGCCATGTGCCGTATTTGTATGCTTTTTCTTCATCTCCTGCGCCAATGTAGTTACCGACTATAACTGTGCATGCGCCTGCTAAGCCTCTAGCTAGAACGAAGAATATATTTTGTACTGTCATACCTATCTGTAGGGCTGTAACGCTTCTTGTACCAAGCTTTGCGTATGCAATTTGGTAAACGATTTGGCCTAGTGACCAGAATGTTTCGTTTATAATAACTGGTCCGGCTGTCATTATATACATTTTTTTGAAATGGCTGTCGAATGTCACGAAGTCTTTTAATTTGCCTGTTAGTGGTCCTCTATGTTTTTTAAGTGCTATATATAAAACTGCAAATTCTAATATACGTGCAAATATTGTACCTAGAGCGCCACCCGCTACGCCCATGGCTGGAAAACCAAGTTTACCAAATATAAATACATAGTTAAAGAAGGCGTTTCCAAAAAAGGCGATGGTTGAGGCAACTAGAGGCGTCTTTGCATTGCCAATGCTTCTCATCGATACTGAGTAAATGAAGTTTACTGCTGTTAGTATGTATGAGAATGAAACTACTCTAAGATAAGTAACTCCATAAGGTATAACGTTTGGGTCTTGTGTAAAGATTTTCATAAGTTGTTCTGGTATCAGTAGTGCAAGTACTGTAAATACGCTTGAAACTATAACTGCTAGTATTAGCGCCATACCATGTGATTTTCTCACACCTTGGTAGTCTTCTTTACCGTAGAACTGAGCTATCATCGCTGAGGTTCCTGTCGCTATACCAAAGCAAATTAGTGTCATGAAGAAGAAAATTTGGTTTGCAAGTCCAACAGCTGATATCGCATAGTCGCCTAGTGATGATATCATCGTTGTATCTAGTGTATTAAGTACACTTGCGAGCAAATTTTGAAGTGCAACTGGTACTGCAAGGCTATATACTAATTTTAAAAATCTTTTGTCATTAAACATAGCTCGTAAATTTTTCATTTAACTCATCCTTTCAATTTTTTCATTTTATCACTAAGAGAGAAACTTGTCAAGATGTTTCGCCTTGCGAATGGAGATATTATTTTTAAATATTTATATATTCTTAAAAAATATATTTGCAAAGAAAAAAGAGCCTGGCTAAGGCTCCTATTTCACACTAATTACAAAATAACTATTTTTCTTCCATCACTAGTATTTCTTCATCAGCTTCGTTTTTTGCGTCTTCAACAGCTGCTTCGTAAGCTTTGTAAACTTTTTCTTCGATGTCAGCTCTTGTTTCAGTGTTGATTGGGTGAGCTATGTCTCTGTAAGTACCGTTAGGTACTTTTCTTGAAGGCATTGCGATGAATAAACCTTCTCTTCCTTCAATAACTTTGATGTCATGAACAACAAAAGCGTTATCAAAAGTAACAGAAGCTGTTGCCTTTAAGTTTAAACCGTCCTTTTCAACAAGTCTTACCCTTACGTCTGTAATTGTCATTTTCCCATCCTCCTAGTTTAGCTAAAAATTGCTTGATTTTTCTCATAATATATATTATGATAAGTATATAAGCAAAATTATAAAGTAGCTTATATATATATTATACTAAAGAGTTGAAATAATTTCAAGTACTTTTTTCATATTTAGGAGGAAATATGGGCTTTTTTTTGAAAAAACACAATATTGACAATATATTTTTCATAGGCATAGGTGGTATCGGTATGAGTGGTCTTGCCGAATTACTTATTTCTGAGGGATGTAAAGTTAAAGGAACTGATACTGGCGAGTCACAAATCATAGAAAGACTTAAAAAAATGGGCGCCGTTGTATACAATAAACACGAGGCAAAAAATGTTGAGTCATCAAAGGTAGTTGTTTACACAGACGCGATACGTCCAGACAATCTAGAGCTTTTAAGAGCAAAGGAGCTAGGTTTAGAAATTTATGACAGAGCAAGCTTTTTAGGTGAAGTGATGAAGCTCTTCCCTAACTCAGTTTGCGTTTCAGGCACTCACGGTAAAACTACTACAACATCGATGATTGCTTCGATCACAACACATACACAGATGGATCCAACCATACTTTTAGGTGGTGAACTTGATGAGATTGGCGGCAATATAAGGATTGGTAAAGGTAATATCATCATCAGCGAGGCATGTGAATACAAGGCAAACATACTAAAATACAATCCTACCATGGCCATGATTTTAAATATTGACGAGGACCACTTGGACTTTTATAAAAATATTGATGACATAATCGCTACTTTTAAAAAATATGCCGACGACGTTCCATCAACTGGCTATGTGGTATATAATAAGGATGACGAACATGTTCTTGAAGCGATAAAAGATGTTACATCTAAGACTATCAGCTTCGGTGTTGACTCTGATGCTGACTACAAGGCTGAAAACATCACTTATGATGAGAACGGCTGCGCTAATTTTGATCTTATTCATAACAATAAAAAAACTGAGATTAAATTAAGTGTTTTAGGTAAGCATAACGTTTATAATGCGCTTGCTGCCATCGCTATGGCGAATACTTATGGCGCATCACTTGAAGATATTAAAAAATATATACTTCTTTACGCTGGTGTTCACAGAAGGATCGAGACTAAGGGCTACATCGGAAGCGTTCGTATCATAGATGACTACGCTCATCACCCAACTGAGATCATGGCGACTCTTGAAGCCGTTAAAAAGATGGCTAAAGGCAGAATCATCACAATATTCCAGCCACATACCTTCACTAGAACACAAAAACTTCTACAAGGCTTTGCTGAAGCATTTAAAAGAAGCGATGTTACCATCATCACTGACATATACGCTGCCAGAGAAAAAGATACTAAGCTTGTTCACTCAAAAGATTTGATCAATTCGATGAAGGAGCACGGCTACGATGCTATGTATATCTCAAAATTTGAAGACATAGAAAACTATCTTCTTGATAATTTAAGGGAAAACGACATCATCTTAACTGTCGGCGCAGGTAATATTTATAAGCTTGGTGAAGATTTATTAAAAATTAAAGATAAATAATAATATATATTATAACGGAAGATTTTTTAAGCACACATCAATTTGTGTGCTTTTTCATGTTTATATTGATAAAATTACAATAAATTTAATGAAACTATAAAATTTTCTTATAATACTTATAAATTATTTTCATCACAGAAACGATGTATTTTATTTACACTTTAGCAGGTTTATGTTACAATATAAATACAAAATTAAAAGGAGGAAAAAATATGCTTAATACATATTTAGCATTCGAGTTAGAGCCTATAATCAAAGCGATTAACAGTGTATTGTGGTCAAAATTTTTGATGTATGCACTTTTAGCTCTAGGTATTTTTTATACTGTTTATCTAGGTTTTCCACAGATTACTAAATTAGGTCTAGCTTTCAAGTACGCTTTTGGCGGAATGTTTAAGAAAAAAGAAAAATCCAAAGACGGCGAGGTAGAAGTAAACTCATTCCAAGCACTTGCTACAGCGATAGCTGCTCAAGTTGGTACTGGTAACATAGGTGGTGTAGCGACAGCTGTTGCATCTGGTGGACCGGGCGCAATTTTTTGGATGTGGGTTTCAGGTATACTTGGCATGTCAACTATATTTGCCGAAGCAGTTCTTGCGCAATTGTACAGAGAAGAAAGAGATGGCGAGCCTGTGGGCGGTCCTTCATACTACATTTCCAAAGGACTTAAATCTAAACCACTAGCAGCAATATTCTCAATCACTATAATTTTAGCTCTTGGCTTTGTTGGTAACATGGTTCAATCAAACTCAATCTCTCTTGCAATGTCAAATGCAATAAACGTTAACTCACTATACATCGGTATTGCTCTTGCAGTACTTGTTGGCTTTGTTATTATGGGCGGACTTAAGAGAATCACAACTATGGCGGAGCTTGTAGTTCCTTTTATGGCTGTTATCTACATCATCGGTTCATGTTTTATACTTTATGTATATAGACATCATTTAGGACTAGTTTTTTCAGGCGTATTCAGAGAAGCCTTCTCAACTCAAGCAGTTGTAGGTGGTATGGCTGGTACAGTTATGAAAGAAGCTATCAAAAACGGTGTTGCTAGAGGACTTTTCTCAAACGAAGCTGGTATGGGTTCAACACCACATGCTCACGCAACTGCAAAGGTTAAAGACCCTTGTATGCAAGGCTTTGTAGCGATGGCAGGCGTTGTTGTTGATACTATCATCATCTGCTCAATAACAGCTCTTATCGTTCTAGCTACAGACGCTCACATGTCAGGAGCAAAATCAGTTGCCATCACACAATATGCATTTAGCGCAGCCTTTGGCGAGCCAGGATCAATATTCCTAGCAATTTCACTAATGTTCTTCGCTTTCACAACTATAGTTGGTTGGTACATGTTTGGCGAAATGAACATCCGCTACTTATTCAAAGGCAAAACAGCCATCAACGTATATAGAGTTTTAGTTCTTATATGCATAGTAGTTGGCTCAGTATTTGGTGCATCAATCATTTGGGACCTTGCCGATACATTCAACGGTTTCATGGTTATCCCGAACCTTATCGCCCTATTCTTACTTGCACCACAAGTTAAGAAAGCTTATAAAAACTATTTAAATAGAAAAAAAGCTGGCGAATTAGATTAAATTATATACTTAGCTCTCACTTAATTGATGAGAGCTTTTTTATTGCTTTCGATACGGCATTCATTGTCTCTATAAGACAATAAGCGTTGATAAATAATGCATATTCTGTTATACTAATAATAGATAATGGAGGTAGGAGGGGTGTATTGAATATATTTTTAAAAATTAGTATAGTTATTTTATTTGGAGTGATAGGTGCAAAAATCGCGAGAAGTCTGAATTTGCCAAACGTTACAGGCTACATAGTCATGGGTCTACTACTTGGCCCATCATTTTTAAATCTTGTAACGCCTGAAGCAGCGCCCATCATTTCTTTTGTAAATGAGTTCGCTCTAGGCATCATCGACTTTGCCATAGAAGATATACTTGGCGACATGAGTAAACCGGGCGTTGGACTTATGTTTGTGCTGCCAGTTGATAGTGTAGTTGGCTGGACTAAGTAAATATTTTAAGAAAGACAAAGCTCTCACAAATTAGTGAGAGCATTTTTTGCGTAAATATTTATTTTTAAGTTTATAATTTATTATTCGCCAAAATTTGCCTTTAGTAAAGCATCTACACTGTCGTAGCCTTTGCAGTCAAGCTCAGTCATGCTAGCAGTATAATCGCCTTTTGAGTCAATGACAAGGACTTTGTTTTCCTTATCAAGCTTGTATTTAAACGCAAAGATGCTGCTTAAGTAGTCTATGTCAAAGTAAAGAGTCTCGCCAAAGACCTTTGTTTCTTCAGGCGCGTGCTTCTTGTAAGAAAAACTTCTAAGCCCTTCGTCGTCTCCATCGAAGCTGTAACTGATATTGTATTTTTCGTTGTAAGTCAAAGCAAACGCCATGCTTCCAGGGTAGACACCGTAGATGATTTCGTCGTCATTAACTAGTTTTGAGTAGTCAGTAACTTCGTCTAAAGCTTTGTCATCAGCATATTCGCCACTCTTCCAAGCGCGAGCCATGATCTTGTTAATGCCAGAGACGCTAAACAGCCTTGCGTTAATATTCTCTACGTAGCCGTAGTCTTCGCCGTCAACGCTTACAGCGTAGTCAATACAGTCAAATACATCTACTCTTTCTTTACCTGTTTCTTCTTCTTTTTTTTCTTCGCCTATAGGTTTCTTTGTAGGCTCCTCCTTGTCATTTCCTCCACACGATACCATAAACATAGATAAAGCGAGTAAAATTAATAATATTTTCTTCATATAAACCTCCTAAACAAGTTTATTATAAGCCTTCTTTTGAAGATCATCAAGCCTTTCCTTGTTGCCCTTCGCCATAGCACCAGTAAAAGGCACCTCATAAAGCAATTTTGCTCCTAGATGAACTAAAGTGATGTTCGCCTTGCTGCCCTTATAATCCACAGTAAAATTTTCAATCTCGTCCCAAGGCATCAAAACAAAATTTCCCTTCACAGAATTTGAAATTTCCTTCTCATATATACCCTTTTCACTAAAGTACAACACAAAAGACCTCGCACCGTCCATAGTGTAATACAATCTACTCAAAAATAATTTTAATAAACCCCTTTTGAAGTCATTGCGTTTTAGTGCAAATAAATAATTTTTATCGTCATTAAAATCTTCCTTGACCTTATCCGCGATTTCGCTCGCAGTATTCATTAAAAGACCCACGTCTATACCTCCTATTTAAAAATAAATACTTCCTTGATGTCCTTGCCTAAGACCTTGCAGATCTTGTAGGCAGTCTCAAGACTCGGGCTGATAGTTCCCGCTTCATATGCCATGATTGACCTTCTCTTTAAGTCCACCGCCTTGGCAAGCCTGTGCTGCGAAAGGCCTTGCTCCTTTCTAAATTCAGCGATTCTGTTTTCGATTATAACATCCAAACTATCACCCCTTATAATTATGGTTACATTTATAGTACTAAATATGTTACATTTATAGTACCATAGTCATAGATCTTTGTCAATAGTTTTTTGCAAAAAATAAAAAAGTGACCTAGTATAAACTAAGTCACCTGTGATTATGGTTTTGAATGTTTGATTTTTATTTTTTTATTTAAAACTAATCAGTTCATTCTCTTTCAGTTCATAATAAACTATCGATTGCTTCTCTCCAAGCTGATTCGTCCACGAGTCATATTCAATACGAATTTTCTTAAAGCCAAGCTTTTCATAGACGTGCTGAGCTCTTTTATTATTTAAATTTGTCGTTAGAAATATGGTCTTCGCGCCCATTTTGAAAAGCTCTTCTATAAACAAAGTAAGTATCACTCGTCCAAGACCTTTCTCTTGATAAGTGCTATCGCATATCTTTATACCTATCTCGCATCTACCATCATCAGAAAACTCATAATTCATCTCGCCGATGGTCTTGCCTTTGTACTCAATCATCAAAACTCTGTGCTGATCAGTGTAATTTTTGATCTGCTCTTTGATTCTCTCTTCATTAGTATTCACTCCGTTTGGAAAGCCCGCGTGAGCCATGACAGAGCCGTCGTTCCACCAAGATGCAAGCTGAGTCGCATCAGTCTCTATCACGTTTCTAATTAATATGTCTTTGTAAATTATATTCATTTGTAAGTTTACTCCTTGATTTATAGATTCTTCTTGTAATATATAAATAATACCACGAAAGCCCTCAAATGTAAAGAAAAAGTGACCTAGTATAAACTAAGTCACCGTAATTATGGTTTTGAATGTCCGATTTTCATTGTCAATGTCCGATTTTTCATCACCAATGTCCGATTTTTATTTCAGAAAAGTGCCATTATGGCAATAATTCTAAATAGGATTTATTTACTATTTAATTTTTCTTCACAAGCCCACTAAAAGTAAAGAAAAAGTGACCTAGTATAACTAAGTCACTTCTATCTCTATTTACTTTGCTTTTTTTGTAATTTTGATGCCACAAAAAATATAAGCATTCCAAAGACTGCTGCGAGTATGATCGCTCCACCCGGTTTCACATCGTAGTAGAAGCTTGCTGTGATGCCACTTAGCATATAAACAAGTCCTAAAACTATGGTGATGATCAGCGTCTTCTTGTATGAGCGAGCAAGTATCAGTGTTGTAGCAACTGGAAGCACTACTAGCGATGTAAGCATAAGTGCTCCAACTAATTTTACCGCCATGGCGATGGTGATCGCGCTTAGTAGTGTAAATGCTGCGTTTACGCGTCTTACCTTAACTCCTGAGAGTCTCGCTGTGTTTGGATCTATGGCGATGGCAAGTAGTCCTGCGTACTCTTTGATGCTTGCAAATACTACAAAAACAAAGACTACAAGTGAATTAATCACGTCTTGCATCGATACTGAGGCGATACTACCAAATAGGTATGAATCAAATGATGTTCCTCCCGGAGCGAAGTCCGATAGTATCGAGGCTACTCCAAGGCCTATACTCATAATGATAGCTGTTGCCATGTCGCCGTATTGAGGGAATTTATGGCGAATGATCTCGATTAAGAAGGCTGCTACCACACATATAGCTAGCATACCTATAAGCGGGTCGAAACCAAGTATTAGTCCCATACCAACGCCTGCTAACGCTGAGTGTGATAGAGCGTCGCCTATCATCGAAGTTTTTCTATTTACCATAACCACGCCGATGGCTGGCACCATGATTGATAAAAAGAAGGCAACTACTAGCGCCTTTCTCATAAATGCGTACTCTAGCATGATTTTTCCTCCTTTTTCATCTCTAATTGATATAGACCTGCGTCTTTTATCTCGTATGTTGCGTCTAATTTAGCGTATTTCATTAGCTCGTCTAGGTCATGCGTTACTAAAACTATGCTTGTGCCTTTATCGTCGTTCAAAGTTTGTATTGTTTTTAAGAAGGAAATTCTACTTTCTTCGTCGACTCCGGCTGTTGGCTCATCTAGTATTAATAGTTTTGGATTGTTTAGCATGGCCCTTGCTATCATGGTTCTTTGCTGTAATCCGCCTGATAGCTCGTTTACAGGCTTGTTCTTGTACTCGATTAGACCAAGATACTCTAAAATCTCATCTACTTTTTTATAGTGTTTTTTGCGTGGGAACTTAAAAAATCCAAATTCCTCGTAAAGGTTCAAAACCACCATCTCCCTAACGGTGATGGGGAAGCTAACCTTGCTAACAACACTCATTTGTGGTACATATCCTATATCCTTATAGCTTTTGTATGAGGCTATAGGTTTTTCTAAAATTTCTACCGATCCCCTTTGTGGTTTAAGCTCTCCTAGCAAATTCTTAATGAAGGTTGATTTACCGCTACCGTTCGCTCCAACTATGGCGATGAAATCACCCATCTCAAGCTCTAAATTTATATCCGAGAGAACTTTGTGATCAAGGTATGAAAAGTCTAAATTTTTTATGCTAATTGCTTTCATTTTGTAATTTCATCTCCTCATATAGATTCGTTAGATTCATCTTCATCAAGTCGATGTAGTCCATCTCATCAATCGTTTGACCCGGGATAATAAACTCCATACTAGCTAGTGGACTTATGTGCGCACCAGCTATCTCCTCAGATATAACCTTGGCAATGGCTGTCGGCGCACCGTACTCATAAAATATCGTCTTGATATGACCTTTCTTTGCATAGTCAATGGCCCTGACCATGCTTCTAATGCTTGGCTCACTCATCGATGTCAGTCCTTGAAGTGGATACTGCGTTAGTTTAAAATCTTTCGCAAGATAAGCAAAAGCGTAGTGCATTACGATAAACTCTCTCTTATCAAGCTCTTGAAATTTGTCACGAAACTCAGTTTGTAAAAGAGTTAGCGTGTCAACCGCCTTAAACCTTCTCATATCAATCATTGCCGCCTTCTTAGGCACTAAATTACTTATCTCTCTAGCAATAGTGTTAAGATAAGTCTTCGCATTGTTGATAGATAGCCAAGAGTGCGGATCATAAGTGATCTTGTCAACTTTTTGTGAGCTACCTCTTAAAATCTCCTCACCCTTCATCGGATTGTCCTTCATATCGACAAATTCAAATGAAAGAATATCCTCAGGAAGCCTGTCAGTATAAACAATCCATTTGCCAGTCTCAGGCAAAACATAATTAAGCTCGCCCGATTCGTGACGCATCTTTATCCTATAGACCTTGCCGTCCTCAACATTAAGCTGCGTCTCTTGGTGAACGATGTCGCCTTCAACATTCATAATCTTACGGCCTTCCTTGATAAGTTCGTCCTCACTCATAGTTCCGTCGTCTCTCTTAAAGGCTATACGCAAGTAATCCTCGTGAGTGTGGCCAAAAATCATGTTGTTCCTTTTTTCCTTGTAATCAAATCTCGTCATGAGCTGAAAATCACCGATGGCTGCTGCACCAGTGTATGAGATCAGGTCAACATTGTCAGATAAAGTCAAAATCTTTAAATTAGGGAGATTCTCCTTAATCTTGTCAACCCATCTCTCCATGTTAGCTCCGTTAACAATCAAAAGATCAGCCTTGGCTAGCCTTTTGATGTCCTTTGCAGATGGCTCCCAGCTGTGAACCGTAGCAGACGTTGGCATAAAGCTCTTTACGACTACATCGTCCTGAGCGACCATCTTCGTAAGCTTATATATAGGAAAAAAAGAAGTATAAACCAAAGGTTTCTCCCCGGTCATACCTCTTTCTTCTATAGCGTTATCACATGAAAAAAATGTTATTGATACAAGGAGTAAACATAGGAATAATAATTTTCTCCTCATATTAATGAAATTACTCAGTTAATTCTTCAGCAATGTCTTGGCTGTCTACAGATGTTCTGATGTATGTTGGGAACCACTTGCTGTCTTGGTCCTTAATATCATCTAAGTTATCAGTATATCTTGTGTGGTAATGAGCTAAGTGCTCTTCGCCGTGGATTTGCATTAAAGCCATGTATTTCTTAACATCCTTAGAATCAGTTTCAAATACATACCAATTTAAAGTTTTATTTCCGTGAGGTACTTGGATAGTGTCAACTAATTTGTATTCAGCCTTAGCAATCTCCTTACCTTCACCGATCTTGCCATCATAGAAAGTGATAGTGTCTCCTTCAATGTGTAGACCCTTGTAGTCAGTTGCTCTTCTTTCTTCGATACCCTTGATGTAGTCATCAGCTGAGATACCCTCTTCTTTAGCCTTATTTTCTATGGCTTCCTTAACAACAGGATCATCATAGAAAGCGTTGATAGAGTTCCAGTCACCAGCCCACATCTCTAAAGTAACATCTTCAGAAGGAGCTTCAGTCTTTTCCTCAGACTTATCTTCAGCTTGTTCTTCAGTCTTTTCCTCATTAGTGTCAGCAGCTGCCTCAGTCTTTGGTTCTTCCTTAGCTGGCTCTTCGTTCTTCTTACAAGCAAACATCATAGATGAAACTAAAGTAAGAGCTAGAGCTAGCGTTAAAAATCTTTTTGCGTTTTTCATTAAAAAACCTCCTAATAAATTTCTTATGGTGATCCGCGCCTTTATATCCGCGCCGACCAATAGAGATATTAGCACACGCTACGTCCTTTGTCAATAGCCTCTAGCCCACTAAAAACAATGCTTACACACACTTTTTGTATAAATAAATCTTTATATTAATGCAAATTAATATTTTCTAATAAAGCAATGGACTTATTAGTTAGCTTCTGCTAACATATCTACATATCTTCATACATTCGCTATTTTTCAATATTTATCACGATTAGACATATTGAAAAAATTATAAAATTTCTTATTTATTATTAAAATATTTATAATAATGGAGCTGCTTAGATAAAATTTTGAACAAAAAAGAAGAAGGCAATTAACCTTCTTCTAATTGATTTTAATTTATAATCGTTTTATTTTATGCGAAGCGAATGAATCATCACTATCCAATTTTGCAGATAAAACGTGATGATTGCGCGAAGTATAATCATAATATAATTATATGTGTCACTTAATCTCTTATTTTGCAGAGAAGTTGAGATGATTTTGCGTTGTGCAGAATTTTTTGGAGTGGCCGTAAGTTTCGTCAAATCGACGTCCACTTCGTTCCGTCTCTTTGTAAACTCTGGCATAAGGCATGCATAGCCAATCGAA
>ERZ1673750.284-NODE-284-length-45805-cov-6.560699_pt1 | contig 45805 bp, 30 predicted proteins | sample MGYA00580203_ERZ1673750 | MGnify/ENA primary metagenome ERZ1673750 (study PRJEB41218, sample SAMN15661763) | gut metagenome | host: Homo sapiens | place: Canada: London | collected 2015-08-20/2019-03-30 | study: EMG produced TPA metagenomics assembly of... | reverse complement strand
ACGCCCTTGTCGATGACCTGCATGCCGGTCATCTCGTCACGACCGCCGTTGATCGCGTACAGCAGGGCCTTGGCGGAGTTCACGCGGGCCGCGAAGAACTGCATCTGCTTGCCGACGCGCATCGGGGACACGCAGCAGGCGATGGCCGCGTCGTCGCCCCAGTGGTTGCGGATCTCCTTGTCGGACTCGTACTGGATGGCCGAGGTGTCGATCGAGATCTTGGCGCAGAAGCGCTTGTAGCCTTCCGGCAGCTTCGGATCCCAGAAGATTGTGATGTTCGGCTCGGGGCCGGGTCCGAGGTGCTCCAGCGTCAGCGTGTTGAGCAGACGGAAGGAGGTCTTGGTTACCATCGGACGGCCGTCGTCGCCGAAGCCGGCGTCGGACCAGGTCGCCCAGTACGGGTCGCCGGAGAAGATGGCGTCATAGTCCTTGGTACGCAGGAAGCGCACGATGCGCAGCTTCATGACGATGTTGTCGATGAGCTCCTGGGCACCGGCCTCGTCCAGCGTGCCGTTCTTCAGGTCACGCTCGATGTAGATGTCGAAGAAGGTCGAGTTGCGGCCGAAGGACATGGCGGCGCCGTCCTGGCTCTTGACCGAGGCCAGGTAGCCCATGTAGGTCCACTGCACGGCTTCCTGCGCGGTCTGGGCCGGGCGGGACAGATCCAAGCCGTACTCGTTGCCGAGGTTGATCAGCTTCTTCAGGGCCTTGATCTGCTCGTCGTGCTCCTCGCGGAAACGGATCCAGTGCTCAATCTCCGGCTCGGTGAAGTCGTTGCGGTACGGCACGGAGTCCTTATCGCGCTGCTTGAACTTGATCAGGGCGTTCACGCCGTACAGGGCCACGCGGCGGTAGTCGCCGATGATGCGGCCACGACCGTAGGCGTCCGGCAGACCGGTGAGGATCTTGTTGTGACGGGCGACCTTGATCTGCTTGGTGTACACGCCGAAGACGCCATCATTGTGGGTCTTGCGGTACTTGGTGAAGATCTTCTTGATCTCCGGATCCGGTTCCTTGCCGGCCTCCTTGATGGCCTGCTCGACCATGCGCCAGCCGCCGTTCGGCATCATCGCACGCTTGCAGGGAACGTCGGTCTGCAGGCCGACGATCACGTTGTCCACCTCAGGGCTGTCGATGTAGCCGGCCGGGAAAGCATCAATGTCGGCCGGGGTGTGGGTATCCACGTCGTAGACGCGCTGCTTGCGCTCCACGGCCAGGTAGTTGTCGTCGAGATACTGCCACAGATGCTTGGTCTTTTCGGTCGCACCGGCAAGGAAGGACTCATCGCCCTCGTACGGCGTGTAGTTCTTCTGAATGAAGTCACGCACGTCGATATCGTCCTGCCAATGGCCGCCTTCGAAGCCGTCCCACGCCTTGGCGTTGAGCTCCTCCGGGGAGACCGCGGTTGCATCAACTGCTGTCATATCCACTCCTTCTGGGTGATCGTCGGCGACGCATCGTTACGCCGTCGTTGGTTCCTCATTGTAGCCGCAGCCGCCTGAAAACAAGCTGGGACGCGACGTGAGCTACATCACATTTTCGTTACCGTTCACATAACCGCGGTCGGAACGGCGGGCCGTCGCTCCCCGATCAGGGACACGGCGGCCCATACCACGCTCCCGTCGCCGCACTACTCGCGGAACGCGGTCGTCACCGGCAGCCGGCGGTCACGGCCGAACGCGAGCGCCGTGACCTTCGGTCCCAGCGGATACTGCCTGCGCTTCCACTCGGCGCGGTCCACCAGACGCATCACCGTGTCCACGGTGGCCTCGTCGAACCCGTCGGACAGCAGGTCGGCCCGGCCGTGCGCATGCTCGATGTACGCGGACAGCACCCGATCCAGCAGCCCGTACTCGGGCAGGCTGTCGGAGTCCTTCTGTCCGGGGCGCAGTTCGGCGCTGGGCGCCTTGACGATGCTGTTGACGGGGATCATCACGCCGTCCGGCAGCGGCACGCCGGCGTCACGCCGCTCGTTGCCGACCACGGCCAGTCCGCCGATGCCCATGCCGGCCGCGGCGGCCTTGTTGCGCCAACGGGCCAGCTCCCACACGCGCGTCTTGAGCAGGTCCTTGATCGGCGCGTACCCGCCGACGGCATCGCCGTAGATGGTGGAGTAGCCGCAGGCGAGCTCGGATTTGTTGCCGGTGGCCAGGGCCAGCAGCCCCTTGGCGTTCGAGTAGGCCATCACGATGACGCCGCGGATGCGCGCCTGCAGGTTCTCGGCGGCCACGCCCTCCAGCGCCAGCTGGCTCTGGAACGCGGCGAACAACGGTTCGATCGGCTGGATGTCATAGTGGGCGCCGAGGTTCGCGGCCAGGTCGGCGGCGTCGTCCTTCGAGCCGTCGGAGGAGTACATGCTGGGCATCGAGATGCCCCAGACGTTCCCGCCGCCGCAGGCATCCGCGGCCATGGCGGCCACCAGCGCCGAATCGATGCCGCCGGACAGGCCGAGCGTGACGCCCTTGAACCCGTTCTTGCGCATGTAGTCCTTCAGTCCCAGCACGCAGGCCGTGTAAACCTCCTCGTCCGGATCCAGATCGGCGGCGATGCTGGTCGGCGTCTGACGCGCGGCGTCGGTGTCGAGCGTGAAGTAGCTCAGGTCCTCCATGAACATCGGGGAGCGCTCCAGCAGCGTGCCGTCCGAGTCGACCACGAAGCTGCCGCCGTCGAAGATCAGGTCGTCCTGCCCGCCCACCTGGTTCAGGTAGATCAGCGGCGCGCCGACCTCGCGGGCGCGGCGGACCGCCAGCTCCATGCGCGTATGGGTCTTGCCCTCCTCATATGGCGAGCCGTTCATCGTCAGCAGCAGGTCGATGCCCCGTTCCGCCAACTCGGCCACGGGGCCGCCGTCCTGCCAGATGTCCTCGCAGATCGCCACGCCGATGCGCGCGCCGTCCACGTCGATGACCACCGAACGGTCCCCCGCGGAGAAGATGCGGAACTCGTCGAACACGCCGTAGTTCGGCAGGAAATGCTTGTCATAGCCGGCCCAGACCACGCCTTCGTGCAGGACCACCATGCGATTGCGCGGCTTGGAGGTCTCGGGGTCGGTGCCGACCGTGCCGACCGCCACATACAGCCCCCCCATGCCTTCGGCGGAGAGCGCGGCGGCCAGCTCGTTCGCCTGGTTCCATGCCGCCTGCCGGAAGGTGCGGCGCAACGCCAGGTCTTCGATCGGATAGCCGGTCAGGGTCATCTCGGGGAACACGACCACGCGGGCGTGCTCGCCGGCTGCGCGGCGGGTGTAGTCGAGCACCTTGGCGGCGTTGCCGGCAAGGTCGCCGACGCAGGTGTCGATCTGGGCTAGGGCAAAGCGAATCTGTGTCATGTCCCCCCAGTCTAGCCGCCATGCGCCCAACCGGACATCGGCGGATTCGCATCCCGCACCGGCTCGCCTGCGGCTCGACGCATCGCGTGAGGGAGGAGCCGGTCCACGTGCCCTCGGAGGTGGCGTAGATGCCGACCGACGCATCGCGTGAGGGAGGAGCCAATCCCGCAGGCCCACGGGACGCAGATGTCTTCCGCCGCACCGCGTGCGGGCAAGCAGCCGGTTCCATCGGGACGACGCCCGATACACTTGGGAACGTCAGGTATCCGTTCCCGGGAGGTTACGAGGATGAAGTCGTATGATATCAGGGCCGTGTTCTTTGACGTGGACGGCACCCTCACCAGTTTCACCACCCATGAGGTTCCGGCGTCCACCATCACGGCGCTCCATCGGCTGCGGGAATGCGGCGTGCTGGTGTTCATCTGCACGGGCCGCGCGCCCTCGCAGTTCGAGGTGGTGGCGCGGATGCTGCCGGTCGAATTCGACGGCATCGTGGCGGCCAACGGCCAGTACTGCTTCGACGCCCAAGGATTCCTCGACACCCGGCCGATCGACGGCGATGACGTGGCTGTGATCGTCGATTGGCTGGACCGCAATCCGGACGTGGTCGCCACCTTCAGCGAATGCGACTACGTGTATTTCAACCGGATCACCCCCGCGATGGAGGCGACGTGGAATCAGCTGGGCAAGACCGCGCCGACGCGGTTCGTTGACGACCCACATACCCGTCCGTTCACGCATGAGACGTTCCAGATCAGCCCGTTCATCACCCCCGAGCAGGAGGCGGAGCTTGTCGGCCTGTGCCGGAACGTGACCGGGGTGCGCTGGCATCCCGACTTCACCGATATGATCCCCGCCGACGGCGGCAAGCCGCGCGGCATCCGCTGCTTCATGGAGCACCATGGGTTCTCCCGGGAGCAGACGATGGCGTTCGGCGACGGCGGCAACGACATCGCGATGCTGCGGTTCGCCGGCATCGGCGTGGCGATGGGCAATGCGAACGACGAAGTCAAGGCGGTGGCCGACTACGTGACCGATGACGTGGATCATGACGGCATCATGAACGCGCTGCTGCACTTCGGCATACTTCAATAGGGACCACGCCGTTTCACAGCACGGCGGAGATCATCAGCAGCAGCGCCAAGAGCGCCACATTGGCGATGGTGAACCACAGCAGGTAGCGGCCGCGGCGCTGCGGGTATTCGCGCGCCACCATCTTGTAGGAGATCAGGCTGGCCATCGAGGCGATCAACGTGCCCAGACCGCCCAGGTTGCATCCGACGATCAGCCCCGACCAATCGTCGGTGAACCCTGACAGCAGCAGGGCGGCCGGTACGTTGCTGACAATCTGGCTGGCCAGCACGGACACGATCTGCACACGCCCTTCCAGCATGACGGCCAGCAGGTCGCGGAACGGCCCGATGTTGCCCATATTGCCGATGAAGATGAAGAACGCGACGAACGTGGCCAGCAGCGAGTAGTCGACGCTGGCCAGCACGCGCCGGTTCACCACCAGCAGCGTGACGGCGGCCAGCGCGGCGATCGCCCATGGCGGCACCAGACCGAAGATGGCCAGCAGACAGAGCACGAATCCTCCGGTGCAGCCCACCAGCGAACGACGACGACATACATGTACGTCCACCGAAACGCCTTGCACGGGTTTCGGGCGGCGCAGCCCCACGCCGATTACCGCCGCCAGCACGATGCCGGAGACCGCCACGTACGGCAACGTCAGCGTCACCAGCTCGCCGAAGCCCATCCCCGAACGCGCGTAGAGATACAGGTTCTGCGGGTTGCCCATCGGCGTGAGCATGCTGCCGAGATTCGCGGCGATCGTCTGCAGGATCACGGTCGGCACGATCAGCCGCTCCCACCCGGCCATGCGCAACACCACCAGCGCGAACGGCACGAAGGTGATCAGCGAGACGTCGTTGGTCACCACCATGCTCAGGAAGAACGGCAGGAACACCAGGACCATCACCATGCCGCGGGTGGTCGCCACACGCTGGAGCAGTGCGTCGCTCAGCCGCGCGAAGATGCCGATCTGCTGGTACCCCTTCATCACCGCCATCAGCGAGAACAGCAGCGCCAGTGTATCCCAGTCGATGTATCCGAGATAGTCGGCGGACGGCGGCACGACGAACGCCGAGGCGATCGCCAGCACCACGGCCACGCACAGCACCGTTTCACGGCGCAGAAACCCGAGGATACGTCGAATGGGCAGGGTCATGGGTTGTTGCTCTCCATCACTGGGATTCGTTGGATGTCTGTACGTTGCGGCAGGGATCGGTGCATGTCAGTGCGTGACGCCGGCCACCGTGTCGTCCGCCTCGTCGCCGCGGACCACGGCTTCGATGGCGTATTCCAACGACGCGGCGATGGTGTCCAGCGGCATCGACGGGGTGCCTTCGGGCTTGTCCACCACCTGGCCGGGTTCGTACGGCACGTGCATGAAGCCGGCGATGGTGCCGGGGAACCTCCGCTCGCACAGATACAGCGCGTGATACATGATGCTGTTGCATACGAAGGTGCCGGCCGTGTAGGAGACGAACGCCGGCAGATGATGCGCACGGATGCCGGCGACCATGGCCTTGACCGGCACGGTGGCGAAGTACGCCGCGGGGCCGTCCGCGCGCAGGGGCTGGCCCAGCGGCTGTTCGCCGTCGTTGTCCGGGATGCGGGCCTCGGCCAGGTTGATGGCCACCTGTTCGACCGTTACGCAGCTGCGGCCGCCGGCCTGCCCGACGCAGATGACGGCGTCGGGACGTTCGGCGGCGATGGTCTGCTCCAGCACCTCGGCGCTGCGCGTGAACACGGTGGGGATCTCCAGTTTGACGACCTGCGCCCCCGCGATGGTGTCCGGCAGCAGTTTGACCGCCTCGTATGCCGGGTTGACGGATTCGCCGCCGAACGGGTCGAATCCGGTGATCAGAATCTTGCTCAGCATCATCAAACCTCCTGTATCGTGCTGGAAGCGCCGCAGCGTCCGACGCCGTTCCATCCTGATGGATTTCCCATTCCTTTATACCTGCATGCACTTGCCCGCATCCCGGCACGGCCGTCAGCATGCGACGAGCATGTAGATAATCTGCACGACGATCATGACGAGGGCGGGCAGCACCTGGTTCTTGATCACGCCCATGCGGTCCTTCATCTGCAGCATGGCCACGGGCACGATGTTGAAGTTCGCGGCCATCGGCGTCAGTAGCGTGCCGCAGTAGCCGCAGGTCAGCGCCAGGATGCCGACGACGGCGGGGTCGGCGCCGAGGGAGAGCACGAACGGGGCGCCGATGCCCACGGTCATCACGGTGATGGCGGCGAAGGCGTTGCCCATGATCATCGTGAACAGCATCATGCCGAGCGCGAACACGATGATGCCGACGGTCAGGTTGCCCGCGGGGATCACGCCGCCGACGATCCGCGCGATGACGTCGCCCACGCCGGCCGCGTCGAAGATCGCGCCCAAACTGGCCAGCAGCATCGGCAGCATGCACAGCGGGCCCATCGCGGACAGCAGCCGCTCGGAGTCGCCCAGGAACACGGCGGGCGTGTTGGCACGGTTGAACGCCCACAGGATGATCGCGGAGACGAACACGCCGATGCAGCAGCCGGCGAGCGCGCCGATGGCGGGAATCAGCGCGCCGGCGACGGCGAAGACGCCGATGGCGAGCGCGGGGATGAACACCTTCTGCCCGATGCGCCGGAAGTTGCCCTCCACCTCGGCGTCGGTCGGTTCGGCGGCCTTGCCCGGCTTGACGCGCTGGGCGATGGCGGGGATGACCATGATGACGATGAGCAGGCCGTCGATCGCCGCCGGGATCCAGCGGCCGAAGGCGATGACGACGCCGAGCAGCGTCCAGAAGACGAAGGTGCCGTAGCGTGACGGGTTGGACCTGTCACGCAGGTTGTGCACGCCCGCATAGACGCTCATCAGACCCATGAGGATGTAGAAGACCTCCATGATCTTGTCGGCGGACGGAATCTCGGAATCCATGAAGAACGCCATGACGTCACTCCCCTTCCTTCACGGCCTGCACGGACGATTCGGGCGCAGCGGGCCGTGCGGGCGCAGCGAACGTATCGCCGCCGCAGTACCTGCGGCGCAGGTGGTTGTCCTTGATGATGTAGTAGACGGCGGTGACACCCACGGCGATCAGCGCGACCGGGATCTCGATGATGGCCAGCCGCAACAGGTCCACGTCGTAGCCGAGCGGCGCCAGGGTGGTCTTGACCAGGATCGCGCCCGAGGTGCCGACGAAGAGCACCTGGCCGAAGAACCAGGCCACGTTCTCCATGCCGGAGGCCATGCCCTTGAGCTGTTCGACATACCGTTCGTCCGGCTCATGCCCAGAGGCTTCGATGGCGCCGACGGCCATCGGCATGATGATCGGACGCACGAATCCGGCCACGCCGCCGAAGCTCACGTTGAACGCGGCGAACACCAGACGCATCACGCCGTACAGCGCGATGATGATGCCAGGCGTGGCGCCCTTGGCCTTGCCGATCAGCTCGGCGGCGGCCTGCTTCAGGCCGTTGCGTTCCAACGTGCCCGTGACCAGCAGGATGATGATGAACAGCGCCACGCTGCGGTTCGAGACGAACGATTCGCCCAGCGTGGTCAGGAAACCGTCGATGCCGAGATTGCCCAGCAGCGCGGTGACGATGGCGGCCAGGAACACGATGAGGATTGCGTCCAGCCGCAGGGCGAAGCCGACGATGACGACGGCGATGCCCAACAGCACCAGGTATTCCATGTCTTCAGTCTTTCCTCGTTCTCCATGCGGGTGGGCCCGGATATTCTCGGTCTTCCGGATCCCACCATGCGATTACCGGTTGACCATGATACCCCAATGCATAGTCATTCGAGCACGCGCATATTTTTATGCACACCTAGGCGCGGTCGGGGCGGCATGGGAGACTGGCAGGCATGAGCACTACAGTTATCATGCACACCTCCGAGGGTGGCATCACCATCAACCTGTTCGACGATCTGGCCCCGGAAACCGTGGCCAACTTCGTGGGACTCGCCACCGGCGAGAAGACCTGGCGCGATCCGATGACCGGCGAGGAGAGCAACGAGCCGTTCTATGACGGCCTGACCTTCCACCGCATCATCAAGGACTTCATGATCCAGGGCGGCTGTCCGCTGGGCACCGGCACCGGCGGCCCCGGCTACGACTTCGACGATGAGATCGTGCCGACGTTGACCTTCGACCACCCGTACCTGCTGGCCATGGCGAACGCCGGTCTGCGCCGCGGCATGGACGGCAAGATCCACGGCACCAACGGCTCGCAATTCTTCATCACCACCGTGCCAACCCCGTGGCTCAACGGGCATCACACGATCTTCGGCGAGGTGGCCGACGACGACTCCAAGGCCGTGGTCGACAAGCTCGAGGCGCTGCCGACCGATCGCTCCGACCGTCCGATGGAGCCCGCCGGCATCATCTCGGTGGAAGTGGTCAAGTAGGTAACGGCCCCACCGTTCGATTCATCGATATCGGTGGTGGCGGCTCCGCAGCGAGCCGCCACCACCATTTTTTGTGACTCTGACACATCGTGACCGTGACACGAAGAATCACAGTCACGAAAAACCGCGGTTTTATTGGGATTCCACCAAATAGATCACGGTCATGATAGATCAGAGTCCGTGGAAATGCGATTTACGCCCCCACCGATACATCACCGATAGATCAGAGTCACGGCTATTGCATGCGGCGCAGGCGCGGTTCGGCGGAATCCTTGGCGCCGGTGATGCGGTAGACGTCGAAGACGCCGTCGATCTTGCGCACGGCGGACAGCAGCGTGTTCAGATGCTGCGGGTCGGCCATCTCGAACGAGAACTGGCTGATGGCCACGCGATCGGCGCCGGTGGCGATGTTGCCGGACATGATGTTCACGCCGTGGTCCGAGAGCACCCGCGTCACATCGCTCAGCAGATGCGGGCGATCCAGCGCCTCCACCTGGATCTTGACCATGAACAGGCCCTTCGTGCTCGTCCATTGCACGGGGATGACGCGTTCGGGCTGCCGGCGTTGCAGGTCGATCATGTTCTGACAGTCGGTGCGATGCACCGATACGCCCTGGTTGCGGGTGATGAAGCCGACGATGTCATCGCCGGGGACGGGCGTGCAGCAGCGCGCCAGCTTGACCCAGACATCGCCCACGCCCTTGACGGAGATGCCCAGCGCATTGGTGGGCTTGGAGCGTTCCGGCGTGCGGCGCAGCGGCAGCAGCTCCTGCTCGGCCTCCTCGTCCACCTCGTCGGAACCGGCGTCCTTGACCAGATGGGCGATGACGTTCTGCGTGGAGACTTGGCCGTCGCCGATGGCCGCGAACAGACTGTCCAGGTTCGGGTAGTTGAGCTCGTCGGCCACGCCGATCAACGCCTCGGGCGACATCAGCGTGGAGATCGGCAGGTTGCGCTTGCGCATGGCGCGGGTCAGGTCGTCGCGGCCTTCCTCGATGGCCTCGCTGCGGCGTTCCTTGCTGAACCACTGCCGGATCTTGTTGCGGGCCTTGGGGCTCTTGACGAAGCTCAGCCAGTCGCGGGATGGACCGGCGGTATCGGACTTGGAGGTGAGCACCTCCACGGTGTCGCCGTTCTCCAGTTTGGTGTCCAACGGCACCAGACGGCCGTTGACGCGCGCGCCCATCGTACGATGGCCCACCTCGGTGTGCACGGCGTAGGCGAAGTCGACCGGCGTGGCCTGCGCGGGCAGGGACACGATCTTGCCCTTCGGCGTGAACACGTAGACCTCGGCCGAGCCGAGATCCTCCTTCAACGAACCCAGGAACTCGTTCGAGTCGGGGGTCTCGCTCGTCCAATCGGCAAGCTGCTGGATCCACTTGAGGTTGTCGGCCTCGCTGAGCTCCTGGTTCTCGCCGTTCTCGCGCTTGCGGTCGTCGGCGTCCGGCGAGCTCAGCGCACGCCCGGCCTGCCCGTTGGCCTTGTACTTCCAATGCGCGGCGATGCCGAACTCAGCGCGGCGGTGCATATCCCACGTGCGGATCTGAATCTCCACCGGTTTACCGCCGGGCCCCACCACCGTGGTATGCAAGCTCTGATACATGTTGAGCTTGGGCATGGCGATATAGTCCTTGAACCGACCGGGCACCGGGCTCCATCGCGCATGCACGGCACCGAGCGCCGCATAGCAGTCGGTGATCGTATCGACGATGATGCGCACGCCCACCAGATCATAGATGTTTTCGAAATCGTGCCCGCGCACGATCATCTTCTGGTAGATCGAGAAGTAGTCCTTCGGACGGCCCGTCACATACGCCTTGATGCTCTGCGCCTCGAGATCGTCATTGATCTCGTTGAGAATCTGCTTGAGATACACGTCACGCTGTCCGGCGCGGCGCGCCACCAGCACCACGATCTCGTTGTAGATCTTCGGATAGAGCACCTTGAAGCTCAGTTCCTCGAGCTCGGTTTTGATGGCGTTCATACCCAGGCGGTTGGCCAGCGGCGCATACACGTCCAGTGTTTCGCGGGCTTTCTTCTGTGCGCTGGAGGTTTTCACATACCGCCACGTACGAGCGTTGTGCACACGATCGGCGAGCTTGACCACCAGCACGCGCACATCGCGGCTCATGGCCACCACCATCTTGCGGATGGTCTCGGCCTGCGCCGAATCGCCGTATTCCATCTTCGAAAGCTTGGTCACGCCGTCCACCAAGCCAGTGACGGTGTCACCGAATTCGGCACGGCATTCGTCCAACGTGTAGTCGGTGTCCTCCACCGTATCGTGCAACAGTCCGGCAGCCACCACCAGCGGCCCCATACCCAGATCGGCAAGGATCTGTGACACTGCCAGCGGATGGATGATGTACGGCTCGCCGGACTTGCGCCGCTGGGCGGAATGTTGGCGTACCGCGCGCCGATAGGCACGATTGAGGATGTCCATATCCTCGCCGGGATGATGCGCCTTGCAGGCGTTCATAATCGGTTCGAGCGGATCAAGCGGATTACCGCTGATCTCGCATCCGAGCATACGAGCGGAGAAATACTCATCATCAACGTCGGACATCATCGTTGTACCTCCTCTCGTATGCACTCCATCCTACCCTTACAGGGCACGAATCTCGCGCGGAATGTCGGGAATCACGCAGATACGCCGGTGGAACCGAATCCGCGCTCGGCACGATCCGAACCGGGCAGCGTTTCAGACGGAATAAACCGCGCCTCCACATACCGCTGAATCACCAGCTGCGCAATCCGATCGCCGGGGTGGAACGTCACGGTATGCTCCGGATCCAGATTGATCAACGGCACCTTGATCTCGCCGCGATATCCGGCGTCCACGGTTCCGGGCGCGTTGAGCACCGTCACCCCCTGGCGCACGGCCAGACCGGAGCGCGGATGCACCAGCGCCACATACCCCGCCGGCAGCGCGATGGCCACGCCGGTCGGCACCAGAGCGCGTTCGAACGGCTTGAGGGTCACCTCCTCGGTGGTCACCAGGTCGGCGCCCGCGTCACCGGCATGCGCATACCGAAGTTCAATCGGATGGGATGGGTCGATCGACCGGATCAGCACCTCCACGTGCTCCGGCTCGTTATACGCCTCGTCGAATGCCATCAGGCGGCGCACTCCTTGCAGATCGGCTGGCCGTCCGCGGTGGTTTCGGCCAGCTGGCTGCGGTGCTTGACCAGGAAGCATTCCGAGCAGATGAACTCGTCGCCCTGCATCGGAATCACTGTCACCGAGGCATCCTCATTGCTCAGATCGGCGCCCGGCAGCTCGTAGTCCTCGGCGATGGCGTTCTCATCGTCGTCGATGTCGCTGGCCGAATTCTGCGCGCCCTTGCCCAGAGCCTGCAGCGACTCCTCGTCCTCGTCCTTGTTGCGGGGCGAATCGTAATCCTGTGCCATGGTGGTCCTTTCTCCGTAATGGCGATTATGCGCCATAGAATACATGACATTCCCCCGCATAGGATACACGATTTGAAATACTCGTAAAATCCGACACGTGGGGCACAATGGAATAAGGTCCGGTTCGCAAGAGGAAAGTGGTGCGCTCATGCCTGATCAGCCGCTTGTTCAAGCCCGTTTCGACCATGTGGACGCCGAGGGACGCCTGGTGTTCGTTGCAGGCGAGGAACAGTTCGCCGTCCATGTGGACGACACGCTGGAGCACGCCATCCTTGAGGCCAAGCAGATCACCGCGGAGATCGCGCCGCGGCCGGCGCCCTCGCAGACGTTGCCGATCTCGCAGATCCAGTCCCTGATCCGGGCCGGCGCCGACCCCGCGCGCGTGGCCGAACGCTATGGGGTGAGCGCGGCGTTGGTCAGAAGGTTCTCCGCCTCCGTGGAAACCGAGAAGCAGTACGCCATCGAACAGTTCCTTTCCGTGCCCGCGCCCAAGGACAGTCGCGCGCATACCCTGTCCGAGCTGATCGACCGCACGTTCGCCGCGGCGCGGGTGCGCCCCGAGGACGTGGTCTGGAAGGCCACGCGTCGCGGGCTGGAACCGTGGCGGATCACCGCGCAGTTCACCTCCGCCGGGCGGACCATCCGCGCCGAGTGGTCGTGGAATATGCACGACAATGCCGTGACCTGCCTGAACCGCACTGCCGGCAAGCTGCTGGGCGAGCAGGGCGGCGATCGACCGGGGCAGGCCGTTGCGCCCGCCGCCGAGTCGGGGTACGACGACGGCTTTGCCGTACCGCTGAATCTTCCCGGCGACTCCGCCCGCTCCGCACGCATCGAGCAGACGGTTTCGGCGTGGAGCACGCCGGAGCCCACGATGCCCGCCGTCAGGCCCGATCTTGCGCAGCCGGCAGCACCCGCGCCGGCCGACAACGCCGCAACGCCGCAGCCGGAACCGACCGTCTCCCCCGCACAGACACCCGCAGCGGATCCGTCGCAATCCGATGCCGACGCTGCCGACGATGCCGACGCTGCCGACGCGACGGCCGCCCCCACGCCGGCGCAGCCCGCGGCCAAGCCGAAACGCCGCTCCGGCCGTTCCGCCGTTCCCAGCTGGGACGAGATCCTGTTCGGCGACTGAATCGACCAGGCCCGGTCAGTTCGCGCCAAGCCCGGTCGATTCAGTCCGGTTCAGGCCAGGTCGATCAGACAGGGGATGTCCATCTCCAGCATCGTGTGCGCGCCGTGCACGCTGGGCAGCTGCATCGCCTGCGTCGTTTGCATCCGCGAATCGACCATAGTCAACGAGCCCACGGCCGAAACCAGCACGTCGCCGATCATCGGCTCCACACGCGGTTCGACCGGTCCGAACAGCCCCTCGGCCAACGCCTGCGCCCTGGTACGGACCTGTGCCCCATCCCCTAGGAATTCCCGCCATCGATCGGCGATATCCTCCGGGTCCTCGCCCTCCTGCGCGTACAGCATCACCGACCGCGGTTCGCCGCCCACCATCGCCACTCCCCGCGCCAACTGCGGCGTGACAGCGATGTCGATGCGCCGCTGCGGATCGGAGGAGACCATGCCGTGATCCGCGGTGATGACGATCAGCGTGCCCTTGGGCACACTGCGGCGCAGCAGGGCCAGCTGCGCGTCGATGCGTTCGAAGGTGCCGATCCACTTGTCGCTGTCCCAACCGTAGGTGTGGCCGATCTTGTCCGCGTCGCGGATATACAGGTAGGTCAAGCCGGGCGCGCAGGCGGCGTCGGCCGCGGCGAGCACACGGTCGCGCGGCGCCACGTTCGAGATGTAGTCGGTGCCGCGCAGCGCCGCCTCGGTCAACGGCGATGCGGCGAATTTCGGCAGCCCCGAACTGGTGACGCGCACGCCACGGTCCCGCAGCAGTTCGAAAACGGTCGGCTGGCGTTGCAGGTCGCGCGGGGCGATCGCCTGCCTGAACTGGATCATCTGGGCCAGCTCGCCGGTTTCGGGGTTGCGTTGCGTGTACCCGGTCATGCCGGTCAGTCCGGGGCAGGTGCCGGTGCCGAACGTGGACATGGCCGCCACCGTGGTGCTGGGTGCGCAGGTGGAGATCGGCCGCTGGTTGGCCGGCTCGTTCATCAGCGACCGCAGGTAGGGGGCGTGGCCGAGCCGCATCGCCAGATTCCAATAGCCCAGGCCGTCGATCAGCACCACAACCGCGGATTCGACCTCCGGCAGGCCCAGCTTCCGGTGCGCCTCGTCCGGGTCGCGGTGCACCGCCGTCGGCGTCGGGTGCCCGATCGCGCAGGCCAGCGCCGGCAGCAGACTCGACAGGTGCAGCGCTCCCCCACGCGCGGCGCCGTCGGCGTCGTCCCCATACCGCGCGACCGGCACCGGTCGCAGCAACTCCTCCATCTCGGGCACGTCCACACTCATACCGTTCATTCAACCACCGTCGGGCGAAAACCGAAGTCGGCAGGTTTCGCCGTTGCGGTACACTGGTTCGGTTTGTAGGTTTCCTGTTGGTTTCAGTGTTGGGAGCTTGTCGCATGGCATCACATCGCAAGACGGCGCAGCCGGCCTTCGACCCGCGCACGGTCAAGGAGCATATCGTCGAGACGCCGTTGAACGAGGAGATGAGCAAGTCGTTCCTCGAATACGCGTATTCGGTGATCTATGCGCGCGCCCTGCCCGACGCCCGCGACGGCATGAAGCCGGTGCAGCGCCGCATCGTCTACCAGATGGGCCAGATGAACCTGAACCCGGACCGCCCGTACATGAAGTCGGCGCGCGTGGTCGGTGAGGTGATGGGCAAGCTCCACCCGCACGGCGATTCGGCGATCTACGAGGCCATGGTGCGTCTGGCGCAGCCGTTCGCCATGCGTCTGCCGCTGGTGGACGGCCACGGCAACTTCGGCTCCCTGGATGACGGCCCGGCCGCCTCCCGTTATACCGAGGCCAGGCTCGCGCCCGCGGCGCTGGGCATGAACGCGAACATCGACGAGGATACGGTCGACTTCGCGCCGAATTACGACAACAAGCTCAAAGAGCCGACCGTGCTGCCGGCCGCCATCCCGAACCTGCTGGTCAACGGCGGTTCGGGCATCGCGGTGGGCATGGCCACGAATATGGCCACGCACAACCTGGGCGAGGTCATCAACGCGACCAAGCACCTGATGGCGCATCCGGACGCCACGCTGGAGGAACTCATGCGCTACGTGCCGGGCCCGGACTGGCCGGGCGGCGGCATCATCATCGGGCGCGACGGCATCCGCGAGGCCTACGCGTCCGGCCGCGGCACGCTGACCACGCGCTCGGCCACGCATATCGAGAACGTCACGGCCCGCAAGAAGGCGATCGTGGTGACCGAGCTGCCGTTCATGGTGGGCCCCGAGCGCGTGCTGGAGCGCATCTCCGAGGGTGTCAAGAACCGTAAGCTCGAAGGCATCTCGGGCGCGATCGACCTGACCGACCGGCATAACGGCACGCGCATCGTCATCGAGATCAAGACCGGCTTCGACCCGAACGCGGTACTCGTGCAGCTGTTCAAGCACACACCGCTGCAGGACAACTTCACGATGAACAACGTGGCGCTGGTGGATGGCCGTCCGCACACGATGGGTTTGAAGGAGATGCTGCAGGTGTGGATCGACCACCGCCGCCTGGTGGTGCGCCGCCGCAGCGAATTCCGCCGCACGAAGGCGCAGGAGCGGCTGCATCTGGTCGAGGGACTGCTGCTGGCGATGGTGGACATCGACGAGGTCATCCAGGTGATCCGCTCCTCCGACGACGCGGACGCCGCCAAGAGCCGACTGATGGCCGTGTTCGACCTGGACGAGGTGCAGGCCCAGTACATCCTGGATCTGCGGCTGCGTCGCCTGACCCGGATGAGCCGGATCGAGCTGGAGGCCGAGCGCGACGACCTACGCCGCAGGATCGAGGAGCTGGAGCGCATCCTGGCTTCGGCGGACGAATTGGACCGCGTGGTGGTCTCCGAGATGGACGACGTGGCCGACCGGTATGGTTCGCCGCGCCGCACGGTGCTGCTGGATGTGGACCCGGACGGTTCGATGCACCCGGTGACCGCGGCCGGCGCCGAGGGGGTGCCCGCGGGGGCGATGGAGGCCGTGCGCGCCGCGCACACCGTGTCCTCCGCCGAGGCCGACGTGGCCGCCGCCGCTGCCGCAGCCAGGAAGGCCGGCGAGGATGCGGGCGCCGTATCCGCGCTGCAGTTGGACGACGAACCCTGCGTGGTGATGATGAGCGCCTCCGGGCTGATCGCCCGCACCTCCCCCAGCGCGTTGGATGTGTGGGAGTCGCGCTCGTCGGGTGACGCGCGCGCGGACGGCGACCAGATCGTGGCCCTGTTCCCCACCACCACGCTGGCCTCGTATGGTTTGATCACGTCGGCGGGACGCCTGGTGCTCGCCCATGTGGCCGACCTGCCGGCGCTGCCCGCCTCCACCACGCTGAGCGTGGCCGGCGGCGTCAAGGCCAAGGAGCTGCTGGGCACGACCGAGAACACTGATCCGGTGCCCGGCGAATACGTGGTGACGGCGATCGCGATGACCGCCCCGCCGCGCAAGGGCGATGCGCCCGACTCCGACGGCGCGTCCGGGGATGCGCTGCCGCCGCTGGCGATCGGCACGCGCCACGGCGTAATCAAGCGGTGGAACCGGGAATCGCCGACCACGATGGATTCATGGAGCGTGATCGACCTGAAGGACGGCGACACGGTGGTGTTCGCCGCGCCCGCCGCCGACGAGGACCGGCTGGTGTTCGTCTCCTCGGATTCCTCGCTGCTGACCTATGAGGCCGGCAACGTCCGCCCGCAGGGCCGTACGGCCGGCGGCATGGCCGGCATCAAACTGGCCGACGGCTGCCAGGTGGTGACGTTCAATGTGATTCCGGCCGGCAAGGTGGCCTGGACCTATGAGGAGGGCGAGAACGGCCTGTTCTCCGCCTCCGGCGCGGTGGTGCTCACCGTGGCCGGCGACGCGGACGCGCTGCCCGGCACCGAGAACGGGTCGGCCAAGGTCACCCCGTTGGAGATGTATCCGACCAAGGGGCGGGCCACCGGCGGCGTACGGTCGCAACGCTTCCTCAAGGGCCAGAACACGCTGATCTTCGCGTGGGTGGGCCTGTACCCGCTGCATGCCTCGACCGAGGGCGGCAACCCCGTGGAGCTGCCGAAGCCGGATATGCGCCGCGACGGTTCGGGCACCGAGCTGGCCGCGCCGATCGCGTTCGCGGGCTGAGTTCGGACGGCTGTTCGGTACCGAACCATATCCGATGCTTTTTCTGGTTCGGTACCACGATGGTGTGGTACGGAACCAGAAGACCCCTGTTATGACGGTTGTGTACCGCAATGTCGTGGTACGCAACCGGGAAAATCCCATCGCGGCGGTTCCGTACCGTACCACGGGCTATCCGTCCAGATGGAATCCGCATTATTCCGCCATTCTTCAAAGCCGGTCAGGTCTGTGGTACGGTACGGAATCCCATAATCGCCGCATCCAAGACTCCGTACCACAAGCCTATGGATTCGTGCATGGACCCGCTTGGCAGAACATCGATAAAACAGATTATCTGAGAAGATATATCATTAGCTCCCATACCTACCCATTATCTTTATAGCAGGCTCAGCAAGTCTGTTTTTCACGCACCACCTGCCGTTATGCGGCAGGATTCTATCAGGAATATTGTCATTCCCCTTCTCATTGCCTTCAATATCCACCGGAACTCGCCCAACGGTTCCGGTCAAACCTTCGTTAGATTATCCCTCGGTTTCCGGCTGAAGCGGGTATCGTTCACAAAGCGAACATCCCATCACCGGTACAGCTTCATGCCCTGGGGACAGGGGGTGAAGCCGGCGGCGTGCAGGATGCGGGCGGCTTCGGTGCGGGCGGTCAACGGCTCGCCGTTGAGATCGGCGAAGGTGACGCTGCCGGAGGGGCGGCGCTGCAGGGCATAGGCGAGTTCGGCGAAGGCGCGGCGCAGCGTGTCCCCGTCGTCGGTGAACGTGGTCAGGTGATGGCCCTTGACCGCGGCGTAGACCACCGGGTTGCCGTGGTCCAGCACCACCATGCCTCCGGCACGCCGCAATGGTTTGTTGGCCGTGCCGCCATACTGCGGCCAGGCCACGGCCGCACCGGTCAGGTTGGCGGGATCCATGACCTCGATGGCCACACAGGACCGGCTGTGTCCCTCCCCCGCATGGCGCAGCTGGTCCACGGTGTCACGCCGGGCGAACTGCGCGGCTCCGAATCCCTGCACGAACATGCCGCGCACCAGTGTGCCGTGCTCCTCCATACGGCGCAGCACCGGATACAGCGTGGAGAAGCCGCCCGGCACATCCTCGGCGTCGATCAACGGCGGGGCGATGATGCCGTACCTGTCCAGCAGAACCTCGATCCGCGCCAGCGAGCGCTGTTCGGCGGTGGCGGTGACGGTTGGCACGGCCGACCATAGCCCCTGCATGAGCACCGGCACCTGTACGGCCACGCGGGCGCGGCGGCGTGTGCGGCCCACGGATACGCTGCGCGTGGCATGGGAGCTCACAGCCGACGCCATGGCGCGAACGGGTGTCAGCGAACTGTTGGTCACCGCGCCCTGCCAGACCAGCGACCACAGGGCGTCCTCGAATTGGCTGTTCGACCAGGCCGGGGGGCGGATCTCCCCGGTTTCGAGATCGACCGGTTCGGTATCCGGCCTCCATGCCGCGCGAACCAGTTCCGCCAGCCGTTCCGCCCGGAACGCGCCGCCGGCCGCCAGGACGTGCAGGATGGCGTCGGGCAGCGTCCGCACAGACTCCAACGCCTGTCCCGCATCATCGTCGGGCGCAGTGTCGCCGGTCATAGTGTCATCGGGCGCGCCATCGGATGGATGCCCAGTTGCGTCGGCTGCCGCGGTATTGATCAGTAGTTCCGAGTCGGCGGGATGGAAGGCGATGCGGCCGGGTTCCTTGGCCTTGGTGCCGGCGGTTTTCTCCCCGGTCCACACCACGTCGCCGGAGGCGAGCAGTTCGTCCAGTATGGCGGGCTGGTAGCCACGCACCCGAGCCGGGAACACCGCGCCTTCCCACACCGGCAACGGCAGGGACACACCCTCCAGCTGTTCGATGACGCGCATCAGCCCGTCCACGCCGTCGTACCGTTCGCCGCCGACCGGGCCTACACCCTGGCGATCCAGCAGCAACGCCTGATAGACCGCCGGCGCCACCGGTTTGATGGCCTCACGCGCCTTGTTCAGCGAGCGTGCGCGGATGCGGCGGAACACATCGCGATGCAGATACTGAACGGGCCTGTGGTCATCCGCCATCTCAACATCTGGACCCATGCCGCCGACAAGCTTGCCCATGCCGCCATGCGGTTCCGCACCTTCACAAGGTTGTGCATCATCGACGGTTGAGCGAGAGCCATTTCCCCGTCCCGGATTCGTCATGAACAAGCCGGTCAGCACCTCGCCGCGCGCTTTGAGCCCGTCAAGCTCGCGCACCGCGCGTTCGGCGTCCAGATGCAGCTCCACCATCATCATGTCAACGGTGAACGGGCCATGAGTCTTGGCGTATCGGGCCACACGGCCGGCAACATCACGCTCGTCCAGTTCGTTCCAGAACGTCCGCCCGGCCAGTTCCCGTTCCACGTCGTGGATGACGTCCGGGTCGAGCACTGCGGTCATGTCGGCGGTGCCGAGCAGGCGCTCCAGCGCGTCGAAGTCCAGCGAGAGCAGGGCCGCGCTGCGTTCGGCGTGCGGCTGGTCATACTGGTACATCACCTGCCCCACATAGCCGAACATGATGGTTTCGGCGAACGGCGACGGCGCCTGCGTCTCGACATCGACCAGGTCGATCTCACCGTTGGAGAGCCGTGTCATCAGCCGCCGGAGCGCGGGCAGGTCGTAGACGTCCTGCAGGCATTCGCGGGTGGTCTCCAGCAGCAGCGGGAAGTTGCGCTGCGTCCGCGCGGCGTTGAGCAGTTGGACGCCACGCAAGCGCTGCTGCCACAGCGGCACGCGCTTGCCCGGGTCGGTGCGCGGCAGGTACAGCGAACGCGCCGCGCATTCGCGGAAGCGTGCGGTGAACAGCACCGACTCCCCCACCTGTTCGGCCACCAGTCGTTGGATGTCATCGGGATCGACCGTGAACAGCTCGGCGGCCGGGATATGCCCGTCGGACTGAGGCAGCAGTAGGATGATGCCGTCGTCGCAGGCGTAGACCTGGCCGTCGTATCCGTAGCGCTGCTTGATCCGGTTGCCGACGATCATCGCCCACGGTTCGTGCACGCGCTTGCCGTACGGCGAGTGGAGCACAATCCGCCAGTCGCCCTCCTCGTCCGGGCATCGCTCCACCACCAGCGTGCGGTCGGTCGGCACCGCGCCGGTGGCGATGCGCTGCTCGTGCAGCAGTTGGGCCAGGTTGGAGATGGCGTTGCCGTCGAGTCCGTCCGCGCGCAATCGATCCGTCGTGCCGTCATCGAATGCGGCCGCATCCGACGAGGACGTCATGCCGTCGGACGATGCCGCGCAATCGGATGACGCTGGGTAATCGAATGGCGCCACACCAACGGATGCCACCGTGCAATCGCCGTCGTGCAGGCCATTGACCATATCCCGCACGAACCGGCCCTGCATCTCGCCGAATCCGGCATCGCGCCCGAAGCCCTCGCCGTGCCAGAACGGCAGTCGGGCCGTGCGGCCGGGTGCCGGCACCACCACCACGCGGTCGTGGGTGATGTCCTGGATCTGCCAGGTGGAGGTGCCGAGGGTGATGATGTCGCCGATGCGGGATTCATAGACCATCTCCTCGTCGAGCTCGCCGACGCGCCTGGGCCCTTTGCCCGCCTCCTGTTCCGGCAGGACCACCGTGTACTGGCCACGGTCCGGGATCGTGCCGCCGGAGGTGACGGCCAGCCGCTGCGCCCCGGGACGAGCGGAGATCAGATGTTCCTCATGGTTCCACATCAGGCTGGGCCGGAAGGCGGTGAACGCCTCGGAATCATAGGCGCCGGTCAGCATGCCGAGCACCGAGTCGAACACGGAGCGGTCCAGGTCGGCGAACGGGGCGGCACGGCGCACCGTCTGATACCAGTCGTCGGGGTTCAGGTCCTCCATGGCCGCGGCGGCCACCGTGTGCTGGGCCAGTACGTCCAGCGGGCAGCGCGGTATGGAAAGCGGCTCGATGTCGCCGGTCTGCATGCATTCCACGGTGGCGGCCGCGCCGATGATCTGCTCGCGCGTCAACGGGTAGAACAGCGCGTGGGAGACGCCGCCCACCTGATGATCGGCACGACCGACCCGCTGCAGCCCCGAGGATACGGATAGCGGCGGGGAGACCTGGATGACCAGGTCCACGCTGCCCATATCGATGCCGAGTTCCAGGCTGCTGGTGGCCACCACGCAGCGCAGTCGGCCGTGTTTGAGGTCCTCCTCGATGCGTTTGCGGCGATCCTTGGACACCGATCCGTGGTGGGCCATGGCAATGGTGTCCTCCGGCGCATGCGGGTGGATGAGATTCGTGGACGGACCCGCCATGGGATGGAAATGCCGCTGACCGGCATACGGTTCATCCGGCCGAGGCTCATCCGCATCGCCGTGGCCGGGCATGGCGGCGTACAGGTCGTTGAGCCGCGCGGTGAGCCGTTCCGCCAAGCCGCGCGAGTTGACGAACACGAGCGTGGTGTGGTGGCTGAGGATCTCGTTGAGGATGCTGCGCTCCACAGCGGGCCATACCGATCCGGCACGTTCGTCCGCCGACGTGGCGTCCCCCGGCACCGATGCCGTCTCCCCCGCCCCGACGTCGGCACGCGCCCGCAGCGGACCTTGAGCCGGACCCGGTGAAGCCGTGACGGTGCCCTGCCGCTCGGCGAGTCTCATCATGGCCGGCGTGACCCCGCTGATGGAGGGAAGTCCGGACGGTTTCCCGCCGCCTGCGACACGCGCCCGGTTCGTGGAATCGGCGGATTCGGGCATCTGCTCGACCGGTTCGACCACCTTGAGTTCCATGGCGGGCCGCGACTGCACATCGACGATGGTGACAGCCCGCGCACCGCCGAGGAACCGTGCCGCGGCCTCGGCCGGACGCACCGTGGCTGACAGTCCGATGCGCTGTGCGGGTTCGGCGGTCAGCATATCCAGCCGTTCCAGGCTCAACGCCAGATGCGCCCCACGCTTGGTGCCGGCGATGGCATGGATCTCGTCCACGATGACGGTGCGCACCGTGGACAGGATGCGCCGCGCCTTGGAAGTGAGGATCAGATACAGCGATTCGGGCGTGGTGACCAGGATGTCCGGCGGGTGCGAGGCGATGGCCCGCCGCTCCTGCGCCGTGGTGTCGCCGCTGCGCGTGGCCACGCGGATCGACGGCGGGTTGAGGCCCATGGCCTTGCATTGGGCGGCGATGCCCGCCAGAGGCGTTTCCAGATTGCGCGCCACGTCCACGCCCAGCGCCTTCAACGGCGAGATATACAGCACCTTGACGCCCTTGGCGGGTTTGCGGGAGCGGGAGCCGCCCGCCTCCCCCGCCTCCGGCGCACGGTTCATCAGCCGGTCGATGGCGTACAGGAACGCGGAGAGCGTCTTGCCGGAACCGGTCGGCGCGATGACCAGCGCGTCGTCCCCCTTCGCGATAACCGGCCAGGCCTGGCGCTGCGCCGCCGTCTCCCCCTGTGCGAACGCATGCCTGAACCATGCCCCGGTGGGCTCGGAGAACAGGTCCAGACATTCGTACATATGTTCGATTATGGCAATGTGCCGGGACGGATTCAACCGCCCGGCACGCCGTCAGCTTCGGCGACCGACCGACAGGGCATACCGGGGCATGTCGACCTGGCCAGACGCCAACGCGTGCCGCACGTCTCAGGCCAACAGGCTGTCGACATCATGCCACCGGCGCACCGGGCGAAGCACCGGCGCCGCGAGCAGGCCGCACCGCGCCGGACCGTCGCCCTGCAGACCGGTCCCGTGATAGTAGTGGTTGGCGGCCGACGACGTGACCCGGACCGTCAGCGCATTGACCCCGGCATGCAACAACCCGCCGAGCCGAATCGCGCCGGACGGCCAGGGGGCCGCACCCGCAGGCCTGCCATTCACCAGCACCTCCACCGAATCCTCGGTGGCGGGCAGCAGCAGCTCCCACCCGTCGGACGACACGGCATCGTCGGGGATCTCCACGTCGATACGGTATTCGCCGGTGCCGCAGAACGTCGGATACCCCTGCGCCTGCCACCCGTCGAACGGCATGATCGGCTGCCAGGAGCACGTCGCATCCGCATCCTGCGTCACCGGGCGGAACCGCCATCCGGACAGCAGGGTCAGCTCATCGGCGGCCCGCTCGCCATCGATCTCGACATGCAGCAGCCGCACCTGATGCGGGGCCAGGCGCACGCGCACCGGTCCCGTCAGCCACGGCGTCGGGGCCGACCGGCTGCCGTCGACCGCACGCCATTCGGTCACGCGGCAGCGTTCGCGCGCGTGGACGATGCCGACCTCGCGCTCGTCATCGCCGTCGTTGAACAGCATGACGCGCACGCCGGTCCCATCGGCCCCGTACCGGGACCACAGCTGGCCGGAGCCGGCGGCGGCGACCACACGGAACCGCCCGGGCAACGCCTGCAGCACGGCGGCCCGCACCCTGTCCCACGACGGCTCGCCGGCATAGTGGAACCAATGCGGATCCTCCGCCAGCCGTTCCACGGCGGCCCGCACGTCCCCGCCATCCTGCGTCAGCGACGGCAGAACGCCGGTGGAGACCACCACGCCGCCGGCATCCAGGAACGCCCGCAACCGTTCAACGGTGTCGAGGGAACGCACCGCCTCCACGCCGGGCAGCACCAGAACGGGGAAGGTCCTGCCGTCGGGCAGACGCAGGCCCGAGCCGTCCGATGCCGAACCCAGCAGGTCGCGCTCGTCGATCAGCGCATAGTCGATGCCCTCCCGGGCGAGGCGTTCGGTCCAGAACGCCGTGTGCCGGCCGAACTCATGGGAGGGCCCTCCCATCCATGCGGTGCGCAGCGGGTACAGCACCGCCACATGGTCGAGCGGGCGCATGCCGTCGAGGAACACCGATACCCGGGCGGATTCGTCGGCGAGCGCCCGGTGGGCGGCGAACCAGGGTTCGAAATTCACCCCCGGGGCGAAGTCGAAGCGGGGGTTGACCAGCATCCGGTCGCTCTCGTCGCCGTCGGTGAGCCAGAACGCATGCATAAGCAGCTGGCGCATGCCGAGGATATGGTGTCGCATCGTCTGCGAGCGCAGCTGTCCGAGCGTCAGCTCCCACCATCCGGCGGCGAAGTGCGAGCCGGGGACCACGCGCCCGAAGTACTGTTCCACAATGCAGCCAGAACGCCCATGGCTGCGGGCCACCGAGTCGCCGAATTTGGCCGACAGCTGGGGCATGGCGTTGCGGGCGTCCACGCCGGTGACGTCGCGCCAGGCGTCGATGCCGAAGTAGTCGAGTCCGAAGTTCGTCCGGGGGTCGTCGGCCACGATTGTGCCGGTCGGATCCCAGGAGGATACGTGGCTGAGCACCTCGTGCCCGCTCAGCAGCACGCCGTGCCGGTGGCACCATTGCGCGAGCGTGCCGAGGAACGCGTCGATCCCCCGTTGCGCGTACCGTTCGAAGAACGTCATACGCCACGAGGCCCACGCCGGATCGCGTCTGGAGATGGCCAGCAGCAGCGCCGGCCAATCCCGGGCGTATGTCTCCTGCAATTCCCGGTAGAACGAGGCCTCGTACATCAGCGTGGACGCCGTGGGCCCCTCGTTCTGGTCCCAGGTGTAGAAGCAGGCGTGCGGTTGGTCGAAGAACACGTATCTGATGGTGGTGCCCATATGCGGACCGAAGGCGCGGGCGTAGGGATCGTAGCCGACCTCGGTGAACCGGCGGGCCGCGGCCGGGTCGAGATAGTTGATCATCCTGCTGCTGCGGCAGCGGGCCGCGACCAGGAAGGTCACCTCCCGGAGGCCCGACGCCGGCGGCACGCCCACGCTCGTCGCACAGCCTTGGGGGTCCACCCGGTCGATATGCGCCCCGGCGGTCAGGTCAACGGGCAGCCCGTCCGCCGTCACACCGATGGCGCCGACCAGCGTCCATTCATCCCAGAGCGGTTCCCCGCCGTCGTACACCCACTGGCGTCCGGGTTCCTGCAGGTATCCGACGTCCTGCGACCGTATGCCGGTGATGGCGCCGGCGATACGGCCCGACGCGCCCACCGGCACGGTGACGTGGAACAGGTGGCGTTCACGCAGCTCGTCCCGCCCCTGCACGGTCAGTCCGCCGGCGTGGCCGGACAGCCAGTTGTATTCGTCGTAGATGCCGATCATCATCCCCCGGGAGGCGGCCGCGTCGGCGGCGAGACGGCACATGGCCAGGTAGTCGTCCGACAGGTACCGGTCCCGCGGGAACGACAGCCTCGTCTGGATCTGGAACGATTGGTAGCCGGCGTCCCTCATCGCCTGAATCTGCGCGACGATTTCCGACCGGGTGGGGATACGGTGCCAGAACCAGTAGGCCGCCGGCGCGTTCCACGGCCCGGGGGCGCGGAATTCCTCCCAACCGCCCGACGATCGGGCCGCGGCGGCGTCCGGCATGGCTGCATTGGCGTGCGTCATCGCGTCGCTCCTCCGTATGCGGGGTGTCGCCGACGCGCCCGACGCCGGTCTGCGTGGCGTCGGGCGCGTCGGTAGATCGGTGGGGTCGGTCAGCCGAGGATGGCCGCCGAATCGGTGACGGTGATCAGCGGGGTGAACAGTTCCATCGTCCGGATCGTCATCTCATGGTTCTCCGGGGAGCTGCCCGCGCAGGCGTCGGCGACCAGCCGGACGGCGACACCGTCGTCGGCGGCGGCGAGCGCCGTGGTCAGCACACAGCAGTCGGTGGCCACGCCGCACAGGGCAATCTTGCGGGCGCCGCCGATCGCCTGCGCCAATTCGGGACCCCACTTGCCGAACGTCGCGCGGGTCACCACGGGGTGTCCTTCGGCGAGCGCCGCCGTATCGTCGGTCAGGTCGTACATCGGGTCGTCGGCCGGCACGAGGAACTGCGGCCACATCTCGAAGTAGCCGACCCATGCGTCGACGGCCTTGTCGGGCGCCACATACCGCGTGTAGACGACCCGGTCGCCGTAGGCCCGGGCCAGGGCCGCGAATGCCTCGTCGGTTTTCTGGAACGCGTGGTCGGGGCAGGCCCAGTCGGACCATTCGCATTCGGCGAACACCTTCTGCCGGTCGATGACGACCAGCCACTCCTCGGGATCGATCATCACCGCTCCTTTCCGGTGCCGGCGTCCATGGCCAGCTCCTGCCGCTTGATGTCGGCGCGCTGCAGCGCGAACGCGCCGATCAGTCCGATGGCGAGCGCCACGATGACGCCCAGGTTGGCCGAGGCCCAGTTGCCTTCCTTGCCGCCGAGCGGGCCGAGCAGGTAGCCCTGCCAGGTCAGCCAGCTGGCCGCGGTGTTCACCACCAGCCCCCAGCCGACGAACGTGCCGACCGCCAGGATCGCCAGCGCCTTGACGTTCCAGGCCCCGTAGATGCCCTTAGCGTCGTAGAGCGCCTCGGCGTCATAGTCGCGTTTGCGCAGCAGTACGTCGACGATGAACATGCCGGCCCATACGGCCATCGGCACGCCGAGGGTGGTCAGGAATCCCTGGAACGGGCCGATGAAGGTATCGGAGAAGAAGGTCACGTAGACCACGCCGATGACGGTGAGCACGGCGGTCAGCGCCGCGGCCACGGTGCGGGGCAGCTTGATGCCGAACGACAGCAGCGCCAGGCCGTTAGAGTAGTTGTCCATGATGGCGGCCGACATCAGGCCCATGACGGAGACGATCGTGAACGGCACCAGATACCAGGTGGGCAGCACGCTGGCCATGGCGCCGATCGGGTCGTTGCCGACGTTCTCGGCCAGTTCGGCGTCGGAAATCGCGATCAGGCCGCCGTAGGTGATGAGGAATATGTTGGCGATCGAGGCACCGAACGTGCTCCAGAACACGATGCCGGCGTTCGAGGCGTCACGCGGCAGGTACCGCGAGTAGTCGGCGGCGATGTTCACCCATCCCAGGCCGAATCCCGTCATCACGAAGAAGCAGCAGCCGAGCATCGCCGGCAGCGAGCCGTCGGGCGCGGAGGAGATCGCGTCGAAGTCGATGTACCCCCAACCGAGGATGAAGTAGCCGACGGTCATGACGATCGCGACGATCGTGATGACCTGCTGGCATTTCATGATCAGATCGTAGCCGTAGATGCCCGCCACCACGACCAGGCCGATGACCACCACGGCCGAGATGATCTTGGGGACGGCGCCGGTGCCGGCACCCAGCTTCTCCAATGTGGAGGACATGGCCAGCACGGCCGTGGTGGCCAGGGAGATCTCCCAGCCCAGCGTGGCGATCCAGGACAGCGCCGCGGGGATCTTGGCCCCCTCGATGCCGAACTGGGCCCGCGAGATGACCATGGTCGGCGCGTTCGCGCGCTTGCCCGCGATGGAGATGATGCCGACCAGCAGGAAGGACACGACCACGCCGACGATCGACATGATGGTGGCCTGCCAGAACGAGATGCCGAAGCCCAGTCCCCACGCGCCGTAGGACAGCGCCATGACGCCGCTGTTCGAGGCGAACCAGGGCCAGAACAGGCTGGATGGCTTGCCCTTGCGGTCGGATTCGGCGATGGTGTCGACACCGCCGCCTTCGACGGCGAGTGCGGTGCTCTTGTTGTCATTGTCTGTACTCATAGATTCGTCATTCTCCTGCTTCGTTGCGTCAGGTTGTTGTCAGCGGCGTGCCGCGGGTTCAATCGTTATTGCGTTACCGCCTCCCTTCGTCGGCACGGGCGATCAGCGCCTCCGCCTCACCGCGGGTGGGGCAGGTCGCCGGGCCGTGCCGGGTGACGGCGATGGCCGCCGCGGCGTTCGCGAGCCTGACGGCGCGGACCAGATCGGCGCCGCGGCACAGTTCGGCGCATATCACGCCGGTATGGCAGTCGCCTGCGCCGTTCGTATCCACCGCCGTGACGGGGAATCCGGGCACGGGTTCCACCGTGCCGTCCTCCGATCCGACCCATGCGCCGCCACTGCCGGCACGCAGCACCACCGGTGCGCGCAACGCCTCGCACAGCGCCGCGCACAGTCCACCGTTGTCCGTCTGCGGCGCCGTGCGGCCCAGCCCCAGGCGTTCGGCGAGAATGCCGCCTTCGCGCTCGTTGCAGGTCCATATCGGACGGTATGAGACGAGTTCGTCCAGTTGCGCGTCCGTGATCTGCCCGATAACCGGCGAGGTGTCGAATACGGCGGGGAAATCATGGCCGGCGGTCCGGCGCATGAACGCCGAAAGGGCCTCGGCGCTGCGGTGGATCAGCGTGTAGCCGCTGAATATGGCGACGTCGCCGGCCCCCACCGCCACATTGTCGAACCCGTGCGGTCCCAGCCGGGTCTCCGCGCCGCGCACCGACACGAACGTGCGTTCGGCGTCGGCGTCGGTCAGGGCGATGCACAAGCCGTTGTCGTCCTCCCGATCGGTCACGCCGCCGTGGGCGATCCCCTCCCGCTCCAATGCGGCACGAATCCGGTCCGCCCACGGGCCCGTGCCCAACGCGCCCGCGTATACGGCGTCGACGCCCATCCGCCTGACCGCGTACAGCGCGTTGAAACCGGCGCCCACGGCCACGCCGGCCCGGTCGGCATACACGTCCTCCCCCGGCTGCGGCACCCGCTCGACCCGTATGGTCAGGTCAACGATGATCTGACCGAACGAGACGACCCGCCCGGGCGAATCCGCACGTCGCGTGCCGTTCATCGCGCGCCCCGTTCCCGCCGTTGCCGTATGGCGAGCAGTCCCTCGGCGACCGGTTCCAGTTCAAGCCCGTTGACGGCCCGCAGCGTGGCCAGATGATCCGCGTCGAACGCCTCCACGCCGAGGCACGCGCCGATCACCGCCCCGGCCATGGCTGCGATGGTATCGGTGTCCCCGCCGAGCGAGGCGGCGAAGCAGAGCGCGCGAAACGGGTCGTCGGCGAACCGGTTGGCGATGGCGAACGCCGCGGGCACGGATTCGTTCGCTTCGACGCTGGTCCCGCATACCTTGCGCAGCAGCGCGGCGAAGGATTCGTCGTCATACGCGTGCTGTCTGGTTTCGTCGAGGATCCATTGCGTGCGTTCCAGCACCGACGCCTTGGCCGACCAATACCCCTGGACGGCGGTGGCACGGATGTGCGCGACGGCGGCGTCCAGCGCCTCCCGCACGCCGAGCCCGTCGATGCCGCAGCTGACGGCATAGGCGATCAGCGTGGTGGCCTCGATGCCCTGGACGGTGTTGTGCGTCACGACGCAGGAGCGGCGCGCCGCGGCGTCGAGTTCTGGCGTGCGCGGATAGGCGATGCCGACCGGGGCCGCACGCATCGCCCCTCCGTTGGTGGTGCCGAAGCGGCCGGTGATCTCCGGGGATACGCCGTCGCGCAATGCCTGCAGCGCGGATTTCGTCGACGGGCCGAGCAGATCCAGCGACCCCTTGGCCTTCATCGCCGCCTCCCACGCGATCAGGTCGTCGGCGTACCGGTGGACGTCCAGGTCACCGTCATCGGCGATCAGGCGCCTGGCCAGCAGCACCGCCTGCTCGGTGTCGTCGGTGATGCTGCCGGCCCGCATGCCGGGCGCGATCGGCTGCCAGTCCACCGCATCCCGGAACCCCGTGACGGGACCGCCGTATGCCTGCTCGATCTGATCGGGCGACATGCTCTGCGTCGGCATGCCCAGCGCATCGCCGCATGCCAGACCGTACAGCGCGCCCAATGCCGATGACCGAACGTCCATATCCACTCCTTCGAACATGCCATACATCTTTCTTTATAGCATCAGATGCGGCGCACCGGTGCGTTCGACTCTTTCTGTGGAATGGGACGTGTTCGGCGTTCAGCCGCGCAGCTTGCGCAGTCGCTCGTGCATCACCACCATCAGCAGCAGGAACACGAGCAGGTACCACGGGAACAGCCGTACGTCGATGTGATTGGCGATCAGGCCGAACAGCGGCGGCATCAGCAGCGTGCCGATATAGGCGCAGGCCATCTGCACGCCCACGATCGCCTGGGACTTGTCCTCGCCGAAATACATCGGCGTCGAGTGGATGACGCACGGGTAGATAGGGGCGCAGCCCAGGCCGATCAGCATCAGGCCGCCGATGACGTTCATATGGGCGGGCAGGGGCAGCAGCATGGCCACAATGCCGGCGAACACCAGCGCCTGGCCGATGCGGATCATCGTCGGATCGTCGAACCTCATGGTCATGAAGCCGCTCAGGAAGCGTCCGGCGGTCACGCCGATGAGGAACAGGCTGGCCCAGCTGGCCGCGGTCAGCTTGTCGATGCCGCAGCCGAGCACCATGTAGCTGCTGGACCACAGCATGGCGGTCTGCTCCACCGCGCAATAGCAGAAGAACATGACCAGGATCTCCTTGGCTCCGGGGATGGCCAGCACGCCGCGCAGTCCCATCGGCTTGCGGGCGGGGTCTGAGGCCTGTTGTCCGGCCGTATCCTCGGTAGGCTGCCGTTCGCCGGAACGGTTGCGCCACAACGGCAGGCTGAACAGCAGCAACACGGTCAGCACGATCTGCACGATGGCCACATACCGGTATCCCCAGGACCAGCCCTGCCCCTGTCCCAGGGCGAAGCCCATGACGTACGGGCCGACCGAGGCGCCGACGCCCCACATGGCGTGCAGCCAGCTCATATGGCGGCTGGTGTAATGGACCGCCACGTAGTTGTTCAGCGCGGCGTCCACACCACCCGCGCCCAGGCCATACGGCACGGCCAGCACGATCAGCGTCCAGTAGTTCGGCGCGAACGAGAACCCCAGCAGCGCGGCGGCCGTCAGGCCCACCGAAACCGCGGTCACTCTGCCCGCACCGAAGCGCAGCGTCAGCCGGTCGCTCAGCAGCGCCGAGACGATGGTGCCCGCCGAGATGACCATCGAGATGCCGCCGGCGAACGAAACCGGCACGCCGAAGTCGTGGTACATCGTCGGCCAGGCCGCGCCAAGCATGGCATCGGGCAATCCCAGGCTGACGAACGCCAGATAGATGACGGCAAGCAACAGGTTGGCCATCAGCGTCTCCTCAAACATATACCGAACGGTCAGTAGACAGCTGTCATTCTGTCATCCGTCCGCATGCGACATGCCGTTCGGGACGGTTTTCGTCTGTATGTTTGCAAGCGCTGTCAGTTCACATGGCGCACGCACCAACGCTTCCTCTCCGGCACGTCGCATCGGCCGCACATCCGGAGGAGGAACCACGGAGAAACGTTCCCCGGCAAAGGGAAGGCCGGGAACGGGGATCAGGTGTCGATCTTGGAGCGGTCGAAATCGTCGGCGTTGTCCACGATGAACTGCTTGCGCGGCGGCACGTCGTCGCCCATGAGCAGGCTGAAGATCTCACTGGCCTGCGCGGCGTCCTCCATGCGGATGCGGCGCAGCATGCGCGTGCGCGGGTCCATCGTGGTGTCGGCCAGCTGGTCGGCGTCCATCTCGCCCAGACCCTTGTAGCGCTGGATGTCGTCGTTGTAGGCGATGTGCTTGCGGTCCAGCTCGGCCAGTTTGCCGGCCAGCTCGTCGTCCGAATACGTGTAGATGTATTCGCCCTTGTGCGAGCCGGCGAGCGCGATGCGGTGCAGCGGCGGCACGGCGGCGTACACGCGGCCGTGCTCGATGAGCGGGCGCATGTACCGGTAGAACAGCGTCAGCAGCAGGATGCGGATATGCGCGCCATCCACGTCGGCATCGGTCATCATGATGACCTTGTTGTACCGTGCCTGCTCGATGTCGAAGCTCGGCCCGGACCCGGCGCCGACCACCTGGATGATGGCCGCGCATTCCTTGTTCGAGAGCATCTGGCTCAGCGAGGCCTTCTGCACGTTGAGGATCTTGCCGCGGATCGGCAGCAGCGCCTGGAACCCGGAGTTGCGGGCCGCCTTGGCGGTGCCGAGCGCCGAATCGCCCTCCACGATGAACAGCTCGGCCACGTCGTCGTTGCCCGGCTGGCAGTCGGACAGCTTCGGCGGCATCGAGGCGGATTCGAGCGCGTTCTTGCGGCGCGTGACCTCCTTGGTCTTACGCGCCTGGATGCGGGCGTGCATCTCCCCGACGATCTTCTCCAGCACGCGGCCGGATTGTTCCTTGTAGCCGCGCTTGGAGCCGGTGATCATCTCGCCGAACTGCCTGTCGGTCATGCGGGTGACGATCGGCTTGACCTGCGCGGTGCCGAGCACGTCCTTGGTCTGGCCTTGGAACTGCGGTTCGGCGATGCGCACGGTGACCACGGCGACTAGGCCGGCCAGGATGTCGTCACGCTCGACGCGCATGGCGCCGTCCTTGAGGTTCACCTTGAGTTTGCGCGCGTTGTCCTCCACGGCCTTGCGGATCTGCTTGGTGATGCCATTGAGGAACCCGTCGACGTGCATGCCGCCGCCCGGGGTCTCGACCACGTTGACGAAGCTGCGCATCGTGGTGTCGTATCCGTTGACCCAGCGCAGGGCGATGTCCACGCCGCAGGTGCGGGTGATTGTCCGCGCGTGCAGGTCGCCGTTGTCGTCGACGGCCTGGGTCTCCTCCTCGTACGTGTCCTCGCCGGTGATGCGCCAGATGTCGGAGACGGCCTCCCCCTTGGACAGGAAGTCGACGAAGTCCTTGACGCCGCCGGTATGGAGGAACTCCTCCACGCGGGCATGGCCGTGGGCGGGCGTTGCAGGCCCCGACGGCACGGGTTCCGCCACGTCCGACTCCGCCGCCACCGTCGAGAAGCCGTCCAGGCCCGGCGTCGGTGCCGCCTCGGCGGTACCGGCGTCACCCTCCGCGGAGACGGCCTCGTCGATTTCACGCACCTCGTCGACCGACTCGTCGCCGGTTTCGGGAATGTTCTCGTCGATGACGGTGATCCGCAGCCCCGGCACCAGGAAACTCGTCTGGCGCACGCGGTCGATGAGCTGCTCGTAGCTGAATTCGGCGGTGTCGTTGAAGATCTCGGGGTCGGCCCAGTAGCGGATGCGCGTGCCCGTGGTCTTCGGGCTGACCTTGCCGATGATCTCCAGTTCGGTCGCCTTGTTCTTGCGCGTGCGCTTGAACGGCGCGTCCGGCGAGGGGTGCGCCGGATCCGCATCCGTGTACACGCCGGGGTGCCCCTGGTGGAAGGCCATGTGGTGCGTCTTGCCATCGCGGTCGACCTCGATGTCCAGGCGCGCGGACAGCGCGTTGACCACGGACGAGCCGACGCCGTGCAGACCGCCGACGGCGTTGTAGGAGGAGTTGCCGAACTTGGCACCGGCGTGCAGCTTGGTCAGTACGACCTCCACGCCGCTCAGCCCGGTTTTCGGTTCGGTGTCCACGGGGATGCCGCGGCCGTTGTCGGCCACCTCGACCGAGCCGTCGTCATGGAGCGTGACGGTGATGTGGTCGCAGGCGCCGGCCAGTGCCTCGTCCACGGCGTTGTCGATGATCTCCCACAGGCAGTGCATCAGGCCCTGGCTGTCGGTGGTGCCGATGTACATGCCGGGGCGCTTGCGCACCGCGTCGAGGCCTTCGAGAACGGTCAAACTGTCCGCGCCGTAGTTGTCCTTTGCCATGGTCCCCATTCAGTCGTCGGTGTACGCCGGAGCAACGCCAGTTCCGGCCATGATGCGGCGTCCTCCCTTGGGTGGGAGGACGCCGAAGTAATCGGTATCCCCGTGCGAGTCGTCTACGGATGGCTCCGTCGTTCGGAAGCCCACCGGACTTCCTCGCTCCTCGCGCGGCGGCCTGCCAAGCGGGCCGCCGCTGGCTGTCATTGGTCGAGGAAGTCGCGCAGGGTCTGGGAGCGCGACGGGTGACGCAGTTTCGACATGGTCTTCGACTCGATCTGGCGGATGCGCTCACGGGTCACGCCGTACACGCGGCCGATGTCGTCAAGGGTCTTCGGCTGGCCGTCCTCCAGGCCGTAGCGCATCTTGATGACGCCCGCCTCACGCGGACTCAGCGTCTCCAGCACCTGCTTGAACTGCTCCTGCAGCAATGAGAACGCGACCGCGTCGGACGGCGCGATGGCGTCGGTGTCCTCGATCAGATCACCGAACTCGGAATCGCCGTCCTCGCCCAGCGGCGTATGCAGCGAGATCGGCTCGCGGCCGTACTTCTGCACCTCCTGCACCTTCTCCACCGGCATGTCCAGCTCACGGGCCAGCTCGTCCGGAGTGGGTTCACGCCCCAGGTCCTGCAGCATCTGGCGCTGCACGCGCGAGAGCTTATTGATGACCTCCACCATGTGCACGGGCACGCGGATGGTACGCGCCTGATCGGCCATGGCTCGGGTGATGGCCTGGCGGATCCACCAGGTGGCATAGGTGGAGAACTTGAAGCCCTTCTTCCAGTCGAACTTCTCCACGGCGCGGATCAGGCCCAGGTTGCCCTCCTGGATCAAATCCAGGAACAGCATGCCGCGGCCGGTGTAGCGCTTGGCCAGCGAAACGACGAGTCGCAGGTTGGCCTCCAGCAGGTGATCCTTGGCCTTCTTGCCGTCATTGGCGGCCCACTTGAGCTCGCGGCGGCGCTTGAAGTCCAGCTGGTCGCCCTCGGTGTCCAGCAGATGCTGCGCGTACAGACCCGCCTCGATGCGCTCGGACAGGTCCACCTCCTGCTCGGCGTTCAGTAGGCTGACACGGCCGATCTGCTTCAGGTAGTCCTTGACCGGATCGGCGGTGGCGCCGGCGGAGACCACACGGCGCTTCGGGTTGCCGGACGGGGTCAGGTTGTCATCGTCGTCGTCATCGCGGACCACGAACGCGCCCTTCTCCTTGGGCTCCTCGGGCTTGTTCGGGTGCTCGTCCTCGTCCTCTTCGGGCTCCGGCTCGGATTCCTCGTCCAGGTCGTCGTCATCCTGCACCGCATCGGGATCCTCAAGATCCTCGTCGATGTGCTCCAGGTCGTCGTCCACGACCTCGGAGTCCTCATCGTCCAGCATCTCCTCGTCCTTGACCAGATCCTCGGCGGGTTCCGGCGCGCTGCTCTTCTTGGCCGTGGTCTTGCGCGACGGCTTCTCGGCCTTGGCCGCGGAGGCCTTGCCGGAACCGGCCGCGGCCTTGGCGGTGGTCTTCTTCGAAGCGCTCTTGCGCGCGGTGGCGGTCTTCGCCGTCGACGAGGCCTTGGCAGTCCGTTCGTCCTGCTCCGGCTCGGTCGTCGTTTTCTTCGTGGCCAAACTCATCCTCCTGCAGGTTCCTGCCCGAAGCGCTATAGCATACAGGCGCACTTCTGGCAAGGGCAAATCGTCAACTATTGGAGTTAACCATCCGCCAAGGACGATTATTCCCGTTTCCGCCACAGTGCGATCAGAGCCGTCCGACCGCATCAGCGCAACCATACCGGGTATATGCCCCGCCGCATCGCGCCGAGCACGATCGCCGCCAGCGAACACCGCTCATCGATGGCCAGCGCCTCCAGCGCGTATTCCACCGCCTCATCCTTCCCCAGCCACCACAACACGTAGGCCATGATGGTCAGCGGCTGCACCCGATAGCGTTCCGGCACGATGCCGGCCATATCCTTGAGCGCGCCGACGGCGGCACGGCACCGCGCCTCATCCAATCCCCCATGCTCGTCCGTGAACGCGGCGGTCAGCAGCCGCCCCATGCGCGCGCAGACCTCCGGCGCATGCGGCCGCGACGCGAAATCCATCAGCACGGCCTTCCTGGCACCGTCCGCCCCGCCCACAATCGACACGATCAGGGCGTCGCGGACGGCCAGCGTCTGATCCATCCCCACCGCCAGCGCCAACATCGAGGTCCGTGCCAGCGGCTTGCCCTCGTGCAGCATGGCCAGCCAGTCGTCGAACGGTTCATCGACCCACGCGGCGTCGGCCACGTGCGGCCCGCGTTCCCGCCTGTCCTCGCGCAGCTGCGTCCCCAACCGTCGCACCGTGTCCGCGATGCGGTCGCGCCGCGCATCGGCACGATCCGCACAGTGTTGCTCCGTCGTCATGGTCACCCCCGTCATCGTCGCCGCCGTTGCCCCACGCACCGGCTACGCCATATGGCGCGTCTCCAGTATCGATGATGCGGATGTGTCCCCGCCACCCGGACGGTCCGATGTGGTCGAAGGCTCGGCGAATGTGGTCGAACGCTACGCATCCGGTTGTCTTGTCTGACTGCTGCGGATACCCTCATAGGTATGAGCACGACCGCAACGCTGGATACCGTCGAAACCCGCATCGCCGACCTGGTAAGCACCTTTGTCCGTCTACCCCAGGGCGTCCGGCTCGACGAGTCCTGTGAACCCATCCTGCAGGCGACGACGCATCAGGCGGTGACCTCCAGCGAAGGCGGCAAACGGCTGCGCGCACTACTGGCGCTGGACGCCTACCGCGCGCTGGGAGGGGACGCCGGGCGGGAGCGCCGGGATGCGATGCTCGACCTGTCCTGCGCGATCGAGGTGTTCCAGACCGCCGCGCTGGTGCACGACGACATCATCGACGACGCCGATCTGCGGCGCGGCAAGCCGGCCGCGCACAAGGCGCTGGCCGGCCCGGGCCACGATGCGGCGCTGGGCGTGGGGCTCGGCATCATGCTGGGCGATCTGCTGGCGACCGCCAGCGTGGACATCGCCAACGACGCCGCGCACCGTCTGCCGAGCGCCGACGCCATCAACCGCGCGTTCCTCACGATGCATCGCGAGGTGGAGATCGGGCAGGTGCTCGATCTGGCCGCCGTGCACTGCCCGATAGCCGACCCGGCACGGCTCGCGCGCACCTCGTTGGATGTGTTCCGCTGGAAGACGGCCAGCTACACCACCATCGCGCCGTTGGAACTGGCGATGCTCGCCGCCGGGTATCCGCCGGAGCAGGCCCGGTCGTGCGCGCTGGCCGTGGGCGAACCGTTGGGGTTGGCGTTCCAGCTGACCGACGACCTGATCGACGTCATCGGTTCGAGCTCCGCCACCGGCAAGCCGGTGGGCGGCGACATCCGCGAGGGCAAGCGCACCGTGCTGCTCGCCGATGCGCTGGCCGGGGCGACCGACGACCAACGCGGCGAACTCATCGCCGTCTTCGAGGCCGATGCCCGCATCGAGGCGCAGACCGCCCGCGTCATCGACCTGTTCCATCACACCGGTGCCATCGAACGTTCGCGGCGGCGCATCGAGGAGCTGTGGCGACGCAGCCTGGACGCCATCGCGCAGATGCCGGCGGACGATGACGCGCGCCGTACCTTGGCCGCGGCTTGTGCCCGTTTCGTGCCATCCGTGCATTACACGCCCCGTGAGCCCGGCAGCATGTAGACTTTTAACCAGACCGTTCCCAACACCAAGGATTGCTTGCACCGCCATGACTGAAGCCTCGAATGTCCCCGATGGACTTGTGATCGAGGGACGATACCGTATTGTCCGCCGCATCGCCGAAGGCGGCATGGCCACGGTCTACCAGGCCACGGACGAGCGGCTGGATCGCACGGTGGCCATCAAGATCATGCATACCCAGCTGGCGCAGGGCCCCCACCGCGAGCAGTTCGTCGAACGGTTCCGCCGCGAGGCCAAGTCCGCCGCGGCCATCGCCAACCCCCACATCGTGCAGGTGTACGACACCGGCGAGTACAACGGGCTGGACTATCTGGTCATGGAGTACGTCCACGGCGTGAACCTGCGCCATGAGATGGACACGCAGCGCACCTTCACGGTGCGCGAGACGCTGCGCATCCTGTCAGAGACGTTGGACGGCCTGTCCGCCGCGCACCGCATCGGCGTGGTGCATCGCGACATCAAGCCGGAGAACATCCTGCTCAACAACCGCGGCCGCGTGCAGATCACCGACTTCGGCCTGGCCAAGGCCGCCTCGCAGGCCACGCTGTCCACCACCAACATGCTGCTCGGCACGGCCGCCTACCTGGCGCCGGAGATGATCGAGCACAACCAGGCCACGCCGCAGGGCGACCTGTACTCGGTCGGCATCACCGCCTGGGAGATGCTCGCCGGTTTCGTGCCGTTCCAGTCCGACAACCCGGTCACACTCGTGTTCAAGCATGTGCATGAGGACGTGCCCTCGGTGGCGGACCCCTGCCCGGGCATCGACCCGTCGATTGCGGCGTTCATCGCCCATCTGACGGCCAGGGCCGTGGACGCGCGCCCGACGGACGCATCCGAGGCGATGCGGGAGCTGCGCGAGCTGACCGCGCACCTGCCCATGACCGCATGGCAGTACCGCAAGCCGACCGAGGTCCCAGCGCCCGCGGCGACCACCGCCCTGCCGCCGCTGCCGCCTGTCGCCGCCGATCCGCTGACGTCCGCGCCTGCGGACGCCTCAGCGCATGCCGACACCCCTGTGGCCGCAGACGCGCCTTCGGCCGTCACCGCAGCCATCCAGGCACAGCAGACGACCGCGATGCCGCAGCCACCCGCCGCGCCTGCCGACGGCACCGCCACCGCAGCCTTCGCCCCCGACGCCACGCAAGCCATCGACCGCTCCCCCGAGCCGGCCACCAGCGTCATCGACGTCAACACCACGCAGAACCTGCCCGCGGTCGGCGCGCCGACGCAGGCCATCGCCCAGCCGGATGCCGTTCACGCCACGTCCGCCGGCATCGCCTCCACGCAGGTCATCGGCGCCGTCGATGCGCCGGAGGCAACGCCGGATGCGGCCCCCGCCGCGGACGAACAGCCGAAGGCCCACACATCACGCCGCAGGACCGCCGTCATCGTCACCGTCGTCGTGCTGCTCATTGCCGCCATCGGTGGCGGCGGCTTCGCCTGGTGGTATTTCCGCGGCCCCGGCAGCTATTGGACGCTCCCCCAGCCGAACGACATCACCTGCACGGAGGGACGGGACTGCCCCATCACCGACGCCGATTGGGATGATTACCGCAGCGCACTCACCGTTGCGGACATTCCGTACACCACCACCGAGGACTTCAGCGATACGGTGGCCGAGGGTGACATCATCTCGGTCCATCTGACGGCCGACCGCTCAGCCAGGCCGCTGAACGTGGGCGACCATGTCAGCAGGCGGGACGGCAGCCAGATCACCGTCACGGTATCCAAGGGCGTCCGTCAGGCCACAATCCCCGAGGACATCCTCGACCCGGATTCCGCCAACGCCAAGGATCCGTTGCAGGCGCTGAAGGATGCTGGATTCGACAACGTGGTTCATGACGAGGACAACGACCAGTACTCGGAGACGCTGGCGGCGGGCGTGGCGCTGACCATCAGCCCCGACCCGGGCACCACGCTGGACCATAACGCCGAGGTGACCGTGACCCTGTCCAAGGGGCCCGCGCCGGTTCAGATGCCCACCGTGGAGGGGCTGACGCGCGACCAGATGAACGAGGCCCTCACCGAGCTGAAGCTGACGGCGAACGTGACCGAGGAGTTCAGTGACTCGGTGCCCTCCGGTCAGGTCATCTCCGCCTCCGTGGAGCCCGGTGCCGAACTGCACTGGGGCGACACGGTGGATGTGGTCGTTTCCAAGGGTCCCGAGACCGCGGCCGTGCCCTCGGGCCTGGTCGGCAAGCAGGAGAGCGAGGTGACCAAGACCCTGCAGGGCCTGGGGTTCAAGGTGGAGACCAACCGCATCCTCGGCGGCCTGTTCGGTACGGTGCGTGACGTGCAGTACAACGGCGAATCCATCAGCGATGGCGCCAACGTGCGGCTGCGTGACGCGGATGGCAACGCCTCCGTCATCACGCTCACCGTCGTGTGAAGAAGTGGCCTACTTCGACGCGGCCTGCGCGGCTTGTGCGGCCTGCTCCTTCAGGCGCTTCTTGACCGTCTGCGCGTATTCGTCCACGTATTCCTGACCGCTCATGGACTGGATGGCGCGGGTGACCTGATCGGTCAGCGCGCGCAGGTCGTCATGGGTGACGTCCTCGGCGTCCTTGCGCTCCACGGGGATCGGCGCGCCGTAGATCACCTGCGTCTTGCCCTTCTTCGGCACCACGGTGCCGACCGGCTGCAACGTGTCCGAACCGATGATGGCCACCGGAACGATTGGGCATCCGGTTTCCAGCGCCAGCTTGGCCACGCCGGTATGTCCCTTGTACAGGCGGCCGTCAGGGCTGCGCGTGCCCTCGATGTGGATGCCGAACAGATGGCCGTCCTCCAGGATCTCCCGCGCATGGTTCAGCGCGCCGAGCGACTTGGAGCCGCCGGAACGGTCGACCGGGAACACGCCGACGGAGGTGAACCACCACTTCTTGAACCTGCCCTTGATGCCCTTGCCCTCGAAGTATTCGGCCTTGCCCATGAAGTGGATCATGCGCGGGCAGGTGATCGGCAGCAGCGCGTCGTCGATGACGGCCAGATGGTTCGCGGCGATGATGGCACCGCCGTGCTTGGGGATGTTCTGCAGGCCCTTGACCGTGGGCCCGAGGCGGCGACGGGCGATCCAACCGAACCCTTTGACGAAGAACCAGTACAGCATCGTGGATTTCCTCCTCGTGAGCTCCGTGGGCGCGGCATGGCGTCACACTTGGTTAGAGTGGTGTCTATGACTGAGCACAACAATAGCAACGCGGACGGCGAGCGTCCAAACCCCACGCCGAACAACGGCGATCCGGGGTCCGCCGACTTCGACGCCGCGTGGGCGCAGTTCGCCGCCGAGCACGCCGAAGACCTCAATGATGTGGAGCGTTCGCGCAACGCCAAGCGGTTCGAGAAGCACGCGCAGCGCAAGGAGAAGGAGGCGCTGCTCTCGGTCGATGATCTGGACCCGGCCGCCTTCGCCGGCGGCGCCGGCCGCGGCCCGCGCGATTTCACCGGCTCCAGCTGGCTGGACACCGACGACGTGATGGACCGCTACGGCGATCCGTTCACCCCGCCGAACCCCGATCTGGGACCGGTGAACAAGTCCAAGCTCGTGTTCTGGATCCTGCTGATCGTGGGCGTCATCGGCGTCATCGGCTCGGTGTTCCTGCCCTCGATGGCGGCCGTACTGGGCACGATCTTCGGCACCTCAACGCTGATCGGCGCGGCAGGACTGATCATGCGGCACAAGGGCCATAACGAAACCAAAACCGACTACTTCGACGACGGGGCGCGCGTATAGCGGTTCGCACTACCTCGGCGGTTCAATCACGGAGTGGCGGATTTCGGCCAGTCGGAAATCAAACCCCGAGGTAGTGCGAACCACCGGTCTCATGCCTTCGACCTGGCCACCTCGATCCAGCGGCACAGCAGGTCGTTCGCGGCACCGGAATCGACGGCGGCCTCGGCCATCGCGTAGGCGTCACGGAAACGCTGCGCCAGTGCGGCGTCCGGATCGGGCAACCGGCGGGCGTCGGCCACGATGGCGGACGCCGCGTTCAGCAGGGCCGTCGAACGGAACGGCACCGGCCTACCGGCCAGGAAGTCCAGCATCGCCTGCGCGTTGACGGCGGGCTCGCCGCCGCGCAGGTCGTCCAGCGTCACCGGATCAAGCCCCAGCTCCGCCGTCGGGTCGAACTCGGTCTCATGCACCTTGCCGTCGCGGATCTCCCAGACGCTCACCGGCCCGGTCGGCGCCAGCTCGTCCAGTCCCTCATGCGAGGTATAGACCATGCCAGTCTGCCCGCGCGAGGCATACACCTCGGCCATCATCGGGCTGACGGCCCGGTTGGCGCAGCCGATGGCCACATGGTTCGGGTTGGCCGGATTCGTCAGCGGACCCAGCACGTTGAACACGCAGGGCACGCCCAAGGCGGAACGCACCGGGCCGACGAACCGCATGGCCGGGTGGAACACCTTGGCGAACGCAAACGTGATGCCCACCTCATCGCCGATCTCGGCCACGGCCTGCGGGCTCAGATCCAGCGGCAATCCCAACGCCTCCAGGCAGTCCGCGGCACCGCATTTGGACGATGCGGCGCGATTGCCGTGCTTGACGATCTTCACACCGGCGGCCGCAGCCACCACCGAACCCATCGTGGACAGGTTCACGGTCGCGGCGCCGTCACCACCGGTGCCGACCATATCGGTCGTCTCCCCGGAGACGGCCAGCGGCACGGCGTGCGACACCATCGCGTCGGCGGCGCCGCGCACCTCCTCGGCGGTCAGCCCCAGCAGCTGCTGCGCGGCGAGGACGGCACCCACCGCCGCGGGATTGGCGTTGCCTTTCATCAGATCGTCCACGAACCACCACACCTCCCCCGCGCTCAGGTGATTGCCGGCAACCAGCTTGGTGAGGATCGATTTCCATGTGATCTCAGCCATCATGCCCTCCTTGAAGCACGCTCGTGATGGTATAGTGACGCGGCTCATTGTATCGAGGGCATGTTGTCGGACGGACGCGATGTCCGCATCACGGATGGTCCGCACGCTTGCCGGGACGCCAAACGAAGGCGCCCGCCGGATGATCTCCGACGGGCGCCTTCCATTCGTCAGTGCGAACCACTACTCGTTCTGACCGTGGCACATCTTGTACTTACGGTTCGAACCGCACGGGCACTGCGCGTTCTTCGGCGTGCCCGGGAACGTGCGGCCATCGGACCACGGGGTGTGCAGCTCCTCACTCTTGGGGCGCTTGGAGGCCGGCACCTTGCCTTCGGCGTGGCTGATCGGCGCGGGGCCCACGATCACCGGGTTGTCGTCCGCGTCACGGGTCACCCGATCCTCGGACGCGGCCTCTTCGGCCAGCTCGTCGATGGTCTCGGCTTCGGTCTCGTCATCGGTCTCCGGCTCGGCCGGGCCGGTGGCCACGGTCTGATCCTCGGCGTCATCAGCGGACTCGGCATCGATGCCCATCTGCGCCTCGGCGGCGTCGACGGCGGCATCCTCGTCCTGCTCGGACTGCAGATCCTGGGTCATGGCCACGCGTTCGATGTCCACGTGGAACAGCAGCTGGATGGTTTCCTCCTTGATGGCTTCGATCATGGAGTTGTACATCTGGTAGCCCTCGCGCTGGTATTCGACCAGCGGATCACGCTGGCCCATGCCACGCAGGCCGATGCCGTCCTTAAGGTAGTCCATCTCGTACAGGTGCTCGCGCCACTTGCGGTCGAGCACGGCGAGCACCACGCGGCGCTCCAGCTGGCGCAGGCCCTCCTCGCCGAGCTTGGTCTCGATCGTGCCGTACTGCTCCTTGGCGTCGGCCACGAGCACATCGAGCACGGCTTCAACGGCCTTTTCACCCTTGAGCTTGCCGGCGGCGTCACGGGCGTCGGATTCGGTCACCAGCACCGGGTAGATGGTGTTCAGCGCCTTGAACAGGCCCTCCCAATCCCAGTCGGCGGGCTTGTCCGAACCCTTGTTGGCGCCGCGCACGTAGCTGCCGATGGTGTCGGCGATGAAGCGCTCGATATCCTCATGGATATCCTCGCCCTTGAGCACGGCCTGACGCTCCGCGTAGATGACGCTGCGCTGCTTGTTCATCACGTCGTCGTACTTGAGCACGTTCTTACGGATCTCGAAGTTGCGCGACTCGACGGACTTCTGCGCAGTGCGCACGCCCTTGGACACGCTCTTGGACTCGATCGGCTCGCCCTCGGGCAGGCCCTTGGCCATCACACGCGCCACGAGCTGTGTGTTGAACAGACGCATGAGGTCGTCCTCGAGGCTCAAGTAGAAGCGGGACTCGCCCGGGTCGCCCTGACGGCCGGAACGGCCGCGCAGCTGGTTATCGATGCGGCGGGACTCATGGCGCTCGGTGCCGAGCACATACAGGCCGCCGAGCCCGACGACCTCCTCGTGCTCGTCCTTGACCTGCTCCTTGACCTCGGCCAGGGTGCCCGGCCAACGCTTCTCGTACTCCTCCGGGGTGTCATCCGGGGAGTAGCCCTCGGCCTTGAGCTTGGCATCGGCCAGGAACTCCACGTTGCCGCCCAGCATGATGTCGGTACCACGGCCTGCCATGTTGGTGGCCACGGTCACGGCGCCCTTGCGGCCGGCCACGGCCACGACGGCCGCTTCCTTGGCGTGCTGCTTGGCGTTGAGCACCTGATGCGGGATGCCCGCCACGTCGAGCAGCGAGGAGACGACCTCGGAGCTCTCCACGCTGGCGGTGCCCAGCAGCACCGGCTGGCCCTTGGCGTGGCGCTTGGCCACGTCCTTGACGATGGCGGCGAGCTTCTCGCGCTTGGTGCGGAAGATCAGATCGTCCTGATCGACGCGGATCATCGGCTTGTTCGTCGGAATCGGCAGCACGCCCAGCTTGTAGGTGCCCATGAACTCGGCGGCCTCAGTCTCGGCGGTGCCGGTCATGCCGGCCAGCTTGTCGTACATGCGGAAGTAGTTCTGCAGGGTGATGGTGGCGAAGGTCTGGTTCTCGGCCTTGACCTCCACGTTCTCCTTGGCCTCGATGGCCTGGTGCAGGCCCTCGTTGTAGCGGCGGCCCGGCAGGATACGGCCGGTGTGCTCGTCGACGATGAGCACCTCGCCGCCGGTGACCACGTAGTCGCGGTCGCGCAGGAACAGCTCCTTGGCCTTGATGGCGTTGTTGAGGTAGCCGATCAGCGCGGTGTTGTTCGGCTCATACAGGTTGTCGATTCCCAGGAAGTCCTCAACCTTGGTGATGCCCGGGTCCAGGATGCCGACGGTCTTCTTCTTCTCGTCGACCTCGTAGTCCTCGTCGCGGGTCAGCTTCAGCACCAAGCGCGCGAACTGGCGGTACCAACGGGTCACGTCGCCCTCGGCGGGACCGGAGATGATCAGCGGGGTACGGGCCTCGTCGATGAGGATGGAGTCCACCTCGTCGACGATGGCGTAGTGGTGGCCGCGCTGCACCAGATCCGACTTCTCCCACGCCATGTTGTCGCGCAGGTAGTCGAAGCCGAACTCGTTGTTGGTGCCGTAGGTGATGTCGGCGTTGTACTGCTTGCGGCGCTCCGGCGGCTTCTGCTCGGTCAGGATGCAGCCGACCGACATGCCCAGGAACCGGTAGATGCGGCCCATGAGCTCGCTCTGATAGCTGGCCAGGTAGTCGTTGACGGTCACGACGTGCACGCCCTTGCCCTCCAGCGCGTTGAGGTAGCTCGGCAGCGTGGCGACCAGGGTCTTGCCCTCACCGGTCTTCATCTCGGCGATGTTGCCCCAGTGCAGGGCGGCGCCGCCCATCAGCTGCACGTCGAAGTGACGCTGGCCCAGCGTGCGCTTGGAGACCTCGCGCACCGTGGCGAACGCTTCGGGCATCAGGCTGTCAAGCTTCTCGCCGTTGTCCAGGCGCTGCTTGAACTTGCCGGTCTGCGCCTTGAGCTCGTCATCGCTCAGAGCTGAAATCTCATCCTCCAGCGCGTTCACGGCTTTCGCCACGTTCTCGAGCTTCTTGAGCTGGTGGCCTTCGCCCATGCGAAGAGCCTTGTCAATGATATCTACCACGTTCGCTCCCTTGTCGGTTACCGTAAACGAGCATAGCCCAATCCGCATGGAATCGGGCGCAAACTTCGACCCATAGTACGCGAACGCACAGATTTTCCGCGTCAAACAACGGATGACGCCCCGCGCACTGTGTGTCGCGGGGCGTCATCCTCAGTTCAAGCGTTCGCCGTTACTCGGCCTTCGCCACGTTCTCCGGGGTGTCGATCTCGAACACGCCATAGCTCCAGCCATGACGGTGGTAGACGACGGAGGGACGGTTGGTGTCCTTGTTGACGAACAGGAAGAAGTCGTGACCGATCAGCTCCATCTCATACAGCGCCTCGTCGATGGTCATCGGCTCGGCGATATGC
>ERZ1673750.280-NODE-280-length-46293-cov-5.527856_pt1 | contig 46293 bp, 45 predicted proteins | sample MGYA00580203_ERZ1673750 | MGnify/ENA primary metagenome ERZ1673750 (study PRJEB41218, sample SAMN15661763) | gut metagenome | host: Homo sapiens | place: Canada: London | collected 2015-08-20/2019-03-30 | study: EMG produced TPA metagenomics assembly of... | reverse complement strand
CGCAAAGGTACAGGAAAATCTTACAGGTGTTCGTGTGGTGCGGGCGTTCGGAAGAGAAATCTATGAGATAGAGCGGTTCGATCAGAAAAACAACCGTTTTGCAGATCTTTGGATTAAGGTCGGAAAGCTAATGAGTGTCTACTGGGGCGCCGGGGATTTTCTGACTGGTATACAGGCGATGACAATCCTGATCGCAGGAACAGTTTTTACGGTTCACGGAGAGATCACGCTGGGCGAACTTATGGCATTTGTTTCCTACAATGCTTCTCTGGCGTGGCCGATCCGGAGCCTTGGACGTGTTCTGTCCAATATGAGCAAAGCGGGCGTTTCCATCGACCGTGTCACTTACATTCTTGATGCGGAAGAAGAAAAGGACGAGCCCTGGGAAAAGGAAGTGCCCATGGATCGGGAAATTCGTTTCGATCATGTGCATTTCGCCTATGGACAGGATCTTCCGGTACTGGACGACGTAAGTTTTTCCATACCGGCCGGCAGCACCTTTGCGATCCTTGGAAGTACCGGAAGCGGAAAATCCACGCTGGTGCATCTGCTGGACCGACTGTATGATCTGCCGGAGAGATGCGGTTCTATCACCATCGGAGGCGTGGATATCCGGAACATCCGGAGAAGCTGGTTGAGAAAAAATATCGGTATGGTCCTGCAGGAGCCGTTTCTGTTTTCCAGGACGGTCGGGGAGAATATTTCCATTTCCCGGGAGCATCCGGAATGGGAGGAGATCCGTGAAGCGGCAGGGATCGCCTGTGTGGATGACGCCATTGAGCAATTTGCCGACGGCTACGAGACGATGGTCGGAGAGCGCGGCGTGACCCTCTCCGGAGGCCAGAAACAGCGTGTGGCGATTGCCAGGATGCTGATGCAGAAGGCACCGGTTATGGTATTTGACGATTCTCTGTCTGCGGTGGACGCGGAGACGGATGTAAAGATCCGTGCTGCGCTGAAGGAATCCATGGGCAAAAGTACGGTAATCCTGATCTCCCATCGGGTCACCACACTGATGCAGGCAGATTGTATCATGGTGCTGGACAAGGGAAGAATCGCCGAGATGGGTACCCATGAAGAGCTGATGGCAAGACACGGCGTATACCGGAAGATTTATGACATTCAGATGAACCTGGATGAAGAAACATTAAAGAGAGGAGGCGCTGTATGCGAATAGAGGAGCAGGAATATACAAAAAATTTTGATATTCGTATCTGGAAAAGGGTGCTGCCCTTTTTGAAACCCTTTAAAAAGACCGTTGCGGTGATCGTGATCTTCAACTTGACGTGCTCTCTGGTGGATATCGCAATGCCGTTGTTTCAAAGATATGCCATTGATACGTTTATTGAACAAAAGACACTGGACGGGATCTGGAAATTCGGGCTTGTTTATTTTCTGGTTGTAGGATTTCAGTTCCTGAGTGTTGTGTTGTTCACAAGAGGCAGCGCTTCCCTGGAAATGTATCTTGGAAAAACAATGAAGAGAGCCTGCTTCGTCCATTTGCAGGAGCTTTCGTTTTCTTACTATAATGTTACCCCGGTGGGTTATATCCTGTCGCGTGTCATGAGCGATACAGACCGGATCGCCGGAATGGTCGCATGGAACCTGACGGATATGATGTGGGCGCTGGTCTATGTGCTGGGTGTGTTTGCCGCAATGTTGGCACTGAACTGGAAGCTTGCCCTAATCATTATGAGCATTGTTCCGGCGCTGGCGGTGCTGACCTGGTATTTCCAGAACAAAATCCTCCGGTGGAACCGGAAAGTGCGCAAGATCAACTCCCGTATCACCAGTGGCTACAATGAGGGGATCATGGGGGCACAGACGTCCAAGACACTGGTGATCGAGGAGAAAAATCTCGGGGAGTTCCAGGAGGTCACGGAGGAGATGCGTACAGCTGCTATCCGTGCGGCGCGCCTGAGTGCGGTTTACGTTCCGCTGGTTTTGTTCTGTGGCTCGCTGGCGACAGCAATCGTTGTGGGAAAAGGCGGACAGATGGTTCTGGACAATCTTCTGATGATTGGTACGCTGTCTGCGTTTACTTCTTATGCGGTTGGTATTTTTGAACCGATCCAGCAGTTGGCGAGAAATCTGGCGGAACTGATTTCCATTCAGGCGAATATTGAGCGGGTGACGACACTGCTGGATCAGAAACCTACGGTGAAAGATTCTCCGGAAGTCGTGGAAAAATATGGGGATACGTTTCAGCCGAAGAAAGAAAACTGGGAACCGATCCGGGGCGATATCGAGTTCCAGGATGTTTCTTTCCGGTATCCGGACGGGAAAGAGGATGTTCTGAGCCATTTCAATCTGAAAGTTCCTGCGGGAACGACGATTGCGATCGTCGGCGAAACCGGGGCGGGCAAAAGTACACTGGTCAACCTTGCCTGCAGGTTCTTTGAGCCTACGGAGGGAAGGATCCTGATCGACGGGAAGGATTACCGGGAACGCAGTCAGCTCTGGCTGCACAGCAGTATCGGGTATGTACTGCAAAGTCCTCATCTGTTTTCCGGAACCATTGAGGACAATATCCGCTATGGGCGGCTGGATGCCACAGAAGAAGAAATTCGTGAGGCTGCACGGGCAGTTTCCGCCGATCTTGTGGCGGAAAAACTGGAGAAGGGATATCAGACCGATGTTGGGGAGGGAGGCGGGCGTCTTTCCACCGGGGAAAAACAGCTGGTATCGTTTGCCCGTGCAATCCTGGCAGATCCAAGGATCTTTGTGCTGGATGAGGCAACCTCATCCATTGATACTCAGACAGAACAGCTGATTCAGAAGGCGACGGAAAAGCTGCTGGAGGGAAGGACCTCCTTTATCATTGCCCATCGTCTGTCGACGATTCGTCACGCGGACCTGATTCTGGTTGTGAGGGATGGAAAGATCATTGAGCAGGGAAAACACGAGGAACTGCTGGAAAAACAAGGATATTACTATCATCTCTGCCGTCAGCAGTTTCAGGAAGAGCAGCAGAAGGTGAATCCGTCAGATATCCGGAGGCAGAATGTTTCCCTGTAAAACAGCATAGGGTATAAGACAGAAAAATAAACGGACAGGAGTAATTATATGGAAATTTTGAAAGCGATACTTTTTGGAATTGTGGAGGGCATCACGGAATGGCTTCCCATCAGCAGTACTGGACATATGATCCTGCTGGATGAGTTTGTTCAGCTGAATGTGAGCGAGAGTTTTTACAGCCTGTTTCAGGTTGTGATCCAGCTAGGCGCCATTCTGGCGGTTGTCCTTCTGTTCTGGAACGATTTTTTCCCGTTTGGAAAGAAAAGCAATCCGGAACCGCTGGGAAGTGATGGGCTTGCGGCATGGATCAAGAAGGATAAACTGGACCTGTGGGGAAAGATCCTGGTTGCATGTGTGCCGGCGGCAGTAATCGGACTTTTGTTTGATGAAACATTTGAGGCGCTGTTTTATAATTACCAGACAGTTTCTCTGGCGCTGATCATTTTCGGTATTGCGTTTCTGGTCATCGAGAATCATAACAAAGGAAAAGAGCCAAAAATCAGAGATCTGAAAGAGCTGACCTATTCTTCTGCGCTTCTGATCGGAGTGTTCCAGCTGATCGCGGCAATTTTCCCAGGGACTTCCCGTTCCGGGGCTACCATTGTCGGAGCACTGCTGCTGGGTGTATCCAGAGTGGCGGCTGCGGAATTTACCTTTTATCTTGCCATACCGGTGATGTTCGGTGCCTCTCTTTTGAAAGCGGTGAAGTTTGGGCTGAACTTCCAGCCGGAGGAACTGGTAATCCTGGGTGTTGGAATGGCTGTTGCGTTTGTGGTTTCAATTCTGGTGATCAAATTTCTGATGGGGTATATCAAAAAGCATGATTTCAAGGTGTTTGGATGGTACAGGATCGTACTTGGAATTCTGGTGCTGGCGTATTTTGGGATTGCTTCCTGATTGAGATTAAGAAAGAAAGGGGAAGGAAATTGGATGGACTTTACAAATGAAAAGATTCTGGAGATTGCGATGGAACAGTCTGCCATTGATTCCAACTGCAGAAGAGAAGACTTCCTCCGGCATGAGCCGGTAATCACAATCTCCAGAAAAAATCCAAGGGCAAGAAAATATCTGGAATTTCCAATGGACTGCGATTTGGTTTCCTATGGAAACAACGTGGTGGCATCTGTACAGGAAGAGTATCGGGAAATTACAGAGGAGTATATCAGGACCTATGCACCTGAGCATTGCTTTGAGACACCGAATCTGCATGTGCTGAACGATGCGCTGCAGAAGAAAGGAGGGAGGATCTGCTTTATGGCGGAGTATTTCCTTCCGGATCTGCGCGTCCTCAGTGTGCAGGACTGTCCGTATGAAATGCGGATTTTGCATCCGGAAGATTTTACGGAATTATACACCCAGGAGTGGAGCAATGCGTTGTGCGCCAAACGCAGCGAATTGGATGTGCTGGGGGTTGGCGCCTATGACAAAGGTCGTCTGGTTGGATTGGCAGGATGTTCCGCAGACTGTGAGGAGATGTGGCAGATCGGAATCGATGTGCTGCCGGAATACCGGAGACAGGGAATTGCGTCAGCGCTTACCAGCAGGCTGGCTTTGGAAATCCTCCATGCGGGGAAAGTTCCGTTTTACTGTGCCGCATGGTCCAATATACGTTCCGTAAGAAATGCGATCAGAAGCGGCTTTCGTCCTGCCTGGGTTGAGATGACAGCAAAAACGGCTGCTTTTGTTGAGCAGATGAATGGGAGAAACATGTCTTAAGGAGAAGGAAATGGCAGATTATGAAAAATTAAAGCAGAATGTGATCGATATGCTGGAAGAACAGCAGCAGAAACTTGTTTATCAGAAGGAGACAGTCCGGCTGTATTATCCACTGGAATCCCTGAATCACCTGCTTGGAACAGAGGTGGAGAAAGACGGAATGAAGCCGCTGCTGCTGGAGTTTCGGGAGTATGTGAAGGATCAGCTGGGAGAACTGCGGTTTTCCGAAAAAGCCGGACGTTATGGTATCATGATACCGCCGGAAGGGGCGGAGTATGTCCACCGTGAGGTGCCGCAGAATCTGTTTTTGAAAGGCCTGCTCCAAAAGGTTTCTGTCCATGGATGTACGCTGGATCAGGTGAGGGAATATTTTTACGCTTCGGCTGCCCGGGTGGAGGAACGCCGGATGACGGAGGAATTTGACCTGCTGCTGTATTTTCCGGACGGAAAGCCGGACAGTTATTACTACTGCCTGAAGCAGGAGGGAGAGCATGTGCTTTATCACCGTTTTACCAGAGAGGATTATCTGAGCTTTGGGTTTGAGGAAGAGCAGGCTGAGACAGAAAGACAATGAATATTTTTACGTGGAACACTCTTATTATCTCAAAAAAGCCCGGAAATTAAGTCAGGATAATTTATGGAGGAATTTAAGATTCAGCTTAGAAAAATTACAGAAGAAAACTTTATTGACGCATTTAATCTGAAACTCGCACCAGAACAAGAACGCTTTGTTTCACATCCGATTCGCAGTCTCGCACAGGCTTATATTTATAGGGATCAATGTCAGCCTTTGGGAATATATGAAGACGACATTATGGTTGGCTATGTTATGGTGATTTATGATTATGATATCGCTGAATATGATATATGGCATATGATGATTGACGAATCGAATCAGGGACGGGGTTATGGTAAAAGCGCACTGGATTGTGTGCTTGATTATATCAAGGCTAAACCTTTTGGTTCTTCAAATCGAGTAACCTTAACCTGTAACAAGGATAATATCCAAGCACTAAATTTGTATAAGAGCAGAGGCTTTACAGAGACCGGAGCAGCGGATGAAGATGAAATAGAACTATCACTGATGATGCAGTAACAAATTCGTATTTATCAGGCTGGTCGTCCCGCCTAAAAACTAAATAGCAGTCGCCCACCGGCGGCACACCAGGCAGGAAATCAGAAATGGTTTCCTGCTTTTCTTTTGCCAAAATTAACCACAGGAAAGAGGAAGCCGTTGAACTATGATATTTCCGGTGCCGGAAGGAACAGAAATAAAAGGCACGGATGTAGAGAAGTTCCGCGAGTCTAATCTGCCGCCTACTTATTTTGCATATGGATCACGGGATCCCTTTGTGGGAGAATTTGAAGAGTGTATTGAGGCGCTTGAAGAAGCCACAGTCTGTATGCGGCACGGCAAATTGGCGGTGAACTGCTGTCTATCCCACAGCTTCTCAGGGAAGAAAGCTGTGGGATAGACAGCAGTAGGGATTGCATGTCCCGTATGCAGTACAAGATTTTTGAATCAAAATATAACCGTGCAGGATATTGTAAAAGCAAACAACACTACAGTTCATTGATGGTATCCGTAATCGCCATATCGCGTATTCGTCTGGATGGTGCGTAAACAGCCAGAAAAGCGGCTGCAAAGTCAAATACGATGATGATACAAAGGAATGGTACCGGCAAGCTCCACGCGATACCGAAATACCTTGTAAGAAGCATGATGTGCAGAGACCGGCTCAGAACCAGTCCGATTCCGCAGCCTGCAGCGAGCCCGGAGATGGCATAGGTGAGAGCTTCGGCAATAATCATACGCGTAAGCTGGCTGCCATCCATACCGACCGCCCGCATGGCGCCATATTGCCTGATTCGGGCGGTTACGCTCATTGAAATACTGTTGATGATATGGAACAACGTGATCATTGCAAGGATTGCCAGGAAACTGTACAGCACGAATTGTGCGGCAAGGTAGGTTGCTGCATCCTCCTGATTTCCTTTTCGCAGGTCATCAAAAATGACATCGTTTCCAGCCAGATCGTTTATCTGGCGGATCGTTCCATCCGTTGCATCGGTATCTAATTGTATACCGATCAGGCTGTAATTCGTTTCGCCTGTCAGCCATTCGAAGGTTTCAGGGGAGCAGATTACGCTGTATTCGCTGGAATACACGCCGTCGGAGACGGAGCAGGTAATGGTAACTTCTTTTCCAAAAATCTGGATCGTATCTCCAACCTGCAGAGGATTGTCTTTGTTGTTGATCGTCATAACCTGCCGGTTGTTTCCGCAGATGGAAGATAAATCACCTTCCACAACACTGTCTGCCACGCTGTCCAGCAAATCGTCGGTATAAGACATGAGATTTACATGGTCAATCTCTTCCCTGGAGGAAGTGGCGGGGACATTTTCGATGTATGCGGTGCCATAGGCGGTCTTCACATGTGGAAGTTCCTGAATCTTGGCGAGCAGATCCGGCTCCAGCAGAAGGGCATTGGCATACCCGTTCAGTGTAATATCAGGCTGCCAGGACCGCAGGGACGGCACCAATTCATGGGCAAAATCCAGTATCACTGCAAAGCAAAGAAACAGAATAATGCTCAGGGAAAAACTGGCGGTCATCAGGAACCAGTTCTTTTTTGAAGCCGTTGCATGGTGAACGCCTAATGTCCATTCGATTTTATTTAAAATCGGTCTTACAGAGTGGCGTACGGTGGGGGCTGACTCGCTGCTGCCGGAAACGGCCGCTACCGGCGAGACCTTCGCTGCACGTTTTGCGGGAGCCTGTGCTGCCAATAAAACTGTCACAAGACCAACCACGGCACCACTGATGAGCCCTATTGGGCTGATGGTAAAGACAGGGACGGCAGAAAATTCACCGCCGATTCCGTAACGCAGCAATGCACAGATTGCCCAGGTGATGGCTGTACCTAAGATCAGGCCAAGCGGGATCGCAATTTTGCACCAGTTCAATGCCTCCAGCCTTACAAACCGGATGATCTGCTGGCTGCTTGCGCCAATGCAGCGCATCATGCCAAAGAACTTTGTCCGCTGGGCAACATTGCTGTTCATGCTGCCGGAGATCATCAGTATGCCTGCCAACAGTACCAGAACAAACAAGACAGCCGCTATTCCGTAGATGTTTTTCATGGATTCATTGCTGCTTTGTCCGGCAAGCCCCATGATGACGGTATTTTCACGGATACTGCTTTCCGGCAGATGATACTGCGTCTGAATTTCTTCGATTGCTTCCGATGCTTTCGCCGCGCTTTGGAACTGTACATAGCAGGCAGGGTTATCATCCGAGACACCATTTTCGTTCATAAGCGATGCGAAAGCATTTTCTGTCATGTAAACAGCAATCAGATACGTCTGCCCTTCATAATACTCCTGGTCGTCGGAACCAAAGCCGGATACCGTAAAATCCACATTTCCTGCCGGTGTCTGAACCGTCACAGAATCCCCGATCTGTACATTCAGCGCAAGTTGGGCGTTTGAACTAAGTACCACTTCCTGGTCATTCTGAGGAAAAACACCTTCCTCCATACCATCGGCGAGTTGAGACAAATAGATGTTGTCTGTACCGTAAAGAGCAGCTTTTCTACCGTCAATGGTATAGGGCTGGTCCGCATCGGAATTGAACACCGATGACCAGCCAACTTCTGTGACATCGGGACGATTACTGATTTTTTCTGCAATATCCCTCGAAATATTTTCCAACTGGATATGCCACCTGCCGTGCTTTTCCTGCATCATAACGCTTTTGCCTCGGATCGTCATGTCTGCAGCGCTGAAAATTGTAGTCACAAGCAAAACAGAAAAAACAATGCAAAGAACCATCATTCGATTTTGACGTTTTCGTACCTTTGCAGAAATTGGGATCAGATTCAGATAACTTTTCATTCCCGGCACCTCCCAAAATCTGAAACCACGCCATCCGATACTTGCAGGATACGGTCGGCAGTCTGGGCGATACTCTGGCTGTGTGTGATCATCACAATGGTCTGCTCATACAGCCGTGAGGCCTCTTTCAGCAGGGCAATCACTTCACTGGTGTTCTGCGTGTCCAGGTTGCCGGTGGGCTCATCGGCAAGGATCAGTGCGGGACGGGTAATCAGCGCACGGCCGATCGCCACACGCTGCTGCTGACCGCCGGAAAGCTGGCTGGGCAGATGATTGCGGCGTTCTTTCAGCCTCAGCACCGTCAGCAATTCTTCCAGATACTTTTTGTCTGGCTTCTGGTAGTCCAGCAACACCGGGAAAATGATATTCTGCTCCACCGTCAGTTCAGGGATCAGGTTAAAACTCTGGAAGATAAAGCCAATGTTCCTGCGCCGGAACACCGTCAGATTACGTTCTTTCATCGAGAAAATATCTTTGCCGTCAATGTACACCTTTCCCGAAGTGGGAGTGTCCAGCGCGCCGATCATGTTCAGCAGCGTACTTTTGCCGGAACCGGACTCACCGACAATCGCCACAAACTCACCTTTGGGGACCGAGAAGGTTGCCTTCTTCAGGGCATGAACGGTAGCTTCGCCGGTTCCGTATGTTTTGGAGATATTCTTAACTTCTAACAATTCCATATCATATAACACCTCTTTCTGCTTTGATATAGAAAGAGTAGCACGTCAACCCTACTGCAGGATGACAGAAATCCTACAATTTTGTAGGATTCAGAAAATTGATGGTAAAGGTTGTTCCTGCTCCCAACGTGCTATCCACCTCAATCGTCCCGTTGTGTTCCTCAATAATGGCATTTGCAAGCGGCAGGCCCAAGCCGATTCCCTGCTTATCTTTTGAGAACCGGCTGCGGTAGAAGCGCTTGAAAATGTGGGGCAGATCCTCCGGGTGGATACCGCTTCCATTATCACTTACAACAATCTGAACAACAGAAGCAAGTGCACGCCATGTAATGCGGATCACAGCACCCGGCTTTGTATGGTCAAAGGCATTTTTCACGATATTGCTGATTGCCTCTGTCAGCCAATTTGGGTCACAGATCAGTGTTACATCCTCATTTCCGGAGAGGACGAGCGATTTTCCTTCCTGTTGTGCCTGACAGGCAAAATGTCTTTCGATATATCCCATCATATCCGAAACATTTTGGGGCGACTTTTCCACTGTAATGGTTCCTGCATCCAGTTTGGTGATTTTCAGAAGATTCTGGACGAGCGTTTCGATCCGGTCCAATTCCTGCTCAGAGAGTGTAGTGAACTCTTTCAGCTCCGGGCTGTCGTTCACTTCCTCCTGCATCAATCCGTTATAAATATTGAGTGCGGCCAGCGGTGTTTTAAGCTGATGGGAAATATCGGAGATAGTATTTTTCATAAAGGTTTTGGCGCGTCTTTCGTTTTCGGCATGAGCGTTCAGAATCGTTACCAGGGAATTGACTTCGTGGAACAGCCGATACAGATCGCCTTCGTCATCGCACTCGATACGGGCATCACGGTTTCCGGCAATGTATTTCTGAATTTGAGCGATAGCATTATTCATAGTTTTGCTTTGATCCCGGAAATACCAATACAGGGAGGCAAAAACCACAAGTGTCATCAGCACGGCGGCCAATAGCACATAAAGGGCCGTGTTCTCCAGTTTCAGGAAAACAATGAAAACAGAAGCTGCGGTGAAAGCGGCTATCGTCAGCAGAACACACAAGAAAAGACGCTTGATTTTTCGATTCACCAATAGTTTCATCACGCACCTCGATTCGCTGTATTCCACTTATATCCCATGCGGCGAACGGTTACGATCTTTTGCGGAGCGGCAGGGATATCTTCGATTTTGGTACGAAGCCGACGAATGTAAACCGTCAGGGTGTTATTGTCAATATACTTCTCATCACAATCCCAGAGTTTGCTTAAAATCTGCTCCGGGGAAAGGACAATATTGGGATTCTCCATAAACAGACACAGCAGTTTGTATTCACTCGCCGTCAGGTCAAGGGGAACACCATTTTTGGTGACTTCCTGTTTGAGAAGCTGAACCCGTATGCCGTTGGATTTCAATTCTGTATCAGCCTGTGACTGGCTGAAATTTTCGCTTCGGCGGAGAAGGGCATTGACCCTTGAAAGAAAGATTGCCAGCTTGAATGGCTTGGTCATGTAATCATCACCGCCAATGTCAAGGCCCATGGTAATCTCCGTTTCCTCGTCAGCGGCAGTCAAAAACATGGTCGGTACTTTGGAGGAAGCGCGAATTTTCCTGCACAGGTCAAAACCAGAATCATCAGGAAGGGTTACATCCAAAATCACCAGGTCATAATCGCCGTTCGCCCATAATTGTTCTGCCTCCACACTGGTTTGAGCAATCGTCAGCTCATACCCTTGCTTTTTGAGGGCAAAGGACAAACCGCTGATCAAACTTAAATCATCTTCGACAAAGAAAATGTGTTTCATTTATTTTCACCATCCTTATTACTTCTATGATCAAATTTTTTATCGGCATACGAATCTTCGGGTATCCGCCCAATCGTTCCCATTTATTGCATCCCAAAATTTATTATACTATGTTTGCGGCATTTGCAAAGCACAGGATAAAAAAATCAGTAAACTAAGAACTTTACCCTGATTATGATAAACCGATCCATGCCAATCTTGCCGCCGATATACGTGATGCTTTGGATGTACCGAATACCTTCAAAAACTGTGTGATGAGCATGGCCCTGCCCTATGACAGAGAGTTTGCGAAAAAGTCGCTCAGTGAGCAGGCGGAGGAATACCGGCACATATTGAAGGCACAGCGAGATTGCGATTATTGCCGGAAACAAGCCAATGCCATGATCGGGTTGTCGGACCGGCTGGACAGTCTTGAGTCTTATGAAGAAAAGCAGATGATCATGGGGTTCTTTGAGGGAATGATGTTGAATACTTATATTATCAGCTATCTTGGTAAATTCAAACTCGGTGAAAATGCGCAGTATGTGGAAGACATTCATTTATATAATTCCGGAACCATCGGTCTTGGAATCAACATGATTGCCTGCGGGGCAGAATTTGTACTTGATTTCAAGCAGAATTTTCCTTCGGATAAATATGTCAGGGCGTTCTGCAGGGAATTGGAAAAGATGGGAATCGGGTATTCTGTCAGCGACAGGATTCCATTTATAACCCCTGGCGATTTAATTATTAAAAGGGAAAAACAAGAAAAATAATTTCGAATTACAGAAATTTTACTGCGATAAAAAAAGAAAATAAAAATAATTTGACTTTTCAGAAAGAAAAGTACTATAATATCAGGCAAGGATACAAATGAGATGCACGGAACCGGGCAGATCAGGAGTATCCTTTCTGTGTTTTATTGTTATTGCTTAGAGCATGTTTGCAAATTCAGGCTTGCAATCCTGACAAGAGTGCCTGCACGAAAGGAAAGGAGTGGTAAAAAATGATAGTAGAACATGGAATGATATCTTTTTTACAAAAGTTTGATGAGCAGCCTTTTTTGGTGAAGCTGGGCGGAAAGGAGTACCAGATCGGCGAGGGCGAACCGACCTTTACGGTGAAGTTTAACGAATCGATTCCTCTCAGTGACCTGATGACCAGTACCTCCATTGCGCTTGGTGAAGCTTACATGGATGGGAAGCTGCAGATTGAAGGAGATCTGTATGAGGCGCTGGATCATTTTCTCGGACAGATGGGGAAATTTTCCACGGATCAGAATGCTCTGAAAAAGCTGATTTTTACATCGTCATCAAAAAAGAATCAGGAAAAAGAAGTAAGAAGCCACTACGACATAGGAAACGACTTCTACAAGCTGTGGCTGGATGAAACAATGAGCTATTCCTGTGGTTACTTTATGCATGAGGACGACACGCTGTATCAGGCGCAGGTCAACAAGGTCGATTACATTTTGAAAAAGCTTTACCTGAAAGAGGGCATGACGCTCCTGGATATTGGATGCGGCTGGGGCTTTCTTTTGATTGAGGCGGCAAAAAAATACAAAGTACATGGAACGGGCATCACGCTGAGTGAAGAGCAGTATAAAGAATGTCAGAGAAGGATCAGAGAGGAAGGACTGGAAGACTATGTTCAGGTAAAACTGATGGACTATCGCGATCTTCCGAAACTGGGCGAACTGTTCGACCGTGTGGTGAGTGTCGGCATGGTGGAGCATGTGGGACGGGAGAATTACAGCCTCTTCCTGGAATGTGCGAACAAGGTGATGAAAAAAGGTGGTTTGTTCCTTCTGCATTTCATCAGTGCACTGAAAGAGCATCCGGGGGATGCGTGGATCAAAAAGTACATCTTCCCGGGCGGTATGGTGCCCAGCCTGCGCGAGATGGTCACTGCCATGGCGGAATATGATTTCCACACCATGGATATCGAGAATCTCCGTCTCCATTATAACCGTACGCTTCGCTGCTGGAGAAAGAATTACCTGGAACATCTGGACGAGGTGAAAACAATGTTTGACGACAGGTTCATCCGTATGTGGGATCTGTACCTGGCGGCATGCGCAGCTACGTTCCACAACGGGATCATCGACCTGCATCAGATCCTTATGACAAAAGGAATCAACAATGATCTTCCGATGGTGAGATGGTACTGATCCGAAGAAAAGTCCTGCTGGATTTCAGGTTAGATTTTACCGTTTTTTTGCGGGAAAACTATTGACAGATTCTGTAAAAACATGTATTCTATTTTTCGTATGGGAGAATACTGTACCAACAGAGTTTCCATGCAAATATTCCTGGGCAGAGAGGAAAGGAAATTGTCCAGGTGCTGAATTGCCGGGTAAAGCCGGCTGGCAACTTGTGTTGCCTTATTGATTGAGCAGATTGCTCTTTTTTATAAGTTGGTTACTTTATAACCGGTACGTGGAAAGCGTACATCAACTTGTGAAACAATCAATAAGAGTAGTAAAAGTAATAATATTTGCTATATAGACTCTGATTTTGTATTTTCCTGCGAAAAAACGGATGGCTCGTAAAGCGCTCTGCTGTTTTGCGAGAAAGAAGAACCCGCATGCGGTATGACCCGCCGGGCTTTCAGGAAAAGATTTGAGACGCAAGTGATGGGAGTTTTCATCGCCTGCGTCTTTTTTGCGCAGTAAAAAGATTTCAATGAAAAATGATGCAGCAGGAGGAAGCGATATGGAGCAGAAGCTGAAACTGTACGGATTCAATAATCTGACAAAAGCTTTAAGCTTTAATATTTACGATGTATGTTATGCGAAAACGCCGAGGGAGCAGAAGGATTATATCGCTTATATCGATGAGCAGTATAATTCGGAACGGCTGACGCAGATCCTGACCGATCTGACGGAGATGATCGGGGCGACCGTGCTGAATATTTCCCGTCAGGATTATGAACCGCAGGGAGCTTCTGTCACTCTGCTGATCGCGGAGGGCCCTCTGGAAAATGCAAAGGGTGAGACGCAGGTGGCACATCTGGACAAAAGCCATGTGACAGTGCACACTTACCCGGAATATCATCCGGACACCAGCATTGCAACGTTTCGGGTAGATATTGATGTGGCGACCTGCGGGGAGATCACCCCGTTATCGACGCTGGATTACCTGATCGGTTCCTTTGATTCGGATATTATCACGATGGATTACCGTGTGCGTGGATTTACCAGAGATGTCAACGGAAGAAAACTGTTTATGGACCATACGGTGACTTCCATTCAGGATTATATCGCAAAGGATACCCTTCTTCGCTATGACGCGGTGGATATCAATGTTTATGAGGCAAATCTTTTTCACACGAAGATGATGCTTAAGGAGATTGATTTGCAGAATTATCTGTTCAACACGGATGTCTACGAACTGCCGCCCAGGGTGCGTCTCGATATCATGGAGAGCCTGCGGAGGGAAATGATTGAAATCTTCAGCGAAAGAAGTATTTATTAATGAGACAATGAGGAGAGGATGCATATGAGAGAGCTGGATCAGGAACGTGCGCCGATTTATGAGGCGCTGGAAAAGTTCCGCAAAATGAGGGTGGTCCCCTTTGATGTGCCGGGACACAAAAGGGGAAGAGGCAATCCGGAACTGGCGGCATTGCTTGGGGAAACCTGTGTACAGATGGATGTAAATTCCATGAAGCCGCTGGATAATTTGTGCCATCCGGTTTCTGTGATCAAGGAGGCGGAGGAACTGACGGCGGCGGCGTTCCATGCGGCACATGCGTTTCTGATGGTGGGCGGTACGACCTCGGCAGTTCAGAGTATGGTGCTTTCTGTGGTGCGGCGGGGCGAGAAGATCATTCTCCCCAGAAATGTACACCGCAGTGTGATCGGCGCGCTGGTTCTCTGCGGGGCTGTTCCTGTGTATGTCAATCCTGCCTGCGAGGAACGGCTTGGCATTCCGCTTGGAATGTGTGTGGCGGATGTGGAGCAGGCGATCCGGGAAAATCCGGATGCAAAAGCCGTGCTGGTAAACAATCCGACCTACTACGGAATCTGTTCGGATCTGCGTTCGATCGTAAAACTGGCTCACGATCATGGAATGTACTGTCTGGCAGACGAAGCCCACGGAACACATTTTTATTTTGGAGAGAATCTTCCTGTTTCTGCCATGGATGCAGGGGCGGATATGGCAGCGGTTTCCATGCACAAATCCGGAGGAAGCCTGACCCAGAGTTCTGTTCTGCTTGCCGGTCCCCGGATGCATGCGGGATATATCCGCCAGATCATTAACCTGACCCAGACGACCAGCGGTTCCTATCTGCTGTTGTCCAGCCTGGATATCTCCAGAAGGAACCTGGCACTGCGAGGAAAAGAGGCGTTTGCCCGGGTGGTGGAAATGGCTGAGTATGCCCGCAGTGAGATCAATAAGATCGGCGGCTATTACGCTTATTCCAGAGAACTGGTGAACGGTGACAGTATCTACGATTTCGATGTGACAAAGCTTTCGGTCTATACATTGGATACCGGTCTTGCAGGGATTGAGGTCTACGACCTGCTCCGGGATGAGTACGATATTCAGATTGAATTCGGAGATCTTGGGAATATGCTGGCGTATCTCTCCATCGGCGACCGCCCGAGAGAGATTGAACGTCTGGTCAGCGCACTGGCGGAAATCCGCCGCCGGTTCGGACGGTCAAAAACAGGTCTGATGAAGCAGGAATATATCAATCCTATCGTGGCGGTCTCTCCTCAGGAGGCTTTTTATGCGGAGAAGGAATCTCTGCCCATCGATCAGACCGCAGGAAGGATCTGCAGCGAATTCGTCATGTGTTATCCGCCGGGAATTCCGATTCTCGCACCGGGTGAGCGGATCACAGAACCGATCCTGAAGTATATCCATTATGCGAAAGAAAAAGGATGCTCGATGACCGGGCCGGAAGATGAGCAGATTGAACGGCTGAATGTTTTGAAGGGAGTATGAGTATGGAATTTTGGTTTTCAGAGATGCAGACGCCGGATGTGAAAATGTCCATCCGGGTGAACCGCCAGCTATACAGCGGCAAAAGTGAGTTCCAGAGGATCGATGTGTTTGAATCTCCGCAGTTCGGACGTTTTCTGACACTGGACGGGTATATGATGCTGACGGAGCGGGATGAATTTATCTACCATGACATGATCGTACACGTTCCAATGGCAGTCCATCCGGCAGTCCGTGATGTCCTGGTGATCGGCGCGGGAGATGGAGGCGTGATCCGTGAACTGACCCGTTATCCTGAGATTGAGCGGATCGATATGGTGGAGATTGACCCATTGGTGGTTGAGGTGTGTAAAAAATATCTGCCTCAGACCGCCTGCCGGTTCAACGACAGCCGTCTGAAGATCTATTACGAGGACGGCGTGCGCTTCATCCGTTCCTGTGAGAATGCCTACGATCTGATCATCGTGGATTCCACGGATCCTTTCGGACCGGGGGAAGGGCTGTTTACCAGAGAATTCTATGGAAGCTGCTACAAGGCGCTTCGCGACGATGGGATCATGGTGAATCAACATGAAAGCCCGTTTTATCCGGAGGATGCGGCGGCATGCCAGAGAGCTCATAAACGGATTGTGGAATCTTTCCCGATCAGCCGGGTTTATCAGGCACATATTCCCACCTATCCTTCGGGGCACTGGCTGTTTGGATTTGCGTCCAAAAAATACCATCCCCTGAAGGATCTGCAGGAGGTGGCATGGAACATGCGGGGGCTTTCCTGCAAATATTATACAACGATGCTGCATAAGGGTGCTTTTTATCTGCCGGCATATGTGGAGGAACTGTTAAAAGATGTTGAATAAGAATATTGAAACTTTTCTTGGGTGTGACGCGGATTATCAGGAGGCGGACACGGTGCTTTACGGGGCGCCTTTCGATTCCACCACATCCTATCGTCCGGGCACGCGCTTTGGAAGCCGTGCGATCCGGATGGAATCCTTCGGGATTGAAACTTACAGTCCCTATCAGGACAAGGACCTGATGGACAGAAAGATCTTCGACAGCGGAGATCTGGAGCTGTGTTTCGGAGATACCCGGCGGGCGCTGGAGGATATCGAGCATCGCTGTGCGGTCATTCTCAATGACGGGAAACGCCCGTTTCTGCTGGGCGGGGAGCATCTGGTGACCCTGGGAGCGGTAAAGGCTGTATTTCGGAAATATCCGGATCTTTCCATCATTCATTTTGATGCTCATGCGGACCTGCGTTCCGATTATCTGGGCGCGGAACTGTCCCACGCCTGTGTACTCCGCAGGTGCTGGGAGCTGCTGGGCGACGGACGGATTTTCCAGTTTGGCATCCGTTCCGGTGACCGGGAAGAATTTTCCTGGGGAAAAGATCATGTGGTAACTCAGAAATTCAATTTTGACGGTCTGAAAGAACGGCTGGAAGCGTTGAAGGGACGGCCGGTGTATTTTACACTGGATCTGGATGTGCTGGATCCGTCGGTATTTCCTGGCACTGGAACCCCGGAGGCGGGCGGCGTCACCTTTGACCAGCTCAGGGAGGCAGCCCAGATGGTTTGTTCCCAGGCAAACGTGGTGGCGTGTGATGTGAACGAGCTGAGTCCTCATTACGATCCCAGCGGAATCTCAGCGATGGCTGCCTGCAAAATGGTCCGTGAAATGCTTCTGGCGTTTCCGGAATGATTCACAAGCATTCACACATATTCGCATATATAAAGCATACGTCATTTAGAAGCTATCAAAGAATCTATACAATTCAATCAGTAAATAAAAAGCTGCAGTGAACAATTATTATACGGAGGAAAAAGAGATGGGAAAAGCGTTGATTATCGGATGCGGAGGTGTCGCATCAGTAGCAATTCACAAATGCTGCCAGAATTCGGAGGTATTTGAGGAGATCTGTATCGCCAGCAGAACGAAGGAAAAATGTGATGCGCTGAAGGAAAAACTGGAGGGAACGACAAAGACAGTCATCCGCACGGCACAGGTGGATGCCAATGATGTGGATGCGCTGATCGCGCTGATCCGTCAGGAGAATCCGGATGTGGTTCTGAATCTGGCGCTTCCGTACCAGGATCTGACGATCATGGATGCGTGCCTTGCCACCAAAACCCACTATGTGGATACGGCAAATTATGAGCCGGAGGATACCGCCAAGTTTGAGTACAAATGGCAGTGGGCGTACAGAGAGCGTTTTGAGGAGGCTGGAATCACAGCTCTGCTCGGAAGCGGATTTGATCCGGGCGTGACGGGTGTGTTCTCCGCTTACGCGCTGAAACATGAGTTTGACGAGATCAATTATATCGATATTCTGGACTGCAACGGCGGCGATCACGGATATCCGTTTGCCACCAATTTCAATCCGGAGATCAATATCCGTGAAGTATCTGCCAACGGTTCTTACTGGGAGGACGGAAAGTTTATTGAGACAAAACCGATGGAGATCAAACGGGAATACGATTTCGAGGGCGTTGGACGGAAGGATATGTACCTGCTGCACCACGAGGAGCTGGAGTCTCTGGCGCTGAATATCCCGGGAATCAAAAGAATCCGTTTCTTCATGACATTCGGAGAGAGCTATCTGACCCATCTGAAATGTCTGGAGAACGTGGGAATGACTTCCATCGAGCCGATCATGTACGAAGGCAAAGAGATCATTCCGCTGCAGTTTCTGAAAGCAGTTCTTCCGGATCCGGCAACTCTGGGACCGCGTACCGTAGGAAAGACAAACATCGGCTGTATTTTCCGCGGCAAAAAGGATGGAAAAGAGAAAAATTATTATTTGTACAATATCTGTGATCACCAGGAATGCTACCGGGAGGTTGGTTCCCAGGCGGTTTCATACACCACAGGAGTTCCGGCAATGATCGGAGCGATGCTGTTGATGAACGGTACCTGGAACAAGCCGGGTGTCCACAACATCGAAGAATTCGATCCGGATCCGTTCATGGATGCACTGAACCGCTTTGGGCTTCCATGGAAAGAGTCTCATGATCCGGTTCTGGTGGACTGATGGGAGAGAGAAAGCCAGCCGGATGGAGAACACCCTATTTCCTGGTGGAGGAAGAACGGCTGCTGCACAATCTGGAAATCCTTCGGGATGTGAAGGAGCGGTCCGGCTGTAAGATTTTGCTGGCGCAGAAAGCTTTTTCCATGTACTCCTGTTATCCGCTGATCGCGGAATACCTGGATGGTTCAGCAGCCAGCGGTCTGTACGAAGCGCGTCTCGGAAAGGAAGAGTTCGGGAAGGAGACCCATGTCTTCTCCCCTGCCTACCGGGAGGATGAGTTTGACGAGATTCTCTCTTATGCCGACCATGTGGTATTCAACAGTCCGGCGCAGGTGAAACGTTACGCTGCCAAGGCGAAAAAAGCCGGAAAATCCATCGGCCTTCGCATCAACCCGGAATGTTCCACCCAGGAAGGCCATGCAATCTACGATCCCTGTTCGCCTGGCTCTCGTCTTGGAACAACCCTGGAGAACTTTCAGGAGGAGCAGCTGGAATTCCTGGATGGATTTCATTTCCATACCCTCTGTGAACAGGATTCGGATGCTCTGGAAGTTACGGTAGCGGCGGTGGAAGAGCGGTTCGGCCGTTGGCTGCCGAAGCTGAAGTGGCTGAATCTTGGCGGCGGGCATCACATTACACGGTCTGATTATGACAGAGAACGGCTGATACGCATTATCCGTCATCTGAAGGAAACCTACGATTTGGAAGTTTATCTTGAGCCCGGGGAAGCGGTGGTTTTAAATGCGGGATTTCTGGTTGCCACTGTTCTGGATACGATGTATAATGGAATTAATTTGGCGATCCTCGACACATCTGCGGCTTGTCATATGCCGGATGTCCTGGAAATGCCGTACCGTCCGCCGGTGCAGGAAAGCGGACTTCCCGGTGAAAAGGCGTGGACGTATCGCTTGGGCGGTCCTACCTGTCTGGCGGGGGATGTGATCGGCGATTATTCGTTCGACCGGCAGCTGGAACCGGGAAGCAGAGTGGTGTTTGAGGATATGGCGCTGTATACGATGGTAAAGACTAATACGTTCAACGGTATGCCGCTTCCGTCAATCGTTTATCGGGAACGGGACGGCAGGGAACGTCTGGTAAAAAAATTCGCTTATGAAGATTTCAAAAGTCGTCTGTAACAGAAAGGAATTTTTATGACAAAAGATGAAATCGAATCCTTTATTACACAGTTTCCTGTCTATCAGTATCAGTTTCTGAAACCGGAAGAGATTGAATACAATGACCGGGTACGCGCAATCTGCAAGAAGGAATGTCCCCGTTATGGAACTTCCTGGTCCTGCCCGCCGGCTGTGGGAACGGTGGAGGAATGTACCGAGCGCTGTCGGCAATACGAGGATGTTCTGTTCTTCTCCAGTATCGCGCAGGTTCAGGATGTGATGAACCTGGAGGAATCTCTGAAGACAAAGGTGGAGCATGAAAAGATGACACACCTGATCGAACAGCATCTGAAGGAGCACAAACTGGAGACTTATACCCTTTCTTCGGATTCCTGTGCAGCCTGTGAAAAGTGTGCGTATCCGAAGGGTGCATGCCGCCATCCGGAGTTGATGTTTCCCTGCATTGAGAGCCATGGGATCGTTGTCGCGAATCTCGTAGAAAAGTATGCCATGGACTATTATCTCGGAGATCAGTATATTGTCTGGTTCAGCCTGATTTTCTTTAAGGCTTCTTAACCGGTATTTCACAAAATTTCAAAGCTGCCGTACAGAACTGCAAGTCTTTCTTCGCAATTCTGCCGGCAGCTTTTTTGCGTTTTACGAGGCGACTTTGTGAGTGTTGGACTTTGGCTGGCACAAAGAAGAGTGTTTGAGGCTTTTGCGCAGTTCATAAAGTGAAGAAAAAATGCATAGAATAGAAAATAAAAGCGGGAAAGAAGAGATTCTTTGAAACGAAAAAAACATCCGGATCCGCCGGGATCTTCCCTTCTTTCATCCATGCAGATCCCGGCAGACCTCTCTTATCGGGAAGCGGTTCTTACGTTTTTCGGCGGGCGGGAATTATATGTGGAGAATTATCAGAAAATCCTTACTTATGAACCCTGCTGTATCCGTATTCTGACCCGCCGGGGACGGGTGCGGATTGAGGGCAGCCGGCTTACGATCGCTTACTATTCCGGAGAAGAAATGAAGATTACCGGTCAGATGCAGACAATAACTTTTGAAGCGTAAAGGAGGCACTGGATGAACCGGCTGATTCGTTTTCTGAAGGGGTATGTGCGTATCCGGCTGATGAGCCGTGATCCGGAACGTTTTCTGAATCTGTGTGCCCGAAACCGCATTCTGCTCTGGCAGCTGGTCAACCGAAACGGCTCCTATGAAATGTATCTTTCCACCGCTGATTTTTTTCGCCTGCATACTCTCTGCCGCAAAAGCGGTTCCAGAGTAAAGGTGCTGAGAAAATATGGACTTCCTTTTTTCTTCTATCGGAACCGGAAGCGGAAGGCGTTTTTTGCCGGGATTTTTCTCTGTATTTGTCTGCTTTTTGCACTCTCATTGTTTATCTGGAATATTCATGTTACGGGAAATTATGCCAACAGCACCGGATCCATCCTTGCATTTCTCGAACAACAGGGCATTTCCCATGGAATTCTCAAATCCCGGCTGAACTGCAGCGATATTGCGGCGATGCTGCGGGAAGAATTTTCCAACATTACCTGGGTATCTGCAAAAATAGAAGGAACGCAGCTGATTCTGGAGATCAAAGAAAATGTGGATGGTTATGTACCGGAGGAAACACCAGAGGGACCTTCCAGCCTGGCAGCGTCCAAGGATGGGATTGTTTCCTCGATCATTACCCGTTCCGGTATACCAATGGTTCTGCCAGGCACACCCTGCAAAAAAGGAGATGTGCTGGTCAGTGGAGAGATTGCTGTGAAAAATGACAGTCAGGAAGTGACTGGTTACCGGTATGTTCCGGCGGATGCGGATATTCTGATTGAGACAACCTGGTATTATTACGAGGAATTTCCTCTTGCCTACGAGAAACGGAAGTATCAGGAACCAGGTTTTTCTTTTCCGTTTCTTCAAATTGGAGATGTTCGTCTGGAGAGTTTTCAGCCATTTCAGAAGAATGAGCTGGCGGATGAAGAGACCAGATTATGGAAACTGTATCTGACGGAGAATTTTGTGCTTCCCATCTCAGTGGGATACCAAAGGTCGCTGCCGTATACAACGGAACAGATGGAATATTCCAGAGAAGAGGCACAGAAGCTGGCAGAAAACCATCTTCAGCAATACATAGGAAAACTGGAAGAAGCACAGATCTCGGTGATTGGCAGTGAGATTTCTACAGAGATTACTGATACGGTCTGCAGGACCAGAGGAACTCTCACTGTGCTGGAAGAGGCGGTGGAACGACAGGTATGTGAACAGCGTACAGTGATGCCAACTCCGGCTCCGGAATAACAATTTTTGTGCTGCGGTTCAGAAAATGTGGAGAAATTTCTGATGAAAAATTTCCGGTTCTATGGTAAACTGATACAAGACACAGTGGGTTATTAAGGGAGAAGGCAATGATTGATAAAAATGAATTTTTAAAGAAATACAATATGGAAGAACGGGATATTGAGGAAGCAAAACTCACGTGGGAAGAACTGGAACGGATCTATGACAGTTATTGCTGTCTGGAACCGAAACTCAGGGAAATCAGCAAGGATTTTGTCGATGACTATCTCTATGATATCGAGAAGGCCGGAATTCATTCCTACCGTTACCGAACCAAAGATCCAGGGCATCTTCTGGAAAAAATAATTCGTAAACGTAAGGAAGAGTATCAGAAATATCGCAGCATCAATCATGAAAATTTTTATATGTATCTGACGGACCTGATTGGAATCCGTGTTCTGTTTCTGTATCGGGAGGATTGGATCCATTTTCACAATTATATTACGACTGTTTTTGAAAACAATCCGGACTTATACATGAAAGACCGGCTGGAAGATTTTGATCCGGATCCGGATCATTATTATGTGGCTGAGCGTCCGAAAGTTTACAAACGTTCCGGTGACAGCCGGATTTACGATGAAAATCTGATCGAAATCCGCTCCGGAGGTATTTACCGATCCCTTCACTATATTATCAAATATAAGGGTTATTATGTAGAGATTCAGGGAAGGACGCTGTTTGAGGAAGGATGGAGCGAGGTAGACCATGACATTGTCTATCCTTATTATAAAAATGATGAAATGCTGAAAGATTTCTCCACTCTTTTGAACCGATTGTCCGGTATGGCGGATGAAATGAGCTCCTATTTCCGCCGTATGACAGAACAGAGGGAAAAAAAAGAAAATCAAAAGGATTAAAATCAGATGGGACGATTCAGAAATGTGGCAGATGAATCGTCCCTTTTTTCTTTTCACAGAAAATCCTTTTCTGTGAAAATTTCAGGCCTTGTACTCGGTGGTGTAGTAGGGAATACACAGGTACATGCCGTCGGTAATATGGCTTGAAGTCAGGTGATTGATTTCTTTCACCTCTTCGATATAGCTGTTGAAATCTTCGTATTCTTCGGTGCGGTATTCCTCCGCAATCTCCCAGAGCGTGTCTCCGCTTTCTACCTGAATACTGGTGTAATATTTATAAGTCGGAGCTTTTGGACGATTTTCTGCCTGTACCTGGGTGGTAAGAAGTGCTGCGCACGGTACGCCGAGAACCAGGAGAAGTAGCAGGAGAGTGGTATACTTTTTCTGAGTGCGTTTTCCGGATTTGTCGGTGGAAGAGTAGTTTCTTTTGTTCTTTTTCATATTATTACCTCCAATCAGTTGTATCATTTGTATGGAAAGAATACAGAACATTCGTTCCGAACATGCGTTCTTTATGATGCTATTATATAACCAGAACAAATGTTTGTCAACAAAAAATCGAACAAATTTTCGGAAAATATGTTTGCCTTTGAAATATCCCTGTGTTATAATTATTAAAATGCAATAAGTTTATATTCAGATATGCTCTCGGCGAAACTGGTTTTCATTTCAGAAATACAGAAGGCTGAAAGCATCCTGATTCAGATAATTCAGATAACAGAGATTCAAAAAGCACATAACATGGGAGGACTGAAAAATGGCAGATTATCATACACTGAGCAAAAAGCAGGAGGAAATTCTTTCTTATTTGAAGGATGAAATACTGACAAGGGGATTTCCGCCGTCGGTTCGCGAAATCTGCGAGGCGGTACATCTGAAATCAACATCGTCGGTGCACGCGCATCTGGAAACACTGGAGAAAAAAGGATATATCCGACGTGACGCGACCAAGCCGAGAGCTATCGAAATCTGTGACAAGGATTTTCATACCGGACGCATTGACGCGATCCAGGGGATTCAGAAAGTATCAGAGGAAGAAACCGCATCCGAGCCGTATATCGTACAGGTTCCGGTGATCGGCAAGGTGGCTGCCGGAGAACCATTGCTTGCCGTGGAGCATATCGACGGTTATTTTCCGCTGCCTCTGGACCGACTGCCCAATGCGGAAACATTTCTTTTGAAGGTTCAGGGAGAAAGTATGGTAAATGCAGGTATCCTGGATGGAGATTATGTTCTTGTTGAACAACAGGAAACTGCGGACAATGGAGAAAAAGTGGTTGCATTGCTTGAAGATTCTGCAACCGTAAAGACCTTTTACCGTGAGGACGGCTTCTGCCGTCTGCAGCCGGAAAATGATTATATGGAACCGATCATTGTTCATGGAGATCTGCAGATTTTAGGAAAAGTAATCGGCGTTTTCCGCTTTTTTTAAATCGAAACAGTGACCAGACGGTGGACGAACAGACAGAACAAAAATAAAAAAGAATTATTTTTGAATAAAAGGAAGAAAAATCAACCTCGATAAAAAGCCATGAAAAGAGCTGATTTGGCGGAAAAGACTTCCAACTATTCGAAAAACCTGTGTTTTCCGAATAGTTGGAATTGCGCTTCGGAGCTGCTTTTCGGCTGTTTTTTGATTGTAAATCGCTCTTTCAGAGAAAAAATGCTTTATTGTTTTTCTTTCGTATTCCTTATTTCAGATGCTGCATTACTGTTTTGTTTTGAACTGATCATAAAAAGAATGGATCAGATGATCTGCAATATTTTTCCAAATTACAGGAAGGAGCCGTTATGGCAAAAAATTCGAAAATTACTTATCATGAACAGACAGATATGGAAAATACGCTGAAGCTCCGTGAAGTCTTAAAATCACTTCCCGAGTTTGCCAATGATTTTTTTCGTGCAGTCAGCACAACGACTTCTACCAGTACACGAATTAAATATGCGTATGACCTTCGGATCTTCTTTCAGTTCCTTCTGACGGAAAATCCTGCCTTTCAAAACCATACTATGGACAAATTAAAACTGGATGTCCTCGATTCCGTGACGGCGCTTGACATTGAGGAATACATAGAATATTTAAAAGCTTATAAGGATTCCAGGGATGAATATACGACTAACGGAGAAAAAGGCCTGAAACGCAAGCTTTCCAGTCTCCGTACTTTTTATTCTTATTTTTTCAAGAAAGAATTGATCCAGACCAACCCTACGCTTCTTGTTGATATGCCGAAGCTTCATGAAAAGGAAATTATCCGTCTGGATCCGGATGAGGTGGCTCAGCTGCTGGATTTTGTAGAAAGCTGCGGAGAAGGGATGACACCCCACCAGAAGGCATATTATGAAAAAACAAAAGCCCGTGATCTTGCGATCATTACTCTCCTGCTTGGGACGGGAATCCGTGTCTCGGAGTGTGTCGGACTGGATGTCGAAGATGTGGATTTCAAAAACAATGGAATTAAGGTTTTGCGAAAAGGCGGCAATGAGATGATCGTCTATTTTGGCGGTGAAGTCGAGAAAGCCCTTCGGGATTATCTGGAGGTGCGTGCAAATATTGAGCCGGTGACCGGACACGAACATGCACTCTTCTATTCTTCTCAGAGAAAACGGATCAATGTAAAGACGGTGGAGAATCTTGTGAAAAAGTATGCGTCCCAGATTACTACCACCAAGAAGATCACACCCCATAAGCTCCGAAGCACCTATGGAACAACCTTGTATCAGGAGACCGGGGATATTTATCTGGTGGCGGATGTCCTTGGGCATAAGGATGTCAATACAACGAAAAAACATTATGCGGCAATTGATGATGCAAGGCGCCGGAAGGCAGCAAGCGCTGTGAAACTCCGGGAGGAATAAGCGGTTGGCTTTTATTTCTTCTTTAATTCTGCAATTGCCCCATAATGCAGAATATTAAATTCAGCTGGAGCGATACGTTCAAGAAGCTCCATGTGCTCCTGTTCCCATTTGGCAATTATTGCCATGGGTTTACATATTATAGTTATGTAAACTCATGGCGTGATATATAATCCTACAATTTCCTCATCATCCAATAGACATCCGCATATGTCCCGTCTTTATATTTCATATTATCCGGCAGGGTTCCGCAGATGCGAAAGCCCATCTTCTGATACAGGGAAATTGCCCTGCGGTTTTCGGTCACCACTTCAAGCTTCTTCCTCCACAGGATTTCGAAGAAGCAGCTGGTGCCCATTGATTGAGATCGTCTCTTTTTTTCTTATCAAATTGAATACTCCTTTCTTCTTAAAAATGCAGGTACAAAAGCATGTTATCGAAAGATTAGGAGAACATATTTTCCCGAAAACTTTCCATCATCAGTACCTCTCCGGTCACCGGCTGTTTTAAATACAGTCTCCAGGCATGAAGCGCCGTCCGTGTGGAGGAAACATAGGTGTCATTTCCGTACAGAGGATCTCCCAGCAGTGGATGTCCGATTGCTGCCATATGGACGCGGATCTGGTGGGTCCGCCCGGTCTCAATACGGCACAGAACCAGTGAACAATGCCGGTCGGAACATAATACTTCATATCGGGTCAATGCCCTTTTTCCGTTGGCGGCAACCTGCATCTTCATCAGGCTGCCTGGAAGAGGCGCAATTGGCAGGCAGATTTCGCCGGAACGTTCGGATGAGGAAAAGAGACCGTTCACAAGTGCCAGGTATTCCTTCCGAAAGATGCCTTCCTCTTTCTGGCGTGCCAGACGCTCGGCGGCAAGCCGGTTTTTGGCGAAAAGCAGTGTTCCGGAAGTATCCTTATCCAGACGGCCGATACAGCGGACTGGAGCTTTTTCCGCGCCGCGTCCGGCGAGATATGCGGCAGCCTGGTTCGCAAGGGTATCCTGATAATGTCCGTGCGCAGGATGACAGACCTCTCCGGCTTTCTTGTCGACCACCAGCAGATCTTCGTCTTCGTACAGGATATGGAGTGGTTTTTCCAGAAAAGACAGTTCCTGCACGTTTCGGTTCTGCTCGGAAAAAGTCACACGGATCCTGTCGCCGCTGCGGACGGAATAGACAATCCTCTCTCTGTTTCCGTTGACCGTGATTCCGTCAGAAAGAAATTTCAGCTGCCGGATCTGTCTGGCAGACAATCCCAGACGACGTTTCAGGATCAATTCCAGACGAATGCCGTCGTCCTGTTCGATTGCCTGGTATTCCAGGGTACGCATGGATCAAAGATCCTCCAGCAATATGGTAAACGGACCGTCGTTGACCAGGGAAACTTTCATCTCGGCACCGAAAATGCCGGTTTCCACCACAGGCACCTGTTCTTTCGCTTTCTGAATGATATATTCATACAGCCGCTGTGCAGATTCCGGATCACCGGCGTCTGTGAAACTTGGGCGATTGCCTTTTTTGCAGCTTGCATAAAGGGTAAACTGTGACACAAGAAGCAGTTCCCCATCGACATCCTTCAGAGAGAGATTGGTCTTTCCGTTTTCATCTTCGAAAATGCGAAGACCCAGAAGCTTTTTCAGATACCGGTCAGCGATTTCCTCCGTATCCCCCTGCCCTACCCCAACGAAGACCAGGTAGCCTTTTCCGATTTTTCCTACAATCTTATGTTCCACTTCCACGGATGCTTCCGTGACACGCTGTATTACAAATTTCATTTGTTGTCTCCTTTTCTGTTCCTTTGAATTGATGATAAATAATGATACCAGACAAGCCAATTTTTGACAAGTTCCCGACGGCAGAAAGCGATCAGGATTATTTACAAACGCAGGACTTTCCGATATAATAAACCGTACATGTTTTTATATTTTAACTGGATTGGAGAAAATTATATGAAACTTCAGCAGCTTTTAAGCTATACAAGAAAAGCCGTAGATGAATATCAGATGATCGAGGAAGGGGACCGGATCGCGGTGGGAATCTCCGGAGGAAAGGATTCCCTGACTTTGCTTTATGCGCTGCACGGTCTGAAAAGGTTCTATCCGAAGCATTTTGAACTGGAAGCTATTACCGTAGACCTGGGGTTCCAAGGCTTTGATCTGAGCCGTATCGAGGCGCTGTGCAGGGAACTGGAGGTTCCCTATACTATCGTCCGGACAGAGATTGCTCAGATTATTTTTGATGAAAGGAAGGAAACCAATCCCTGTTCTCTGTGTGCAAAAATGCGCAAGGGAGCTCTGAATCAGGCGATCAAAGAACGGGGCTGCAACAAGGTCGCTTACGCGCACCACAAGGATGATATTGTGGAGACGATGCTGATGTCACTGATCTATGAGGGACGTTTTCACTCCTTCTCTCCGAGAACCTATCTGGACCGGATGGATCTGACGGTGATACGCCCGATGATGTTCGTGGACGAAGCGGATGTGATTGGATTCAGAAACAAGTATCAGCTTCCGGTGGAAAAAAGCCCGTGTCCGGCGGACGGATATACGAAACGGCAATATGTCAAAGAACTGCTTGCCCAGCTGAACCGTGAAAATCCGGGCGTTAAAGAACGGATGTTTTCTGCTGTCCTGAACGGCAAGATTTCCGGCTGGCCGGAACGGGTTCCCCACAGACGATGAAAATACACATAACAGTTCATCTGGCTGAACGATTGCTTCACAGGCATAAGGAGGGACAATTTCAGTTGCCTGTTCTCCCGCTTCTGTGGTATGATGAAAGAAATGAGAAACAAAGTGGACAAACCATGAAAAATTCGTACATAGAAGAGGGGAACAGGTGAAAACGAAAGAACCTTTACCGTATCGGGGAAAATACCTTCTGCTGGCGGTAATGCCAGTTTATTTTATGATCGCGGGGTTGTTTTGTCAGCCTGTGGATGAGATTTTCAGCGGGCTGATTGCCATCCTTCGTGAGCCGGACTTTCTGATCACCGATTACTTTGTAGTCGGTGGAGTAGGTGCGGCTTTTTTTAATGCAGGAACGATCACTCTGATCCTTCTGGTGTTTCTTTACTGTATCCGAATGGAGTTTGACGGTCACACGATCACTTCCTGCTGTCTGCTCTTCGGCTTCTCTCTGTTCGGAAAAAATCTGTTGAATATCTGGGCGATTCTGTTTGGTGTGTTCCTGTATGCACGCTGCCACAGAGTTTCCATCCGGAACCACCTGTATGTTGGCCTCTACGGCACCAGTCTTTCACCGATCATTACCCAGGTGATGCAGATCGGGCATCTTCCGTTGGCGGGCAGGCTTGTCCTGAGCGTTGTTGTGGGGATCTGTATCGGATTTGTCCTTCCGCCCCTCTCCGCTCATGTCCGCGATATTCATAAAGGCTATTCTTTATACAATGTCGGGTTCTCCGCCGGTATCATTGCGACGGTGGTCATTTCTCTGTTCAAATCTTTTGGGATCACGGTAGAATCCCGCTTGATCTGGGAAGAAAGTCACAATACATTGTTCGGTATCCTTTTGAGCGTGTTTTTTGTGGGAATGATCGTATTTGCGCTGGCAAGGGAAAAGACATGCGTTCTGAAAAAATATTGGCAGATCCTGAAATGCTCCGGAATCGGAGGAACGGATTACTGGAAAGACTACGGGGATTATGCGGTTCTTTTCAATATGGGAGTCAACGGTCTGTTCGCCACAGGTTTTGTGCTGGCTGTGGGCGGCGATCTGAACGGACCGACCATCGGGGGGATTTTTACGATCGTTGGATTTTCCTCTACCGGAAAGCATCTGAGAAATATTGCACCGATCATGATCGGGGTGTACCTGGCAAGTCTGACAAAGCACTGGTCCATCAACGAACCGGCGCCTCTGCTTGCCTTGCTGTTTTCTACGACCCTGGCGCCCATTGCCGGGGAATTTGGCGTTTTTGCAGGCCTTGTGGCGGGTTTCCTGCATTCCTCCGTTGCGTTGAATGTGGGGATTGTGTACAGTGGGATGAATCTGTACAATAACGGATTTGCCGGCGGGCTGGTGGCAGCCTTTATGGTGCCGGTCATCCTTTCCTTCCGCAGCCGGATGAGCCGGATAAAAAACGAGGATATCCTGTAGTCCATTATTTGTGATACGGCGCTCCCTCGATGATCCGGTATCCGCGATAGATCTGTTCCAACAAGATCACCCGCATCAGCTGGTGAGGAAAGGTCATTTTCGAAAAACTCAGCGCGTAATCAGATCTTTGAAGCACATTGTCTCCAAGGCCGATGGAGCCTCCGATCACAAACATCAGATGGCTCTTTCCCTGAATTCCCAGCTGTTCGATCTTTCGGGCAAAGGTTATAGAGTCCAGCATATGACCGTCGATTTCCAGTGTGATCACATAGGCGTCGTCCCGGATGTGTTTTAAGAGCCGCTCTCCTTCTTTCTGGCGGATCGCCTGTTCCACGGCAGGGCTGGCTGCATCCGGGGTTTTTTCATCGGCGACTTCGATGATCTCAAGTTTACAGTAGCGTCCAAGGCGTTTGTCATATTCCGAAATCGCGTCTTTCAGATATTTTTCCTTGATTTTTCCAACTGTGAGCAGTGTAATTTTCAATGGATCCTCTCCTTTCGGTAAGTACGGTAGCAAAGCAATAGCTGCAGCGAAAAGAATGACTGGCAAGAAAAGAAAAGTGCCGGATCTGCAGCGGTGGCGTAACCGTTCAGCTGTCTGACGATTACGCGGCGGCACACGCCTGCTTTTCCGCTGTAAATCCGGCTTTTTTTTACACGTATTCTGTCATTTTCAAACGATCATATCCAGAGACTATTCTTCATAGTCCAGGCAGGCACGGTCGCAGACGAAAGGCCTTACATAGGTGTCAGCGACTTTTACATGTTCCGGATGGCTGCCGTAGACTGCCACATCCTCCGGTTTCTCCAGCGTTGTCACTAGCGCCATGTCATGAGTGCTGGAAGACAGCGGAGCCGGTACGAATCTTGCGGTAAGGAGCCCCGGAACCTTGCCTACCAGGCTTTCCAGGTGTTCCGCCATCTCTTTCATACGCTCGCTTTTTTCTTCTTCGGGAACCTCCGGACGGAAGTTCCACATCACAATATGATGTACCATAGAGGTTACTCCTGTTTTCCCATGATATATTCGTGGATACCTTTTGCTCCGGCTTTTCCTGCGCCCATTGCCAGGATAACGGTAGCGGCTCCTGTTACTGCGTCTCCGCCGGCATATACGCCTTCTTTGGAGGTCTTTCCGAACTCTTCATCTGCGATGATACATTTTCTTCTGTTCACATCCAGTCCATAGGTGGTGGAGGAGATCAGCGGATTCGGAGAAGTTCCCAGAGACATGATGACGGTGTCCACTTCAATCTCAAATTCGGAACCTGGGATCTCTACCGGACGTCTTCTTCCGGAAGCATCCGGTTCGCCAAGCTCCATGCGGATGCAGCGGATACCGGTTACCCAGTCGTTTTCGTCTACAAGGATCTCTACCGGATTCGTCAGAAGGTCAAAGATAACGCCTTCTTCTTTTGCGTGATGTACTTCTTCCACACGCGCCGGAAGCTCAGCCTCGGAACGGCGGTAGATGATATGTACTTCCGCGCCAAGACGCAGGGCAGTTCTCGCAGCATCCATTGCCACGTTTCCGCCGCCGACAACAGCGACTTTTTTGCCGTGAGCGATCGGGGTATCATAGTCCTCGCGGTATGCTTTCATCAGGTTGTTTCTGGTCAGATATTCATTTGCGGAGAATACGCCGTTTGCCTGTTCTCCCGGGATTCCCATGAACATCGGAAGACCTGCGCCGGAACCGATGAAGACAGCCTCAAAGCCTTCCTCCTGCATCAGTTCGTCGATGGTCACGGATTTTCCGATGATGACATTGGTTTCGATTTTTACGCCGAGAGATTTTACGTTCTCGATCTCTTCTGCAACGACTTTATCCTTCGGAAGACGGAACTCCGGAATTCCGTAGCTCAGAACACCGCCGGCTTTGTGCAGCGCTTCAAAGATGGTTACGTCATAGCCCAGACGTGCCAGATCGCCGGCACAGGTAAGGCCTGCAGGACCGGAACCGATGACAGCGACTTTGTGTCCGTTCTTTTCCGTGGGAGCAGTCGGTTTGATCCCGTTCTCTTTCGCCCAGTCCGCAACGAAACGCTCCAGTTTTCCGATGGAAACCGGGTCACCTTTGATACCGCGGATACATTTTCCTTCGCACTGGCTTTCCTGTGGGCAGACACGTCCGCAGACTGCCGGAAGGGCGCTGGACTCTCCGATGATCTTATAAGCTTCTTCGATGTTTCCTTCTTTTACCTGGGAGATGAATCCAGGGATATCAATGTTTACCGGGCAGCCGGTGATACATTTTGCATTTTTACAATTCAGGCAGCGGGAAGCCTCTTCCATCGCCTCTTCTTTATTATATCCGAGACATACCTCGTCAAAATTTGTCGCACGTACCTTTGGATCCTGCTCACGGACCGGTACTCTTGTTAATCCTTTTGCCATTATTTGTCACCTCCGCAATGTCCGCATCCGCCGTGATGCGTGTCGCCTTCTTTTAATCTCAGGATCGCACGTCCTTCTTCTGTCTTGTACATCTGCTGACGCTTCATTGCCTCGTCGAAGTTGATCAGATGTCCGTCAAATTCAGGACCATCCACGCAGGCAAATTTCACTTCTCCGCCTACGGTCACACGGCAGGCGCCGCACATGCCGGTTCCGTCTACCATGATCGGGTTCATGCTGACGATGGTGTGGATGCCCAGTTCTTTTGTCAGCAGACAGACAAATTTCATCATGATCATAGGACCGATCGCTACACAGACGTCATAGTGTTTGCCCTGGTTTTCTACCAGATCGCGGAGCACATCAGTACCCATGCCTTTGCGGATGTAGGAACCGTCGTCTGTGGTGATATACAGGTTGCAGACCTGCTTGAACTCATCTTCCAGGATGATCAGGTCTTTATTTCTTGCGCCGATGATGACATCTGCTTCGATGCCGTGCTCATGGAGCCATTTCGCCTGAGGATAAACCGGAGCGGTTCCGACGCCGCCGGCAACAAACACGATTTTTTTCTTTTTCAGTTCGTCCAGATCTTCTTTGCAGAATTCGGACGGCTGTCCCAGAGGGCCTACAAAGTCCATGAATGCGTCGCCTTCCTTCAGCTCAGCCATACGCATTGTGGATTCACCGATGGGTTGGAAAACAATGGTAATCGTACCTTTTTCTCTGCTGTAATCGCAGATAGTCAGAGGAATGCGTTCCCCTTCTTCGTCCATCTTGACGATGACGAACTGTCCTGGCAGACAGTGCTTTGCAACCCGCGGCGCTTTTACTTCCATGAGAAAAATGTTAGCAGCGAGTTTTTCCGCTTTTACAATTTTGTACATAATGTCCTCCTAAAATAATTTATTTTAACACACTGTCACATAGCGTATCCACAGGCGGCATGCCTGAAAATACGTTCCGGGGCAGTATGTTAGTATCGTGATTCCAGATACTGTTCAAACTGTTCCATCGTCATGAGGATCTTACGGGGTTTTGTACCCTCTTCTTCTCCGACGACTCCGGCTTCACAGAGCTGGTCCATGATCCGGGCGGCACGGTTGAAACCGATCTTGAAGACTCTCTGGAGCATTCCGATGGATGCCTTGTCCTTCTCGATGATGAATTTTCCGGCATCCGCGAAGTAGGCATCCTGATCTTCGCCGTGTCCGGCGGCAGCTGCCGTGGATTCGGCAACGCTGTTGTTGATCTTCTGCTCCATTTCCGGATTATAGGCAGCTTCCCCGATATGTTCTTTCAGGAAAGCGACGACATCTGAAACTTCCTTATCAGAGACGAATGCGCCCTGCAGACGGGCTGGTTTCTGATAATCCTGAGGTTTGAAAAGCATATCACCTTTGCCCAGCAGCTTTTCTGCTCCGTTCATATCCAGGATGGTACGGCTGTCCACGCCGGAGGAAACAGAAAAGGCGATCCGGGACGGCATATTGGCTTTGATCAGCCCTGTAATGACATTGACGGACGGTCTCTGGGTCGCGATGATCAGGTGGATGCCGGCGGCACGGGCAAGCTGTGCCAGGCGGCAGATCGCGTCCTCGACCTCGCCGGGAGCAACCATCATAAGGTCTGCAAGCTCGTCGACGATGATAACGATCTGAGGCATTTTTTCCGGAGCATCGGAACCGCCCGAAAATTTTGACTGTTCGATTTTGGCATTGTATCCGCGGATATCGCGGACGTTATATTCCGCAAATTTATTGTAGCGGTCGGTCATCTCCGAAACTGCCCAGTTCAGCGCGCCGGAAGCCTTCTTCGGATCGGTCACAACCGGGATCAGCAGATGCGGGATCCCGTTGTATACGGAAAGTTCCACCACTTTTGGATCAATCATGATCAGACGGACATCCTCCGGCTTTGCCTTGTACAGGATACTCATGATCAACGTGTTGATGCAGACAGATTTACCGGAGCCTGTTGCGCCGGCGATCAGCAGATGAGGCATCTTAGCGATATCTGTGACCACAGGCTGACCTGCAATATCTTTCCCAACCGCGAAGGCAATGTTGGACGGATGCTTTTTAAACGTCTGGGACTCCAGCAGATCCCGCAGCATGACCGGGGTATTGGTGGCGTTAGGAATTTCGATTCCCACTGCCGCTTTTCCCGGGATCGGGGCCTCAATACGGATGTCCGCCGCAGCCAGGTTCAGTTTGATGTCGTCCGTCAGACTGACGATCTTGCTGACCTTGACGCCCTGTTCCGGCAGAAGCTCGTATCGGGTGACAGTCGGACCGCAGCTCACATTGGTGACGGTCACGTTTACTCCGAAGTTCCGGAGCGTCTGTTCCAGCTTGTGGGCAGTCTCCCGCAGATGAGCGTCGGAGTCTCCGGAGATTTTGCGGTCCCCTTTCTTCAGAAGGGACAGGGGCGGAAATTTATATACACTTTTTTTCGGCGCGGAATTGCCGCTGATTTCCTGCCGGATGCTGGAGACGCTGTCCGCAATCTCCCCGGGGGAAGATTTTGGATTCAGATGCTTTCCCCGGCTGGAAGGAGCAGGGATATTTTCCGGTTCCTCTGCCGCGGCGGTTTCCGCGGAATCTGCCGCTTCCTCTTCAGATGCCCGGTGAATGGACAGTTCCGGCAGCGCCATCTGGTGTGTTTTTTCCTCTTCTTTCAGGTTAAAGTCAAAGAAAGCCCGTTTCTTTTTTGAAGCGTTTTGTTTCGAAAAAGAGGATACAGGTTCCTCGTCTTCCTCGGACAGGTCCTCTTCAGCCACACGGGCGGCACGTTTTTTATGATCCTCCTGTTTCCGCTGTACCGCCTGACGTCTCTGCTCTTTTGCAGAGTTCCAGACACGGCTGCTTCCCTCATGAAGATTGCGAAGAACCGGCCGCTGTGTCATGATGATCGCGGAAATGATGATTCCGATGATAACGATCACATAAGCGCCGATTGCTCCAAAGGCAGCACCGAAAATCCGTACGAGGATCCCGCCGAACAGACCACCTCCCAGATGATCATAGACACTGTCAGTGTAATAGTCCAGGACCCTTGTGGTATCGCTGTAACCAGATGTCAGCAGCTGCATAAAGGCGCAGAACAGAAGAAAACATGCGATGCACCCGGAAAGCTTCCAGATGACCAGAGAATTCTTCTTGTTGGCGATATAAAATGCCGTCAGAGCAAACAGAAGAATCGGAAAGATCCATGCGGAAATTCCGAAAAGCCCGAAAAAGAAATCGCTGACTGCGTTGCCTACAATTCCTCCCACGCCGAAATTGCTCAGCATCAGAAGGATGGAAACGGCAAGGACTGTCAGAAGGACGATTTCCACACGGATGCCGTCCGACGGCTGTTTCTTCGGCGGACGGCCGCGTCTTTTTCCGGAAGCGGTTGTTTTTTTCTTTGTTGTGGTTTTCTTTGCTGCCGTTGTTTTTCGTGCAGTGCCGGTTTTGGATCCGGCAGATTTATTTTTAGTTGCATTTGCCATGCAGACGTTCCTCCCCTTATCGTTCCGTCTTTACAGTGCAAAATTAACGGCAATAAAAATAATACCGATGATTACACAATATAAAGCAAAAACTTTTAATTTGATCCTGGTGACGATCCGGAGCATGACGCGGATCGTAAAGTATCCGACGATACCGGAAACCAGGATGGCTGTGATATAAGGTCCGGGTCCCACCGAAAGCGGTTCGCTGACCTTTGTGATTTCCAGGATCATACCGCCGATGATTGCCGGCACGGACATGAGCATGGAATATTTGACTGCAAATTTGCGGCCGAGACCTGCCAGAAGACATGCGGACAGGCCGGTACCGAATCTGGAAATTCCCGGCAGTACGGAAAAACCTTGAAAAATACCGGCGATCAGTGCATCCCCAGGCTTCATGTTTTTTGGTATTTTCTCTCCTCTGGGAACCATATCCGCTACCAGAAGCATGACTGCTGTGATGAAAAAAAGAACGCCCGGCATCAGAAGGGAATCAAAGGCAAGAAACGCAATATCGCGCATCAGCCATCCGATCACAGCCGTAGGAATTGTGGTGATCACAAGCAGAAAAGCAAGATTCCGGTAGTTCGTGGAGAGAATCTTCCGGTAGGGGACTTCCTCCATGGAATGCCGGTGGCGAAACTTCAGCTTTAAATTATGGATCAGATCCTGAAGAATTCCGAACAGGGATAAAACAACCCTGCGGATATCTTTGCGAAATACCAGAAAGACTGCGACGAGCGTACCCATATGAAGAGCCACGTCAAACAGAATGGTCTGGTTGTTCTGTATATTCAATAGCTGCTGAGCAAGAACCAGGTGCGCGGAACTGCTCACCGGGAGAAATTCGGTTATACCCTGGATGATACCCAGCAGGACAGCTTCTAAAATTGACATATGTAAGATTCCTCTGTCTTTCTCTTAGGTGTAATTTACGACTTTTAATTTTAGCATAAAACCTCCCCAAATACAATGGGGAGGTTGGTGTCACGGCGTTAAATTTTTGTCATTTACCGTTCTCTTCCTTATATTTTCTTATCAGGGCATGAAGCTTCTTCAGAGCCGGTGCAATACCGCCGACTTCATCGATCAGTCCTTCCTGTACCGCCTGCGGGCCTTCCAGCATGGTTCCCACGTCTTTGACCAGGGTTTTGGTGTCCAACATCAGCTCTTCCAGCCGTTGTTTGGATATCCGGGAATGTTCCGAGACAAAGGTGGTGATACGGTCCTGGGTTTTTTCCATATTCCGGTAGGTCTGAGCGACGCCGATGAACATTCCGTTGGTGCGGACCGGATGGATGACCATTGTACCGCTTGGAACGATCAGGGAATAGTCGGCGGAGACCGCCAGCGGAACGCCGATGGAGTGTCCGCCGCCCAGAACGAGAGATACCGTAGGTTTCTGCATGGAAGCGATCATCTCTGCAATGGCAAGTCCCGCTTCCACATCTCCGCCTACGGTATTCAGAAGAATCAGAAGCCCGTCGATCTCATCGTTGTCCTCGACCCGTGCGAGAGTCGGCAGAATATGCTCATATTTGGTGGCCTTTGCCCGCTCTCCCAGTGCTTCATGCCCTTCTACCTCTCCAATAATGGACAGAAGGTAAATGTTGCTCTTTAATTCTACGATATTTTCTTTTGATGTGAGATTTTCCTGTTCCATCATGATGCAGATGTTCCTTTCTGTTTGTTCGGATCCCAGGGCATCGGAGCTTTTCGGGATCCCATAGTAATACTGACCGTCTGTCAGGAAAAGTATCTGCATCATTGAATCAAATTATTCGTCCAGATTGGTGTATACGTTCTGAACGTCGTCGTCGTCCTCCAGAAGGTCCAGAGTACGGTTCAGGTTTTTCAGCGCCTGCTCATCCGTCAGGGCAATATAGTTCTGAGGGATCATCGCGATATCAGCCTCTGCCATCGGGATTCCTTCTTTTTCCAGCGCCTCGCGCACGGCGGAAAAATCATCCGGAGCGGTCAGGATTTCGTAGCTGTCTTCCTCTTCCTGGAAATCTTCCGCGCCGGCATCCAGAGCCATCATCATCAGATCGTCAGAGTCCATCTCGCACTCTTCTTTGTCGATGATGATCTGTCCTTTCTGATCGAACATATAAGAAACACATCCCGGAGTTCCGACATTTCCGTTTCCTTTGGTAAATGCGCTTCTTACGTTGGCTGCGGTACGGTTTTTATTATCGGTCAGGGTCTCAACGATGATAGCGATTCCGTTGGGACCGTAACCTTCATATGTAATACGTTCATAGTTGTCGGCATTGGAATCTCCGGCAGCTTTTTTGATTCCGCGCTCGATGGTGTCGTTCGGCATGTTGTTTGCTTTTGCCTTGGCGATTACATCACGCAGTTTGCTGTTGTTTGCCGGGTCCGGACCGCCCTCTTTTACGGCGATCACGATCTCACGGCCGATAATGGTAAAAATTTTGCCCTTTTTGGCGTCGTTTTTTTCTTTCTTATGCTTAATATTGGCAAACTTGGAATGTCCTGACATGTTTATTCTCTCCTTTTTCTCTGTTTCAGCGAATCTGTGCTTCAGCGTAAAGCCATTAATAAAATATATCACTTTCCCTGACATTCGTCAAGAATCGGGAAAGGATTCTCATCAGCCTTATGTAAGCAGGTCCAGGCTGATTTTCAGGGCTTCGTCCACAGAAGCCAGCTGTTCTTTGTTCAGATGGCAGATCTTATCTTTCAGCCTCCGCTTGTCGATGGTGCGGAGCTGTTCCAGCAGGATCACGGAATCCCGCATGATCCCGTAGGCGGAAGCTTCGATTTCTATATGCGTCGGCAGTTTTGCCTTGTTCATCTTGGATGTGATGGCTGCGCAGATCACGGTGGGGCTGTGTTTGTTGCCGATATCATTTTGTATGATCAAAACCGGGCGCACACCGCCCTGCTCGCTTCCTACGACCGGCCGCAGGTCTGCATAAAAAATATCGCCTCGTTTAATCATCAATGTTGTTCACTCTCCGATTTTTATGGTCTGGCTTAAGTATTCCCGTTTTTTCTCGGAGGTATACCTGCAGGGACGGGAGGTTCCGTCGGAAGGCTTTAAAAGACGCTGTGGCGTTCCAAAGTTTCCTGCCCCCGGAACAGTGGGTCGAAAGTAAGGGTTTGGATCAGGTCGCCGGCGAGCACGGAGGCTTCGTTTCTCTGGCTGGCGGCAAGTTCTCCCAGCAGCCCGTGGAGAAAGACTGCCGCTGCCGCAGTGCGGTCTGCCGGCTGCGGATGGGGCGCATGGTTTTGCTGTACCAGCAGAGACGCGAGAATACCGGCGAGGACATCTCCGCTTCCCGCTGTCGCAAGAGCGCTGCAGCCGGATGTATTGATGTAAACGCGGCCCTCTGGCGAGGCGACAACCGTGCGGGCGTCTTTCAGGACGCAGATGGTGTGAAACCTCTTCGCAAAATCAAGTGCGGCGGCGGGCAGATCTTCTTTCAGTTCTGCGATGCTTTTTCCGGTCAGCCGCGCCATCTCACCGAGATGTGGTGTGATGACTGTCGGGCAGGACGCCTGCTGCAGAAGTGCCGGCTCCCGGGCGATCAGGTTCAGCGCGTCTGCGTCCAGAACGACCGGAAGGCGGCTGTTGGATAAAAGGTATGCCACAAGTTCTCCGGCGGTGTTTCCGGTGCCGATTCCCGGTCCCACAAGGATCAGATCCGCCCATTCCATCGCCTGGGCGAGCGGCGCCTGCTCCAGAGACTCTCCCTCACGGTAAAGGTTCAGCATGGCTTCCGGAAGCTTCATCAGAAGCGGCAGCCGGTTGTGTTCCTCCGTCAGGATCCGGAGCATGCCGGTGCCCGAGCGGAACGCGGCTTCGGAACAGAGCAATGCCGCGCCACAGATCTCTCTGGAGCCTGCCGCGATGAGGATCTTGCCGAAGGTCCCTTTGTTCCCCAGAGGATCTCTTTGCAGAAACGGGACAAGATCTTCCTGCTCCATCCGGTAATAACGTGTTTCTCCCGGAGCGAAACAGCCGGTGATGCCGATGTCTGCTGTATGGATGGTTCCGGCGCAGATACTTCCGGGCGGAAGATAGAGACCCGGCTTTTCAAAGGCAAAAGTAACGGTTTCGCTGGCGCGCACCGCTGTGCCCAGAATTCTGCCGGTGTCGGTATGTATGCCGGAGGGGATGTCCACGGAAATCACCGGGACATGGCTTTCGTTGATCTGATCGATCACCGCTGCATAGACGCCGGTGACGGGACGGGACAGTCCGGTGCCAAAGACCGCGTCTATGATAACAGTATATTCCGCAAATACAGGATTTTTAACCACTGGTATCCGGTATTTTTCAGCAATTTCCATTTGTGCCTTCATTCCTTCGCTGTAATGGTCAGGATTTCCCACCGGGAAAATTTCCGCCTGATACCCACGGAGCGTCAGGATCCTGGCGGCAGCAACCCCATCCCCGCCGTTGTTTCCCGTTCCGCATACGGCAAGGATCCTTTTCGGATCATGGTTCTGCAGGAGCACGTCCACGACGGAAAGGGCGGCACGTTCCATCAGGACCGCCGACGGCATGTTCTGCTGTTCTATGGTATGTGCGTCGCTGCGGCGCATCTGAATGGCAGTCACCAGTTCTTGCATGATGTTTCCTCCTCTCGAATGCATCAATCAGATACCGCAAAGAGGCAAAAGGCTCTTCTGCGGTGCTTTCATTGTGCCAAAAAAGAAAAAGTTCTGAAATGCGAGGCCAGTCAAAGCTGTCTGGAAACTGCATTTCAGAACAAGATTTCTGCCGGACAGCTCCGGCAATCCAATATTACGATCTCTACTGTTTGTGTTCAGACTCATAACGGGTGAGATTGTAGGAAAGGCGCATCAGACTTTCGGAAAGATGAACGTTCTCTACAATAAAATCACCCGGCAGGGCAAGGTTCAGATCAGTATGTGCAAAATTCCAGAATGCCTTTACGCCGCAGTCTGTAAGGAGCTTTGCCATCTCCAGCGCCTTTGCTTTCGGCAGAGTCAAAGCGGCAATCTCCACATTGTTTTCGCGGATAAAGTCAGGAAGTTCATCGGTCATGCGGATCGGAATCCCGCGGACGCTGACGCCCTTCAGCACCGGGTTGACATCGAAGATGCCCACGGTCTTAAAACCGCTGCGGTCAAACGCCGCGTAATTTGCCAGTGCCTGTCCGAGATTACCGGCACCGACGATGATCATATTATGGGTACGGTCCAGACCGAGGATCTTTCCAATCTCTGTGTAGAGGTAACGGACATTATATCCGTAGCCCTGCTGTCCGAAGCCGCCAAAATTGTTCAAATCCTGTCGAATCTGTGAGGCGGTCACTTTCATACGTTCACTGAGCTCACTGGATGAAATTCGTTCTACTCCATCCTCCAAAAGCTCCCCCAGATATCGATAATATCGTGGAAGTCTTTTTATGACTGCTCGTGAAATGCCTTTTTCTTCCAAGATCGTTTCCTCCTAACTGCCATATCCGTAAATTCTGTACCGGAAAATCAGACGAAAATTTGATGTTTCCAACGGTTCCGGCCTTCAGATTTTATGGATATATATACAAAAATATAAGTTTATTATATATGTATGTGAGAAAATTGTCAAAGATTTATTGAAATTTTCTTTGCTCTTCTCTATAATAAGAGAGATTCTGATCGAAAATCACCGTGTGGAATCGCAGATGCCGGAGATTTTCAAAAAAAGTCAGGGTCACAGGAGGAACATATGATATTAGCATGTCAGAATATTTCAAAGGCATTTGGAACCAACGAGATCCTGAAAGATGCCTCCTTTCATATAGAAGAACGGGAAAAGGCGGCTCTGGTCGGGATCAATGGAGCGGGAAAATCTACACTGTTTAAGATCATTGTCGGGGAAATGACGGCGGATACCGGAGAAGTTATCCTCTCCAAAGGCAAGACGCTTGGGTATCTGGCGCAGCATCAGGACCTGACCGGAGATCTGACGATCTATGAGGAAGTACTTCAGGCGAAGCAGGATCTGATCCGCATGGAAGAACGGCTCCGCGCCCTGGAGGAGGAAATGAAACATGAGCAGGGAGAACGGCTGGAAGAACTGATGAATACTTATACACGCCTCTCCCACACGTTTGAATTGGAAAACGGATATGCTTACCGCAGTGAGGTGGTCGGCGTACTGAAAGGATTGGGATTCGAACCGGAAGAATTTGAAAAAAAAGTATCAACACTATCCGGCGGTCAGAAGACCCGCGTCGCTCTGGGACGTCTTCTGCTGACAAAACCGGACGTGATCCTGCTGGATGAGCCGACCAACCACCTGGATATGGAATCCATCGCCTGGCTGGAGGGATATCTGCTGAATTACAGCGGGGCCGTGTTCATCGTTTCCCATGACCGTTACTTCCTGGACCGCGTCGTGACAAAGATTGTTGAGATTGACGCGGGCAAAGTGACTACCTTTGAAGGAAACTACTCTGCTTACAGCCAGAAAAAGGCGATGCTCCGTGAGGCGGCCTACCATGCATGGATGAACCAGCAGCAGGAAATCCGCCATCAGGAGGAAGTCATTGCGAAGCTGAAATCTTTCAACCGCGAAAAATCGATCCGCAGGGCGGAAAGCCGGGAAAAAATGCTGGACAAAATGGAAGTGCTGGAGAAACCTTCGGAGGTTCGCGCAGATATGCGGATCCGTTTGAAACCAAGAGTGACCAGCGGAAACGATGTCCTTCGCGTTTCAAATCTGTCCAAGAGTTTTCCGGGACAACCGCTGTTTTCTGACCTGAATTTTGAGATCCGGCGTGGGGAGCGTGTGGCGATCATCGGAAACAACGGAACCGGAAAGACGACGATCCTGAAGATCCTGAACGGTGTCGTGGCGCCGGACGGGGGGCAGATTGAGCTGGGAACCAAAGTGCAGATCGGCTATTATGACCAGGAACATCAGGTGCTCCATATGGATAAGACGATCTTTCAGGAGATTTCAGACACCTATCCGTATCTGACCAACACGGAAATCCGCAATGTGCTGGCGGCGTTTCTGTTTACGGAGGATGATGTCTTCCAGCCGATCCATACGCTGAGCGGCGGGGAACGGGGAAGGATCTCCCTGGCGAAGCTGATGCTTTCCAATGCCAATTTTCTGATCCTGGACGAGCCGACAAACCATCTGGATATCGTCTCCAAGGAGATTCTGGAGCAGGCGCTGAGGGATTATACGGGAACCGTACTTTATGTTTCCCATGACCGTTATTTTATCAATCAGACAGCCACCCGGATCCTTGAACTGACCAACCAGCAGCTTGTCAATTATATTGGAAATTATGATTATTATCTGGAAAAGAAAGAAGAACTGACCAGTATCTATGCGCCTTCCGCTGCTGCTGACAATGTGGAAAAGCCGGCGCAGTCCGCAGTCAAACTGGACTGGAAAACCCAGAAGGAGGAGCAGGCACGTCAGAGAAAACGGGAGAATGATCTGAAAAAGACGGAAGCCCGGATTGAAGAACTGGAGACCCGCGACGCAGAGATTGATGAAGAAATGTCCCAGCCGGAGGTGGCGACCGATGTCGCAAAATGTGTGGCGCTGAGCAATGAAAAAGCTGAGATCGCCGCGGAGCTGGAACAGCTTTATGAAAAATGGGAAGAGCTGGCGGAGTAAGCAGGACAGTTTCCAATACAGAAACAGCCGCAGACCGTGCATATAATTGCACCGGATCTGCGGCTGTTTTCAGTTTCTTATTTTTCCATTTCTTCACGGATCGCCAGAATGAAATCCCTGCTGTTCAGAACGACAGGATTTTCGATGGTGGTGATCAGCGCCAGGTCTTTGGTCATCTTTCCGGATTCGATCACATGGATCGTAGCGGCCTCCAGTTTGTCTGCGAAACGGCAGAGCGCCTCGTTGCCGTCCAGCTCTCCTCTTTTTCTCAGAGCGCCGGTCCACGCGAAGAGGGTGGCTACGGAGTTGGTGGATGTCTCCTCTCCTTTCAGATGGCGGTAATAGTGGCGCTGTACGGTACCGTGCGCCGCCTCATACTCATAATATCCGTGAGGGGAAACCAGCACGGAGGTCATCATTGCCAGAGAACCGAAGGCGGAGGATACCATGTCGCTCATCACGTCTCCGTCGTAATTCTTGCACGCCCAGATAAACCCGCCTTCCGCTTTCATGATCCTTGCGACAGCGTCGTCGATCAGCGTGTAGAAGTAAGTAATGCCTGCCGCCTCAAATTTCTCTTTGTATTCCTTTTCATAAATCTCCGCGAAGATATCTTTGAATCGATGGTCATATTTTTTGGAGATGGTATCTTTGCTGGCAAACCACAGATCCTGACGGGTGTCCAGTGCGTACTCAAAGCAGCTCTTCGCAAAGCTTTCGATGGAATCGTCCAGATTGTGCATTCCCTGGGCAACGCCGGCGTTGGTGAAATTATGTACCAGTTCACGGGTCTCTGTTCCGTCTTCAGCGGTGTAAACCAGCTCGACCTTGCCAGGTCCCGGGATCACCATTTCTGCATTTTTGTAGACGTCACCGTAGGCATGTCTTGCGATGGTGATCGGCTTCTTCCAGTTTCGGACACATGGCTCAATGCCTTTTACAACGATCGGCGCGCGGAATACGGTTCCGTCAAGCATCGCACGGATCGTACCGTTGGGGCTCTTCCACATTTCTTTCAGATTATATTCAGTCATGCGTGCCGCGTTTGGGGTGATGGTCGCACATTTCACCGCTACTCCGTATTTCATCGTGGCATTGGCAGAATCAACCGTTACCTGGTCATTGGTTTCATTTCGATGCTCCAGTCCCAGGTCGTAGTACTCGGTCTTCAGGTCAATAAAAGGAAGAAGAAGTTCGTCCTTGATCATTTTCCAGAGAATACGGGTCATCTCGTCTCCATCCATCTCGACCAGAGGGGTCGTCATCTGAATTTTTTCCATAATGTCCTCCTTGGATAATCGTGAGGCAGCAGTCCCGGATCTTCCTGCCGGGCTGCTGCCAGTATTTTTTGTACTGCCTTTTTCAGCGATTGTTTTCTCACAATTCAGCTGATTTTAATTGTATAGATTGCAAAGGAACTTGTCAAGGTCAAATTCGCCCCATCCCTGCCGGTTATGGGGAAGTCCCAGGTCACGGACGGAATCCCGCAGAAGCATCTTGATCTGCACGTTGGTCAGATAGGGAGCTTTCTGGAGCGCAAGGGCGATGGCGCCTGAGATCTGCGGCGTCGACATGGAAGTTCCGCTCTTTTTCGCGTATTCCCTGCGGCTGATCCCGGGAGCACATGAAATGATGTCTTTTCCCGGAGCCACAAGATCCGGTTTGCAGACACAGTCTCTGGTCGGTCCGCAGCCGGAGATTCCTCCCGTACCGGTAAGAAGATCGCTGGAGCCGACGGTAATGACCTTCCGGCTGCTGCCTGGGGCGGTCACAGTGCCGCTGCCGGGACCGAGATTCCCGGCGGCAGTCACAACCACCAGACCGTCGTCCCACGCCTCATCCACTGCCTCGATCAGAAGATCGTGAAGCGTTTTTTCCTGCTCCGTCGTGCCGACGGATATATTAAGGATCCGGATATTGTAGCGCACTCTCATCTTCCGGACCCAGGCGATCGCTTTCAGAACATCCTGTTTTCTTCCGTTGCCCTGATGATCCAGGATCTTCAGGACGATGAAGCTGCATTCGGGAGCCATACCCTGATATCTTCCGCCGCTGGCTTTTCCGCTTCCGCCGATCAGCCCCGCCACATGGGAGCCGTGTCCGTTGTCGTCGTAGGGACATACACGTCCGGAAATCAGATCCAGAAAGACAGCAATTCTCCCGTCAAAATCCACATGGGGCGTGATCCCGGTATCGAGGACTGCGACGGAGACCCCGCGGCCGGTTAGTCCATATCGGTTTTTCAAAACATCCTCCTCCAATGGTATTCTTTATTAAAATATTCGAAAAAAAACACTTTGCTATCCGGTTGAAAAGTAAAGAGAAGGTAAAGGGAATGTAAACACGACAAACGCATGAATAAATAAATTGTGAACAAAACCATTTTTCTGGTATGAT
>ERZ1673750.278-NODE-278-length-46521-cov-17.326690_pt1 | contig 46521 bp, 42 predicted proteins | sample MGYA00580203_ERZ1673750 | MGnify/ENA primary metagenome ERZ1673750 (study PRJEB41218, sample SAMN15661763) | gut metagenome | host: Homo sapiens | place: Canada: London | collected 2015-08-20/2019-03-30 | study: EMG produced TPA metagenomics assembly of... | reverse complement strand
TAAAGTGGCACGCGAGCTGGGTTCAGAACGTCGTGAGACAGTTCGGTCTCTATCTGTTGTGGGCGCGGGAGATTTGCGAGGACCCGACACTAGTACGAGAGGACCGTGTTGGACGGAGCACCGGTGTACCGGTTGTGGCGCCAGCCGCACCGCCGGGTAGCCGCCTCCGGCAAGGATAAGTGCTGAAAGCATCTAAGCACGAAGCCCCCCTCAAGATAAGATCTCCACATAAGGGCCGTCAAAGACGATGACGTCGATAGGTCGCAGGTATACGGGCGGCAACGTCCTCAGCCGAGCGATACTAATCACCCAACCCCTTTCCGCAAACAGACAACCATCGCTCCGACCGCAAGGCCGGAGAGAAGGAAAACAAACAAATGCACGAAAACGCAAGACCAAAGGCGACACGCCTTCGGTGGGAGAAGCCGCAAGGCTCATCCCGGCAATCTCAAGCAGAACATCAGCGAGCCAACCCGTTTTGCTCACTGCTTCCACCGCCCTCCTTTTTATCTTACACAGTCAAAATTGACTGACAGACGAACTAAGGCGGCCATAGCACGGGGGTTCCACCTCTTCCCATTCCGAACAGAGAAGTTAAACCCCGCCGCGCCGATGGTACTGCGAAAGTGGGAGAGTAGGTAACCGCCCCTATCCGAGAGCCCCGACGAGTCAACCGACCCGCCGGGGCTCATCTTTTTAACCGCTTTTCTACCCCTCCTGTATTTTTAACCGCCGCGCTAAAAAATTTTCTCGGCCCCTAACTTCCCTTAATGCCTTTAAGCTCCTTAAAGTCTTTAAGGTCTTTAGGGTCTTTAGGGTCTTCGCTCCTCACGCGTTCGGCGTTGGCCGCATATATTGTCTCGCATATATAGCCCAACAAATATATTCCCCAATCTTGCGGTCTCCCCACCATAGTATTCGCGTGTGTAGTGGATGTACAGCTATTATATATGTTCATCTCATGTTAGAAAGGATTTCTGTTATCTTGATTGCAGCCATTATACGTGATACCGGATCGCCCGGTATTGGATAGTCGCCTGGTGGAATAAAAATATGGCCGCCGGATCCATATATTGGGTCCGGCGGCCGCTATCTTTAGGTGTATTTACGATATGATATCAGGCTTTGTCGTTGAAAAGGGTGCGGATGGAGCCGAGCGAGGAAAGCACTGAGCTGGCCTCGTAGGGGATGTAGACCGTTTTGTTGTCTTTGCCGGTGGTCATCTCGCGCAGGGTGTCGATATATTTCATGGCCAGCATATATGCTGCGGGGTCAGTTTTGCCGACGGCAACGGCTTCTGCTACCCGACGGATGGCGTCGGCCTCGGCCTGGGCGTTGAGAATGATTGCCTGGGCGTCGCCTTCGGCACGGAGAATCTCGCTCTGCTTGCGGGCTTCAGCCTTGTTGATCTGCGAGGCTTTTTCGCCTTCGGAACGGAGTATGAGGCTCTGCTTTTCGCCCTCGGCGTTGAGGATTTCGGCGCGGCGGTTGCGCTCGGCCTGCATCTGTTTCTCCATGGCTACGCGAACGCTTTCCGGCGGGGTGATGTCCTGAAGTTCCACGCGGTTTACCTTCACGCCCCATTTGTTGGTGGCGTCGTCGAGAATTGCCTGCAATTTTGTGTTTATGGTGTCGCGCGAGGTAAGTGTCTCGTCGAGCTCGAGTTCACCGATTACGTTACGGAGCGACGTCTGCGTGAGTTTCTCGATGGCGTTGGGGAGGTTGTCGATTTCGTAGACTGCTTTCTTGGGGTCGGTAATCTGGAAGTACAGCAGTGCATTGATTTCGGTGGTAACGTTGTCGCGCGTAATCACCTGCTGCGAGGGGAAGTCGTATACCTGCTCGCGGAGGTCTATCACGGTCGTGGCTACGGTACGGACCACGTGGCGTCCGCCGATGCCCTGTTCCACGCGGCGCGTGTAGATGGTCTTGGGCTTGTCGATGAACGGAATTATGAAGTTAAGGCCGGGGGAGAGCACGCTGTGGAAGCGGCCCAGGCGCTCGATTACGCGGGTTTCCGACTGAGGCACTACCTTGACGCCGGCTGAAATCACTACAATGGCGAAAATCACCACTACGGATGCAAGAATCCAGGAAATCATGATTGCTTGAGTTTAGATTTGTGTGAAAATTATTTCTGTAACCGGAAGTTGGTGGTTACCACCAGATCCGGTAATTTTTGTCGGAGAGTTTATATCTGTGGAAGAACCACTGTAAGGATGATGCTGTCGTAGCCAGTTACGATTACTTCGGCGCCTACGGGGATGGCCATCGGTTCGGATGGCGCCTGCACCTGCCAGTTGTCGCCGTCGATGCGGGCGCGACCCAGCGAACCGGGGCGTACGGTTTCGGTGACGATGGCGCGGCGCCCGAGAAGGGCATCCATGCCTGTGCGTGCAGTGTGGGCGGTGCGCGCGTTATGGATTTTGCGGAACCACGGGAAGGCGACAAGATAGAACCCAAGCGCGGCGACGGCCATTATGACAATCTGCCATACGAGGTCTACCCCGAGCAGAGAGGCCGCCATGGCAAGTATGGCGCCCGCGCCCAGACATAATGCCCAAAGCATCTGCGTGAGCACTTCGACTATAATAAGTACAACGGCTATGATAATCCAGATAAGCCAGAGTTCCATATGAAATTATGATTTTATTGATTGGACAACGGAATGATTCCCAAAGATAGTAAAAAGTTGGAATATAAGATAGAAATTTGCAAAACTTCCCCATACTATGTAGGGACATCGCTTTGCGATGTATAAGTGGTGGATTGCCAATCATACATCGCGAAGCGATGTCTCTACATTGTTGATGAAATGCTGTTGAAAAACAACCTTTCGAAATATGTTTGAGCCGTCGCCGTCAGCCGATGGAGTCGGGTTGCTCGTCGGCGGGAGCGCCGATGGAGTCGGGCATTTCGGTCTGGGTGGCGGCGATTGCGTCGTAGCGTGCAGCGAGTTTCTCGCCGATTTCCAGGCTGAGTGTGCTGAGGCGGTCGCGCTGGGTGTCGTTGAGTTTTACGTCCTTGGAGGCGAAGTCGGCGGCAAGCGTGCTGAGTTCGTCAAGGAATGCACCATAGGATGCGGCCGACGAGATGGTGTCGATCTGCGCCTGCATTTCTGTAAGTGTGGCTTCGTAGGCGTCGTAGTCTTTTGTGCCTGAACAGGAGGCGAGCAGGGCGGCCGCCGCGGCCAGATATATGAGTCTCTTCATTTGGTGAAACGGTGTGATAAGGTGATTTGAGGATGAATGTATTGTAAATATTCAGAATAGTCGGCCCGGGGAGTATCAGATACCTTCGGATACCACCGGAGTTTCCGCCGGAGCGGCGGTATCGGGACCTTCCTTGATGAAGACCACGGCAAGCGAGCCCAACACGAGCGATATGCCTGCGATAATCATCATCATATACTGCGGCGCAAGTTCACTGGGCGAACCGATGGCAGAGAGAATCCATCCGCCTGCAAGAGCGCCCACAATCTGCGGAATGCATATCGAGCAGTTGAACAGGCCGAGGTATGCGCCGATATTGCCTGACTTCAGCGAGTTGGTCAGTATGGTGAAGGGCCATGCGAGCATAGCGGCCCAGGCGCAGCCTATGAGAAGGAATGATACGAAGAGCAGATACTGGTTGGTAATCAGGCCGGCAGAGATAAAACCTGCCGCGCCGAGCATAAGGCTGAGCGAATAGGAGAACTTGCGGCTGCGGAACAGCGGGAGGCAGACGGCCCACAGCACCGATCCGATGGCCTGCACGGCGAAGAGGATACCTACCCAGTTGCCAGCGTCGTTGTATTCGTCGGATTCGGTGTTGAGTACAATCGAGGTGTCGAAGGCGCATTTGGCAGGGTCGGCGAGCGTCGCCGTCGAGGTGCCGTCGAGGAACAGGGCTCCCGAGTTGGGGTCGTGTGTATAAATGTCGGCCATGATGATGCCTCTGCCGCCCTTCATCTGCGAGAGGCGGTCCACGATGGTGAAGCTCGGAGTCTCAATCCCCTCGTTGCCGTTGATTATAAGCGTGCGACCTTCGGTTTCAACCGGAATGTTGAATGCAAACCGGCTGATGCCGTTGGTCGAGGCGAGCATGTCGGCGGTTACGACCGGAGTTACCCGCTCTATTCCCATGGTGGGAGCCGTGATGTTGAGGCCGCCGAAGTCAATCTTCTGCTCTGGCTGCGATGTTGTGGTGAGTTGCACTTCGGTGGCTGCGTGGAATACGCCATCGGCGTCGACGATGCCTGCTACAGCGGCTTTGCCGTTGTCGACAATCAGCATGGAGTCGGCAGTGAGGATGTATTTGGCGTTGTATGTCGCCGAGGAGCCGTCGGCGAGAGTCTCGGTGATTCCGTGGATGGTAGTTGTCTCGGGACAGTTGAATGCCTGCTTGGCGATGGTGCCGTTGGTGTATGTCCACATGAAAAGGAATGCAAACCAGCAGAAGAACTGCACCAGACCTACGGTCCAGAATGTTTTCGGAGCGTTGACAAGCAGTTTTATAAGGTTAGTTTTCTCCTTTTTGTCGGATGCGGCTGCGTTGCCGCCGCCGTTGTATTCGGCGTAGAGCTGCGGAGGCCACTCCTTGATTTTCATGAGCGAGTAGACTACGCACAGCAGCAGGATGGCGGCTCCGAAATAGAAGGAGAATACCACCGTCTGCGGAATCACACCGGCTGCCGCAGTATTCTGAAAGCCTATCCAGGTGAGCAGGAAGGGGAATACGTAGCCTACGATCGAACCGGCGTTGCAGAGGAAGCTCTGTATGGAGTATGCAAGCCCTTTCTGGCGCTCATTGACCATATCGCCTACCAGCATTTTGAAAGGCTGCATGGCCATGTTGATTGAAGTGTCGAGAAGCATCAGGGCGAAAAGGCCGATGAGAATTGCCGAAGATACGGCCAGGCCGAAGCTTCCGGCATTGGGCAGAAGGCACATCACGGCCACGGCCACGAGAGCGCCGGCGATGAGATAAGGCAGACGCCGGCCGAAGCGGTTCCAGGTGCGGTCGGAAGCAGTACCCACAATCGGCTGTACTACCAGCCCCATCAGAGGAGGCAGAATCCAGAAGTAACTGAGATCGTGGGGGTCGGCCCCGAGTGTCGCAAAAATACGGCTGACGTTAGCGCTCTGCAATGCATATGCAATCTGAACGCCGAAGAATCCGAAACTGAGGTTCCAAAGTTTCCAGAAACTAAGGTCGGGTTTAGTTTTCATGTAGATATCGGGATGGATGTAAGTAAAATAATCGTGTTGGCGGTAAATACCTCCTCATCGGGAGCGATATGCCCCGTCAGCGGGCGCCTTCGAGCGAATATAGCCAGCGTATTTCTTCGCCCCAGATCAGCTCGTCGGGAGTTTCAAGAATCAGGGGGATATTGTCCATTCGGGGGTCGGCCATCAGCATTACGAAGAAATCCTCGCCGAGTTCGCCTTTCCCGATGGGGGCGTGTCGGTCGACGCGCGATCCCACGCCTTTTTTCGAGTCGTTGAGGTGCATCCCCCGTAGATAGTTGAACCCGACTATGCGTTCGAAATCCGCCCAGGTCTGTTCATAGGCTTCGGGAGTTGTCATATCATAGCCGGCGGCAAACGTATGGCAGGTGTCGATACACACGCCGACGCGGCTTTTATCTTCCACTCCGTCGATTATAGCTGCAAGATGTTCGAAAGCATATCCCAGATTGGAGCCTTGACCGGCGGTGGATTCAATCACTGCGCTGACTCCTTCGGTCTTGTCGAGCGCCATGTTGAGCGAGTCGACGATGCGGGCGATGCATTCTTCCTCTGAGATTTGATTCAGATGTGAGCCGGGATGGAAATTAATCAGCGTAAGCCCCAGCTGGTGGCAGCGGTTCATCTCGTCGAGAAACGCCTGACGCGACATGGCGAGCTTTGCCGAATCAGGCGATCCGAGATTTATAAGAAAACTGTCGTGAGGCAGGATGAAGCGCGGGTCGTAGCCGAGCGCCTGACAACGCTCACGAAACAGTTCGGCGTCCGCCGGAGTGATTTCAGCTGATTTCCATCGCGAAGGGTTGCGCGTGAACAATGCGAAAGCCTTCATCCCGATTTCACTTGCAAGAAGCGGAGCGTTGGCGATACTGCCTTCTACGGGCACATGAGCACCTATATATTTCATTCAGAGGATGGATGAGTGTGAGGTAAGAAGTTAAGCAACAGCCTGCAATAATTTAGGCGGATAGCTTGTGAGATGCAAATTTAGCAAAAGAATTTCAGATGGTGCTCCCGCACAACATAAAAGTTTCCCCGTTTTGTAAAAAAATTAGGTGAAAAATATGTAATTTTGCATGTCGTCCAGACGGCATGATGCCGTAGCGGCCGGCGGGGTGCTCGTGGCGAGCTGTCCCTCCGCGGCCGTGAGGCCATTGGACAGGTATTTTTAAGGGTTGACGCAACGATAGCGTTTTTAAACACGTGCAATTGATGAAAAAGGTAAAAGAAAAACTTTACGGACTCATAGGGTATCCGTTGGGCCATTCGTTCTCACAGAATTATTTCAACAGCAAATTCGAGGCGGAAGGCATCAACGCACGCTACATGAATTTCGAACTGCCCGACATCGGCGACCTGATGGAGGTGCTGTCTGAACATACGAACCTCGACGGCCTCAATGTGACAATCCCATATAAGGAGCAGGTGATGGCTTATCTCGACGACATCGACCCTGTGGCCCAACGTATCGGAGCCGTAAATGTGATTCAGATTTTGCGCGGCAAGTCCGACAGCGATTTGCGCCTTGTCGGCTTCAACAGCGATATCGCCGGCTTCACCAACTCAATCCGTCCGTTTCTGCGCCCGTATCATAAGGCCGCTCTCGTACTCGGCACCGGAGGAGCATCCAAGGCCATCTGCTGCGGCCTTGAAGACCTCGGCATAAAGCCCCAGCTCGTGTCGCGCACGCCGCGCGAGGGTATTATAGGCTATTCCGACCTTACCCCCGAGGTGATGGAGAGCCACAAGGTGATAGTCAACACCACACCGCTGGGTATGTATCCTCATGTCGACGAATGTCCCGACATTCCCTATGATTGTCTCACTCCCGAGCATCTCTGCTACGACCTTCTCTACAACCCTGACGTGACGCTCTTCATGAAACGTTCCGCCGAGCATGGCGCCGTGGTGAAAAACGGTCTGGAAATGCTTCTGCTTCAGGCATTCGAATCGTGGGAAATCTGGACCGCGCGAAAATAATCTGCAAATAATACAGCCAGTCAAAAAACTTACAACAGTCGCAATGAACAATTTAGGACGCTACGTCTACATCCTCGCTATCCTGCTGATTGCCTTTCCCTTTCAGGTATTCGGTGTATCTGATTTCATAACTCCCGCGCTTGCGCTTTTCGCCGGCCTCGTGTTCGCGCTGATATTTCCCATGCCGTTTCCGAAATTCAATAAGAAAGGCTCGAAATATCTTCTTCAGGCTTCGGTGGTCGGACTTGGATTCGGCATGAACGTCGTCACGGCGCTGAAAAGCGGCTCCGAAGGAATGATGTTCACCATCGTGTCGGTAATCGGCGTGATGGCGTTCGGCATTCTGATAGGAATCTGGATGCATCTCAACCGCAAGACGGCCTATCTGATTTCGTCTGGTACGGCGATATGCGGCGGAAGCGCTATCGCTGCCGTCGGCCCGGTTCTGAAGGCCGACGACCACGAAATGGCCGTTTCGCTGGGCGTAATCTTTATACTCAACGCCATAGCGCTATTCATCTTCCCTCCGATAGGCCACTATTTCGGGATGACTCAGGCGCAGTTCGGAACGTGGGCCGCCATTGCCATCCACGACACTTCGTCGGTGGTCGGAGCCGGCGACGCCTATGGGGCGGAGGCCTGCCAGATTGCGACGCTCATAAAGTGCACGCGCGCATTGTGGATTATTCCGCTCGCGTTTGCCACGATGTTTATCTTCCGCGACAAAAAAGGAAGTAAGGTCAGCATCCCCTGGTTTATCTTCCTTTTCGTAGCTGCTATGGTAGTAAACACCTATTGCGGCATCCCTTCGGCCGTAAGCGATACAATTGTCTATATCTCGAAGAAAGCCCTTGTAGTTACCCTTTTCTTTATCGGAGCAGGACTTTCGGTCGGTATGGTGAAAAAAGTCGGTATCCGGCCGCTTCTACTGGCCATACTCCTGTGGATTATCATCGGTGTGTCGAGCTTTATGGTAGTGATGAACACTATCGACTAATCCGGCAGCTCCGTATCCATTCTCAACCTCTCTCAAACCATGGAATTCAGCCGGAAATGAGCGTCAGGCGCCCCATATTGCCATCGATGCCGGCCCTCGGTGCCCTCGCGGCGCTGGTGGCCGGCATTTTAGCGGGATACTTTATCGGGAGTGCGACGGTCTGGCTGACCGTGGGCACCGTGGCAGCTACGCTAATCGCTTACGTGGCCGATCGGCGCCGCATTGCCGCACTCGGGCTGTTCGCCGTGCTCGGGATGGCGGCGTATACGCTTGCACGGCCTCCACGGGTCGACATCCCGGAGACAGGCATTACGGTTGCGGTGACGGCGCATGTGGCCCACGCGCGGCAGAACGAGCTTAACCAGCGGCTTGTGCTCGATGTGGAAGAGGGAGCATGGAAGGGAGTCCGCCTGTTAGTCTATAGTCATGCCCTCACACCTGTGGTAGGACGTGGCGACCGCATTTCCGCACAATTGCATCTGATGCCGCCCGATGTCGGTTTCAAGGTCCCCGACGAGTTTTCTATGGTCCCATACTGCCGTACACACCACATTGCGGCGATAGCCCACTGCGGTGAGGGGGCCATCAGGGTTGTGGGGTATGCTCCGGATTGGTCGGACCGACTGAGCGCTTGGCGCGAAAAAATTGCAGACTTCATATTTTACCGCACTGGCCTGCGGCCGGACACGGCCGAGATGTTATGCGCGCTGCTGACGGGATGCGACGACTTTCTCGACGAAAATATCCGTGCGGAATTCACCACTGCAGGGCTTGCCCATGTGCTTGCTCTCAGCGGCACCCACCTCGCCGTCATAGCTATGATTCTCGGTCTACTTCTGATTCCCCTGCGCGTGGTGGAGCACCGGAGGGCTGCTGGAGCGGTGCTTCTGGCGTGTCTGTGGGGATATGTGGCGCTCACGGGAGCGTCGCCCTCGGTGGTCAGAGCCTGTCTGATGGTGTCGATTGTGGCGGTTGGCAGATTCGCCTCCATGTCTGGCAACCCGCTCAACAGTCTGTGTGTCGCCGGTATTCTTATCCTGATTTTTGACCCTGAGGCACTTTTCATGCCCGGTTTTCAGCTTTCGTTTGCGGCCGTGGCGGCCATTCTGATGTTCGGCGCGAAAATACGCAATCTCGGCGGCCGCAGTCAGTGGTGGCGCCTGCTGCTGGGGTGGGGAGGTGTCTGCGTTGCCGCTGTGGCAGGCACAGCTTTGATTTCCGCATGGCATTTCCATGAGTTCCCGCTGCTTTTTCTCGCCTCCAATCTGCCGGTCGGCCTGCTCCTCCCCTGGTTCATGGGTCTGGGGATGCTTAAGATGGCCTTTGCCGTCGCAGGTATCCACGCCGCGTGGCTTGCTGGAACGCTTAACGCCATTTACGACGTGATGACCGCCACGGCGCAATGGGTGGGAGACCTGGGATTCTCGTCAGTCAAAGGGTTGTATTTCAGTGCGTGGTGGCTGGTGCCATATTTCCTGGCGTTGATTCTGCTGTGGCTCGCGTGGGAGCAGCGACGCCTCCTTCCGGCAATAGGAGCGGGCTTCGTCGCGGTCGTCGCGGTCATCGTCGCACTTCTTATTCCCGATGTGGAACGAGACACCGAAAGCTACGCGATTTACGATTATTACGCCACGACTTTGCTGTTGCGCGACGGCCGGGAGGTCTGGTTTGTGACCGATGCTCCGGAAAAATACCATCAGTCGCTGATAGAGCGCACCTCTTTCCGTCTCGACAAGTATTACTCGCGCAGAGGAGTCGATTCCGTGAGGGTGGTGAGCAGACTCAGGCATCCTTACTTCCGGGCCGACGGAAAGCGGTGGACTACATCAGGAAGTGAGGTAGTGCTTCTCAACGCCGACTGGCGTCAACTTTCCGACAATGACATCAGGACGGCTATTGCACGCGTCAGCGGTGGTAAACTCATACTGCTGGTTACTACCGGCTTCCGTGGTGATTTGCCGAAAATATGCCGTATGAGCGGAGCCGACCGCATAGCCATATCGCGGCGGCTCTCGGGGGAACGGCGTGAAAAACTGGCTGAGGCGCTGGCATCCGAAGGAATACCATTTGTCATCGGGCTTGAAGGTGAACTTTGAAGGGGGAGGCCCACCGGGAGTCTTATAGGCCGAGACTGCTTAGACCGCGCCGGAAGTGAGGCGAATCATATTCCTCCCGGTCGACGACTCGGCCGGCATACTCTACAAGATCAATATCGATTATTATCTTTCCCTCTGCCTTATCGGCGGCCGTGCGGCCGCGCTTACGTTCATATGCTTTGAATTTCGACTCCAGAACGGCGCAGTCGAAGGCAGTTGTGCCATAAACTACCGCGTTGAGATATGTGCCTGCGGCGGTTGTGCCGTCGGGGGCTTCGGTCGGCGTCTCATATGGAGTTGTCTCCACCCCCGCAGGCATGAATCTACGCAGCCATACCAGGGCGCGGGAAACCTCCTCCGCACGGTTCTCGACATTGCTGCCGATGCTTATCGTGATGCTTTTCAATGCCATTGCTCTCGGGGTATCGGTTCAGATATTCTGGTCGACGCCGCGCATGCTCAGGGCTATGCGTCCGCGGCGGATGTCGATGTCTACGACTTTCACCATCACGTGCTGGTTTAGTTTCAGTACCTGCGACGGATGACCGACGCGCTTCCCTTCGGCGAGCTGCGATATGTGTATTAGTCCGCTCTTGTGAATGCCCAGATCCACGAAGGCACCGAAATCCGTTATGTTGTTGACGATTCCGGGAAGTATCATCCCCTCGCGCAGGTCGTTGATGTCGGAAATCGACTCGTCGAAACTGAATGAAGATGCCTTTTGGCGCGGGTCGCGGCCGGGCTTCTCAAGTTCGGAGATTATGTCGGCGAGTGTCTCCACCCCGGTATCTGCATCCGTGTAGGCCGCGATGTCAACGCCCTTGATTGCCGCGGGTGAATGGATGAAGTCGTCGAGCGGCATCCCGGCGTCGGCTGCCATGCGGGCCACAAGAGGGTAGCGCTCGGGATGTACGGCTGTATTGTCGAGAATGTTTTTACCTGTGGGCACGCGCAGAAAGCCGGCCGCCTGCTCGAATGCTTTCGGGCCCATGCGCGGCACTTTCCTGATGGCTTCGCGCGAGGGAAAATCACCATGCTCGGCTCGGTAGGCCACGATGTTGGAGGCGAGAGTGTCGCCGATGCCCGATACGTAAGCAAGCAGTTCGCGCGACGCGGTGTTCACGTCGATGCCTACGGAGTTGACGCATGAGGCAACGGTCATATCGAGGCTTGCCTTGAGCTTGGTCTGGTCGACATCGTGCTGATACTGGCCCACGCCGATGGCCTTCGGGTCGATTTTTACGAGTTCAGCCAGAGGATCCATGAGTCGGCGCCCTATGGAGACGGCTCCGCGCACGGTGACGTCGTGGTCGGGGAATTCCTTGCGCGCCAGGGCGGAGGCCGAGTAGACCGATGCGCCGTTTTCGTTTACCACGAAAATCTCCACTTCGCGGGGATAACGCAGCGATTTCAGAAACCGCTCGGTCTCGCGGCTGGCGGTGCCGTTGCCAAGCGAGATAGCCTCGATGTTGTAGCGGGCCACAAGGTGCAGAACCTTTTTTGTCGCACCTTCGATGTCGGAGGCGGGAGGGGTGGGATAAATTACGTCGTGGGCGAGCAGATTGCCGTTGGCGTCGAGACATACCACTTTGCATCCTGTGCGGAAACCGGGGTCGACACCCATGATGCGTTTTGAACCGAGAGGTGCTGACAGCAGAAGCTGCCGCAGATTGTCGGCGAAGGTGTCGATGGCTGCCGAGTCGGCGCGGAGCTTCGCCTCGGCGGCGAATTCGTTTTCGATGGCAGGACGCGTAAGGCGCCGGTAAGCGTCGTCGACGGCGTCGAGAATCACATCCTGACATTCCTCCGAGCCGTTTGGCTTGAGAAAGATGGGGTAGAGGCGGCCGAGGGTGCGCTCGTCGTCGACATAGATGCTCACTTTCAGAATTCCTTCGGCTTCGCCACGCCGCATAGCGAGGTAGGCATGCGAGCCAACGCGCCGCAGGGGTGTGGAAAAATCGAAATAGTTGGCGTAGTTCGCTCCTTCCTCCTCTTTTCCTTTCACAGCTTTGGATGATATTACAGCGAAGCGGCGGAACTGGTCGCGCACGCGCGAGCGGGCCGCCTCCGATTCATTCACCCACTCGGCTATGATGTCGCGGGCTCCCTTTATGGCTTCGTCGGCGGTAGCGACTTTCTCGCCGGTGAATTTTGCGGCTGCCCGGCCTACGTCGGGCGTGCGCTGGGCCATGATGATTTTGGCAAGCGGTTCCAGACCGGCTTCGCGGGCCATCTGGGCGCGTGTGCGTCGTTTCGGTTTGTAGGGGAGATAGATGTCCTCGAGTTCCGAGGGGTTGAGCGTGGCGAGGATACGCTCCTCGAGTTCGGGTGTGAGTTTCTCCTGGCTGCGTATGGTTTCGAGGATATATGCGCGGCGCTTTTCGAGTTCGGCAAGTTCGGCCGCGCGCTGCTCGATGCGGAAAATCGCCACCTCGTCCATATTGCCGGTGGCTTCCTTCCGGTATCGGCTGATGAACGGGATTGTAGCGCCATCGGCAAGGAGGTTGATGACGGCCGTGACGTGGGCCGGATTCAGCCCGAGTTCCCGGGCAATGATGGCGTCGGGCGTGGTGGCGTTTTGCATGGATGAGAAGTATAGGGAAAATCAGCGCGAACGCAGCGTGATTAGTGTGATTTCGGGAGTAGCGCCCATGCGCATGGGAATGCCTACGGTTCCGGCGCCGATGTTGACGTACAGGTGGCGGCTCCCGGTGGAATCGGAATATAGGCCGCCCCACGTGGGATAACGCCAGGCTGCGGGCGATATGCTGCCCAGCTCAATCTGCATGGCGTGTGTGTGGCCCGAAAGAGTAAGGGCCACGTTGGCGTCAGGGGTGGCGGCGATGGAATCGACCCAATGCTGCGGATTGTGGGTCAGCAGGATTTTGGAGTTGGAGTCGGCAAGCCGGGGATATGCTTTGGACAGAGAACCATAGATGGTGAATGGCGGGTCGCCGATGTTCTCCACTCCGATCAGGGCAATTGAATCGTTGCCGCGTCGAAGCCATTCCGTTTCGTTCAGCAGCAGGCGCATGGGCGTGTGCCCGTAGAGGTCGTAGAGGCGCTGCATGTTGTCGGCCTTCCGGGCAGGGGAGGGCCAGTCGAGATAGTCGCCGTAGTCATGGTTGCCGAGAATGGCGTAGACGCCCATCGGTGCATCGAGGCGGCTCAGGGGGCCGATGAATGGCTTCATCTCGTCGGAGCGGCGGTTCACGATGTCGCCGGTGAACACGATAACATCCGCGTGGAGCGCGTTGATGCGGTCCACAAGGTCCGCGACGAACGTCGTGTCGGAGCCGAATGTGCCGGTATGGAGGTCTGAAAACTGGGCAATCGTCATTCCATCGAATGCCGGGGGAAGATTTTCCACCGGTACTTCAACATGGCGCACATCGATACGGTAGCGGTTTATGAGCGCTCCCCACCACATGGCTGCAAATAGAATCGCACTCAATCCGATGCCGGCTTTTGTAAGCCAGTGCAGGCGGTCGCGTCTGAAGAGCCGAGGCGCTGAGGCTATCAGGTCGACAATCACCCCGACGTATTTCGAGGCGTAGACGCTGAGCCATGCGAAAAGCGTCCACATTTTTATGGCCAGGGTCTGCTCCGAGCCGAAGCGGGCCGGCAGACACATGGCCACAAACATCAGTGCCACAAGCGCGATTGAACTCCATAGAGTAAGGCGGCTCCATAGCGGGCTTTGGCATCTGCGGCGCGTCTGCACGTAGATATAAGCGTCGGCAATGATGCCGACACAAAGCAGAACGGCGAGAGCAAGCAGAGGGGCACGCATGGAGGGGAGGAGAATCAGATGTGGGAGGGGTGGAGCGCGGCGAGCTTGTTGCGCAACGGGTTGGCATACATGCGCATGATCTGGTCGCGCATGAATTCGCGTTCTTCGGCCGAAACGTCGGGAAGGTCAACCTTGTCGAGCTGCGACTCGATATAGCTGTTGAACGCCTCCACTTCGGCCGGGGAATACTCTGAGGCGAAGCGGCTGCCACCTTCCACCCGGTCGAATGCAATGTAGTTGACCGGATAAATGCGGTAGTTGCGATGGATTTCGGAATCGATAATGGCGCATACGCGGTGAACGACCTCCACCTTGTCGGGGTTCTCTGCCATGGACTCCAGCTGCGGATTGATACACGGGCAGAAGGCGAAATTAACGCGGCCCTTGTACTGAAGGATGCCCGTCTCCATGCTGAACAGGTCGTCGCGCTGCGATTTCTTGAATTCCGGGTCGCGGCGGCGCGCAAGGAATTCGCGGGCCTTCAGATAATCGTTGGGGTCGTATTCGTAGGATATGGACAGAGGAGTAATGTTCAGCCCCATCAGCCGCTCGGCCATGAATTCGGAGTCGCCGCTGAGAGCGAGCATTTTGATTACACTCTCCTGGGTAAGGTCGTTGGAATCCTTCGCGCGCCCCTCGCGCTGGGCGAGCCATACCGACTGGTGTTTCTCGCCGATGCAGTAGCGGATGTAGCCCGAGAGCTGCTTTGCGGCTTCAAGAGCTTTGGTAAGGCGCAGATTGCGCTTTACGATGATACCCTTGTTGAGCCTTACGAGGTTCTCGATCCAGGGGTAGATAAGCAGGTTGTCGCCGAGAGCAACCTCCTGTGCGGGAAGTCCGTGGCGAATCATCACAAGGCCGAGAAACGATGCGTCGAGCACTATGTCGCGGTGATTGGAAATGAACAGCGCGTTGTGGCCGGGGCAGATGTTCGCCTCTCCGCTTTCGCTTACTCCGGCGGTGGTCTTGCGCTCGAGCAGTTCGAGAATGCCGAGCATCACCGTGTGCTGGAACTCGTCTTTGCCGCGCAGGGCGGTGAGCTGCGATACCAGCGAGGGGTAGTCGGCGTCGGGCATTACGTACTTTATGGCGTTTTCAAAGCCGGGTTCAGCCACGAGCTGCTTCATGTGGCGTTGAAATTCACTGTCGTCGTAAGGGGCTATATCTTGAAATTCTTCCTTCATAACTTGCAGGTGCAATTTGTGGCAAATTTACAAATACCCTGCCAAATCTTAAAAACTTCACGATCCTTTTAGGTTAATTTAATAATGTGCAAAGAGGGCCGTGAACTGTGCAATATGAGGTCAGAATGTTGATATAGGTCGGTTTACTGCTCCGCATAGGAGAGCACGGTGGGACTCTCTACGTCTACCCCGAACTCTTTGGCACGTGCCATTATGGCACGTGCAAGGCGCGGTTTGAGCTCTTCGGGACAATAGCGGAAATATGCTTCGGCAGCACGCACATGGGCGGCGTCGGGCATGGGGTACTCGCGGCGCTCGGGAAGTCCGAATACTGAATCTGGAAGTTCTTTTTTCTCTTCGTAGGAAATACGGTCGGTCATGGCGATGGAATGTTTAATTGTTTTTACAGAGATTAAACAATCCGTCGGCGCCGATGGTTTGGTGCAGTATGTCCGAATCAGATGGTGAGCACAAACGTCTCCAGCCAGATGCACACCATGCCGGCTATATATCCCAGGAAGGCCATCCACGTGATTTTCTTTGCGTACCATAGGAAGGGAATCTTCTCGATGCCCATGGCCACAACGCCGGCGGCCGAGCCGATGATGAGCATGGAGCCTCCCACGCCGGCGCAGAATGTGAGCAGGTGCCAGAACAGGCCGTCCTCCACGAAATAGGCTGCGTAGGCCGGATCGGCGGCAGCGGCGATCATGTCGGGCGTCATTACGGGATACATGTTCATGCAAGCGGCTACCAGGGGTACATTGTCGACAATCGACGAGAGCACGCCTATCACACCGTTGATGATGTATGGCTGATGGAATGTCGAGTCGAGCCACATGGCCAGATGGTTGAGGATTCCGGCTTGCTGGAGGGCACCGACCGAAAGAAGGATGCCGAGGAAGAAGAGGATGGTCGACATATCGATATGGCGCACTACCTGCGATATGCGGCCCTCGATTTTGCCGTCGAGGCGGTAGCGGCGCACGATTATCTCGGTGAGAAGCCACAGAAGGCCGAGCGAAATCAGAATGCCCATGTAGGGAGGGAGATGTGTGATTGACTTGAACAGGGGCACGAAAAGCAGTCCCCCCACGCCGCAGACCAGGATAAGGATGGAGATTCTGCCGTGGTGGCGGCTCATCTCGTAGCCGATACGCTGGTCGATGGCGTTGAGTTGCTCCATGGGCTCGTTCTTGATGGCGCGCGAGGCTATGAATGTCGGTATCACCACTGAGATGAGCGAGGGAAGAATCAGATTGACGATAAGGCTTACCGACGATACGTAGTTCTTCATCCACAGCATAATCGTGGTTATGTCGCCGATGGGCGACCATGCGCCGCCCGAGTTGGCCGCCAGGACGATGACGCATGCAAAGAGCCAGCGCTCCTTCTGGTTGGAGAGCATCCGCCGGAGCATCATCACCATGATGATGGTGGTGGTCATATTGTCGAGTATGCTCGAAAGAAAAAACGCCACGAAGGCAAGCACCCACATCAGGCCGCGCTTGTTTTTCGCGTTTATGTGCCTTACGATGATGTTGAAGCCTCCATAGCGGTCGATAAGCTCCACTATGGTCATGGCGCCGATGAGGAACACCACTATCTCGCATGTGTCGCCCAAAGCAATGATTAAATCTTCCGAGAGATTGGGATCGTGGCCGCCTATGGCATAGACTGCCCAGAGCAGGCCGCACATCATCAGTGCGAATGTGGCTTTGTTGATGTTAATCACGTGCTCAAGGGCTATCATGAGGTAGCCCGCCACGAAGAGCACAATCATCAGTGTAATCATCGGGGTTGAGGGGAAGACGGTCGTGCCGGCGACGCGGCGCGACGGTTGAAACGGTTTGGGTTGATTGGTTTACAGTAAGTAACTGTTCAGAATAGTTTTGAGCGGTTACTTATCGCAAATATACGATTAATTGGCGAAAAATTTCCGTAATTATTCGTGATGCGCCGTAAATGCCAATTTCTTATCCGATTTGCCAAATGAAATCCCGATGAGATGCCGGAGTAGGCCGCCCTGGCTCCTCCGAGCCGTCAGTCAATGCGCCGGATTGAGGCGCCGAGTGCGTTGAGGCGCTCGTCGATGTTCTCGTATCCGCGGTCGATCTGCTCGATATTGCCTATTGTGCTGGTGCCTTTGGCCGACATCGCCGCAAGGAGCAGGGCGATACCCGCGCGGATGTCGGGCGAGCTCATATTGTTGGCGCGGAGGGTGAACTTATGGTCGTGGCCGATGACCACGGCACGGTGTGGGTCGCACAGAAGTATCTGGGCACCCATGTCGATAAGGCTGTCGACAAAGAAGAGGCGGCTCTCGAACATTTTCTGATGGATAAGCACACTGCCGCGGCACTGCGTGGCCACTACGAGCATCACGCTGAGAAGGTCGGGGGTGAGGCCGGGCCATGGAGCGTCGGCTATGTTCATGATTGAACCGTCGAGCGAAGTCTCGATGATATAACTATCCTGGGCAGGCACGTAGATGTCGTCGCCTCGCTGCTCCAGGCGGATACCGAGCCGACGGAAGCTCTCGGGGATAATGCCGAGATTGCGGTAGCTCACGTTCTTTATGGTGAGCTCGCTGCGCGTTATGGCTGCCATGCCGATGAAACTGCCTACCTCGATCATATCCGGGAGAATCGTATGCCGGATTTCAGGTCCGTGCTCGCGCCATAGGTCGGGTTGGCCGTCGACGGTGAGCAGATTTGAGCTTGTGCCGTATATGGTGTAGCCGATTTTCTGCATCAGCGAGCAGAGTTGCTGCACGTAGGGTTCGCATGCGGCATTGTAGATGGTGGTTGAGCCTGTGGCGCACGCGGCGGCCATAAGGATATTGGCCGTACCGGTCACGGATGCTTCGTCGAGAAGCATGTAGCAACCCCTGAGATGTTTTTCCGGGATGGTCAGAAGATATGCCTTGAGGGCCGGGTCATATTCGTAGGCGGCTCCGAGATTCATGAAGCCCTGAATGTGGGTGTCGACTTTGCGGCGCCCTATTTTGTCGCCTCCCGGTTTGGGGAAATATGCCTTCCCCATGCGGCCCAGCAGCGGGCCGACCACAAGCACCGATCCTCGCAGGCGTGCGCACCGCTTCACGAAATCCTCGCTCATGGCATATCCGGTGTCGATATTCCGGGCACAGAAGGTGTAGAGTCCGCGCCGGTGGCGCGTGATTTCCACGCCGAGCATGCGCAGGAGCTCGATGAGGTTTTTGACGTCGCTGATTTCGGGCACATTGTCGATTGTTACCTCGCGCGATGTCAGCAATGTGGCGCTGATTACCTGCAAAGCTTCGTTTTTTGCACCCTGAGGTACGATTTCGCCGCTGAGCGGCCTGCCGCCTTCGATTATGAATGATGCCATGGATGGGTTGTGGATTTCAGTATGTGTTTTTATCCGATATGGATTACTTCGGGATGAAGCGTGACGCCGAAACGCTCGGCGACGCGATTGATTACAGCCTGCTCGAGAGCCACTACGTCGGCTCCGGTTGCCCGGCCGGTGGCGTTGACGATTACGAGCGGTTGCGCGGGCCAGAGAGCGGCCCCTCCGCGGGTGAGCGGTTTGCATCCGGCCTTGTCGATGAGCCATGCGGCCGAGAGCTTGACATCGCCGGAGTCGAGACGATGGCCCGGAACGGGTGTCTCGGTCTGCGCCTGAATACGGTCATATTCCGCGGGCGTGACAACAGGATTCTTGAAAAAGCTTCCGGCGCTTCCGGTCTGTACGGGAGAGGGGAGTTTGGCGTCGCGCAGGGCGATAACCTCCCGCCGGAGCATTTCGGGGGTAAGGGTCTGCGGGTCAGCGTCGCCGAAGGCTTTCTGGAGTGCTGCATAGCTTAGCACGGGCTTCGGAAGTGTGGATAACTCTACGACGGCCTCGTAGACGATGAGCGAACCCGTGCGGTCGAGATGCTTGAACATAGAGTCGCGGTAGCCGTAGCTGCAATCGGCGTTGGATAGCGAAATGGTGCGCCCTGTGGCGGTATCAAAGCAGCGTATTTCCACCGCCACATCCTTCCATTCGGTGCCGTAGGCCCCTACGTTCTGCACAGAGGCGCCGCCAACCTCGCCGGGGATGCCCGAGAGGTTTTCGATGCCCCAGAGCCCACGGGCGCAGGCTTCGCGGCAGAGGTCGTCGAGCGTTACGCCGGCACCTGCGGTGCAGACCACGTGGCCTTTGGCGTCGGGAACGGAAAATTCCATGCGGGCAGAGCGGCAGTGAACCACCGTCCCGTCGTAGCGCGGACTGACAAAAAGCATGTTGCTGCCGCCACCTATGGGAAGAACGTCGGCGAGCATCCCGCTCTCATAAAGCGTGACCAGGTCGTCGGCGTTGTAGTATTCAATCAAACGGCCACATCCGGCCTTGAGGCCGAATGTGGTCATTCGTGTAAGGTCGTAACCTTCGTGTATATCAATCATATCAACTGATGAGGGAGAGGGAGAGGAGCGGTCGTCAGCCGCCGAAATTGTCGTAGTGGATGTTGGCGGGATCTACGCCGAGCGAGTCGAGCATGCCGTTAACGGCCTTGCTCATCGGGCCGGGACCGCACATGTAGTATTCGATATCCTCGGGCGACTCGTGGTCCTTGAGGTATGTGTCGTAGATTACCTGATGCACGAATCCAGGGGTGTATTTCACTCCTGCGGCGTCGGCTGCCGGATCGGGACGGTCGAGAGCCAGATGGAACTTGAAGTTGGGGAATTCCTTTTCAAGCTGCAGGAAGTCGTCGAGATAGAACACCTCGTTGAGGGCGCGGGCGCCATAGAAGTAGTTCATCTTGCGGTCGGTGGTCTTGAGCGTCTTGGTCATATGCATAATCTGCGCGCGCAGGGGGGCCATACCGGCGCCTCCGCCAATCCACATCATCTCGTTTTTGGTATCGAAAATCGGGTGGAAGTCACCGTAGGGGCCGCTCATCAGCACTTTGTCGCCGGGCTTTAGGGTGAAGATATAGCTTGATGCGATACCGGGGTTGACGTCCATGAAGCCCACTTCGGGTTTCGGCTTGAACGGGGGAGTGGCGATGCGCACGGTGAGCATGAAGCGGTCGCCTTCGGCCGGATAGTTGGCCATGGAGTAGGCGCGGACCGTTGTCTCGGGGTTGACGCACTTGAGGTTGAACAATCCGAATTTCTCCCATGCCGGCAGATACTCCTTGCCGATCGAGGCTTTGTCGATGTCTTTGTCGTAATCGATAGAGAAGGGTGGAATCTTGATCTGAGCGTAGGAGCCGGGGATGAAGTTCATGTGCTCGCCTTCGGGGAGTGCCACTATAAATTCCTTGATGAATGTGGCGACATTGTTGTTCGACACCACGGTGCACTCGTATTCCTTGATGTCGAGCACTTCGGCCGGAACCTTGATGTCAAGGTCGCCCTTCACTTTCACCTGGCAGGCGAGTCGCCAGTTGTCTTTAATCTCCTTGCGGGTGAAATGTACGGCTTCGGTGGGAAGAATCTCGCCGCCACCTTCAGTGACGCGTACCTTGCACTGGCCGCAGCTGCCTTTGCCGCCGCAGGCCGAGGGGAGGAAAACGTTTTCGGTGGCCAGGGCTGAGAGAAGCGGACGCCCGGATTCGACGCTCACCTTGCGGTCGTCGTTGATGGTGACGGTCACTTTGCCCGAGCTGACCAGGAAGTGCTTGGCCACGAGGAGCACTATAACCAGCAGAAGGGTAATCACTAAGAAAATACCTATTCCCGACAGAAGGGTGGCGCCCATGGGCGACGTTGCGAGTGTAGTCATTCTGTTGTGTTGCTAATCAGATTTTGATGCCGAGGAAGCTCATGAAGGCGATGCCCATCAGAGCGCAGATTATGAAGGTGATGCCGATGCCGCGCAGCGGGGCCGGGACGTTGGAGTAGGAGGCCACGCGCTCGCGGATGGCGGCGATTGCCGAAATGGCCAGAAGCCAGCCGATACCCCAGCCGGCGCCGGCACATGTGGCGGTCCATACGCTGTCGAATCCGCGCTGCTGCATGAAGAGCGAACCGCCGAGAATGGCGCAGTTCACGGCTATAAGAGGCAGGAAGATGCCGAGCGACGCATAGAGCGACGGAGAATATTTCTCTACGGCCATCTCGACGAGCTGGGTCATCGATGCTATTACGGCGATGAACATGATGAGCGAGAGGAAGCTGAGGTCTACGTCGGCGAAATCAGGCCCGAGCCAGCTCAGTGCGCCTGCCTGGAGCACGTAGGTCTGGAGCAGGTAGTTGATTGGGAGGGTGATGACCAGCATGAAGGTTACGGCTACGCCCAGACCGAAGGCGGTCTTTACGTTTTTCGACACGGCCAGGAATGAGCACATGCCCAAAAAGTAGGCGAACACCATGTTGTCGACGAAAATCGACCGTATGAACAGATTCAGGTTTTCCATCTGCGGTAGATATATGTATTCTGTTGTCTTCTAAAGGGTAGGGTTTATGGCTCTGCCGCGGATTATTTCTCCTGCAGCTCCTTGTTGTGGGCGCGGTGTACCCAGATTATGCATGCCACCACGATGAGAGCCATGGGTGGGAGAATCATCAGGCCGTTGTTGGCGTAGCCGGCGTCGTAGAAGCATTGGGGAACCACCTGGAATCCCATCAGAGTGCCGCTGCCGAGCAGTTCGCGGAAGAAGGCCACTATTACGAGCACGAGCGAATAGCCGATGCCGTTGCCCACACCATCGAGAAACGACGGCCAGGGCTTGTTGCCCATGGCAAAGGCCTCGAGGCGTCCCATCAGGATACAGTTGGTGATGATCAGCGACACGAATACCGAGAGCTGGCGGCTGACGTCGTAGGCGAATGCTATCAGCAGCTGGTTGACGATGATTACCAGGGCAGCCACCACCACGAGCTGCACGATGATGCGGATGTTGGTGGGGATGGTGTTGCGCAGCAGCGAGATAATCACGTTGGAGAAGGCAAGCACGGCGATTACCGAGATACCCATCACCAGCGCCGGCTCAAGTTTGGCCGTTACCGCCAGCGCGGAGCAGATGCCGAGCACCTGTACCACTACGGGGTTGTCCTTCGAGAAGGGGTTGAAGAAAATATCCTTGTTTTTGATTTTTTCTGCCATGACAGGGAGAATTCAAAATGTGTGAAATCAACTTATTGATTATGTGTGGATCCGGCGCTTCAGCGGGCTGCCTTTTCGAGGTAAGCGCGGTAGGGGCGGAGGCAGTCGCCGAGCATGGCGCTTACACCCTTGGAGGTGATAGTGCCTCCGGAGATGCCGTCGACGTAGTCGGCGTCGCCTTCGGGTTTCATCCCTTTCTTCACGACCTCGACGGGGCGGAACCGGCCGCTTTTGAAAATTTCTTTTCCTTCAAACTGGTCGGTGAATGCCGGTTTTGTTATCTCGGCGCCCAGTCCCGGGGTCTCTCCCTGATGGTCAAAGAAGGCGCCGTAGATGGTTGTACCGTCGCTGTCGATTGCCACATATCCCCAGATCGGACCCCAGAGGCCCATTCCGGCGAGCGGAAGCACATATTTGGTGGCTCCGTCGGCCATAGTGCAGACATACACGGGGAGCTTGCGCTCGGCTGCCGGCTTTTTGGCCTCGGCGGCCACGTCGACGGCGAAAGCCTCGTTGCCTTCGGCTACGATGTTGCCCTCGGTATCGACAATCAGTTGCGAGGTTACGGTGGTGTTGAAGGTCTCGACTACGTCGGAGCGGTCGGTAGCCACATGGACCGACATTAGAATCTGCCTCATCTTGTCGGCGTCGGCATTCTCCTGCTGGCGGCTTTTAAGCCCCATGGCGGTGAATGCCAGGGCGGCTCCCACCACAATCACCATTACGGTGATGTAGACTATGGTGTAGACGTTGCTTTGTTTGTTGATCATATCGTGGTTATGATGATTGTCTGTTCAAATTCTTCGGGTTGGTGATCAGCGTTTCACGCGGCTCAGACGGCGACGCACGTTGGATTCTACCACGCAGTAGTCGATAAGCGGAGCAAGCGCGTTCATAAGCAGCACGGCCAGCATGGCTCCTTCGGGATAGCCGGTATTGTAGGTGCGGATGATTATTGCGATAGCGCCTACCAGGAAACCATAGATGTATTTGCCGGTGTTGGTGCGGCATGCCGTCACGGGGTCGGGGGCCATGAACACGGCTGCGAAGGCGAATCCGCCGAGGCAGAGCTGATCGGCCACCGAAAGGAAGGATGCCGGATAGGTGGGCGTTGCGAATGCGTTGGCAATCAGCGCCATGACGGCGCCTCCGGCGAATACCGACAGGATGATGCGCCAGCTGGCTATGCCGGTGAGCAGCAGGATAGCCGCACCCACGAGGATGAACAGCGTGGAGGTCTCGGCAAACGAGCCGGGCATCAGGCCGAGAAACATCTGCCAGGTGGTGAGCGGTTCGTTGGTGAGGGTGGTCATCGCCTGGGCAACTTCGGCATGCGAGCCAACGGTAGCTGATGCCAGCTGACCCAGCGGGGTGGCGCCGGTGAAGCCGTCGGGAGCGTGGCCTCCGAAGCCGAGCATCGGGCTGAGCGACACAAACACGCCGTCGCCGCTCATCTTGGCCGGATAGGCGAAGAAGAGGAAGGCGCGCGTCACCAGTGCCACATTAAATATATTGTAGCCAGTTCCGCCGAACACTTCTTTTACGAAAATCACGCTGAAGGCCGTGGCTACGGCAATCATCCATAGCGGCGTCTCGATGGGGCATATCATGGGAATGAGAAGTCCCGTCACGAGAAATCCCTCCTGAATTTCCTCCTTGCGCCACTGTGCGACGACAAACTCAATGCCGAGGCCCACTACGTAGCTTACTACGATGCGCGGAAGTACAGCGAGAAATCCGTAGAACAGCAGGCTCCAGAAGGGGAACTCGGTCTGACCGCAGGCCAGCCAATGCTGGTAGCCGGTGTTGTACATGCCGAAAAAGAGGCAGGGCAGCAGCGCCAGCACCACGATAATCATCGTGCGCTTGGAGTCCATGCTGTCGTGGATGTGCACGCCCGAGGCCGAGGTCTCGTTGGGAGTGAACAGGAAGGTGTCGAATCCGTCGAACACCGAGCGGAAGGCATGGAGTCTGCCATCCTCGCTGAAGTGCGGACGGGCTTTGTCGAATATTTTCTTTAGTGCTTTCATATCTGATGGTTCACATCGGTGCTGATTGGTTCATTCAGTTCTTATTCAAGCTCTTTGCGCAGATAGTCGAGGCCTTCGCGCACGATTTTCTGCAACTCGAGCTTCGAGGTGTCGACGTATTCGGCCAACGCGAAATCCTCCGGTGCCACCTCGTAGATGCCGAGCTGCTCCATGCGGTCGATGTCGCGGGCTATGATGGCCTTTATGAGATATTCTGGGAGAATGTCGAGAGGAACTACATCGTCATACTGCCCGCTCATTATCATGGCGCGCCGGCCGCCGAGAAGGCGGGCGTCGGGGTTAAAAAGCTTTTTGGCGAGGAAATGGCCGGGAAACGAGCGGCTTGTGCTCATCTTTTTGGGCGATACGGAGGCCCAGCCCATGAATTCGTCGGCATCGTCGCCTTCGGGAATCACGGTGACCTGCGTGTAGGGATAGCGCAGGTAGCCGTCGGCTCCGGCGTTCACTCCGGTGAGCACGTTGCCCGAAATAACGCGGTGGTGGCGTCCGTCAGTCTTTACCTCTCCCTTCAGCAGCTCGCTGAGCGAGGCTCCGATAAGTGTTTCGACCATCTTGGGCGTCTCGATTTCAGATCCGGTGAGGGCCACGGTGGTGGAGCAGGGCACTGTACCCGTAAGGGCGAGAGTGCCGATGCGCATCAGGGTGTCGAGCGTAAGGGTCATCACGGTCTCACCCTTGTTGACGGGTTTTACAAGGCCGATGGCCGTGCCGGCGTTGCCCGAAGGATGAGGGCCGCTTACGGTGACCATCTCGGCGCCTTCGAGGTCGGGAATCTGCTGCCAGGTCTGGCGGGTTACGTATACCTTTCCGGCTGTCAGTGTAGCCAGAAGCTTCACTCCGGCCTCCATTGCCTTGCGCTGTTGGTCGGTAAATTCAGCGGGGCTTTCGGCCAACGGAGCGGAGTCGAAGCCGGAAACGAAAATATCACGTATCTCGACGTCGGGATTGGTGACGATGGCATAGGGCCGCTGGAGCGTCATGGCCCAGAGCCCGGATTCGAGCAGGAGGGCCTTGGCCTTTACTCCGTCGGTGAGGACACCGTCCACAGGGTGTTTCACGGGCTGCTCGCCGGTTACTTCAACCTCCACACGCAGAATCTTGCGGCGCTCTCCGCGCACCACGGCCTTTACCTTCCCCTGTGCGGGCGACACTACTTTCAGCACCTCGCAGCTTTTGGCATGGAAAAGCGGCTGCCCGGCGAGCACTTCATCGCCTTCGCGTACCTCCATTTTGGGGACGAGCCCGACGAAATCGTCGGGCACGATGGCAACAGTTGTCACGGGTCTTACTTCGCACTGGCGAGAATCGGCCACCGCTCCCTGCAGATGCAGGTCGAGGCCTTTTTTTACTTTAATCCCGATATTCATTATATAATATGTGAATGCTGATGTCTATTAGTGAAAAATCACCCCGATATCTGTAGAATGCCGCAAAAAAGCGTTTTTTAAGTATGTGGGGACATCACTTTGCAATGTATCGGTTGATTGTCTGCTCTTGATACGTGGCTAAAGGCACGTCCCTGCATTGTCTGTAGTGGTTTTGCAACGCCGCTGGCGGCACTCCGGGGTTTCGAGGGGCAAAGGTAGTTATAATTTTTGTCACTTCTTATTAAATTAATGAAAAATTTCGCTAATTAAGCTCCGGCGTATATGGAAAATGCCGAATCCGCGTTGAAACATAGAGCGGTCTCGGATTGGGACCCCGGGCGGCCGTTGCCGTATCGGCTTGCGACTCCCCGCGGGTAGCCTCCGGCGCGACACCATGTCCTTTCCCCGCGACGTATGTGGCTCCATAGAGCTATGGAATATACGTCCTGGCCGCGCGAAAAATGTTTAAAATCATATTCAAAAATTTTGTCAGATAAAAATATAATGATAATTTTGCAATTAGCTTTTAAGCCGGAGGCGGCTTCCGAGGCCACGACAGGCCTGCGTAGGGATGCCGGAAGCACTGATTATACAGCTTATCCGTTCTGACGCCATGAAATTATCTCGGCCGGAAATCCGTCCGGCTTTCAATGCATAGCTTCATTCCGGCCCGCACGCGTCTCCGGTCTGACTCCGGAACGTCCCCATGCAGACCATCCCCCTCGCGGTAGGCCCGCAGGGATTCATAATGAAAACTTACAAAGAAACAATACTTTTATTAATAACATCTTAATTATTTTTTTTGACCTTAAAATTATGGAAGCTCAAAAGCCCAATTCAGCTCCTACCGTGAAACCCGGTAGCAACGTACGCGGTATCAAGAACGCCTTCTTGGTTATCATCGCCTGCTTCGTAGTGGCAGTCTGCCTGTTCCTCTTCGTGTTTGGCCACCCCAGCCATTTCGACGCTGAAGGCTTCGACGGTATCTCTATGTGGTTTGCCGGCGACGAATTCGCTAAAGCTCATCCCGTCGACCTGATCGGCACCGTATTCAAAGGCGGTATCATCGTTCCTATTCTTCAGACCCTCTTCCTCACCGTTATCGTTCTCTCCGTTGAGCGCGCTATCGCTCTGAAGAGCGCCAAAGGCACCGGCAACATCGCCAAATTCGTTGAAGCTGTGAAAAAATGCCTCGCCACTAACGACATCAAAGGCGCACAGGCTCTCTGCGCCAAGCAGAAAGGCTCTGTAGCAGCTGTCGTTGCAGCCGCCCTCAACCGCTACGAGGAAATGGACCGCAACACCGTCCTGACCAAAGAGCAGAAAATCGCCACCCTCCAGAAGGAAGTTGAAGAGGCTACCGCCATCGAGATGCCCTCGCTCCAGCAGAACCTCCCCATCGTGGCTACCCTCACCACCCTTGGTACTCTCGTCGGTCTTCTCGGTACTGTGCTCGGTATGATCAAATCGTTCCAGGCTCTGTCTGCTTCCGGTGCTCCCGACTCGTCGGAACTCTCCACCGGTATTTCCGAGGCCCTTGTGAACACCGCCTTCGGTATCGCAACCGGTGCCTTCGCTGTAATCTCCTACAACTTCTACACCAACAAGATCGACAACCTGACCTACGCTATCGACGAAATCGGCTTTTCGATTGTACAGTCGTTTGCAGCTACCCACTGATCCCCGATTTTCCTAAACGCATCAAAACAATTCTAATAATCTAAGGAAAATATGGGAAAAGTAAAAATTAAAAGAAAGAGTACCCTCATCGACATGACCGCGATGAGCGACGTTACCGTTCTTTTGCTTACTTTCTTCATGTTGACTTCGACCTTCCTCCAGAAGGAACCGGTGACGGTTATCACCCCTTCGTCGGTTTCGGAGATCAAGGTTCCCACCTCCAACGTGGCTCAGATTCTCGTGGCTCCTCAGGGCAACGTGTTCATGTCGCTCCTTGGCGACGCCGATCCTGACAACGCTGAAGAGTGGGGCTCGGAAGCCCTCCGCCGCGAGGTGCTCCGCACCGCTGCAGCCGACTACGAGCGCAAAACCGGCAAAAAACTCGGAATCACTCCGCTCGACCTCGACAAGTTTGCAAAGAACGCTTCATTTGGCGTGCCCCTTGAAAAAATGCATGAGTTTCTCTCGCTTGAAACCACCAAGCAGGACGAGTTCCTCGGCCAGACCGCCGACAAACCCGTCATCATGGGCAATCTGAAACCCCGCGACGTGGGCATCCCCTTCAAGGACATCGTCTACACCGACGAGAATGGGAATTCCATAGCAACCAACGAGTTCCAGATCTGGATGCGCGCCATCTACAACTCCTCGAACACTAACATCAAGGACGCTATCCAGAAGGGCGAAGGCATCGCCGTGAAATCTGACCGTGGCACGAAGTACGAGACCATCCATCAGGTGCTCGACAACCTTCAGACCATCAAGATGAACAAATTCTCTGTGATGACGGCCCTCAAAACGGAAGCTGACTAATAGTTATGGCACAGATAGAACAATCATCGGGCGGCAAAAAGAAAAAAGGCGCCCAGAAAAAGATGGCCATCCATGTGGATTTCACCCCCATGGTTGACATGAACATGCTTCTGATTACGTTCTTCATGCTCTGTACCACGATGATCAAGTCCCAGACCCTGAGCATCGCGCTTCCTACCAACGAGAAGCTTGAGCAGACCGAACTTCAGAAGGCTAAGGAATCTGAAGCCATTACCCTCATCCTCGACACCGACTACGACGACAACGGTAACGTAAAAGGCAACACCGTATACTACTATACCGGTAAGCCCGAGCTCGAGCTCAACGGTTCCGACGTCGTTTCCTCCAACCTCGAGATGACTCACTTCCTCGGCAACGACGGAGCCGCCCAGCAGGGCATCCGTAAAATCCTCCACGACCGCAACAAGGGCGTGCTGGCCGACGTCGAGAAGAAGAAACAGGAATGGCGCGACAAGAAAATCACCGAGGAGCAGTTCCAGGAAGCTGCCAAGAAAATCCGTAACAGCGACCAGTACGAGCGCCCCGTTGTGATTATCAAACCTATGCCCAACGCATCGTGGGAGAGCGTTATCTCCGCTCTCGACGAAATGCAGATCAACCAGATCTCCCGCTACCAGCTCGGCTCGCTCACCGACGTCGACGAAGCTATGGTGGGCGACTACAAGATCAAGCATGCCAAGAAGTAAGAAGTGATGAACGACTATATTAATTAACCGCAAAAAGAACAGACACAATGGCAAAAGATGTAGATCTTTCATCAAAAGAATGGACCGACCTTATCTTTGAGGGCAAAAACAAGGAGTTTGGTGCATACCAGCTCCGCCGTCAAAGCGACAAGCGCCACAACCGCGCCGTGCTCTTCGTGATCATCGGCCTGGTGGTAGTACTTATAGGCGGTTATTTCTGGGGCATGTATTCCGACTATCGCCGCGAGCAGCGCGAACTCGAACTCCAGGCTCAGCTTGAGCAGCAGCTTGCCGCTATGGAAGCTGAAGCAGAGGCTGAAGAGCAGCAGGAAGAGGAAGTGCAGCAGGCGGTGGAAGAACCCCAGCGTGAAGAGGCTCTCCCCGAAGAGATTCTCAATACCATCAAGGATACCGAAATCGCCATCGCTGCCGACGACGAAGTGACCGAGGACATCACCTCGAAGGACGACGTCGCCGAGTCGACAGCAGCAGCCGGTTCCACCACTTTCGACCAGGGTACCGACGACCTCAACGTTGTGCGCGAACACAAGGAAGAGATCATCGTTGAAGAGAAAAAGCCCGTAGTAGCCAAGGAAGAGGTCTTCACTGCCGTTGAGCAGATGCCTCAGTTCCCCGGCGGCGAAGGCGAGCTCCTCAAATACCTCGGCTCCCACATCAACTATCCTCCCATGGCTGCTGAAAACAACATCCAGGGCCGCGTGGTAGTGAAGTTCGTTGTGAAGAAAGACGGTAACGTAGGCGAAGTAATCGTGCTCCGCGGTAAAGACCCCGACCTCGACAAAGAAGCCGTGCGCGTGGTCAAGAGCCTCCCCAAATTCATCCCCGGCAAGATGAACGGCCAGCCGGTAGCCGTATGGTATACCGTCCCCGTAAACTTCAAGCTCCAGATGATGTAATCCCCCGGATACCCCTATCCGCGTCTGAGCCAACGCTCAGACGACTCCCCAAAATATCGGCGGCCGTCCTCCCCCCGGAGCGCGGCCGCCTCGTTTTTTAGAAAGTCAGTATCCCTCCGAAAAGACCCGATTTTGTGGCCGGTTTTTCAGACGGATACGCTTCTCCTTTTCCCCCTCGGAGGCCCGGAGGGCCGAGGTCGTGTCCAACCCCTGGCGATGGCCCGTAAGGGTCGAGCCTGGGGAAAGAATCCACTCACAAAAGCGGAGCCTCGGAGAGGCGATGTAGTGGTAGAAAATTATTGAAACATAAATATTTATAGTTATTTCTTATATTTTCGATTCCCATATTTTGCTGTTCCGATATAAATAACTAATTTTACAGCGGTGGGAGAAATCCGCCGAATTACATAGAAGCGTTTCATGCTTTATCCTTTCTCGGAAATCGCCAATTTTCATTGTACAAAGGGAAAAGCAGTCAAGGATAACGCTCATGCTTGTCGCATATCCACTCCCCGACAAGGGGTATCGGTATACGATAAGGCGTGGGAGTGGACTGTTTATTTTGTACAGGGCGTTTGGCGATGCCTCCGAGAAGATAAACAAGAACATCGTTCCACGCCTCTTTGTTTCCCATTAATGTCTGCTCGGGAACGGAGCCGACACGTACGGAAAAATGTACAAGTATCTTAAACCAATCCTGATGCTGGTGATAGCATCTGTATTTTTTACATCTTGCGGCGGCGACGACCCCGAAAATCCCAACGAACCCGGCAATACGACGGAAAACGGCGGCACTACCACAAATCCTTCCACACCTTCCGACCCTTCAATCGAACGCATTGTCCGCGACAACGTCACTGTAAGCCGCACGTATTCCGATTATACGTATACCTTTGTCATTAAATCGAAGGTCAAGGCTAAATTGCCTGACGCTAACGTTAGCTATGGTATCGGTCATCACACGATTTACGACCAGGAAATCGTGAACATCTCAGTCGGGAATCAGGCCTACTATTATTCGACGAGCGGCCCCGGCAGTAATGAAACAATCACTTTCCGCAATCCATTCTGGTTTTATTATGTCTTTGCTGACCAAGACAAAGAAAAATGGACAGTTTCGGAGATGTTTTACAATTCCTATATGTCATTGGCAAACAAAGGGTATTCAAACCTGTCATCCTACGAAAAAGAACTGTACAATGATATGATTGACAATCTCGAGGAATACGAGAAAGAAGCTAAGAAGTATTATCGCCCCGTGATATACGTGTGCGTCAACAACAAATTTTATAAGGTATCATAACCTTAGAACGCACATCAGAACAGAACTTTAACACTAAACTACATATCAAAAAACACAATGAAAGCAATCAAACACCTGCTGTGGATGCTCATAACCATGAGCATGAGCATCAGCATCGCTGCTTGCGGCGGCGATGACAACGACGGCAACGACGGCAACCAAGACCTCCCCACATCTGCTCCCGGTCCCGGCGAAGGTGCCTCCGAACTTGTCGGCAAATGGGAAGATACATACTCGACAAGCGGTATCGGATGGGGATACGAACTGAAAGCTAATGGTAGCGGCATCGGATTCGAATCAAATGTTTCTACAGATAAGTGTTATGGGACATGGGGAATCCGATGGTCTTATAAAAATGACCTTCTTACCATTCAGGACGCAAAGGATGAGGATGATATAGAAATATATCGTGTGGATTATATTGACGAAGCAGCAATGCGACTCACTACTTGTGACGAACATGGCGTTCCGACCTCCAATAAAGTAACTTTTTATCGTGTCAAGAAATTCCATTGGGAATAAAAGCAATCATCAATGGACTAAATATAATTAGAATAATGAAAGCAATCAAATACTTGCTGTGGATGCTCATAACCATGAGCATGAGCATCAGCATCGCCGCTTGCGGCGTCGATGACAACGACAGCAACCAAGACCTCCCGACGCCTGCTCCCGGTCCCGGCGAAGGCGCTTCTGAACTTGTCGGTAAATGGGAGACGGTTGAATCGGGCCAAACCATAGGGTGGGGTTGGCAACTGAAGGCTGACGGAACCGGCACCGGTTTTGAAGCAGATATCGATCCGGTCTATGTCCACGAGACCTGGCCAATCAAATGGAAGTATAAAAATAACATTCTGGATATAGATGAGGGCTGCGAAGGTCTTGAAGAGGATTTCTTATCCTATCGGGTTGATTACATCAGCGAAACAGTAATGCGTTGCACAGACTTAGACGAGTTTGGCAAGCCCACTTCCCGCAAAATCACTTTTAAGAAAGTGGATCGATTCTTCTGGGAATAAGCAATTTGAATCATATTTTCTATCTCACTCTGAAGCCGGATATGCGGGTATCCTTCCCTGCATATCCGGCTCTGCATAATTAATAGTTGCTATGACTAAATACGATGATAAACATATTGGCCGACAGCTTGTAGGGATGCACCCTGGTGCATCCGAATATGCATTCGAATATCAACAAGTTAGCCCAATAAGATTGGCGGATGCACCACGTTGCATCCCTATAGGCTGATGAAATTGCTTTTATACGGAGTCAGTGGCTTACAGGTATATAATTACCTCATGTAATTAGGATATAATATGAAATAGTATGGAATATCATACTTTTGACAGGAAGGATTGCGCAATTTGACCTGCTGTTAGGTTAAAAGTATGTTTTATTGTACTATTTATTTGGCGGTCTTGGAAATTTGCTTTATTTTTGCGAAAAAGTTTATTATGTCAGACTATGGAACTGATGGATATAATGAAACAGCGTAGGGAAACACTGTCCCTCACCCAACAGGATCTTGCTGAAATGTCGCAAGTGGGTCTTGCCACAATCAAGGATATTGAACGTGGCAAGGGAAATCCTGCACTCAACACCATAAAGAAAATTCTTGATGTCCTTGGCATTGAGATTGAATATCGTATAAGGCAGACTGTATGAAGCAGCTTGAGGTATATTTCAATGAAATAAAAGCCGGAATATTGACGGAGCAGCACCCGGGAATCGGATATTCTTTCCAATATTGTAAAGATTATCTTGACTCTCCCATGCCCCCAATTTCTGCGACGTTACCCAAAAGAACAGATGCTTTTCATTCGGAGCACTTGTTCCCTTTTTTCTCTAATATGATTCCGGAGGGAGCAAACCGCCGTGTGATTTGCCGCTTGCTGAAAATTGATGAACAGGATTTTTTCGGTCTGCTTGAAGCGATGGCCGACAGAGATTTTATTGGAGCTGTTAACGTCAGGAGGATTGCAAATGATTGAAATAAAAAACTGCCCGTCTTCTCTCGTGGAGGGATTTGATACATATAGTCCGAACGCCGCAAAATTACTCTTCGGCGGGGCAAAAGTAAATCCGATACTGGGATTTGACATCGACGAGTTCCGGAATGCCGGCGAGATTGCTGATGCCATGCATCGCATATCGGTTTCCGGTGTACAGGAGAAATTTCCGGCTATAATAAATGCAGATGCAATCATTATAGCAGGCGACAATGACCGCTCGACACATATATTGAAACCCGCGCCATGGGACAAGACACTCCGTGACCGCAAGATGATTCCGGCCAACGAGCATCTTACGATGCAGATCGCCTCACAGGTTTACGGCATACAGACTGCGGCGAATGGTCTATGTTTTACGCCCAAAGGACAGCCGGTATATATTACCCGCCGTTTCGACATTCTTCCCGACGGTTCAAAACTCCCTATGGAAGATTTTGCCTCGATAATAGGCAAGAACGAACAGACATCCGGACTCCAGTTCAAATACAACGGCTGCTATGAGGATATCGCCAAAGCTATCAGGACGAATGTCGCTGCATGGATGGTTGACATGGAGCGATTCTTTGACCTTGTGGTTTTCAATTCCATTTATGCTAATGGTGATGACCACCTTAAGAATTTCTCGCTGATTCTGAATGGACAAGATTACCGTCTGGCTCCTGCTTACGACCTTATCAACACCAGCCTGCATGTCAATGGCGATGACTTCGGTCTTGACGGCGGACTGTCATCTGATATAGAGAAGAGCGACGTTTACGACAGAACCGGCCATCCCTGTCGTCTTGATTTTGAGAGATTCGGAGAAAAGATTGGCCTGGTAAAGAAACGTATGGACAGAATCCTGAACAAATACTCCGCTTTCCCTGAAGGTGCGAAACGACTGGTTGACCATAGTTTCCTCACCGACAAACTGAAACGTAACTATATACGTATCGTAAACGAGCGAATAAGCCGTTTCAACAGGGTATCGGAATGATTTCTGAAATTCGGGGTGAAATCGCGCGGGAGGCATACGAATCGGGGGTGGTTTTACGTTTATATTTAGATAGACAATGCCCTTTTCAGAATCGATTATGACTCCCGGTAATTTCAGGATTTCAGATATATGTAAATGCTTTGCTGCCACTGCGTTGCAGCGTGTCGCCGATGCGCGGATTTTTAGCCGTCGGGGATTCGTCAGTCTGCTCGTGGCGCTCGCTCTGCTGGTCGGGGTTGCCCCGGCGCGGGGGGCTTCGCTCTCGTTCGAGGGTATCGACGCCACACGGCAGCCGATTGCGGTCGATGTGGCCACTACCACGGGGCTGGAATGTATCTATGTGGTCTGCTACAGCAGCGGCGCAACGGCGGTGTTCGATGCCGGAACGTCGGGAGCGGCTGCATCGACGCGCTGGCAGCGCTTCTCCAATCTCGGCGGCGGTTTCGCCACCGACATCCAGAGCTACGCCCAGGGCTCGCTCTCGAAAGTGCGCATAGAGTCCGACGACGCCGGATATATCGTGGAATCGGGCGGCCGTCGTTACTGCTTCTGGGTGGTGAACTACAACAATCACGTCTGCACGCTCACCGGCCTCGAGCCGAAGGCCGGCCCGCAGGATTGCGACCGCATCGAGCTGGATTTCGCCGGCGACGCCTCGCTGATTACCTACTATACCATCAACGGCGTGGGCCACGCGCTCTCGCGCGAACTGCAGCTTACTTATAATACGCTGCAATTCAACGAGGAGAAGGGGTATTATGAAAATGTGCAGGCTGTGGAGACGCTCGACTACGCTTCGGCGGTGGTGCGAGCTCCTGCTCCGCTGTGCGATACGGAGTTTACTCTTTCCGGCGACCGCTTCCTTTCGGCCTGGGGCGCTCCGCAGTCGGTCACGTCGTCGACCTACCGCACGCAGTCGATAGGAGTCTCGACCTCTGCGCAGCAGACCTCGCGCGAGGTGCTCAACGAGCAGAAGGACCAGAAGGCTCGGCTCGGGGGCTCAGGGCCGGTGGAGATAACGTTCACGGCTGCTACCACCGATGCGGTGGTATACCGCGAATGGCAGTTCTCGCGCAACCGCGAGTTCGACCCCATCGATCTCCGGTATTCCGACGACGAGGTGGTCCACACTTTCCGCGACTACGGCAATACATACGTACGCTTCGTGGCCGCCAATGCCGACAACTCATGCACCTACACCTCACAGACCTACGAGGTGTATATCGGAGAGTCGAAGCTCGATTGTCCCAACGCATTCTCACCCTATGGGTCCGAGGGAGTGAACGATGAGTGGAAAGTATCCTATAAGTCGATTATCGAGTTCGACTGCCATATATTCAACCGCTGGGGCACCGAGATGACCCATTTCACCGATCCGGCCGAAGGTTGGGACGGCACTTACCGCGGCAAACTCGTGCCCCCGGGAGTTTACTATTATGTAATCAAGGCCACGGGCACCGACGGCCAGGAGTATAAACTCGCCGGCGACATCAACATCCTCAAATATACCACTCCGACAGAGCGAAACTGACTTCACCCCGGGAGTGAGCACCCCGCCTGAGACCGGATGTTTCCAATAGAACAACAGGATAATGAATAGCAACAACACATCATACACCGAAGATTATAACGAAGCCGTCGAGCCGCGCCTGGAGGTGACCGGAGCGAGGGTCCACAATCTCAAGAATATCGACGTGAGCATTCCCCACGGGACGCTTACCGTAATCACCGGCCTCAGCGGCAGCGGCAAGTCGTCGTTGGCGTTCGATACCATCTACGCCGAGGGCCAGCGGCGATATATCGAGACGTTCTCCTCCTATGCCCGCAACATGCTCGGATCGCTCGAACGTCCCGACGTAGACCGTATCACCGGCCTTTCGCCCGTAATCGCCATCGAGCAGAAAACCGTAAACCGCAATCCGCGAAGCACCATCGGCACCACCACCGAGGTCTATGATTTCCTTCGCCTGCTCTACGCCCGCGTGGGCGAGGCCCGCAGCTATCTCTCCGGAGAGCCGATGGTGAAATATACCGAGGAGAAAATCGTGTCGCTCATCCTCGAGCGCTACGAGGGGAAGAAAATCTACGTGCTTGCTCCGCTGGTCCACAACCGTAAAGGCCACTATAAGGAGCTTTTCGAGCAGCTGACAAAGAAAGGATTTCTCAACGTGCGCGTCGACGGCGAGCTGACCGAGATTACCCCCGGCATGAAGCTCGACCGCTACAAGAACCACAGCGTGGAACTTGTGGTCGACAAACTCAAGGTTAGCCGCAAGGACGAGGAGCGCCTGCGCAATTCCGTGGCCAACGCCATGCGTCAGGGTGGCAAACAGTTGATGGTCTACGACCTCGACGAGGCTGCCCCAGCCCACTATTCGCAGTCGCTGATGGATCCCGCCACGGGCCTCAGCTACCGCGAGCCGGCGCCCCATAATTTCTCGTTCAATTCCCCTCTGGGTGCCTGCCCCTGCTGCAAGGGGCTCGGCACAGTCAATATTGTCGACGTCGAGAAAATCATTCCCGACAGCAGCAAGTCGATTGCCGAGGGTGGTATCGTGCCGCTCGGCAAGCAGAAGAATTCGATGATCTTTTGGCAGATCGCCGCCATTTGCGAGAAATACGGCGCCACACTGAAAACCCCCTTGCGCAATCTGCCCGAGGAGGCGCTCTCCGATATTCTCAACGGCACCGACGAGCGTCTGCACATCAAGAGCGAGAACAATTCCATCTCCAACTATTTCCTCTCCTATGAGGGGCTGATAAAATATATCGAGCTGCAGCAGACCGACGACGCTACCTCCGAGGCGCAACGCTGGAGCGAAAAGTTCTATTCGCGCCAGGTGTGCCCCGAGTGCCACGGCGACCGCCTCAACCGCGAGGCGCTTCACTTCTTCATCGACGGCAAGAATATCGCCGAGCTTTCCCGGCTCGACATCAGCGACCTCTGGGAGTGGAGCAAGACCGTCGAGGAGCGTCTCAGCTCGCGTCAGCGAGCTATCGGAGCGGAAATCCTGAAGGAAATCCGCTCGCGTCTGGCTTTCCTCGTCGATGTAGGTCTGGGCTACCTCGCCCTCAACCGCAATTCGGCCACACTCTCGGGCGGAGAGAGCCAGCGCATCCGCTTGGCCACGCAGCTCGGCTCGGAGCTTGTCAACGTGCTCTACATACTCGACGAGCCGAGCATCGGTCTCCACCAGAGCGACAACCGTAAGCTTATCGACTCGCTTCAGCGGCTGCGCGACGCCCAGAATTCCGTCATAGTGGTGGAGCACGACAAGGACATGATGCTTGAGGCCGATTATATAGTCGACATAGGCCCCAAGGCAGGCCGCAAAGGTGGTGAGGTCGTTTTCGAGGGTACTCCCGACGAGATGCTCCGCACGCAGACGCTCACCGCGCGCTATCTCAACGGCTCGCTGCGCATCGAGGTGCCTTCCGTGCGCCGGAAGGGGAACGGCCAGACGCTCGAATTGCTCGGCTGCACGGGCCACAACCTGCAGAATGTGGATTTCCGTCTGCCCCTGGGCACTCTGACGTGTGTCTGCGGCGTGTCGGGCAGCGGCAAGTCGTCGCTCGTAAACGGCACGCTCCAGCCCATTCTCTCGAAGAAGTTCTACCGTTCGCTCGAAGAACCGCTGCCGTACTCGGAAATCCGCGGCATGGAGCATATCGACAAAATCGTCACGGTCGACCAGTCGCCGCTCGGGCGTTCGCCGCGCTCAAATCCGGCCACGTATACCGGTGTGTTCTCCGACATCCGCTCGCTCTTCGTCGGTCTTCCCGAGGCTAAAATCCGTGCGTACAAGCCGGGGCGCTTCTCGTTTAATGTGGCCGGTGGCCGATGCGAGACCTGCAAGGGCAACGGCTACCGCACAATCGAAATGAATTTCCTCCCCGACGTGCTCGTGCCTTGCGAGGACTGCCACGGCAAGCGCTACAACCGCGAGACGCTCGAGGTGCGCTTCAAGGGAAAATCGATAGCCGACGTGCTCGACATGACCATCAATCAGGCAGTGGAATTCTTCGAGAACCAGCCGCGCATTCTCAAGAAACTGAAGGTGCTTCAGGAGATCGGTCTGGGCTACATCCGTCTGGGGCAGCCGTCGTCCACACTCTCTGGCGGCGAAAACCAGCGCGTGAAGCTCGCAACCGAGCTTGCCAAGCGCGATACGGGGAAGACGCTCTTCGTGCTCGACGAGCCTACCACCGGGTTGCATTTCGAGGATATAAAGGTGCTCCTGGCCGTGCTCAACCGCCTTGTCGACAAGGGGAACACAGTTCTTGTGATCGAGCACAACCTCGATGTGGTGAAATCGGCCGACTATGTGGTTGATATGGGCCCTGCAGGAGGACGCAACGGCGGCCGTATCATCGCACAGGGCACTCCCGAAGAAGTCGCCGCAACCTCGTCGCCTACAGCCCCCTTCCTCGCCGACGAACTGAAATAATACGAAAGATAGTTCCATTACACCGTTTAGCCGGGCTCTTGTCTGGATGGTGATGGCTTGTTAGAACGGTCCAGATGGTAGGAGCCGGAGGCTGAGGGCGAGGGAGTTGACTAAGGTCAATGACCGAGTCCGAATGCCTCAGGCGACGACCCAGACGGGCCGTTATGGCGCGCCATCATTTTCGCCAGAAGCCGGGGATGAACAGCACCAGCACGGTGAAAATCTCCAGACGGCCCGTCACCATCAGGAACGAAAGCACCCATTTGCCGAAATCGGGAATTAAGATATAGCTCTCGCCATAACCGGCCATATTGAGTTCACATCCGGCATTGCTCACGCATGCCATGGCGGCGAAAAAGGCATCGGTAAGCGGCACGCCTGTAGCCGACAGCACCAATGCTCCTGCCACGATTACCCCGGTATAAAGCGTGATGAACACCAGCACCTTGTTGAGCAGATCATGGCTCACGGCCTTACCGTTCCATTGCACCGAAAGGATATGGTTCGGTCTGATGCAGCGCTCGAGCTCGTTGGTCGAATTTTTCCACAACACGATGAAGCGGTCGATTTTGGCGCCGCCGGAAGTAGAGCCCGCGCAGCCGCCGAAAAACATCATTACGAATGTAAGCCCCAGAAGAAGGAAGCCCCACTGCTGAAAACCGTCGACGATAAATGCCGTCGACGACATTGCCGAGACTATCTGGAAGAGCGGATCGATGGTGAAGGCCTCGACGGTGCGCGGTACCTCCGGGTTGAACCACAGGGCTACGTCGAAAACCACAAAGAGTACCGCAATAATCTTAACGAACGCGCGGAATGCCTGGTTGCTCCATACGTTGCCGAACGCTCCGGTCGAAGCTTTGTAGATAAGGGCGAAATTCACGCTGCCGATAAACATGAATACGGTAGTCACAATCTTGACGTAGAGTGAATCCCACGCCATAATCGATTCATGGCGCGTGGAGAATCCCCCCGTCGACATCGTGGAGAACGCATGGCATATGCTGTCGAACGCATTCATCGGCCCGAGGCAGTAGAGCCCTACGAGCACGGCCGTCAGCAGAGCGTAGATGAGCCACAGCCGTTTGGCTGTGGAGCTTACGCGAGGGCGCAGCTTCTCGTGGGTTATACCCGTAACTTCCGCGTTAAACATCTGCATCCCCCCCGACGAGTTGAGCATCGGGATGACGGCCAGTGTGAAGAGTATAATACCCATCCCGCCGATCCATTGCATCAGCGCACGCCACATCAGCACCGAGTGCGACAGGGTGTTGATGTCCTCAGCCACCGATACTCCGGTGGTGGAGAAAGCCGACATGGATTCGAAAAATGCGTCGGTGAAGCTCATCGGAGTTGAGCAGAGCATGAAAGGCACCAGGCCGAAGAATGAAAATACTATCCACACAAGAGCCGTAAGCAGAAAGCCCTCGCGTTTACCCATGTGGTGGTGGGATGGCCGTACGGCAAACACCATCAAAAGGCCGGCCACGGCCGTGAATAATGCTCCGATGGCAAATGCCGTGGAGTCAGATTCATGATAGAAAAAGGCTGTGGCGAGCGGCACAAGCATGAAGATGGCCTCTATTACTACGAGAAGGCCGACCACGCGTGCCAGCATGGGGATATTGATGCCTGTTTTCACTCTTTTCATGTCTGAGAGGTAGCTGTGTGGATGCCGTAAGGCGGTTGCCAATGGCGGCGGAGGTTAAATGAAGAGTTTTTCCACGCGGTGGATGGAGCCAGAGAGGCAGAATACAACCACGTGGTCGCCGGGCTGAATGCGCGTGCGGCCGTCGATCAGCATCCCTTTCCCGTCGCGTACGAGGCCGGCAAGGGTCATGTCGTGGCTCAGATGGAGGTCTTTCACGTCGGCTTTGGTGATTTTGGAGCCGGGCCGGGCGTCGATTTCGGCCACCTCGGCGTCGGCCAGGGCCATGAATTTCGAGGAGCTTTCGTCGGCATCGAGCAGAAGCTGGAAAATCTTGCTCGACGCGAGCAGCTTCTTGTTGATTACGGTGCCTATGTTCAGCCCCTCGGCTTCGGAAATGAACTGGATATTTTCGACTTCGGCCACGGTTTTGCTCACGTGCATCTCTTTGGCCGTCAGGCATGCGAGGATATTGGTCTCGGAGTATTCCGTCAAGGCCACGAAGGCATCAAACGAGCCTATGTTTTCCTCCAGGAGCAGGTCGTTGTTGCGGGCGTCGCCGTGGATTATCTTCACGTCGGTTCCGGAGCATTTCTCTGGCAACGCATGGCATACGTCGAGATTGTCGTCGATTATGGTCATGTCGTAGTCGGCCGAGGCGAGATGAGCCAGCCTTACGGCGATGCGTCCGCCACCCATTATCATCACTTTATGGATTTTGTATGCGCGCTTGCCGCATATCTGGCGGATTTCGTCGATATAATCGCGTGTGGTGGTGAAGTAGATTATGTCGCCGTCGAGGATTTCATCGTCGCCACGCGGAATAATGGTCTCGTGGCGGCGTCGGATGGCCGATACGTGGTAATTGTGCTGGGCGTAGGTTATGTCGCGCAGTTTCTTGCCGATGAGCGATGCGTTGTCGCGGATTTTCACGCCCACCACAATCAGCTCGCCGTTGTGGAGCTCGAACCAGTGGCGCACCCAGGGGCGTTTCAGCGCGGTGCGTATCTCCTGCGCGGCGAGCATTTCGGGATATATCAGGTGGTCGATGCCGCGTGAGCAGAAGAAGTCGTGGTTGTCGGGATTGAGAAACTCATAGTTGTCGATGCGCGCCACGGTCTTTTTCGCTCCGAGGTGTTTCGCTATCTCACACGATATGAGGTTGGTGTTTTCGAATGGAGTCACCGCGATGAAGAGGTCGCACTCGGCCACGCCGGCTCCGCGCAGCGAGCTGAAGGAGGTGGGCGACCCGACCATGGTCATCAGGTTGTAGTTGGAATCGAGCACGGAGAGTTTCGTTGCGTCGCGGTCGAGCAATACTATATCCTGCTCCTCGCGCGAAAGCAGTTTCGCCAGATGCGAGCCTACTTCGCCGGCTCCTGCAATAACTATTCGCATATGGCGGTGGATTTTACCGGTGATTGGATTTTTGCGAGACCTGCAGCGGCCTGTGCTATCGATGCGGCGTCGATGCCGCATAGCTTCTTGAGCTGCGCCACCGAGCCCTGCGCCACAAATCTGTCGGGGATGCCCAGTCGCCGCATGGCCGGATGGTAGCCCTCGTCGGCCATCCAGGCGGCCACGGCCGTGCCGAGTCCGCCCTCGATAGTGCCGTCTTCCACGGTGAGCACGGGCATTCCCGAGCGGGCTATGTCGCGTAGCATCGCCGTGTCGAGCGGCTTGACGAACGTCATGTCGTAGTGTGCGGCCGAGATGCCCTGTGCGGCCAGCAAGGCGATGGCTTCGCTCACCTCGCGGGCAATTGTGCCGGTGGAGATTATGGCGAGGTCGGTGCCATGGGCAAGTTGCTCGCCGCGGCCTATCTCGAGAGCGCGCATGGGTGTCCGCCAGTCGGCGCTGAAGCCGCAGCCGCGCGGATAGCGGATGGCCATCGGGCCGCAGTCGGCGGCCTGGGCGGTGTAGAGCAGGTTGCGTAGCGTGGCCTCGTCGCGTGGGGCGGCTACAGTCATGCCGGGTATCGAGCTGAGATAGGCGAGGTCGAATGCGCCGTGGTGTGTTGCGCCGTCTTCACCCACGAGGCCGGCGCGGTCGATGCAGAATGTTACGGGCAGCTTCATCAGCGCCACGTCGTGAATCATCTGGTCGTAGGCGCGCTGGAGGAAGGATGAGTAGATGGCCACGAACGGACGAAGCCCCTCCTTTGCCAGGCCGCCGGCGAAAGTCACCGCATGCTCCTCGGAGATGCCTACGTCGAATACGCGGCGCGGATATGCCTCCTTGAGGATGCACATCGAGGTGCCGGAGGGCATCGCGGCAGTGATGCCTACGATTTTGGGATTTTTGGAGGCCAGTTCGACCATCGTATGGCCGAACACGTCCTGGAATTTCATCGGGGAGCCTTCGGTATGGCATTTGCAGCGCAGCGCCCCTGTGGAGGGGTCGAATTTGCCGGGGGCGTGCCATGTGGCCGGGTCGGCCTCGGCGGCCGCGAACCCTTTCCCTTTTCGGGTCTTGATGTGGAGCAGACGCGGCCCGCTCATCCCCTTGATGTCGTTGAGGGTCTTTACCAGCGAGGCCACGTCGTGGCCGTCGACCGGACCAAAATAGCGTATGTTAAGACCCTCGAATATATTCTGCTGGCTCGAGAGCAGCGATTTCAGACTGTTGTTGAAGCGCATTATCGCCCCCTTCTTGCGGTCCGACACCAGGTTGAAGCGGCGCAGGAGCCGGTAGAGCGAATAGCGGAAGTCGTTGTATCCCTTCGAGGTGGTGATGTGAGCCAGATAGTTGTGGAGTGAGCCTACATTGGCGTCGATCGACATGTCGTTGTCGTTGAGCACAATCAGCAGGTTGTTGGGCGTGTTGGCGGCGTTGTTCAGACCCTCGAACGCCAGGCCGCCGCCAATGGATGCGTCGCCGATTACGGCCACCACATTGCGCCGGGGCGTCTCGCCGTTGAGCTCGGTCGCCACGGCCATGCCGAGTGCCGCCGAAATCGAGTTGGAGGCGTGTCCGGCCGAGAAAGTGTCGTATTCGCTTTCGGCAGGGGAGGGGAAGCCGCTGAGACCTCCTAATTTGCGGTTGGTGGCGAAACGGTCGCGACGCCCCGTGAGGAGCTTATGGCCGTAAGCCTGGTGTCCTACATCCCATACGATGCGGTCGTAGGGAGTGTTGAACACGTAGTGAAGGGCCACCGTGATTTCCACCGCACCCATCGACGATGCGAAGTGACCCGGATTTTCCGACAGACTGCTGATCAGGAACTCGCGGATTTCGGAGCACACCTGCGGCAGGGCGCTCACGGGGAGCTTACGCAGCTGCTCCGGCGAGTCGATGGTGTTCAGCAGAGTGGTGGAGGGGGCGCCTTGCGGAGAGTCCGCCGGGCGGCATCCACCGTTTTCCTTATCGTTTGTTATCATTTCTGACGTATTTCTTATAGAGAGGCACAAATACCACTATCGCCGAAGCAATCAGCGGGAAAAGCGTCAGCAGCGTCACCTGCGTGCCAGCAGCCACCATATGTGCCACATACCATGCGCACAGCCCGGCCCACAGCAGCCCTATGATGGCGAACCTCGCCACAACGCCTCCGGGAATCCGCTTCCTTTGCGTCTCCGGTTGTTTTTTGCCGTTGCCTGTAGCTTTCATTGCTTTAGTCGGTTGGTTTATGGGCGGTTGGTTTATAGAATTTGTAAACTGCTGCCTTTGCTTTCTGTGTCTTCAACCCGCAAAGTTACAAATTTCCTCCCTATTTGTCAACAAGCCGCCTCCGGCCTCCTGGCCCACCCCTGCGGGAGAAGGTCAGTAGACTATCCTGCCCGAGTCGGGTATTTTGGCCATGCGTTCGTTTACCTTCTCGGGTTCGAACATGGAATCAGCAATCCATTGGGATAAATCCTTGAACGAATCGAAGCAGAAACGGTCGGAAACCTCCCTCTTCTGTTTTGCCGTCAGTGATTTCGAATCGGAGAATATATCGCGTATTTCGAGATAGGTGTATACACCTCCGCAGTCCTCAATAGGCTGAAAGTCGCATTTCCATTTGGTGCAAACAGCCGTGTCGCCCTGACGGTCCGTCACTTCGACCACGCACACGGTGAAAATCCAGTCATCGCCGAAATCGTAGACGTATTCCAGCCTGTCGCCTTTCTTGGCAAGAAACGCGCTGACGGGAGTTACGTCGGCGTCGTGGGTACAATCGTCTATGCCGAATCCCGTATCGTCGTCCATCGGTATGCCGATATGCATCCCTTGGTCGTAGGCATGGCGCTGAAACACCCACAGATGAGAGTTTTCAAGCCCCGTGGCTGCCTGAATGGCGAAATGCAGTTGCGAAAAACTGAAATCAGCGGGCACAACAATCTCGCGCCACATCGGTGGCTTCGTAACATCCTTCATCTGAACCCTCAGCCGCAGCGACTTTTTGTCGGCCTCAGCCATCGCCACGGCCGGCTCCGGTTCATAGCGGTCATCATCCCCAAACCCGAAGTCATCGGCCATAGCCTTGAGATTGGCGATTTGCTCATTCACGGCATTCGTGTCGCTCAGAAACGCCGCATACTCCTCCGGTGTGACGCCCATGTCGGCCAGAGTCGACATCATCAACAGCTTCATCGCCGTAAATTCGTCGTTTTCGGCCTCCTTACTCTTGGATTCGTCAATATGCTCCCATCTCTCGGGCCCTTTCTCCATCACATTCCGTTTCTTCGCCATAATCTCGGTGTCTAAATTTTTATAAGTGTTTATTATCTATGGGTGTCTATTATTTTCACAAATCTATCATAATTTTTCCGAATTTCCACCATCTGCGCTCCCCATTCTCATCAATTTGTTTGCCCCCCATTGTTGAAATGTGGCAGCAGAAAACATGACGCTCCGCTACGGGATTCGATTCTGTTCGAACTTCCATAGCGGGGCGTTGTGTTTTTTTCACGGGCCGAAAAGAACCCAAAGTCCAAGGGGCGTGGAGAAAAGCTTCACGGCGAGGGCGGCCGCGCTGCGGCTGGAGCGGCAGAACTCGCCCCGCTCAGACACTGCCGCTCCGAGACGCCGCAGCTTTGCAGGCGCCTCGCCTGCTTTTCTCAGGGCGCCCAGTCATCCGGACGGGAACAGCAGAGGCCCGGATGGCCGAGCCTGCGATATGCTCAACTGAGAGTATTACAACCGGAGCCTCGGAGAGCCGATGTTGTGGTAGAAAACATTCATTTCGAAAAAATTATCAAAAAAATTCATCATGCTTTCCATTCATTCCCAGTCTATTACCACCCCAAAAACTGTTAAGTGGATTTTTTGGACACGCGATCGCCGAAATCGGTTGTAACTTTGCATCGCAATCGTTTCCCCCCAAGTTATAAAGAATTCACGGAGCGGTTAACCGCTTCCGGCGAGCATCGCCGGAAACCCCTCCTCGCCTCCCTCCTTGCGTCGGCTTAGGAGGTGCGAATTATTTCGCACCTCACGCGCTCGGCTCCAGCCGCCCCTGCTTCCGTCCCCTGCTATCCTCTCCAAAACCACCCTCTCTCATCCCCTCCATCCAATTTGTTTGCGCTTCGGGCTTCAGCCCGATTAAAAACTACCCCCAATGATTACGAGAATCCAATCCCTTCGCCTATACCTCCGAGAGTTCCAGCGCTCCCTCGGCCGTCGCCTCTCAATTGCCGACATCGAGCTGCTCGGCCCCATCGAGCGCCACCGCCGCCTGGGCCGCTGCTCCCCGTGGATCGTCCACGACCACCCCGACCGTCCCGGCTCGCTCCCGCTCCTGCGCAAATATCTCCAGTGGGTCATCGACTACACCGACGTCGACTACCCCGAAATCCTCTTCGAGCCACCCCCTGAACATCCCGATTCCTACCGCGGCTGCAACTTCGACCACATCGTCTTCACCCGCTGCCGCTTCACCCTCTACCGCGACCGCTACGACCGCTGCACGCGCGTCTTCATCCCCCAGCTCTCTCCCGGCCGCCTCTTCATCCTCCACTTCCTCTGCACCCGCCCTCCGTGGGTATGCAACGAGACCAACACCTCGCGCCGCGAGCGTTCGGCCCCCTGCGAGGAAGATATTAAAATGACCTTGCGCGAGCAGCGCCACGCCGTAGTCGGAAAGAGTTCCCCGGCACCGGACTGCCCGTTTTCCCTCCCACTCCCCGTAATCGATCCTGAGATGAACATGTTCATCCTTCTGACCATCACGCACAGCGGTGCGGAGGTATTTCGATTGCGATAGCGGCAAGTCATGCCCCGCAGCCCAAAGCTAAACCGCATGGCAAGCGTACAT
>ERZ1673750.275-NODE-275-length-47026-cov-6.226970_pt1 | contig 47026 bp, 44 predicted proteins | sample MGYA00580203_ERZ1673750 | MGnify/ENA primary metagenome ERZ1673750 (study PRJEB41218, sample SAMN15661763) | gut metagenome | host: Homo sapiens | place: Canada: London | collected 2015-08-20/2019-03-30 | study: EMG produced TPA metagenomics assembly of... | reverse complement strand
GCGCACTTCCCTGACACGGAAGGGGTCACAAGTTCGAATCTTGTATCGCCCACCCACATCCTTCCCGATTCTTCGGCACGGCGATCATCCATATGGCACCCGCCATCCATCTCACGCCGTCATACCCGACTCCGACCAACGCCGAAACCCAGGTTCCGACACCATGCACACCGCAGTATGTGTTTGGTTGCTGATCCGCAACCAAACACATACTGCGCGACGCAACGGTGGTCCACGGGACCTCGGACGGGACCTCGGACGGAATCAGCCGAACATGCCGCTGAAGCGCGACCGGCCGCCCCGGGACATGCCTTGTCGCACGCGCCCCCTATCGTGTGTGCTGTCAACACCACAGTCCAGGTCTGCACATTGGTACCGCGGACCCCGATAGCAAAGGACATCCCATGGCTGAACAAACCATCTCCATCACGATCAACGACGAACGGAAGGAGGTGGATGCAAGCCTCACCGGAACCGAACTGTTCGCCGAGAACAAAGACATCATCGCCGTGCGTCTGAACGGCGAACCCCGCGACCTGTACACGCCGCTGCACGACGGCGACGTGGTCGAACCGATCACCCTCGACAGCGAGGATGGTCTGGCCATCATGCGCCATTCGGCCACGCATGTCATGGCCCAGGCGGTCCAGGAGATCCGCCCGGATGCCAAGCTCGGCATCGGTCCGGTCATCAAGAACGGTTTCTACTACGACTTCGACGTCAAGGATCCGTTCACCCCGGAGGATCTCAAGGAGATCGAGAAGCGCATGCAGCGGATCATCAAGTCCGCGCAGTCGTTCCGCCGCCGCGCGGTCACCGAAGAGGAGGCCCGCGCCGAGGAGGCCGACCAGCCGTACAAGCTCGAACTGATCGGAGACAAGGAGGCCGCGCTCGACCCCGAGGCCGCCACCGAGGTCAGCCAGGCCGAGCTGAGCATGTACGACAACGTGGACCGCGAGGGCAACACCGTCTGGAAGGACCTGTGCCGCGGCCCGCACCTGCCGAACACCCGCTTCATCAAGGCATTCAAGCTGGAGCGCGTGGCCGCCGCCTACTGGCGCGGCTCCGAGAAGAACCCGATGCTGCAACGCATCTACGGCACCGCATGGGCCAGCAAGGACGACCTGAAGGCATACATGCAGCGCATGGAGGAGGCCGCCAAGCGCGACCACCGCAAGCTGGGCCAGGAGATGGACCTGTTCTCCTTCCCGGAGGAGCTGGGCCCGGGTCTGGCCGTGTTCCATCCCAAGGGCGCGGCGATCATCAACGCCATGCAGGACTACTCGCGCGAGATGCACCGCAAGCACCACTACAGCTTTGTGCAGACCCCGCACATCACCAAGGGCCATCTCTATGAGATCTCCGGCCATCTGCAGTGGTACAAGGACGGCATGTACCCGCCGATGCGCATCGACGAGGAGAAGGACGAGAACGGCAACATCGTCAAGCAGGGCTTCGACTACTACCTGAAGCCGATGAACTGCCCGATGCACAACCTGATCTTCCGTTCCCGCCAGCGCTCCTACCGCGAGCTGCCGCTGCGCCTGTTCGAGTTCGGCACGGTCTACCGCTACGAGAAGTCCGGCGTGGTGCACGGCCTGACCCGCGTGCGCGGCCTGACGCAGGACGATTCGCACATCTACTGCACCCGCGAGCAGATGCGCGACGAGCTGAAGAACCTGCTGACCTTCGTGCTGAACCTGCTCAAGGACTTCGGCCTGAACGACTTCTATCTGGAGCTGTCCACCAAGGACGAGCACAAGTTCGTCGGCTCCGATGAGATCTGGGAGGAAGCCACCAACACGCTGGCTGAGGTGGCCAAGGAATCCGGGCTCGAACTCGTGGCCGATCCGGGCGGTGCCGCGTTCTACGGTCCGAAGATCTCCGTGCAGGCCCGTGACGCGATCGGCCGCACCTGGCAGGTCTCCACGATCCAGCTGGACTTCAACCTGCCCGAGCGCTTCGGCTTGGAGTACATCGCCGCCGACGGCACGCACCAGCGTCCGGTGATGATTCACCGCGCGCTGTTCGGCTCGATCGAGCGTTTCTTCGCCATCCTGCTGGAGCACTACGCGGGCGCGTTCCCGGCGTGGCTGGCCCCGGTGCAGGTGCTCGGCATTCCGGTGGCCGACGAGTTCGCGCCGCATCTGGCCGGGTTCGTCAAGTCCCTGGAGGACGAGATGGTCCGTTGCGAGATCGACTACTCGGACGACCGCTTCGGCAAGAAGATCCGCAACGCCTCGAAGTCCAAGGTGCCGTTCATCCTCATCGTCGGCGAGGAGGATATGTCCAAGAACGCGGTGAGCTTCCGTTTCCGCGACGGCAGCCAGCTCAACGGCGTGCCGGTGGATCAGGCCAGGGCCTGGATCCTGGAGGCCATCGCCAAGCGCGTCCAGATCAACACCGCGGACGATTTCAAGGCCGCGGTCGGAGAGCCGGTCGAAGCCGCCGACGCCGAGTGACGGCGTAGCGCCAACGACTCGATGACAACGGGGATGGAGCGGACTGTTCCATCCCCGTTCCGTTAGGCGTCGCCTACAATATGTGTTGGTGACCAGCGAAGGAGGCAATCATGGTTGATGAGACGACGCGCGTGGACGACCCCGCGCAGTTCCCGCCGCAGGAGGATACGGTCGAGCGGTTGTGGACGCCGCAGCGCATGACCTACGTGCTGCGCAATGACGAAGGCAAGGTCACCAAACCCAAGACCAAGGAGTGCCCGTTCTGCGCGGGACCGAACAAGTCCGACGAGGACGGTCTGATCGCCTGGCGCGGCACGCATGTGTTCGCCATCATGAACCTGTACCCGTACAACGTGGGGCATCTGATGATCTGCCCGTACCGCCACGTCAGTCTCATCACCGATCTGGACGACGCCGAGCTCTTCGAGTTCGAGAAGGCCACCACGCTGGCGATGACGGTAATGAAGGAGGTCTCGCATCCGGACGGCTGGAACATCGGCATCAACCAGGGCGAGGTGGCCGGCGCCGGCATCGCCGCGCACCTGCATCAGCATGTGGTGCCGCGCTGGAACGGTGACGCGAACTTCATGCCGATCGTGGCGCAGACCCGCACGATGCCGATCCTGCTGTCCGACCAGCGCGCCGCCTACGCGCAGGCGTTCGATAGGCTGGCGGCCGACTTTGGTCTGCCGTCCGAGCACTGATTGCACGGATACCGGCGGCCGTTGTACCGTGAACGGGTCGTTGATGCGGATGTGATGCGGGAAACCGGCGTTGCCTGGTTTCAACATACGACTGATATGAGGAGGATATGCGGTGGAACGGTTCCGCAGCGGTTGGAAACGTATCATTGAGCCGATTGCGCGGCTGTGTGTAAGGCTGGGGATTAGTGCGAACGCCGTGACCGTGGTCGGTTCGGTACTGTCGATCCTGGTGGCGCTGCTGACCGGCGTGACCGGCTGGCTGTTCTGGGGCGCATTCGTGCTGACGCTGCTGGTGCTGTTCGATTCGCTCGACGGTTCGGTGGCCGCGTTGTCGGGCGGCGGCACACGGTTCGGCGCGTTCCTAGATTCCACGCTCGACCGCATCGCCGACTGGGCCACGTTGGCCGGCATCATCCTGTACGTCAACCTGCACAGCGACCTGTGGTACAACGCAGGTCCGACGAAGACGTCGTTCCCGGACTACATGACCCCGTATATCACCGGCGTCACGCTGTATGCAATCATGACCTCGTTCGTGACCTCCTACGCACGCGCCCGCGCCGAATCAGTGGGTTGCGAGGCCAAGAACGGCGTGGCCACACGCGCCGACCGCCTGACGATCATCCTGATCGGCATGGCGTTGACCGGGCTGACCGGGCAGATCGTCATCCTCGCCGTGGCGATGACGCTGCTGGCCGTGCTCGGCACCATCACCGTCGTCCAGCGCATCCTGGAGGTGCGCCGGCAGATGTCCCGAGCAAGGGAGTGATCCACGGGGCCGCCGCCCGGAGCACGGAACGGACGCCGGAGGATTCCGTATGCGCCAATGGGCGAAATCCGTGCTTTGTCAGCGAACCGCCTTACAATCGTTTCGTTTGCATACTATCCGTTCATCCTGAGGAGCATTATGTCAGGTCATTCCAAGTGGGCGACCACCAAGCACAAGAAGGCCGCCATCGACGCCAAGCGCGGCAAGCTGTTCGCCAAGCTCATCAAGAACATCGAGATTGCGGCCCGTCTGGGCGGCGGCGATCCGGACGGCAACCCGACCCTGTACGATGCGATCGTCAAGGCCAAGAAGGCCTCGATGCCGGCCGACAACATCAAGCGCGCCGTCAAGCGCGGCTCCGGTGAGGAAGCCGGCGGCGCCAACTACGAGGAGATCGTGTACGAGGGCTACGCGCCGGCAGGCGTGGGCCTGATCATCGAGTGCCTGACCGACAACCGCAACCGTGCGGCCGCCGACGTGCGCTCCACCCTGTCCAAGGGCGGCGGCTCGCTGGCCACCACCGGTTCCGTGAGCTTCAACTTCGAGCGCAAGGGCCAGATCGTGGTGCCGTCCGAGGGCGTGGACTACGACAACCTGTTCGAGATCGCGGCCGAGGCCGGTGCCGACGACGTGGCCGATGACGGCGAGGTGTTCACCGTCATCACCGAGCCGGGCGACCTGGTCACCGTCCGCAAGGCCCTGCAGGGCGCCGGCATCGACTACGACTCCGCCGATCTCGTGCAGAGCCCGAAGAACGAGGTCGAGCTGAGCCTCGAGGACGCCCGCAAGGTCTCCAAGCTCATCGACAACCTGGACGACCTGGACGACGTGCAGAACATCTACAGCAACTGGACCGCCTCCGACGAGGTCATGGCCCAGCTCGACGAGGAGTGATCCGCACGTGATCATCATGGGCGTCGACCCCGGGCTCACCCGCTGCGGGGTCGGCGTGATCGAAGCCGGCGTGACCCGCCGGCTTTCCTTTATCCACGTGGATGTGGTCCGTTCCGACCCGAAGCTTTCGCAGGATCTGCGTCTGCTGGCCATCTACAACGGCCTGGTGGAGAAGATCGAGCGCTTCGCGCCGGACATGGTGTCGATCGAACGCGTGTTCGCGCAGGAGAACCGCAACACAGTGCTCGGCACCGCGCAGGCCGCGGGGCTGGCCATGCTGGCCGCGGCGCAGCGGGGCATCCCCGTGGCGTTGCATACGCCGACCGAGGCCAAGCTGGCGATCACCGGCAACGGCAAGGCCGAGAAGATCCAGGTGGAGCGCATGGTGGCCCGCGTCCTGGGGCTGAACACGCTGCCGCAGCCCGCGGATGCCGCCGACGCGCTCAGCGTGGCGATCTGCCATGCACTGAGGCCGCAGGGCGCCCTGCAGGGCGGCGAACGCGAACAGCATCTGACGCCGGCGCAACGTCGGTGGGCCGAAGCCAACCAGCAGGCGACCCGTCGCCACGGCGCCCGACGCGACATGTAGACAATGCGCCAGCATCACGACGCATCAACGTCACGATGCGCCAGTGTCGGCAGGTCGCCACGGCGTCCGACGGGACCTGTACACTATCGAACAGATGTTCGACTATCGACCCGCCGGAGGTGAATGATGATCGGATTGCTCAACGGCCATGTGGAATCGGTGGACGCCGATGCCGCGCTGATCAGCGTGGGGGGAGTGGGGTACGAGGTGCGCATGCCCGCCGCCGACCTGTCGTCCCTGCACGCCGGGCAGGAGACCCGCGTGTTCACCTCGCTCAACGTGTCCCAGGATGCCGTGACGCTGTACGGTTTTCTGACGCAGGCGTCCAAGCGCATGTTCCTGCAGCTGCAGAAGGTCAGCGGCATCGGCCCCAAGGTGGCGCTGTCGCTGCTGTCCACGCTGCCGCCCGACCGTCTGGCCCGCGCCGTGGCGGACGGTGACGCCGCCGCGCTGGCCAAGGCCCCGGGTCTGGGCAGGAAGGGCGCGCAGAAGATCATCCTGGAACTCAAGGGGTCGATCGACCTGAGCCAGATCGAAGGGTCGTCCGCACCCGCGGCGGCGCAGGTCGACACCGGTTCGATGCAGGTGGTCGAAGGCCTGATGTCGCTGGGGTGGAGGCAGCAGGACGCCGAGCACGCCGTGCATGAGGTCTGTGTGGAGGAGCATATCGAAACGCCGCTGACGAATCAGGACATACCCCGCGTGCTCAAACTCGCGTTGAGCGCCCTGGACCGCGGAAGGTGAGGTGACCGGTCACATGGCAGAACACGCATTCGCGCAAACCGACAACAGCGGCGTGAACGAGGAGTCCCTACGCATGGTCTCCGCCACACCGATCGGCAACGAGCCCGTCAGCGACGAGGAGCTGCGCCCCCACGTCCTTGACGGCTTCATCGGGCAGCCGCGGCTGAAGGCCCAGCTGCAGCTGTTCCTGGACGCCGCCCGCAAACGCGAGGTCCCGCCGGACCACATCCTGCTGGCCGGCCCTCCAGGCTTGGGCAAGACCACGTTGGCCATGATCGTGGCCAACGAGCTTGCGGTGCCGATCCGGGTGACCTCCGGACCCGCCATCCAGCATGCGGGCGACCTGGCCTCGATCCTCAGCTCCCTGGATGCCGGGGAGGTGCTGTTCATCGACGAGATCCACCGTCTGCCGCGGGCCGCCGAGGAGCTGCTGTACATCGCCATGGAGGATTTCCGCGTGGACGTCATGGTCGGCAAGGGGCCAGGCGCCACATCCATTCCGCTGACGCTGCCGCGCTTCACCGTCATCGGCGCCACCACGCGCGAGGGTATGCTGCCCTCTCCGTTGCGCGCCCGGTTCGGCTTCACCGCGCACCTCGACTTCTACCCCAAGGAGGAGCTGGAGAAGCTCATCGAACGCTCCGCCGCCGTGCTGGGCATCAACCTGGCCGAGGGCTCCGCCGCGCAGCTGGCCATGCGCTCGCGCGGCACGCCGCGTATCGCCAACCGGCTGCTGCGCCGTGTGCGGGATTGGGCCGTCGTGCACGATCTGTCCGCCGTGCAGCCGGATGACGTGTGCGAGGCGCTGGCGCTGTACCAGATCGACACCGAGGGGCTGGACCGGCTCGACATCGCCGTCCTGAACGCCATCGTCCGTCATTTCAACGGCGGCCCCGTGGGCCTGAACAACCTCTCGGCCATGGTGGGCGAGGAGTCCGAAACCGTGGAGACGGTCTGCGAGCCGTATCTGGTGCGCGAGGGCTTCCTGATCCGCACGCCGAAGGGGCGCGTGGCCACCGCCAAGGCATGGGAGCATCTGGGGCTGAAGCCTCAGGATGATGTCAGCAAGCTATTCTAAAATCTGAGTTTTGGACAATGCACCGGCGTAGCACGCCGATACCTGTAAGGAGTCTTTTCGTGGATATCGTGTTTATGATCGTCATCCTTGTCGCCCTGATCGCCATGATGTGGTGGCAGTCCCGCAAGGCCAAGCAGCAGCAGCAGGAGCGCAAGGACTTCCGCGAGAACCTGCAGCCGGGCACCGAAATCATCACCATCGGCGGCATCATCGGCAAGGTGGTGTCGGTCGACGTCGAGTACGAGGAGATCGTCATCGACTCCGAGGGTTCGCTGCTGCGTTTCGGATTCAACGCCATCAGCCGCGAGTACACCCGCCCGGCCTTCGTGCATGACGACGAGGTGGACGAGAACGGCAACCCGCTGCCTCAGGATGCCGAGCAGGATCAGGTGCCGATGGACGACACCATCGAGACGGCCTCGGAACCCGCTGCGGATGTCGAGGACGTCGACGTCATCGAAACCGCCGACACCGAGTCGAAGTAGCACCGCACACGGCAATTCGGACAAATCAAGAAAGGCAGGGACATCGCATGGCCGCGCAATCGGATATTCGCATCAACCGACTGGCACTGGTGGGAGAGGAGAACGCGGACCATGTGATGTCCCTGATTCGTTCCATCCCCGGCTTCCCCAAGGAAGGCATCATCTTCCGCGACTTCATGCCCGTGCTTGCCGACGCCAAGGGCCTGAGCATCCTGATGGACGCCCTGGAGGCCGCACTGCCGGTTCCCGTCGATCAGTTCGACGCCGTGGCGGGCCTGGAGGCCCGCGGGTTCCTGTTCGGCCCCGCGCTGGCCGCGCGCCTGGGCAAGGGGTTCATCGCGGTGCGCAAAGCCGGCAAGCTGCCGCCGGAAACCGTGCATGAGGACTACGCGCTCGAATACGGCACGGCCAGCATCGAGATCGAGACCTCGGCCGTCAAGCCCGGCGACCGTGTACTGGTGGTGGACGACCTGATCGCCACCGGCGGCACGGCCAAGGCCGCCGCCGATCTCATCGAGAAGTGCGGCGGAACTGTTGCGGGGTTCAGCTTTGTCATGGAACTCGAAGGACTGCCCGGAACAAGCGTGCTGGCGGGCTATCCGTTGAGCACGTTGGTCACCATGCCGGCCTGAGAGCCCGCGCATCAATCACCATCGAAGAGGGGAACATCTGATGGATCTTTACGAATACCAAGCCAAGGAACTGCTTGACGAGCAGGATATACCGACGCCGCGCGCCATCTTCGCGCAGAACTCGCACGAGGTCGCCGAGGCGGCCGATGCGCTGGGCTACCCGTGCGTGGTGAAGGCCCAGGTCAAGATCGGGCACCGCGGCCAGGCCGGCGGCGTCAAGCTCGCCCGCACCCGCGACGAAGCCGTGCTGGCGGCCGAGCAGATCCTGCCGATGACCATCCATGGACATAAGGTCCACGGCGTGCTGGTGGCGGAAGCCAAGAACATCCTGCACGAGTATTACGTATCGATCTCCGTGGACCGTTCCTCCCGCGATTTCGACGTGCTGGCCACCGCCAACGGCGGCACGGAAGTGGAGGAGATCGCCAAGGAGCATCCCGAAGCCGTCAAGCGCCTGCATATCACCTCACTGGAGGATTTCGACATCGAGGCGGCGCGGCGGATGGCGAACGCCATCGGCTTCTATCACGCCGACGAGGAGCAGGCCGCGCAGATCCTGCTCAGGATGTGGCGCTGCTTCAAGCAGAACGACGCCACGTTGGTGGAGATCAACCCGTTGGCCAAGATCGGCGATCCCGACGACGAGGCGTCCAAGTCGCTGTGCGCGCTGGACGCCAAGATCTCGTTGGACGGCAATGCCGCATTCCGCCATGACGGATGGCGGCGCTTCGAGGACCCCGTCCATGAGGATCCGTTCGAGCGTCAGGCCAACGAGCACGGGCTGCATTACGTGCACCTGCACGGCGAGGTCGGCGTCATCGGCAATGGCGCAGGACTGGTGATGAGCTCGCTCGATGCGGTCTCCGGAGCCGGCGAGGATCAGGGCACCGGCATCAAGCCGGCCAATTTCCTCGATATCGGCGGCGGTGCCTCGGCCGAGGTCATGAAGGAAAGCCTGCAGATCGTGCTGTCCGATCCCCAGGTGGAATCGGTGTTCATCAACGTATACGGCGGCATCACTTCCTGCGAGCAGGTGGCCGAGGGCATCCTGGAGGCCATCGACGTATTGGAGGGCTCCAAGCCCATCGTGGTCAGGTTCGACGGCAACGCCGCGGCCGAAGGCCTGCGGATCCTTGCGGAGTCCCGCAACCCCAACATCCACGTATGCACCACCATGGAGGAGGCGGCCCAGCTCGCCGCCCGCATCGCCGCCGACGTCAAGGAGGGACAGGCATGAGCACGTTCATCGAAGACAACGCCCCGGTCATCGTCCAAGGCATGACCGGACACCAGGGCATGACGCATACCGCCCGCATGCTCAAGGCCGGCACCAACATCGTGGGCGGCGTCAACCCGCGCAAGGCCGGCACCGCGGTCACCTTCCCCGGCGCACGACAGGGCGCTGATGCGCAGATTCCGGTGTACGCCACCTGTGCGGACGCCCGCACCGCCACCGGCGCCAAGGCCAGCGTGGTATTCGTGCCGCCCCGTTTCGCCAAGGACGCCATCGTGGAGGCCATCGAGGCGGGCATCGAACTGATCGTCGTCATCACCGAAGGCATTCCCGTCGCGGATTCGGCGTACTGCGTCGAACTCGCCCTGCAGCACGGGGTGCGCATCGTCGGGCCGAATTGTCCGGGGCTTATCACCCTGCCGTCCACGCCGGATGGTCATGGCGTGAACCTGGGCATCATCCCCGACGGCATCGTGCCCTGCGGCCCGCTGGGCCTGGTGTCCAAGTCCGGCACGCTGACCTATCAGCTGATGGGGGAGCTGTCCGATATCGGCTTCACGGCCTGCCTCGGCGCTGGCGGAGACCCGATCATCGGCACCACGTTGCAGGAGGCGCTCGAGGTGTTCGAGGCCGACGAGGACACCCGGGCCGTGGTCATGATCGGCGAGATCGGCGGGACCGCCGAGCAGGAGGCCGCCGCCTGGGCCGCAACGCATATGACCAAGCCGATCGTCGCCTACATCGCGGGGTTCACCGCGCCCGAAGGCAAGCAGATGGGCCATGCCGGCGCCATCGTCTCCGGAGGCAAGGGCACGGCGCAGGACAAGAAGGAAGCCCTTGAGGCGGTCGGCATCCGAGTCGGACGCACCCCCGGTCAGGCCGCCGCATTCATGCGTGAGATCCTGGAGGAACGCCACATCATATGAACGGCGTCGTCAAGGGATTGTGCAAAGGCGCCGCCGTTTCGGCGGTCACGGTGGTCATTGCCCTGACCGGCGTCGGGTTCTATCTGGCGCTGATGCTGCTGGTGATCGCCATGGAGGAGGGCGGCGAGAACCTGACCGTGCACGCCCTGCCGTTCGCGCAGACCACGCTGCTGCTCGCCCAGGGCATCGGCTTCGACTGGGGCGCGTTCCGCCTGACGATCACGCCGCTTCTGCTGACGTTGCTGATCATCGGCATGATCCGTGCCTGGTGCCTGCGATGGGGAACCGGCTGGCCGGTTTTCCTGGGCGGTCTGTGCACATGGACGGCCATCACGGCGGGTATGGCGGGCAATGTGGAGGCGACTCTGATCGACCCGTGGTGGCTGATGCTCGTGAAATCCGCGGCGGTGTTCATCATCGGCTTCGGCACCGCGGCATTCGGTTCCTCCGCAACGCGTGAATCCCTGTCCGAACGGTATCGCGCCCTGACCGGCGCCGTGGTTCGACGCATCGGCCGTGTATCCGCCGCGGCCGGCGCCATCATCATCGCGGTCTATCTCATCGTGGGCGCCGGAACGGTTCTGGTGTGGATCATCCGCAACCACGGCACCATGGCGGAATTGTTCTCGCTGGCCGATATGCAGATCGGGTCGCGAATCCTGACCACCATAGCCTGCGTCGTCTGGCTGCCGAACCTGTGCCTGTGGGGACTGTCCTGGGTGTTCGGCGGCGGGTTCTCCGTCGGCGATGTGGCCACGTTCACCCTGTGGATCAGCCGATCCGACGGGCTTCCGGCCGTTCCCATGTTCGGCGTGTTCCCCGATGCCGTCGATAACGATCCGCTGAGGATCGTGCTGATGCTGCTGCCGCTGGTCATCGGGCTGATCGCCGGACTGACGGTTATGCTGCTGCCCCGGTGCTTCGGCATCGGCATACCCCGCACCTTCCAGGAATACGACCATCGTTCGATCGCGAAGGACTTCATCTGCTCCGCGGTGGCGCTATGCCTCACCGCAGCCATGGTATCGGTGGCGTTCGCCGCGCTGTTCGCCTGCTCCAACGGCGCGTTGGGGCATCAGCGGCTCAGCCATGTCGGTGTGGATGTGATGCAATCCACGCGCATCATCGGCCAAGCCACGCTGGTGGGTCTGTTCACCGCCTGGCTGCTGGTGTTGGTTGGCGTCTACGCGGTTTTCGGGATACGCTGGGTTCGGGAGCGCCACACCGGTCAACGCCGGGAAAGGATTTCACAGCCGCATGACGGCGTGACCAATCATGAATCCGCCATTACACCCCGTGTGGTGAATTCAACGCATCAAGCGAAGGAGGAACAGGGTGACAACAACGAATCGGCCGATTAGGCGTGCGCTGGTATCGGTCTTCCATAAGGAAGGCATCGAGGTTCTGGCCAAGGCCTTCATTGAAGCGGGCACCGAGGTGGTGTCCACGGGTTCCACGGCGCACCGTCTTGCCGAGCTTGGCGTGCCGGTCACCGAGGTGTCCAAAGTCACCGGCTTCCCCGAAAGCCTCGACGGTCGCGTCAAGACCCTGGATCCGCATATCCATGCCGGCATCCTGGCGGATATGACCAATCCGGATCATGCCGCCCAGCTGGAGCAGCTCGGCATCAAGCCGTTCGACCTGGTGGTGGTGAACCTGTATCCGTTCGCCGACACCGTGCGTTCCGGCGCCGACGAGGCGGCAACGATCGAGAAGATCGACATCGGCGGCCCCTCCATGGTGCGTGGCGCGGCCAAGAACAGCGCCACCGTGGCGATCGTGACCGATCCGGCGGATTACGCCCTGGTCGCCGCCCGTGTGGCCGACGGCACCGGCTTCTCGTTGGAGGAGCGCCGCTGGCTTGCAGCCAAGGCGTTCGCGCACACCGCGGCATACGATGCCACCATCAACGAGTGGACCGCCAAGCATTGGCCGAAGCCGGCCAGCGTCGACACCGCGCAGGCCGATGACGTAACGCCCGTGGACGAGGCCAAGTTCCCGGCCACGTTCACCCGCACCTGGGACCGCGCCCATGTGCTGCGCTACGGCGAGAACCCGCACCAGCAGGCGGCGCTGTATCTCGATCCGCTGAACCAGCACGGCTTCGCCCACGCCGAACAGCTCGGCGGCAAGCCGATGAGCTACAACAACTACGTGGACGCCGACGCGGCATGGCGTGCGGTATGGGATTTCGCCCCGCAGATCGCCGTGGCCGTGGTCAAGCACAACAACCCGTGCGGCCTGGCCGTCGGCGGCACCGTGGCCGAGGCGCATCGCAAGGCGCATGCCTGCGATCCGATGAGCGCCTACGGCGGTGTGATCGCCGCGAACTCCACGGTGACGCTTGAGATGGCGGAAGGCGTCCGCCCGATCTTCACCGAGGTCATCGTCGCCCCCGATTACGAGCCGGAGGCGCTGGAGCTGCTGCAGACCAAGAAGAAGAACCTGCGCATCCTCAAGGTCACCGAGCCGCCGAAGGCCAAGACCCAGTTCCGTGCCATCGACGGCGGCCTGCTCGTGCAGTCCACCGATCTGATCGACGCCACCGGCGACGACCCGAACGCGTGGAAGCTGGTTTCCGGCGAACCCGCGGACGCCGAGACGCTGAAGGATCTGGAGTTCGCCTGGCGCGCCGTGCGTTGCGTGAAGTCCAACGCCATCCTGCTGGCGCACGACAGCGCCACCGTGGGCATCGGCATGGGCCAGGTCAACCGCGTCGACTCCTGCAACCTGGCCGTGGAACGCGCCAACACGCTGGCTGACGGCGCCGACCGCGCCACCGGTTCGGTGGCGGCCTCCGACGCGTTCTTCCCGTTCGCCGACGGCGCCGAGATTCTCATCAACGCCGGTGTGAAGGCCATCGTGCAGCCCGGCGGATCGATTCGCGACGAAGAGGTGTTCGAGGCGGCGCGCAAGGCCGGCGTGACGATGTACGTCACCGGCACCCGCCACTTCTTCCACTGATCGGTACGCACGCATCGCCGATTGCGCGAAGGGCCTTGGACCGGGTCTATACCCGTCCAGGGCCCTTCGCATACCCGCCTGCCATGCAGCGCGTGTATATTGGTCTGAGGTATTGGTACGTACAGCCGACGAGGAGCACCGATGGCAGAACACCCCAGGGTTTCCGAAGAGCATGAGGGCAAACCGGCGTTCGAATGGGCCATCGCCATCCTGGTCGTGGTCTCCGCCGTCACCGCATTCCTCGGATACACGATGGCCGCCACGGTGATCATCGCCGTGACGGCCATCGTGACCGGCATCATCCGGTTGGTGCTGCGGGACCGCAGCCCCTGGAAGGTGAGGTCAGTGGGATTCGACTCCTTCATCGGCATCGCCCTGGGCGTTGGCCTGCTGGCCACCTACTTCAGCATCGGCATGCTCATCGGCTGATTCCGGCATGTCATCCGCGGCGGAATCGGCCGCAACCTCGGGCTCGGTCTCGGACTCAACCTCGGGTTCAGTCTCGGCGTCGTCCTGCGCGTCCGCGTCCACGATCTCGATGCGGCTGGTCTGCGAACCGCGCACCATCTGCACCACGATCATCGGCAGCGCCACCAACGCGGCGGCCAGAACCGGGCAGATCCAGAACACCCACAGCTGATCCAGCGGGTTCTGCGTGAGGTCCTCGAAGGAGGAGAACACGGCAATGCCGGTGGAACGCGCCGGGTTCAGCGCGGCGCCGGTCACCGGGGCGGCGAAGGCCGCGCAGGCCCCATACGCCACACCCATGGCCAGACCGTACCCCTGCCGGGGAGCGCCCTGTTCGTCGGTCATCCGCATGGCGGCGCCCGCAATGATCATGCCGGCGACGACTTCCACAACAATCGCCGCGGCGATGCCGAAGGACACACCCGCCTGGGACAGCTGCCCGTAGGAGAACGAGCCATCATCAAAACCGTTGTTCACATAGGACATCCACTGCGCGACCGTCACGGCGTCCGAGGTCGGCAGGATGACCCGCATCACCAGGGCGCCGGCGGCCAGAGCGCCCAGCACCTGCGCCAGGATGAACAGGATGCCGTCGAGCACGCGGGTCTTGGAGACCAGCATCGAGGCCACGGTGATGGCCGGGTTGAACTGCGCCTGGCAGACCTTGGCCAGCATCATGGTCACACCGGCGTAGATGAGGCCTGTCGCGAGCGCCACAAAGGACAGGTACGGCCCGTACAGGGTCAGTCCGATGGTGCTGAACAGATAGATACCCAGGCAGATCAGGAAGCTGCCCACCAGTTCGCCGCCCACCCGCAGGACGAGTGTCAAGGCGTTCCGGGATTGATCAGGCCGTGTCGTTTCCACAGCAGTCATAGATATTCCTTCGTTATCGTATGGTGCGGGCGCGTACGGCCCGCCGAACGTCTGCCATAGTACCAGCAGTACCGCGGAAACGGTGGAGTGCGCCCACCGTACCGACCCACCCGTTCCGTCGGGGTGTGCGAGTACGCTTGTTGCGTCCATATTTCCGGCCACGTTGGGAGAACGATGCCACACGCATATTCCCGCGCCACCAAGGCGCATGACAACACCGATGGAATCCGTCTGCAGAAGCTGTTGGCCCAGGCGGGATTCGGTTCACGACGCAAATGCGAGGAGATCATCCTGGATGGGCGCGTGGAGGTCGACGGTGAGCTGGTCACCGAGCTCGGCACCCGCGTCGATCCCAAGAGGCAGCAGGTCCGGGTCGACGGATCCCGGGTCCGGATCAACCCGAACCATGTCACCCTCGCGTTGAACAAGCCCCGCAAGGTGCTCAGCACCATGGACGACCCCAAGGGTCGGTTCACGCTGCGAGACATTGTGGGAGACAAATACGAGCGCATCTTCCATATGGGGCGTCTCGACTATGATTCCGAAGGCCTGATCCTCATGACGAACGACGGCGAACTGAGCCAGCACGTCATGCACCCCAAGTATGAGGTGGCCAAGACCTATATCGCCACGCTTGAGGGGCGGATCAGCGGCACCGTGTGCCGCCGTCTGGTGTCCCAGGGCGTGCAGCTGGACGACGGCTGGATCAAGCTCGACCATTGCGCCATCCTGGATTCCAGCCGTGACACCACGCTGGTCAAGGTGGTGCTGCATTCGGGTAAGAACCGCGTGGTCCGCCGCATCTTCGGCGCCGTCGGCTTCCCCGTCAAGCGTCTGGTGCGCACGCAGATCGGCCCGATCAAGCTGGGCGACATCAAGCCCGGTTCGTACCGCGTGCTTTCGCAGACCGAGGTCCGTTCGCTGTCCAAGGAGGTCGGACTGTGATCCGTGTAGCCATTGACGGTCCCGCCGGGGTCGGCAAGTCGTCCACGTCCAAGGCGCTGGCCCGGCATTTCGGGTTCGCCTACCTGGATACGGGCGCGATGTACCGCGCCTGCGCCTGGTGGTGCATGCGGCAGGGCATCGACCTGGACGCCGAGCGGATCGACGAGCAGCTGGTCACCGAGACGGTGGGCGAGTTCTTCACCGAAGGGCATTTCGACATCAGCGTCGATCCGGCCGATTCCAAGGTGCTGGCCGACGGCGAGGACATCAGCGATGCGATTCGCGCCTCCGAGGTCTCCTCGCATGTCTCCAAGGTGTCGAACATCATCCCGGTGCGCCATGTGCTGATCGCCGCCCAGCGCGCCTACATCGCGCGCGAGGCCGCCGAGGATTCGTTCTCCGGCGGTGCGGGCGTTGTGGCCGAGGGCCGTGACATCACCACCGTGGTGGCTCCCGACGCCGAGGTGCGCGTGCTGCTCACCGCGCGTGAGGAGGTGCGTCAGGCCCGACGCACCGGCCAGGCGTCCAAGGGCGTGGGCGGGGAGGACGTCGCCGCCCGCGACCGCGCCGACTCGAAGGTGACCAGCTTCCTGGAGGCCGCCGACGGCGTGATGACCGTCGACAACTCCGATATGGATTTCGACGAGACGATGGCCGTGCTCGTGCGGATGGTCGAGGATGCGATCGAGGAGCAGGAGTACGAGCGCTACGCCGCGAATCTGACCGGCTACGAGTTGGATGAGGGCGACGAGGCGCTGATCGACGGTTCCGCGTTCGATGACCGTTCGGATACGTACACGCCGAAAGCCGTGGGCGTGCTGGCGATTGTGGGCCGCCCGAACGTGGGCAAGTCCACACTGGTCAACCGCGTGCTCGGCCGCCGCGCCGCCGTGGTGGAGGACACGCCGGGCGTGACCCGCGACCGCGTCAGCTACGACGCCGAATGGGCGGGCACCGATTTCAAGCTGGTCGATACCGGCGGCTGGGAGGCCGATGTGGAGGGCATCGACTCCGCGATCGCCTCGCAGGCGCAGATCGCCGTGCAGCTGGCCGACGCCGTGGTGCTGGTGGTCGACGGGCAGGTGGGCATGACCGCCACCGACGAGCGCATCGTCAGGATGCTGCGCGCCTCCGGCAAGCCGGTGACGTTGGCCGTGAACAAGGTCGACGACCGCGAGAGCGAATACATGGCCGCCGAGTTCTGGAAGCTCGGCCTGGGCGAACCCTACCCGATCTCCGCCATGCACGGCAGGGGAGTGGGCGATCTGCTCGACGCCGCGCTCGACAACCTGAAGAAGGCGGAGAAGACCTCCGGCTTCCTGACGCCCTCGCATCTGCGCCGCGTGGCACTGGTGGGCCGTCCGAACGTGGGCAAGTCGTCACTGCTCAACCAGCTGGCGCACGAGCAGCGCGCGGTGGTGCACGATATGGCCGGCACCACGCGTGACCCGGTTGACGAGATCGTGAACGTGGACGGCGAGGATTGGCTGTTCATCGACACGGCCGGCATCAAGCGCCGCCTGCACAAGGTGTCGGGCGCCGACTACTACTCGTCGCTGCGCACGCAGGCCGCCATCGAGCGTGCCGAGCTGGCGCTGGTGCTGTTCGACGCCTCCCAGCCGATCTCCGACCAGGATCTGAAGGTGATGAGCCAGGCCGTGGACGCCGGACGCGCGATCGTGCTGGTGTTCAACAAGTGGGACGCGATGGACGAGTTCGACAAGCAGCGTCTGGAACGCCTGTGGATCACCGAATTCGACCGCGTGACCTGGGCGCAGCGCGTGAACCTGTCGGCCAAGACCGGTTGGCATACCAACCGTCTGGCCTCGGCCATGCGCAAGGCGCTGGAGTCCTGGGACCAGCGCGTGCCCACCGGCAAGCTCAACGCGTTCCTGGGCCGCGTGCAGGCCGCGCACCCGCATCCGCTGCGGGGCGGCAAGCAGCCGCGTATCCTGTTCGCCACGCAGGCATCGAACCGCCCGCCGCGGTTCGTGATCTTCGCCACCGGGTTCCTGGAGCACGGCTACCGCCGGTATCTGGAACGCTCGCTGCGCGAGGAGTTCGGCTTCGAGGGCACCCCGATCCAGATCTCGGTGAACATCCGCGAGAAGAAGCGCCGCAAGTAGCCCCAAGACTGCGCGACGCGCCACGATTTGGTTTACGCGAGTTTCGTGGTAAACTGTCCTCTTGTGCGAAAGCACAGTCCGGGCCGTAGCGCAGCTTGGTAGCGCACTTGACTGGGGGTCAAGGGGTCGCGGGTTCAAGTCCCGCCGGCCCGACAATTAGGGCGGAAACCCAACGGTTTCCGCCCTTTTGCTTTGCTGCCGACAGTTATCCCCGCCCGAGACACCCCGCCACCGCCCACATCCGCAGGCTCTTCACCGATTGTTCACCGGGCATGGGCGTAGGAACACGTCCATACCCCCGTAGTGACGCTAGACTGTTGAGATATTGGCCCACGTGACACACGGTCCGCGTGAGATATTGGTTCGCGCGCGACGGCGTCGAAGTCTGAAGGAAAGGGTAGGGACGTGAGCGACGTATTCGAGCATTCGGCCGAGAAGATGAAGGCCCACGGCATGAGCGACACGGCGGTCGCCCAGTTCAAGCGGCTGTACGACGTCTGGCGCACCGAGGAGGCCAGCAGCTGGATCCGCGAGGACGATGTGGAGCCGCTGACCGGCGTGCCCAGCTTCCATGACGTCTACAAGACCATCGACCATGACAAGGCAGTCGATGCCTTCGCCAAGACCGCGTTCCTCAAGCTCAACGGCGGCCTGGGCACCTCGATGGGCCTGGAATGCGCCAAGTCGCTGCTGCCGGTGCGCCGCCACAAGGCCAAGCAGATGCGGTTCATCGACATCATCATCGGCCAGGTGGTCACGGCCCGCACCAGACTCAACGTCCGTCTGCCGCTGACGCTGATGAACTCGTTCCGCACCTCCGAGGACACGATGAAGGTGCTCAAGGCCAACCGCCACTTCACGCAGGATGATGTGCCGATGGAGATCATCCAACACGTCGAGCCGAAGATCGTGGCCGAAACCGGCGAGCCGGTGGAGTTCCCGGAGAACCCCGATTTGGAATGGTGCCCGCCGGGCCACGGCGATCTGTACTCCACGATCTGGGAGTCCGGCCTGCTGGACATCCTGGAGGAGCAGGGGTTCAAGTACCTGTTCATCTCCAACTCCGACAACCTCGGCGCACGCCCCTCACGCACGCTGGCCCAGCACTTCGAGAACACGGGCGCGCCGTTCATGGTGGAGGTGGCCACCCGCACCTACGCCGACCGCAAGGGCGGGCACATCGTGCGCGACAAGGCCACCGGCCGTCTGCTGCTGCGCGAGATGAGCCAGGTGCATGACGCCGACAAGGCGGCCGCGCAGGACATCGCCAAGCACCCGTATTTCAACACCAACAGCATCTGGGTGCGCATCGACGCGCTCAAGGCCAAGCTCGCCGAGTACGACGGCGTGCTGCCGCTGCCGGTGATCCGCAACTTCAAAACCGTCGACCCCACCGACGCCGGCACGCAGAAGGTCGTGCAGCTGGAGACCGCGATGGGCGCGGCCATCAGCCTGTTCGACGGCGCCATCTGCGTGCAGGTGGACCGCATGCGGTTCCTGCCGGTCAAGACCACGAACGACCTGTTCATCATGCGGTCGGACCGGTTCCACCTGACCGACTCCTACGAGATGGAGGACGGCAACTACATCTTCCCGAACGTGGACCTCGACCCGCGCTATTACAAGAACATCAACGATTTCAACGAGCGTTTCCCGTATTCGGTGCCGTCGCTGGCCGCCGCGAATTCGGTGACGGTGCGGGGCGACTGGACGTTCGGGCAGAACGTCATCATGTTCGCCGACGCCACGCTGGAGGACCAGGGACGCCCCAGTTACGTGCCGAACGGCGAGTATGTGGGACCGCAGGGCATCGAGCCCGATGATTGGGCGTTCTGACACCTCATCGGACAAGAAAACGACAGTTTTTTGTGAAATGTCGCGCGGACGGAGGAAAAACACTCTAATATGGAACAAGGTGTGTTGTGAGGTACACACTTACATACAGGACTCTAACGATACGTGAGGACGAATGGCAGAGGGTAGCAACGGAAGACGTCGTTTCTCCGACAAGTGGGGCAAGCATGAGCTTGACGTGTTGGCAGTGTTGTCGTCGGCCTTCCCACAGTGGCTGACCTCCCGCCAGATCGCGCAGCGCGTCAAGGCGTATGCCGATTCCTACGGAGAGCTGGCCGACCAGGCGGCCAAGGCCGCCTTCGCCAAGCAGTTCCAGCGCGACCGTGCCAAACTCGCCGCCATGGGCATCGCCATCGAATCGCGCCAGCCCGAGTACTCCTCGAAGTCGGAAGGGCAGGATTTCGCCTCGTACCGCCTGCAGCTGGGCGACGAGCCACGCATCCGACTGCGGTTCGCCCAGGAGGATCTGCCGATCCTGGCCGCGGCCAACTATCTGGCCCGTTCCATGTCGATCTCCTCCGCGCCTTCGCAGCAGCAGGTGCAGCAGCATGCCTCGCGCACCGCGCCGCGCGTGCCCCAGACGCCGATCCCCGGACTCGGTCTGGACTCGATCGCCCCGGGTCTCGGCACCCAGGCCATCCCCGACGCGCTGGTGAAGGTCATCGATTCGCGCCGGTTCGCCGCCACGGTCGACGTGGACGGCGAGCTGCTCAACGTGGCCTATACCGATTCCGACGACCTGGCCATGTTCGTCCTGCAGCACCCGGGTGCCGCCATCGTCAGCCCGCAGGAGGCCGTGGACGCGTTCCATCGCAGGCTCAACGCCGCCTCGCAGTTCCAGCTGGCCGATGAATCGGCCAGCCCCGCCTCCGCCACCGTCGTCTCCCCGTCCATCAGCCGTCAGTCCGAGGACGACGAGGAGGATCCGGAGGAGATGGCGGCCCATCAGAAGAAGAACGCCTCCTTCCAGACCGGCAGCGAGGTGGATCGACGCCTGCGTCTGATGCTGTTCCTCTCGGCCCATCTGGGCGAGGAGTTCTCGCTGGAGGAATTGGCGGAACGGTTCATCGGCAAGCCGAAGAACAATGACGAACGCCGCAAGCACGTCGCCACCATCCATAAGGACATCAACACGCTGACCACGGTGTCCGACGACGGCGAGATGGCCGGCAGCCAGTTCTTCGATATCGACTGGTCGCTGCTGGATGCCGAGGGCATCGTGTCGGCCACGAACTCGCTCGGCCTGGAGCGTCTGGCCGGCATCTCCCCGCAGTATCTGAGCATGCTGACCGCCTCGGTCAGCTATCTGGCACATTCGCCGCTGCTGCCGGAGGAGCAGCGTGCCAAGGCCGCCTCGTTGAACAAGCGGCTGCGTCAGCATGTGGAGCCCGGCGAGATTCCGTGGCTGAGCCTGACCGGCTATGAGGTGGAGCCCCACAGTTTCTCGGTAGTCAAGCGGGCGATCTCCACCGACTCGCTGCTGGATATGGAATACACCGACGGCGCCGGCCGTACGCGCCGCAAGCTGGTGGCCCCGGCCAAGATCTTCGTGGACGAGGGCGCATATTATACGGCCGTGTGGACCGACGTGGCCGATGCCGCGCCGAGGGACAAGCTCAAGTACGTCAAGAAGGACATGACCATCAACAAGGCCACTGGTGAGCCCCGCATCTGGCAGACGCTGCGCCTCGCGCGCATCGAGCATGCCGAGCTCGTCAAGCCCACGCAGAAGGTCGACATCCCCGATGTGCCGGTCAGCGAACTGCGCAAGTGGAACTTCGACAACGGCACGCCGGCGGTGTTCATCACCGACCAGCCGCATCTGCCGTTCATCAAGACCCTGTCCGGCGCCACGGTGGAAAGCTGCGGGGCGGGGGAGAAGGTGCATCTGACGGTGTCCTCCGATTCGTGGTTCGTGGCCTTCTGCATCTCCCACGCCCGTCATATCCTGGCCGTGGCGCCGGAGACGCTGCGCACGATGATCATCGCCCGCGCGCAGCGTGAGCTGAGCGTCGGACAGCACGACGAGCCGCAGCAGTAGGAGGAGTCGCCATGCCTTGGTGGATCTGGTTGGTGCTGGTGGTGTTTATGCTGGTCATGATCGTCGCCGGTCTGGCATACGCGGCCCTGCATCTGTGGCGGGCGTTCGGGAAGGTCTCCCGGACCGGCGCCGCCATCGGCGAACATATGGCCGCCTTCCAAAACACGGCGCCGTCGGACGGCCAGCCGGAGCCGCCGCTGTTCACCCAGCCGCTGTCGGTGGCCTCCGAGCGCTACAGCCAGGCCCATGCCGAGGTCATCCGCCGCAGGGAGGCCAAGCGCAGCCGCCATGTGGAGGCTTGGGCACGCTGGCGTCGATTTAACAACGACTGAACGAACCGGGGATTCATCTGACCATGCCACGACGTCATCATCGCCGTTCCGTGGACGGCGCCGCATCCGCACCGCACAACGATGCCTCGCCGTCGCCCTCGCAGCGGTATCAGACCTTCCGCCGCAACCAGGAGCGTCGCAAGTCGGTCGCCGAGCAGTTCGCGCGGACGCTGCCGTTCGAGCTCGACGAGTTCCAGCGGCAGGCCAACGAGGCCCTGGAGGCGGACCGCAACGTGCTGGTGGCGGCACCGACCGGCGCGGGCAAGACCATCGTCGCCGATTTCGCCATCTATCTGGCGCAGCAGCGCAACGTCAAAGCGTTCTACACCACACCGATCAAGGCGCTCAGCAACCAGAAATACCATGATCTGGTGGCCGTGTACGGGGCCGATCGCGTGGGGCTGCTGACCGGGGACACCTCCATCAACTCCGAGGCGGACATTGTGGTGATGACCACCGAGGTGCTGCGCAACATGCTCTATGAGCGTTCATCCACGCTCACCGCGTTGCGGTACGTCATCCTGGACGAGGTCCACTATCTGGCCGACCGGTTCCGCGGGCCGGTGTGGGAGGAGGTCATCATCCACCTGCCGCAGAGCGTCCGCGTCGTGGCGCTGTCGGCCACGGTCTCCAACGTGGAGGATTTCTCGGGCTGGCTCTCCTCGGTGCGCGGCGAGACCACGCTGGTCGTCTCCGAGCACCGACCCGTGCCGCTGGAGCAGCATGTGCTTGTGCAGGCCGACGATCGGACCGAACCGGAGCTCATCGACCTGTACCGTCATGACGCCGATGGCCGCCCGACCACCGCGCTGAACGCGCATCTGGTCAGCAGGCTGGATCAACTCGACCGGCAGGCGGCCCGGCGCGCGGGCAATCGCGACAGTGGCCGGGAACGCAGGCGAGCCGGTCGCACGCATCAGTCGCAGCGCAAACCGGAACGGCATGTGCCGCGCCGTTGGGCCGTGGTCGACGAACTCGACTATCTCGGTCTGCTGCCGGGCATCACGTTCATCTTCTCCCGCAACGGCTGCGACCAGGCCGTGGACCAGTGCCTGAACGCCGGACTGGAGCTGACCACCGAGGACGAGGTGCGGCGCATCCGCCGCATCGTCGATGAGATGGTCGAGGGGCAGCTGAGCGCGGAGGACCTCAAGGCACTGCGGTTCTCCCGGTTCCGGTTCGCGCTGGAGGAGGGCTTCGCCGCCCATCATGCGGGCATGGTGGCGCTGTTCCGGCAGATCGTCGAGCGGCTGTTCGAAGAGGGATTGGTCAAGATGGTGTTCGCCACCGAGACGCTGGCGCTGGGCATCAACATGCCGGCCCGCTGCGTGGTGGTGGAGAAGCTGGAGAAGTTCGACGGCACGGGCCATGTGGCGTTGACGCCGGGGGAGTTCACCCAGCTGACCGGCCGCGCCGGCCGCCGCGGTATCGATACGATCGGCCACGCCGTGGTGGTGGACCATCACGGCTTCGTGCCGGCCACGGCCGCCGCGCTGTCCAGCAAGCGCGTCTACCCGCTGCATTCCAGTTTCCGCCCGACCTTCAACATGGCGGTGAATCTGCTCAATTCCAGCGATGTGGACACCGCCCGCGTCACACTCGACCACTCCTTCGCCCAGTGGGAGGCGAACGAATCCGCGGGACAGCTGGAATCGCAGATGGTGGCGCTGGAGCAGGCCCTGCAGGGCTACGAGCAGGCGTTCGACTGCGACCACGGCGATTTCCGCGAGTTCATGACGCTGCGTATGCGGCTGACGGATCTGGAGCGCAACGACCGACGCCGGATCAAGCACGAACCGTTTGCATCCGAGCAGGAACGCCGACAGGCGATGCGCGAGCTGGACCGCAGGATCGCGCAACTGCGCCAGGCCGAGCAGCAGCATCCGTGCCGGCAGTGCCCGGATCTGCAGCGGCACCTGACCTGGGGGCATCGTTGGGCCCGGGAGACCCGCGAGCTGGAACGCGTCAGGCATCGCTACGAGTCGCGGACCGGTTCGGTGGCCCGCCAGTTCGACCGCATCTGCGGCGTGTTGGACACGTTGGGTTATCTGGAACGTGCGGAGCGCAACGGCCGTACGGACTATCGGCTGACGCAGGCGGGCCAGCTGCTACGTCATCTGTACAGCGAACTGGATCTGACCGTGGCGCAGGCGCTGCGTGAGGGCGTGTTCGACGGTCTTGATCCCTCACAGATGGCGGCCGTGGCATCGGCGCTGGTCTACGAGGCGCGTCGGGGCAACGGGGGAGAGCCCCGCCATTACCCCGGTGGTCACCGTGGCGCGGTGGCCCAGGCCGCGGAACGGCTGCGCACGATTGCCGCGCAGGTATCGGATCTGTGCGAGGACGCGGCGTTGGAGGAGCCCCGCCAGCTCGACTTCGGTCTGACGGATGTGGTCTACGAATGGGCCGAGGGCGAAGGGCTGTATCGTGTGCTGTACGGCACGGAGCTGACCGGCGGCGATTTCGTCCGCAACGCCAAGCGGTTGGCCGATCTGCTGCAGCAGATCGCCGTGGCCGAGCCGTATCTGGGGGAGGACGGCGCCGATGTGGCACGGACCGCTCGACTGGCCATGGAGCAGGTCAATCGCGGTATCGTGGCGTATTCGGGGGTTGACTGACGGGCCCGGGAATAACGGACACGTCCGAACTGTTTTGTAGCGTAAAGGAAACGAACAAGGAGGCATGGCAACATGGCGGAACGCAGTCTGCGCGGTATGAGCATCGGCGCGAAGTCCCTGGAGTCCGACGAGAACGTCGATTTCGCGGCGCGAAACGACGTGGCGTACATCTGTCCGAAGGGGCATCGCACGATTCTGCCGTTTGCGGAGGAGGCCGAGGTCCCGGACGAGTGGGAGTGCCGTTGCGGCGCCGTGGCCCATCGTGAGGGCGATGAGGACGCCGAGGCCAACGAGATCACCAAGCCCACCCGCACCCACTGGGATATGCTGCTGGAGCGCCGCAGCATCGAGGAGCTGCAGACCCTGCTGGACAAGCGGCTCCAGATGCATCGCGACGGTTGGATTCCCGACTACGAGTAAGACGATTCGCCTGTTCTTCAGCAGAAATTCGATGCCCGGTCAACTCGACCGGGCATACTGATGTGTCAGACGTCACGAATACCGACGGTGTGGGCCGGAACAGCCCGAGAGGAGAAACAATGACCAATCATCCGAAGAAGGTCGTCCTGCTAGATCTGGACGGCACGCTCACGCAGTCCGATCCCGGCATCATCGCCTGCGTCATCAAGGCGTTCGAGGGCATGGGACTGCCGGTTCCGGATGACGACGAGCTGCATCGCTTCATCGGCCCGGCCATCATCGAATCGCTGCGCCGCAACCATGTGCCCGAGGACATGCTGGACCGTGGCGTTGAGATCTACCGCGATTACTACGCCAATCAGGCCGTGTTCGACGATCCGAACAACCCGGGTCAGAAGGTGCCGGGCCGCTTGGTCAACACCGTGTATCCGGGCATCCCGGAACAGCTGGCCGCATTGCGCGCCAAGGGGTATGTCCTGGCCATCGCCACCTGCAAGCCCGAATACCAGGCCGTGCCGATCTGCGAGCATTTCCATGTGGACCGCATGGTGGACGGCATCTACGGCGCCAGCAAGGACAATTCGCGCATCGACAAGGACCAGGTCATCCGGTATTGCTTCGATCTGATCGGTTTCGACGCCGAGGCCGGCGATCACGCGGTGATGGTCGGCGATCGTTGGACCGACATCGACGGCGCCCGTGCCTGCGGCGTCGATACGATCGGCTGCCGCTGGGGGTATGCGGAACCCGGTGAGATGGAGGAACACGGCGCGTATGCGATCATCGAGCGCGTCGATCAGCTCGCCGACGCCGTGGAACGCTACTTCGCGCAGTGAGACTATTATCCGATAATGTACGCTGTGCGACAGTGATTCGACCGGGCTTCAAGAATGGCTTTATTTCAACGGCTTGAAACCATGTTAATCAGCGGTCTGGACCGAAGCCTGCCAAAGGTAGCCAAACCCGTATATGACAATTGGCTATGGGGATGAAGTGACCCACGGCCTCAGTTTGCATTGCCCTTGCTGTGGGTCGGTTTCATCATACCCGGCATCCCTGCCCGGCGAGTTTCGCCAAGCTGGCGTCGGGCACATCGAACCACGCCCCGCGCTTGGCGGGCGACACCAACTCCGCGCCCAACCCGTGCCCCGGCGTCCATCTGCGGACGAACCCCGATGCGTCGCGGTAGGCCACCATGCCATGCTCAGACTTCCAAAATCCCTGCCATTCCGGCGTCTCGCGGCTCCTGTCGAAGTCGAAGCAGCCATCACTCAGGAGGGCCCTGAGATCGGGTTCGACGGGTTCGCCGGTCACAGGGTCGTTGACGACCAGACTCAGGTCGGCGGCGTTGCGCCTCACGGCGGAGATTCGCCGTGACTCCGGCAGGGCTCCGGGCTTGAACGTCACGAGAGGGTCGCCCGGCACCACGCGCCATGTGTCCGTCAGGCCGTTGCGCGGGTCGCGGTCGGGCAGGTCGGCGGACGGGCGCACGTCGTCGGGGTCGATTCTCCCGAATGGCTCCTCGACCTTTCGGCTCCCGCCCAGCAGCAGGTCGTCCGGCGAGGCGTCCGTTCCCGTCAGCCAGTTCCACGGGCGTTCCGGCCCGCTCCGCCCCACCCACAGTCCGCCGCCCCCGTCGCGCCACAGCGCCACGGTCTCCAGCTCCTTCGACATATGCTTGCCAACCTTTCGACGTTGTTTTCCTATCCATCTAAGGCATGACGCGGAAAGCGGCCGGACAGCCAAGGGCATGACTGGTTACGCGGTGGAGTTCCGTATCCCGACGGAGCATTTCATGTCCTCACTGACCAAGGTGTCCTCCACGACGAGGGCGAGGCACAGGGCTTGGATACGCAGGTACGCGCGTCGCGTCTGGCGGGCGGCAATCGAAGCGGGCGCATACAGGACGGAGCGCTTCGTCGCCTTGGCGATGGTGCAGTGGCCGGGGCCCTCGATCTACCCGGCGATGTCCTGCGCGGAGACGCTGAAGCCGGTCATCGACGCCGGAACCGACGAGAAGCTGTGGCCCGACGACGACAACTCCCACTGCCGCGCCACCGTGTTCATGGAGGCACCCGGCCTCTCCGCGTATGGCGTGACGATGTGGGTCTACATCATACCGGTCGGGCGCATACCCGACATGCCCGCGTGGTTCGTGTCCATGATGCCGGGGCCAAGGGCACGCTTGCGTCCATCGAGCTGGACTCCGAGACCGAATGGCTCAACTCCAACCAGCGCAACGAGGGGCCGGAGCGCGACGAGAAGCTGGCCCGCATCATGGCGAAGGGCTACGACTCTTGGAAGGACAGGCCCGCGGTGCTTGGCGACGATGTGATGCTCGTGGCGGCGTGCCTCTGTCCGCATCCCGACCTTCCGATGGATTCGAGTAATTCGGCCGAGGACGTGCTGTCGTTCGCGGCCTGCGGGGCCACGCTCGGCAAGCTGCCGCAGAAGCCTGCGGTCGCCATATCGACGCTCTCGCCCAAGCTGTCACGACCGGGGCACCACGGCCTTGAGGTCATGGCCCTGCATATGACGAGACGGGCATCTACCTGCCCACGCTCCTCACCGCCTGAGCCGCACACAGCCAACGGCGAAATGACAATCAGGAGGGCCCATGATGAACGACGAATCCACCCAAGGCAACGACGAACCGACGACCAAAGGCAAGCGCCGCTGGCCCAAGGTCGTCGCGGGAATCACGGCGGGCTGCGTGATGGCGGTCCTGCTGTGCACGACCCTCCTCACGCTCGGATTGGCGGAGGACTGTCACGACAAATCAAACTCTGCGGATTCGGAACCGCAGCACTGCGAGGTTTGGGCGGGCGACTACTACACCCTCGGCGGCGGGTACGACCGTCTGACGCTGAAGGCCGATTGCTCGATGGAGGGCACCAAAACCTACGGCTACGGATACGTTTTCGACTACGTGCCGGGCTCGTTCACCGACCAAGGCAACGGCATCAATGCCTTCCGACGCGAAGGCGCGTTGTGTGACGGATGCGGAGCTCTTTCAGCCCGGCCTCAACGGCAGTTGCAACGACTGCCCGGACTTCAGGGGCGCTTCGAGCTCCAGCCCACCAAGGACTCCCCGACGGGCGTCATGCTCTACTTCGCCTCGCGCGACGGCCGCAAGTCGGACGACTCCGACATGCACAACTACCTAGCGCCGGAGGGTTACACGGGATACCGCGGCGGGGATGCCAAGGACGACGCCCCGAACCCCACGGGCGCGAGGAGCGTCGCACTGCGCTAGTCCCGTACCACCGGCGACACCACGCACCGGATTCCCTCGGGACCCTTGATCTCGAACGGCTGCCTCGCACCGCTCCTGCGCCAAGCGAGCGTCACCTCGTCGCAGTCCATCGCGGCGAGGAAATCGGCCGCGACGTTCGGGGCCGGGGCGGCGGCCTCCACGGCGAACGCCGAGGAACCCACGCCGCCGAACGTGGAGGTCACCTTCACCAAGGTGACCGACGGAACGGGGTTCGGCACGGCCGACCAGTGCTGGCTCGACTCGGCCAACGGCTACACCGGAGGGGCGAACGACGACAAACCGGGTGACAACACCGCAGACGACGGCGTTGTGTGCTCCGGCGACTACGTGGAATACGAGATGGACCTGAAGTTCAAGGGCGGTGTGAACAACAGCGTCAGGCTCGTGCCGTCCGCCCCCGAAGGCTTCCCTCTGAGCTACAGCTCCGGCAAAAGGGGAGCTTCTGCCGCTCCGAGGGCCAGTTGTCCGCCAAGGGGTACAACGGGGGCGGCTGCACGTTCCGGGCCCCGGACGGCTATACGAACGAGGTGAGGCAGACCCTCTGGTACTTGGCCGACAACTACGGCGGCAAGCCGCTGCGGGGCCAGACCCATGACCTTCGATCTGTACACCGGCAACGACGCGGACGGCTGGGCCAAGTACTCAAGCGTCGAGTTGGAGCCCGTCACGGTTATCTCGATGACCTACGCCGAGGCCAGCGTGGACACCGACGACGGATACGACCTTGAGTGGGGCAAGGACGCCAAGACGCTGGAGGGCACGTTGAACATCCACGCGGACCCCATACGCCCGAAGGCGTCCCAGACGGCCAAGGGACTCAGCAACCGCTCTATCGGCTGGCCCGGCACGCTCGACCTGAGCGCGTTCCCCACGGGGACGTACCTCAAGGGCGCTTACGGAGGCAAGACCTTCCGCCCCGCTGACGGCAAGCTGCATCTGGACAGCGCCACGGACGGCACCAGCTTCAACATCGAGATACCCACGCCGAAGGCATGCGGCGACGGGGAGCACCCCGAACGGCAGGCCGGACTCCTGCATCGAGGGCAACGGCAGGCTCTCCTACACGCTGCACATGGACTTCGACAAGGGCTCCCCGGTCTACCCGGACGGCACCCCGGCGACTCCGGTCACGAACGACGGCAGCGAGCTCGGCACCGGCAAAGGGGAGGACTACGACACCGGGTCGGTGGGTTTCATCGGCTACTACGGCGATGACCTGAGCGGCCGCGCGGGGTGCTCCAACAACAACTGGGGCGTCGTGCATGTGACGCGCAGGGACATCCCGGACGGCAAAATCTTCCGCAAGCTGCTCCAGACCTCGAAGGCCGAGGGGCAGACGATCTTCGAGGACGGCTACACCACCTTCGGCAAGGGCGACGGCGAACGCACGCTGAACTACAAGTACACCGGGAAGGGTTACATTCTGGCCGAGAAGGTGGCCGCAGGCACCGAGATTCGCGTCCGGTTGCAGATCAACGCCAAGGAGGTCGCCGGGTGCAGGGAGTCAGGCTGCAAGCTGACGTTCTACGACAGTTTCGACTATACCAATAAGTTCCTCCCCTCCAAAGGGGTCGTCATACGGAACGGCGACAGGACCTACACCGACGGCGTGAAGGTCGCGTGGACCGAAGTACCTGCGGTGCAGGGCGACGATGACAAGGAGCCGGACACTTGGCATTTCAACAGCACCCCCGACGACGAGATGCCGGTGGACTGGTCCGACGGCATGCCCACGGAGGCCGACGTGGAGGAAGCCGATGACATGTCCGTCAAGGCTTCCTATGAGATCACCCCGGAGCAGGCGGCGAGCGACGACCCGTGGGAGGCCGTCTTCTACGTGAGGATGCAGGAGGGCACCAACTACAGCCAAGACCACATGCTCGGCGTGGTCGAGACCAAGGACGGCAACGCCGTCAAGGGCAACTACTCCGGCGCTGTGGACGGGGTGTCGGTCCTGCCGATGTACGCCACCGCGTCCGAGTCCGTCTCCGTCACGGACGCGCAGGGCGGATACCGCAGCGCCGTGCGTCCGGGCGACACACTCGAATACGGACTGTCCTCGAACGTCAAGAACGTCAAGGTCTACGACGGCTTCAAGGCGCGGTTCACGGCCTGCGCGGACGGATCGCGGTACGAGTGGAACATCTACAACAACCTGACCGGCCTCGCGGGCGAGGTGAGAACCGTCATCAAGCTGCCGAGCAACAACGACTCGAAGCTCGCCAACGGTGGCAAGGGGCCGGACGGCACTTGGAACGGCTACGACCGTGGCGGCTCCAAGTTCACCGACTACGTGCTCGCGGGGGAGCCGCGGCTTGACGACGCCGACACCATCACCTCGCAGGGCGAGCAGGCCGCCGCTTGGCTGGGCGGCGGGGACTGGGACACCGGCGACCGGCTCGCCAAGGCGTTCGACGCCCGTTTCGCGGCCACGTTCGCCAACGGCGACGGCGACCAGAGCAAGGTGGGTCTGGCCGACCTCGTTCCGCTGAGCCGCGAGATCGCCTCCCGTGGCGAGGACGCCTCGCTGGCGATGATGGTCCGCAACATCGCGGTGCATGCCAAAGCGGGCGAGAACGTGTCCGGCGACGTCGCCGTGCTGTCCTACTGGATACCGGAGCTGCCCGGCATGGAACCGGACGACATGCTGGAGGACTGGCGCGGGCACGCCGACGAGACCCGCGAGTACATCAGGTTCCTTCAGGACCTCGGGTTGCAGGCCGAGGGCAGCGTCGAGACGCTTGACGCCGCCGACATGGACTGACCTCTTCCACAAAAGAAAAACCACCGTTTTGCAACGGTGGTTTTTTTGTCGCTCAGCTCGCCTTGGCGAAGCCGCTCGTCGACGCGGCGATGACGCTGATGGCGCTGGACGCGTGGTATTCGCGCATGGCGGGCATCGAGCCGGATTCGCCGGTGATGTCGTTCTTCAACACGTATTTCAACGATGATTTCATGGCGGAACGTTTCCAGACGATGTCTCTGGATCCGGGCAAGGCCGGCCGCCTGGGACGCCTGGGACGGCCGCGGTGGGTGTTAGGAAACCGTTAACAATCCGTCCGTGGGCGTATGGGTTCCGTTAGATTCGGAGCATGACTTCGCTCAGGGCTATATCATTAAGATGCTTATTGGAAATAGGTCCGGCCGCGCCCGCGAACGCGGCGGCGGCCGGACCGTGCATCTGATGATTGGAGAAGAGCAACATGCCTTGGTGGGTTGATGCCGCCTATGTCGTGGGCGTAGTGGCGCTGTTCATCGCCTTCGACCTGATCGCGAAGGCGGTGGATCGTCTATGATGGCTGTTTTCTGCGCCATCGGCGTCGTATTGGGAATCGCCGGTGTGGTGTATATGGGGGTCGCCCTGTGCCGCCCGGAGCGGTTCTGAAGGCCGGGGAAGAGTCTTAAGGTTCCGAAATGGTATATCTCTATGCTTTTATGGCGTTCGGTTTGATCGCCTTGATCCTGGCGGCCATATACCGGCCGTTGGGCGATTACATGTATCGCGTGTACACGACCGATAAGGATCTGTTCTTCGAAAAGTGGATCTATCGCATCATCGGCGTGGATTTCTCGAAAGGACAGTCCTGGAAGGCGTATTTCCGCGGAGTGCTTGGCTTCTCCGTGATGAGCCTGCTGGTCCTGTACCTGCTGCAGCGCGTGCAGTCCTGGCTGCCGTTCTCGCTGGGCTTCGACAACGTGCCGGCTCCGCTGGCGTTCAACACGGCCGCATCCTTCGTGACGAACACGAACTGGCAGTCCTATTCGCCTGACCAGACATTGGGCTATTCCGTCCAGATCGCAGGCCTGTGCGTGCAGAACTTCGTTTCCGCCGCGGTCGGCATCGCCGTATCCATCGCCCTGGTGCGCGGCTTCATGCTGCGCCGCTCCGATACGATCGGCAATTTCTGGGTGGACCTCATCCGCGGCACGTTCCGCATCCTCATGCCCCTGGCCATCGTGATGGGCACCATCCTCATCGCGTTGGGCGTCGCACAGAACTTCTCGGGCTTCACCACCGTCGCCACCGTGGCTGGCGGCGAACAGACCATCATGGGCGGCCCGGTGGCCTCCCAGGAGGCCATCAAGGAACTGGGCACCAACGGCGGCGGCTTCTTCAACGCCAATTCGTCCCATCCGTACGAGAACCCGAACATGTGGACCAACCTCATCGAGATCCTGCTGATGTTGGCCATCCCCGTCGCGCTGACCCGCACGTTCGGCCGCATGATCGGCAACATCCGTCAGGGCTATGCGCTGCTCGGCGCCATGGTCGTCCTGTTCGGCATCTCCTTCTTCGCCGTCGTGAGCTTCGAATCCTTCGTGGACGATCCGCTCACCTCCCTCACCGGAGGCTCCATGGAAGGCAAGGAGGACCGCTTCGGCATCGTCTGGTCCGCGCTGTTCGGCACCACGTCCACAAGCACGTCCACCGGCGCGGTCAACTCCATGCATGATTCCTACACCGCGCTCGGCGGCATGATGTACATGTTCAACATGATGCTGGGCGAAGTCTCCCCGGGCGGCGTCGGCGCAGGCCTGTACGGCATCCTCGTCATGGCCGTCGTGGCCGTGTTCATCGCAGGCCTCATGGTCGGCCGCACGCCGGAATACCTCGGCAAGAAGATCGGCCCGCGCGAGATGAAGATGGCCTCGCTGTACTTCCTCGTCATGCCGGTCACCGTGGTGCTGTTCGTGGCTCTGAGCTTCGCCATCCCAGGCATCCGCGAAGACACGTTCGCGGCCCTGAACAACAGCGGAAACCATGGTCTGTCCGAAGTGGTCTACGCGTTCGTGTCCGGCGCCAACAACAACGGCTCCGCATTCGCGGGCCTGTCCGCCGACACCCCGTGGTTCGACACGATGATCGGCCTGGCCATGCTCATCGGACGGTTCCTGCCGATCATGCTGGTGCTAAGCTTGGCCGGCTCGCTGGCCAAGCAGGATGTCGTGCCGGAGACCGCCGGCACGATGAAGACCGACAACAAGCTGTTCGTTGGCCTGCTCGTTTTCGTCATTTTCATTATTTCCGCGCTGACGTTCTTCCCGACGCTTGCTCTGGGACCGTTGGCAGAAGGTTTGGTGGCATAACATGTCTTCCGCGACCGCAAACGACGTCATCAACGACGTGCGTACCAGCAACAACGCATCGTTGCCGGCGATGCTGGGCAAGAGTCTGCCGGCGGCGTTCAGGAAATTCAGTCCCGCCAAGATGCGGCACAACCCCGTCATGTTCGTGGTATGGGTGGGCGCCGCATTCCTGACGCTCCTCGGAGTGTTCCAGCTGTTCATTCCGGAACTGCGCGCGGGCGAGCCGGTGTATTTCACCTGGATCATCGCCGTGTGCCTGTGGGCCACGGTGCTGTTCGCGAACCTCGCCGAAGCCGTCGCCGAAGGGCGCGGCAAGGCCCAGGCCGACGCGCTGCGCAAGACCCGCACCACCACGCCGGCCCACCTGGTCCACGGATACGATGAAATAGGCGATCCCGACGCACGCTCGTTGTCCGTCGCCATCATCGAAGTCCCGTCCTCCGACCTCAAACTCGGCGACGTGGTCGTCGTCGAAGCCGGACAGCTCATCCCCGGCGACGGCGACATCATCTCCGGCATCGCCTCCGTGGATGAATCCGCCATCACCGGCGAATCCGCCCCGGTCATCCGCGAATCCGGCGGTGACCGCTCCGCGGTGACCGGCGGCACCCGCGTGCTGTCCGACCGCATCGTCGTGCGCATCACCCAGAAGCCGGGCGAATCCTTCGTCGACAAGATGATCGCGCTGGTCGAAGGCGCGAACCGTCAGAAGACCCCGAACGAAATCGCCCTCGACGTGCTGCTGAGCTCGCTGACCATCATCTTCCTGATTGTCGTGATGTGCCTCAACCCGCAGGCCGGCGCGGTCGGCACCTCCGTCAGCCTCACCGTGCTGGTGGCGCTGCTCGTCTGCCTGATCCCGACGACCATCGGCGCGCTACTGAGCGCCATCGGCATCGCCGGCATGGACCGTCTGGTCCAGCGCAACGTGCTCGCCACGTCGGGCCGCGCCATCGAAGCGGCCGGCGACGTGACCACGCTGCTGCTCGACAAGACCGGCACCATCACGTACGGCAACCGTCAGGCATCCGAATTCCACGCGCTGCCGGGCATCGACCATGACGACATGGTCCGCGCCGCGGCGCTGAGCTCCCTGGCCGACTCCACGCCGGAAGGCCAGTCGATCATCGCCCTGGCCGAACGCGAAGGCCATCACTTCGACATGATGCCGGGGGCGGAAGCGGTGGAATTCACCGCCGAGACCCGCATGTCCGGCCTGGACCTGCCCAACGGCGACCGCATCCGCAAGGGCGCCACCTCCGCGGTGGAAGCCTGGATTGAACGCGAAGGCGGCGTCATGAGCATCGAAGTGCGCGACGCTCTGCACGACCGTGTCGACACCATCTCCGCGCAAGGCGGCACCCCGCTGGTCGTGGCCGAACAGCTGTCCACCGGCGAAGTCAAGGTGCTGGGCGTCGTCCAGCTCAAGGATGTCGTTAAGGAAGGCCTGCACGAACGCTTCGCCGACCTGCGCAAGATGGGCATCCGCACCGTCATGGTCACCGGCGACAACCCGCTGACCGCGAAGGCCATCGCAGAAGAGGCCGGCGTCGACGATTTCATCGCCGAAGCCAAGCCGGAAGACAAGCTCGCCTACATCAAGGCCGAACAGGCCAAGGGACAGCTGGTCGCCATGACCGGCGACGGCACGAACGACGCCCCCGCCCTGGCCCAGTCCGATGTCGGCGTCGCCATGAACTCCGGCACCGCCGCGGCGAAGGAAGCCGGCAACATGGTCGACCTCGACTCCGACCCGACCAAGCTGATCGACATCGTCCGCATCGGCAAGCAGCTGCTCATCACCCGCGGCGCGCTGACCACCTTCTCCATCGCCAACGACATCGCGAAGTACTTCGCGATCATCCCGGCCATGTTCATGGACAAGTTCCCCGGTCTTGCCACGCTGAACATCATGGGACTGCACAGTCCGTTGTCCGCGGTGCTGTCCGCCATCATCTTCAACGCCATCATCATCGTGATCCTGATCCCGCTGGCCCTCAAGGGCGTGCAGTACCGCGCCGAGTCCAGCGACAAGATCCTGTCCAGGAACCTGTCCGTGTACGGTCTGGGCGGCGTGGTCGCCCCGTTCGTCGGCATCTGGATCATCGACCTGTTCGTGCGTCTGATTCCGGGATTCTAAGGAAATTAGGTAAGGGAAACGATTATGAAATCCGCATTGTCGTTGAATCTGCGCAGCTACTGGGCCGGACTGAAGTCCGTGCTGGTCTGCACGCTCGCCGTGATCGTATACACGGCGTTGATGACCGGCATCGGCGCTCTGGGATTCCCCGAGCAGGCCAACGGCTCGATGATCACGAACTCCGAAGGTCAGATCGTCGGATCGTCCCTGATCGGACAGTCCTTCTCCGATGCCGACGGCGAAGCCATCGACAAGTATTTCCAGCCCCGTCCGTCCGCAGCCGGCGACGGATACGACGCGGCGGCGTCCAGCGGTGCCAACAAGGGACATTCCGATGAGGAATATCTCAAGACCATCGAAGAGCGCCGCGACGCCATCGCCGAACGCGAAGGCGTGGACGTGAAGCAGGTCCCCGCCGACGCGGCGACCGCCTCCTCCTCCGGACTGGACCCGCACATCAGTCCCGAATATGCGGCCATCCAGGTCGAGCGTGTGGCCGAAGCCCGTGGCATGGACGTCGAAGATGTCGAACGGCTCGTCAAGGAGCACACCACCGGCCGTGGTCTGGGCTTCATCGGAGAGCCTGTGGTCAACGTCGTCACCCTGAACCTGGCGTTGGACGACATGGAGTGAATCCGACTCTGAGGCGCATCGGATACGGTGCGCCTCAGATGTCATCAGGCCAAAAACTGGGATAATCCGTAGATGAAGGACATCCCGGACGGATGCGGCCCCGTCGTGCGCGGCGGTGCCGCATCCGTATGGCTTGAGGCCACGGAACGTATGGCATGCGGCGGAACTTCGAAATGGAGGGAATATGGCGGTGACGAAGCGGGGTACGCTGAGGGTTCTGCTCGGTGCGGCGCCCGGCGTGGGCAAAACATATGCGATGCTGTCCGAAGGCAGACGGCTGGTCGAGGAGGGCAAGGACGTCGTCATCGCCCTGTTGGAGACCCATGGCCGCAAAGCCACGCAGAACGCCGCCAAAGGCCTGGAGACGGTGCCTCGGCGCTGTATGAAATACCGTGGCATGTGGTTCAATGAAATGGATCTGTTCGCCGTCATCGCGCGCCGCCCGCAGGTCGCCCTCGTCGACGAGCTGGCCCATACGAACATTCCCGGATGCACGCACGAAAAACGCTGGCAGGACGTGGTCGACCTGCTGGACGCCGGCATCGACGTCATCACCACCATCAACGTGCAGCATATCGAATCGCTGAACGACGTCGTGCGGTCCATCACGAACAGCGAACAGCGTGAAACCGTTCCCGACAAGGTGCTGCGTTCCGCCGACAGCATCGAACTGATCGATCTGCCCCCGAAGAACCTGCGCGAACGTCTTTCCGCCGGCCTCATCTATTCGGCGGACCGCGTGGACGCCGCATTGAGCAACTATTTCCGTGTGGGAAACCTGACCGCATTGCGCGAGCTGGCGTTGCTCTGGCTGGCGGGCAACGTCGACGAAGCGTTGCAGGAATACCGCAACGAACACCACATCAACGCGAAATGGGAGGCCCGCGAACGCGTCGTCGTCGCGCTGTCGGGCGGTCCTGAAGGCGAACAGCTCCTGCGGCGCGGCGCAAGGGTCGCCAGGGCGTCCGGCGGCGGCGATCTGATCGCGGTGCACGTCACGGCCGAGGACGGGCTGCACGGATCCAGCCCGGGGCTGCTGGTGCAGCAGCGCGAACTCGTCGAAAAACTGGGCGGCACATACCATCAGATCGTCGGCGAAGACATCTCCGACGCACTGATCTCCTTCGCCCGCGCCAACAACGCGACGCAGATCATCGTGGGCGTCTCTCGACGCCCGCCCCTCGCCCGGTGGCTGGGCCGGCCGTCGTCGGCGAACGGCATCATCGCGAATTCGGGCGACATCGACGTGCACGTCGTCACCCACACGTTCGCGGCGAAAGGCATGCGCCTGCCGCGCATGAAACGCACCATGACGATGCGCCGGCGCATCGCAGGCTGCATATTCTCATTGCTGTCGGTGCCGCTTCTGGGCTGGCTGCTCATGCAATACAGCGGCGTGGATGCATTGTCCCGCGATTCCCTGTTCTTCCAGCTGCTCGTCGTCATCGCCGCGCTGATCGGCGGCGTCTCGTCGGCCACTTTGTGCGCGTTGCTGAGCGGTCTGGTGCTCGACTACGTCTACATCCAGCCGGTGGGCTCACTGCATATGCTCAGGGCGCAGGACGTGATGACCATCGTGCTGTACATCCTCATAGGCATCATCGTGTCCTTCGTCGTCGACCGGGCCGACGAGAAGGCGCGGCAGGCCCAACGTGCGACCGCGGAATCGGAAGTGCTCGCCAGCGTGTCCGACGCTGTGCTGCGCAGCTCCAATCCGTTGCAGGCGATTCTCGACCGCACCCGCGAGGCGTTCGGCTTCACCTGCGTGCGCCTCACCCATGACGGCGTCGATGTCGCGGTCAGCGGCGTATGCCCCACCGGGGAGGAGCCGGACGTCATCGACCTTGACGCGGTCATCACGCCGCCGTCCGACGGCGCCGATCAGAACGGCGAATCCCATGACGGGCAGACCTCCGCCTCACGTGATGCCGCATCCTCCGGAACGCCGCGGAAAACAGAGCCGATTCGCCTTGAACTGTACGGCAGTGAAATCGACGCGGCCGACCAGCGGTTGCTGCAGGCCATCGTCTCCCAGGTGCAGACCGTGCTGGAACACGACGTGCTGCAGCGCAAGGCCGACGAAGTCAAGCCGCTGGCCGCCGCGGAGAAGCTGCGCACGGCCCTGCTCAACGCGGTCAGCCATGACCTGCGCCGTCCGCTGGCCTCCGCCACGGCTGCGGTGTCCGGCCTGAAACAGGTCGGCGACGCCCTTGGCCCCGAAGGCCGGCGCGAACTGCTCGACGTCGCCGACGTCGGCCTGCACGATCTGACACGACTGGTCACCGACCTGCTCGACGTGTCCCGTCTGCACGAACGTGCGATGCCGATATCGCTGGTGGCGGCCGACGTCGCGGAAGCCGTGATGCAGACGCTGGACGAGCTGCATGCCGGTCCGAATGCCATCAACCTCGACCTGCCCGTGGACCTGCCGCTGGCGGTCGCCGACCCGCCACTGCTGCGTCGTACGATACACAATGTGCTCGCCAACGCGCAACGCTACAATCCGCCGGACCATCGCATCCGCATCGCGGTCTCCACATTCCGTTCCGTCGTGCAGATCCGCGTCGTGGACTACGGCCCGGGCGTGCCCGACGACCGCAAGGACGAGCTGTTCGCGCCGTTCCACCGTCTGGGCGACACGGACAACACCACGGGCCTTGGCTTGGGAATGGCGCTGTCGAAAGGCTTCATCGAATCGATGGGCGGCGCCATCGACGCGGAGGACACTCCGGGCGGCGGCCTGACCATGGTGATCACGCTGCGCGCGGCGGACGAGCGCTATGCGATCGGGGAACCGTTGTCCGAAGAGGACGCGCGCGCCTGCGCCACCGCATTGGACTCGGACATGTGGGACGTGACCGCCGCCGTCAGCGGCGTGATGCTGCCCCTGAGCGTGGACGAATCACGTGACGGCAAATTGGGGCGTTTCGCCGACGCCGAATCCGATACCGCGGTCGCCGGTGACATGGCCGCTGCGGACGAGCATACCGACGTTGCCGATGTGACGGCTGCTGAGAAGGGAGAATAGACGCATGAAAATCCTGATTGCCGATGATGACCCGCAGTTCCTGAAGGCGTTGCGCATCACGCTGCGCTCGCAGGGCTACGAGATCGTGACCGCATCGGATGGCGTGCAGTGCATTTCGGCGGCGGTGGAGCATCATCCCGATCTGATGGTGTTGGATCTGGGCATGCCGAAAATGGACGGCATGGGCGTGATCCAGGGCGTGCGCGGCTGGACGGACGCGCCCATCCTGGTGGTGTCGGGGCGTACCGATGCACGCGAGAAGGTCGCGGCCTTGGATGCCGGCGCCGACGATTATGTGACCAAGCCGGTGTCGATCGACGAGCTGCTGGCGCGTATCCGTGCGCTGGCCCGCCGTATCCCGCAGAAGACGGAGACGCCGATGGTTTCGTTCGGGAACGTGACCGTTGACCTGTCCGCGCATGCCGTGTTCCGCGTGTACCACGGGCGGAAGGTGCGTGTGCGCCTGACGCCGACGGAGTGGAAGGTTCTGGAGATCCTGGTGCGCAACGCCGGACGGCTCGTGACCCGTAAGGATCTGCTGACCGGCATTTGGGGCGCGGAGCATGTGAACGACTCCGGCTATCTGCGGTTGTATGTCTCGCAGCTGCGCAAGAAGATAGAGGACGACCCGTCGCGTCCGAAGTATCTGAAGACGGAGCAGGGCATGGGATACCGCCTGGACCTGCCGTCTGCGGGCGGCGGCGAATAGAGGCCGGGGACGGGTGAAGGCGGGTGGAGGCTGGGCGGGCGGCGTCTGTCCGCCCAGCCTCGCGTTATGTGTCGTATGGGAGGAATCATCGAGGTTGCGGAAAGCGGAGAGGAAAACAGCCGATAAACCTGCGCCACACGCCGTATGGGAGGAATCATCGAGGGGCTGGGCAGCCGGTTTTGCCCGCTTTGTTTGCCGGTCCCGCCCGCTTCAATCGGGGAGACCGCTGGGCACGATGCGTCGAAATGGCTTTCAGGCTGCGAAATTCTGCGCGAGCTGACGGATCTTGTTCGGCTGGTGGCCGCTCCATGATGCGTTCGGGGAGATGACGACAGGAATCTGCTTGAATCCCGCGTCCTTGATCTGTTCGAAGGTGGACGGGTTCTGCGTCAGGTCGACGGCGACATATCGCACGCCCAAACGGGTGAGCTCCTGTTCGGTGGCTTCGCACTGTGGATTGCTGGGATTCGTGAAGACCGTGACCGTCATCGGGCATCCTCCTTAAAGCGCGTAGTCGATATGCGGTAATCCGCCTTTCGACGGAGCCCGCATGGCGCGGGCTCCGTCGTGGGCTGTCCGGCAGGCCGTTCGCACAGTCCATGCCGAAAGGTCTGCCGGACCGTCTGTGCGCGTCAGCGCCTTCCGGCAGGAGTCAACTGATATGAACAAAGGACTGAAGAAAGGTCTGGGCGCTCTGGCCGCCGTCGCATCGCTGCTCGCCCTCGGCCCGCTGGCCGCAGCCAACGCCGCGCAACCGACGCGGACACGCATCGACGCCTTCGCCAACGACGGCACCATCGCCGTCGAATCGGCGGACGGCAGGACCGACATCTCGAAGCACACCATCAACGCCTACCTGCTCGCGCCGTACACCTCCGCGGTGGCGACCGGCGACACCCTGAACGAGTACGCCGTGTCCACCGGCACCGGCTACGCCGACAAGGTGACCACAGCCGTCAAGGCCGCGTTCCCCGACGCCGACAAGGGTGCGGACGGCTGGCAGGTGGCTCTGGGCGACGCCACCACGACACTGGACGAGGCCAACCCGATGGATTGGGTCGCCCGCAACCTGCTCGACTCGGACGCCTCCCCTTGGGCGGGCGGACTGCGCGACTTCGTAACCAAGCTGACCGCATCGCTGAAAGGGAACAACGCCTTCCCCGCCGATGCCAAGACGCTGACCCCGACCGCACAGGCGCACCCGCCAAGCAGACCGCAGACGGCCTGACTCCGGGCATCTACCTGATTCTCGACACCGCCATCGGCTCCGAATCGGCCGCCCCGTCGCTGGCCGGCACCACGTTCGGCACCGTGACCAAGTACAGCTTCGCCAAGGATGGACAGGCCCAGCCGGCCACCGGCGACCTCGGCAAGGTCGAGTACAAGGTGCTGCCGTATGAGACCGCCAAGGCCATCGAGTCCGTCAGGGGCTCCGCGACCGCCGAGGTCGCGGACGACGGGGCCAGCGCCAAGGCGAACATCGGTGACGTCATCAACTACCGCGTGCAGGTCGGCCCGATCTGGACCACCGGCTACGACGCCGGACGCACCCTCAAGGCCAGCGACAGCCTGAACGCCGGACAGACGTTCGACATCTCCAGCGTGAAGGCGTACACCTACGACACCCCGGCCGACGGCGGCGCTCTGGACGAGGCCACCAGACCCTCACCCCGGCCAAAGCCGACAAGGACGGGAACCGCACCGTCTGGGCCCTTGACGACAAGGGCACCAAGGCCGACTACTCCATGACCGCCACCAAGGGCGGCGACGGCACCACGGTCGCCTTCGGCTTCTACAACGAGAACAACCTGCTCGACGCCGACGCCGCGAAGTTCGAGGGCAAGGTCGTGGTGCTCGAATACTCCGCCAAGCTCAACAGGAACGCCGTGGCCGACTCCACCGACAAGTCCGCGCTCGGCCGCATCACCGTCAACAGCAAGACGCTGAACGGCGGCGCGACCACCATCAGGGGCCTGTACGGCGGGGGCTACACCTTCACCGAGGCCAAGGCCCCGGAGGGCTACATCGGTCTGCTGCTGCCTTCCTTCAAGGTGAGCGCCACCCTTGACGAGGGCAGCAACGCCGCGAAGATGGCCGTCACCGATCTGGGCGCGTCCCGCCTCGTGTCCTTCGATGCCAAGGCCGACGCCAACGCGGGCCGCGTCACCGTCGCCAACGCGAAGAGCCTCAAGGACCTGCCGAAGACGGGTGCCGCCGGCATCGCGCTGATGTCCTTGGTCGCCGCGGTCCTCATGGCATGCGGAGCGGCCCTGATTCTGTCGCGCAGGCGCCGCGCGTAAACGGCCTTCGGGGCACAGGCCCCTTCGGAAGCCAAGGCCACGGTTCCGGGTTCCCCGGCCGTGTCCTTTTCCATCGCTCGCTTGGAAGGCGGATCATGAAACGTGACCTCTTCGGATGGCTCGGCGTCGTCCTCCTGCTGCTCGGCGGGCTGACACTCAGCGCGCCATTCGTCCTGCAAGCCATCGACTCCGCCGGGCAGACCGCGAGCGCCGAGTCCGCGGCCCTGCCCACACCGGACGGCAGGCGGATGATCGAGGAGGCCAAGGCATACAACGAGGGCCTTGCCGGAAGGCCGCAGTCGGTGCTTGGCGAGGCCGGGGACGCCTTCTCGGGGGCCTCGTACAGCGGGGAAGACAAGGAGTACCGTGGGCTGCTCGCCGCGGACGGCGAGGGCACGATGGGAGCGGTCCGCTATCCGAGGCTGCATATCAGCCTGCCGGTGCGTCACGGCACGGACGCTGCCATGCTGGAGAGGTCGGCGGGGCACCTCTACGGGACGTCGCTGCCGGTGGGAGGGGAATCCACGTACGCGGTCGTCGCGGCACACCGGGGTCTGGCGGACAGGCTGATGTTCACGAATCTTGGGTTCGCCAAGAAAGGCGACTTGTTCGAGATCGACGTGCAGGGGGAGCGGCTGCGTTACAAGGTGACGGACATCAGGGTCACCGGGCCGGACGACGTGAAGCCGCTCGCCATCGAGAAGGGGCGGGACCTCGTGACCCTCTACACCTGCACGCCATACGGGGTGAACACGCAGAGGCTCCTCGTCACCGGCGAACGCACGGATGCGCCTTCGGGCGGCGACCCCGGTCCGGTGGAGCGTGCCCGACTGGCTGGTGCCGTTGGTGCCGTTGTGGGGTTTGCTGGGAGTGTCGGTCGGCAGGGCCGTCAGGGGGCCGAGGAGACGTCGGGGAAGGCATGCCAAGAGGTGAGCGCCCGCACAGTCAAGTGCATGACGAGCCATATCGAGGAACCGCCGTTGCGCGACAAACTGACCCTGACCGTGCCCGAGGCCGGGGCGCTCTCCGGCATACCCGCGAGGGTGGTGAGGGCCGCCGTGCTCAACGGTGACATGCCCGCCTGCTACGCGGGCTCCACGACCATGCGCATCCGCCGCACCGAATCTGGACGAGTGGGTGGCGAACCTGCCGGTTGACCCGCCGACGCCGAAGTGACTGGGGGATAGGCGATACACAAAAGGGACCGACCCGTTGACCTACGGGTCGGTCCCTTATATTATAAGGGCTAGTCGTTCAGCCCCGGCGCACCGGTCGCGCCCTCGCTGACCTTCAGCAACGCCTCGGTGTCCGCGTGCAGGTACACGCTGTCCATCGCGCCGTCGCTGTGGCCCATCAGCGCGAGCCGGGCTCTCTCCGGCACGCCGGCGTTGGCGAAGAGCGTGTCCGCCGTGTGCCTCGCGGAGTGCGGCCTGAGCCTGACGCCATCCTCGCCGTTCACTATGCCGATTCGCAGCAGCGCCTTGTCCCAGTGGAAGTACTCGATTCGCCTGTCGATGGGCGTGCCACGGCCGGTGACGAACAGCATGGGGGAGTCCACGCCTTTTTGCTTGCGTATGGCGAGCCATTCGTCCAGCGCCCCGCACATCACATCGTCCAAGACCACGATTCTCTCGCCGCTGTCCGTCTTGGGCGGGCACAGCCAGAAGCCGTTGCCCAGATCGGTCACGTCCTCACCCAGAGGCCAGTCCGCCTTCCTTGAGTCCGGGATTCGCTGCAACTGGTGGTCGATCACCAAGGCGCGTCTGCCATTCAGCGTCGTCAGCATCTCGCCCACGGCGCGGTTCGTCGGCGCTTCGGAGAGGACCCAAGTCAGCGCCTCGCCGCCACGTCCGGTGTTGACGAGCCTCCTGACGTGGAAGATGGCCTCGACCCGTTCGCGCTTGAGCCGTTCCCTCGCCTCGTTCATCTTGGCGATGTGCTCCGGCGTCGCCTGAGCACGACCCCACTCGGCCCGCTTCTCCTGAGTCCACGCCATCAGCGCCTCCATCCGCGCTTGGCCGACGGCCTCGGCCTTGTCCTCGGCCTCGGCTTGACGCCGCGTACCCAAGCCCCCGCGCGTGCGAGCCATGCGGGCTCGTGGTCGTCGGGGTATCCGGGCTTCCGCTCGGCCAGCAGCCTTCCGCTCGCCGGGGTCCAACGGTCGCTGCCCAAGTACCTCCCGAGTCCTTCGAGACGCGACCGCCATCGTTCGGGCGACGTGTCCAAGGATTCCGCGCCGGGCTGCACGGTCGCCACCACGCCGATGCCGTTCGGGCTGACGCCCGCCCCGACCAGCGCGTCCAAGGCGTTGCGCCCGTCGTTCAGCGACGAGCCGAGCAGTCCGAGCCTGAACACGACGCCGCATGAGCCGGCTTCGGAACCGTGGAGCAGCCAAGGCAGCATCACGCCTCCGGCCACGGTCATGTTGTCGGCCAGAGCCTCCGCGTCGAAGCGGTCGGTGTCCACCACAACATAGTCCGCGAGACCGGCGAGCTCCCCGATGGAGCGGCCCAAGAGATCGAGCGACTTCGAGTTGTACGAGATCGGACCGGGCAACACCGCGTACCCCGCGCCGTTCGGGAGACGGTCGGGCGTGACGATGGCGTTCATCATGCGCTCGCGGGCGTCGCCGCCGACGAGCATGTTCTCCAAGCAGTCGTCGTCGGCCAGTCCGAAGTATTCGCGCTGTGATTGCTGCGTGAGGTTGCCGTCCACGAGCACGGTGCCGCCGAATCTCGATAGGTGCTGGGCCAGCGCCCTCGCGCCGCTCGATTTGGCGATGCCGCCCGACCCTCCGCTGGAAAATACGACCTTCATGATGCTGCCTTCCGGTTCCGGGGCCTGAAGGCCCCTCGGAGGAGCCTGTGCGGGGCCGGGTGCGAAAATCCACGATTATAGGGGTCCGTGGCCGGTGGCGGGCGGGTGGTCGGAAAGGGCCAAAATCGTGGTTTTCGTCATGGCGTGGCGGCCCGCTTGGAGATGGCCTTTGTATTTGTGATTGTTGATTTGTTGTTGTCTTTGTTTTTGTGTTTGCTGGTCTGTCTGTCTGTTGATTGATTGTTGATTTGTTGTATTTGTATTTTTGTTGTTGGCTGAGCGAAGAGAAGGCGGGGGGAGAGAGGGGAGGAGGGAGTCGAGAGGGGAGAAAAAGGAGGAGAGGTGAGGAGAGTCGGGAGGGGAGGAAGATCGAATCGTCCGGCTTCGCCCTTGGAGGCTGGCGAAGAGCGATATGCCGAGACCCGCGACGAGCAGGCGGAAGTCGCGTGTGCGAAGAGGATCAGCGGCTTGGCTTCTTTGTGGTTGGGGCGTGCATTCGTATGCGTTCGTCATCGTGGATTCCTTTCTTGTGATTGGCCACGGCCATTTATACAAACCGACCGTCGGTCTGTTATGGTGATAACAATACGCCCAAGGAAAAGGGCGCGGAAGCGCTTCGACATCTGTGGCATCAGGATGTGCAAGATGCGGCGCGCCCGGGCGCGTCTCCTATGCGGACGCCGTATCCTCTTCCGGCGTCAGAGCCGTGAGCTCTTCGGTCGTCCGCAGGATGAGCGTCTCGTCGAACACTGGCACGCCGATGGCGTCGAGCATCGTGGCGAGGCAGCGGATGCGGTGTTCCATGCCGGCATGATCGGCGGGGTAGAAGCAGGGCATGAGCCAGTAGTTGCCGAGGAGCGAGAGCAGTTGCGCCGCCTCCTCGGGGTATGCCGTGGGAATGGAGCCGTCCTGCACGCCCATATCGATGAGCGAGCGGAAGGACTCCGGCAGTCTCGTCGACCAGAAGCGCATGTTCGCCGTAAAGAACGCAGGATCCTTGAGCAGCGCCAGCTGGGAACGGACCAGGTCCAGATGATCGGGGGCGTCCACAGCGGAAACGATGAGCGCGCGCAGCTTCTCAAGCGCACTCATGTCCTTGCGCTCGATGAGTTTGTCGAGAAGACGCGCGGTTACGGCCCACTCGTCGGCGTTCAGCCGGTCGAGAATCGCCTCCTTCGATTTGAAGTGGTGGTAGAGCCCGCCCTTGGACAGTCCCAGGTCGTTCAGGATGTCCTGGATGGACGTCTTCTCGTAGCCCTTTTCGGCGAAGAGCCTGCGGGCGGAATCGAGGATTCGTCGTTCGGTGTCTCCGGAATGCATATCGTGCGCCATGCGGATGGCCTGCCTTTCGTTCATGTCCCCGTCAAGCATACAGACCGTCGGTCGGTCTGTCAAATGATCGAGGAAGTCACCCCTGCGATGCGATTGAATATCCGCGGCAAGGCGGGACGAAGAAGACCGGTAAGACGCCGAGTTCAAGTTCAACGTCTCCAAGTAAGTGTTTCTCTGGCTCCCCTCTTCGAGGGGAGCTGTCGCTACAAGCGACTGGGGGAGCGGTACGGATAAGGCCTGAGAAGTCGTCTTCTCAGGCCTTTGTCATGACATTGTTCTGCAAGGACTGGCTGCTGCAGCAGCATAATGTGTGTTTTATTATTCGGCCTTGGCGGCTTGCTGGTCAATCCAATTGTTGACGTCGGTGACCGCCTCGTCAAGGGTTGCTTTGGCGGCTTTGTAGTATTTGGAATCTACAGGTTGGCGATTTCCGCTCCGAATGGCCAGAGCGCAAGCTTGGCCATCTTGAACGCTTGAATGCCGAGCGGGATGCCGATGATGGAGATGCACAGAATCAGTCCCACCAATGCCCATCCGATTG